>ULVN01017752.1_pt1 | contig 10744 bp, 7 predicted proteins | sample 1959491 | NCBI WGS metagenome assembly ULVN01 (sample SAMEA4835787, study PRJEB28245) | human gut metagenome | biome: gut microbiome; material: fecal sample | place: Denmark | collected 2008 | reverse complement strand
GTAACCATGCTACCACGTTAGCGTGATAAAGGCAAGAAAAAATTAATGATAAAAAAAATCGATAGGTATTTTTTTCGTGGACTGTTATTGACATAAAACGTGATTTAAAATAAAATGTCGAAGTTAGCAAAAACTAATCGAAGATAGAAAAGTGATACATAAGTTAGTGCAATATACGTAAGTTAACAATATATATTTTTTAGATAAGAGGTAATAAGGTGAAAAATAAGATAGCAGCTGCGATATTACTGACAGTCACATTGGCAGTGACCGGTTGTGGCTCAGGTGGAAGTGATGCGACAGAGAATACAACAGCTTCGCAGGAAGGAATAAATAGTGATTTAAAATCAGCAAATGAGTCCTCACAGGAAGTATTTGCAATGGATACATATATGACAGTGACTGCATATGGTAAAAATGCGAAAAAAGCGGTGGATGCATCTATAGAAGAGATAAAGCGGCTTGATGCATTGCTTTCAACAGGAGATGAAGACAGTGAAATAGCAAAGCTGAATGTGAATAAGTCAGCCACTTTGTCAGAGGATGGGGGATATCTCGTGCAGAGAGGAATTGAGCTTAGTACGATGACTGATGGAGCCTTTGACATAGCGATATATCCTGTTATGCAGGAGTGGGGATTTCCGACGAAGGACTTTAAGGTGCCGGATGATGCAACTCTAAAAGAGCTGCTAAAGCTTGCAGACGTTTCAAAAATAGATTACGACAATAAAAGCAGAGAGATTTCCTTTGAGGATGCAGGTATGGAGATAGACCTTGGTGGTATTGCAAAGGGATATACTTCATCAAGGATTATGGATATTTTCAAGGAGTATGACGTGGATAGCGGTCTTGTGAATCTGGGAGGCAATGTCCAGACTTACCGAACCAAGACTGATGGCAGCAAGTGGAGAGTTGCTGTGCAAAGCCCGGAGGATGAAAGTCAGTATATAGGAGTGGTTGATGTGAGCGACAAGGCGGTTATCACCTCCGGTGGATATGAGCGTTATTTTGAGCAGGATGGAAAAATCTACCACCATATCATAGATCCTGCTACAGGCTATCCTGCAGAGAGCGGACTTAAATCAGTCACTATCGTGAGTGATGATGGAACACTCGCAGATGGATTGTCAACATCGCTGTTTATCATGGGAAAGGATAAGGCGTGTGAGTTTTGGAAGGCACACAGTGATGAATTTGATTTCGTACTGCTTACAGATGATGACAGCATGTATATTTCAGAGGGGATAGCGGATGACTATTCATCTGACTATGAGTATGAGGTAATAAATGCAAAATAGAGCAGAGTAAAAGTAATATTGTACAGATAGCGGTGCTATCGGAAATATAAGAGGTATATATGAAGTTCAAGGAAGTTTTGGAAAAAATAAAGGTATATGCACCACTCGGAGTGTCACTTGTGATTGCTGCATGTGTGGTGATTTCATTGAGTGGATATCAGACAAAGGCGAGTGAACCTTCGAAGGATAAAAAGCACCAGGTTTCAGAGAGGGTGACTGATACTGAAACAGAGGATGCTGCAGAGGATACACAAACAGCCACAGGCTCGTTCGAACTTGCAGATGGTGTGTACAAGGGCTCTGCGACAGGCTTTAGCGGACCTGTGACAGTGGCTGTAACTATCATGGATAAGAAGATTATTTCCATTGATATCCTTTCATCTACGGATGATGAGGCATTTTTCAATAGGGCAAAGGGTGTAATAGACAGGATTATAGCGTCGCAATCTTTTGATGTGGATGTTGTATCCGGAGCTACATACAGTTCAAACGGAATAATCGGAGCAGTGAAAAATGCCCTGACAGGTGAGAAGGATAATGGTGTTACAGGAAAATCAAAACAGGAAAGCACATCAGAGTCAGAGTCTGACAGCTCTTTGGCAGAGATAGCGGCTGTACAGGACGCATCCGCTTACAAGGATGGCACATATTACGGCACCGGAAAAGGCTTTGCGGGCACTATGAAGGTAAAGGTTGATATATCAGGCGGTAAAATAGCCTCTATAAGCATAGTCAGCACAAAGGATGGTGACAGCTATGTAAAGAGCGCATCATCGCTGCTTGATACAATAGTCGAAAAGCAGAGCACTAACGTGGATACAGTCTCAGGTGCTACATTCAGCTCGCGTGGAATCATAGCTGCTGTAAGAAGTGCACTGAGCCAGGCGGCTGTGAGTGATAATACAGTGGGCAATAATACAGATAAACAGGGTGCTGCAGAGGCATCGGGAAATGGACAGACTGATGAAAATTCATCCGGCAGTGCATCTGAAAAGGGCACAGAAGATACACTTCCGTATGTTGACGGTATATACTACGGCACAGCAGAGGGCTACAAGGGTGACATAAGGGTAGCAGTTGTTATCCAGGACAAGACGCTTAAAGCGATTCTTGTCACTGAAAAACAAGATGATGAGCCTTTTATCACTAATGCAATGGATGTGTTAAAAAATATGATGAAAAAGCAGAGTGCGGATGTGGATACGGTATCAGGAGCCACCTACAGCTCAAAGGGACTCATAGGAGCCGTAAAGGCTGCATTTGAGGAAGCACGAAAGACAACTGCAGGTGAGAATACCGGTGGCAGCAATTCAGATAGCAATAACAGCAATGATAATAATAGCAATATTGCGGGAGAAGAGGACAAGGCAGTCCTGTTAAAGCTTGTGCAGTCGCAAGCATCGCTTGACGGCGCACAGTACACACAGCTTAGCTGGTATCTGCTTCAGATACGTCTGGGGGATGCACAGGAGGTATTGGAATCCGCGGAGTCAACTAAGAAGGATGTAAGCTGCGCACAGGAGAAGCTTCAGGCTGCAATAAATGCACTTCAGAAAAATGATACATCCACAAATGTATACGAGGATGGCACATATGATGTATCTACACTGTGCATACCGGATGATGACATGGACTTTAGTGCATATAATCTGAGCATGAAGGTGACTATAGCAAATGACAGGATAGTTTCCATTACTGATGTAAAGGGAGATGGAGATTCACAAAATGTTTCTTATATAAAGAAAGCGGTAGATGGTACAAAAAATCAGGCCGGTATGGTTTCTGTTCTTACATCACAGACAAATGCAGACAGCATCGACTTTAGCAGTATTGATACTGTTTCTCATGCCACATGCACATCAAAGGCTATAATTGATGGCTGTAAGAGCGCACTTGAAGCTGCTAAAAAGAAATAAAACCGCAAGGACATTTACAGGATGGAGATAACATGCAGGAATTTTGGATCAGACTGGTGAGCCTGTTTATAGTTGTATCGTCGCTTTGGGGATACAACATGACAATAGATAAAAGAGAACAGGAAAATAAAAATACGCAGCATATTGCTGCAGAAACTGAAAGCACAGACAGTCAAGGAGCTTATAAGGATGGCACATACACAGGCAGTGCAGAGGGCTTTGGTGGAAATGTAGATGTCAAGGTGACGATCGAGGCGGGGAAAATATCATCGGTTGACATTACAGCGGCAGAGAAGGAAGATGGCGCATACCTGGCGATGGCAGAGGATATCATACCGTCCATCATTTCGGCACAGTCTGCGGATGTGGACACGGTAAGCGGTGCGACGTTCAGCTCAACTGCAATAAAAAATGCCACTAAGCAGGCACTTGATAAGGCGGTGAAATAGATGAGAATAAAAGATATGAATCCAAAGCTTCGAAAGAGAAAGATACAGACATGGTTTCGTGCAGGAATGCAGCTTTTATTTTTTATACTTTTTCCGTCAATGTTCACGGCAGCGTTCAATGGCGTCAAGTATATTTTTACACAGATTGGCTCAGGAAACAGAATTGAACTTACATCATTTGTAGCGGTTCTTCTGATGCTTTGCGTGTACACAATGATATTCGGCAGGTTCTTCTGTGGTTTTGCCTGTGCATTCGGAAGCTTTGGCGACGCGATGCATGCACTATATGTGTCATGCTGCCGTAAGCTTAATAAAAAGCCGGTAAGTATACCGGCGAAGGCTGCAAAAAAGCTTACATATATGAAATATGTGATACTTACAATCATATTGATATTATGCTATCTGGGAGTGTATAGCTCATTGAAGGGCACAAGTCCGTGGGATGTATTCTCAATGCTTAGGGCAGGTAATTTAGGGCTTGCCTCATATATCACAGGAGTAGTTTTGCTTGTGCTTATAATCATCGGTATGTGTGTTCAGGAGAGATTTTTCTGTCGTTTTATGTGTCCGATGGGAGCTGTTTTTTCAATACTCCCTATAGCAGCTACCTTTACCTTGCACAGGGACAGGGCAGGCTGTATAAAGGGCTGCGGTGCCTGTGAGAGGACATGTCCGTGTGACATAGGTTTACCGGATGATGGCTCAGGCAGGATATCAGGTGACTGCTTCCAGTGTCAGAAATGTAACGGAATATGTCCGAAGAGCAATATTCATACAGGTATAAAGCAGCTGCGTGGAAATGAGCTGTGGTTTACAGGTATAAGAGCTGCGATACTTATAGCTATATGTATATGGCTGGGGGTGTAGCATGCAGGTATTATGGAGAACTAAACTAAATGAAAAGAAATATGACTAAATCAGGAAAAATAGCATACGGCGCCATGCTTGTGGCGCTTGCGATGATATTCAGCTATGTGGAGAGCCTTATTCCGATAACTATAGGTATTCCGGGTATTAAGCTGGGAGTGGCAAATCTGGTCACTGTTCTTGGAATATTTTTCCTTGGGCCTTGTGAGGTACTTACTGTAGTGATAATGAGGATATTTCTCGTGGGCTTTATGTTTGGAAATGGTGTTTCCATCATATACAGTCTGGCAGGTGGTCTGCTGAGTCTTACGGTAATGCTTATTATAAAGAAAACAGACAAATTTTCGATGGTCAGTGTTAGCGTAGCTGGTGGAATCAGCCACAACATAGGACAGCTTTTGGCCGCTGCGATAGTGCTTAAAAGCACTGCAGTTGGGTATTATCTGCCACCACTTCTTGTGGCTGGCACACTGACAGGACTTTTGATAGGAATTGTCGCACAAAAGGTCTTTCCCGCAGTAGGAATAAGCGGGAAAAATTTTTTAAACGCAGGTTAGAGAATACTAACTTATTGAGAAAAGATATCAATTAAGTATATATGCTTAATATTGAAATCGGTAGCAATTGTGGATTGCAAATTAGAAGGCAGCCACATTAACTATAAAGCATTAAAATCTTAAGGAGGAAAAAATGAAGAGAAAGATTTTAGCACAGAAATTTCTTACATTTGCACTGACAGCATCGGTGACAGCCACCATGTTTCCGACAAGTGCATTTGCAGTGACAGGCAGCCAGGTGGCGGCTGACGGGACGTATAGCAGCACGGCTCATGTGACAAGAACAGAGGAAGATACAGATGATGAGTGGGATGAATATGATGTAAATGTAAAGCTGACGGTAAAGGACGGAAAGCTTTCGGATATAACTGTCTCACCTGAAAATGGATATGATTCAGACAATGACAAGTATTTCAATAAGGCATATAACAAATCAAAAGGTATAAAGACAAAGCTGGAAGGTCAGGCTGCAACAGAAGAGACAATAAACAGCTGGGATACTGTTTCAGGAGCAACACGTACATCAACTGCGGTAAAAAAAGCAGCTCTTGAAGCAATTCAGTCAGCTTCAGCTAAGGAGGAGTCAAAGCCGGCAGAAGAAAAATATGTATATTGCTATGCAGGGCTTACATGGGCAGAGTACTGGGCTGCTGAGGAAGTTCAGGCCGCCGGAAGCACAGCATCTTCAAGCGAAAAGGATTCACATAATGAATCGGATAAAGGAGCTTTTGATACGGTAACCCGTGCTACTGCAAATCATGGCCTTCACAGAGGAAGCTTCCAGTGTAATGCTATTGTCGAGACAGAAGAAGGTACGACACTCAATCTTTCATATTGGAAGACAGGCGAAAATAATCAGCAAATTGCTGTCATGACAGATGGTACTGAATATAATTACAATAAGGGTGTATTTACCAAAGATGGAACAACTCTCAAGCTAAAGGACTACAAAGTAACAGGACTTAAGTTTGTACCGGTAAAGGTAAAAGAGTCAGACTACGAGGCATTTAAGGCAAAATATACCGTTTACGAGAATGGTTCTGACTTAAAAGGCGGTTTCGGAGAGGGCAACCTTAATACAATAGACGAGATAGCGGACGTTACAGAAAATACAAACGGTCTTAAGACTGTTACGAAGAACGCTGACGGAAGCTTCAGCTTTTCTGCCAGAGCAACCGGAACCGACTCCGGTGTGAAAGATACTTCTCTTAAAAAAGCTGATGTTACAGGTACAGTTAAGGATGCAAGCGGATCATACGGAGAGTTTTTAAGAGTTGATTTTAACGGTAACTATGGTGATCTTGGAGCCAATATGCAGGCGGTTAAGTGGACATATTATGGTAATGACAGCACAAGAACCAAAGCGCTTGCCACATATGGAACAAAGTTTGCATCAGATAACTGGATGCATAAGTCTATGGGAATCCAGCTTGGTCTCACCGATTCGCTCAGATGCAGCCTGCCAAGTGGATATGATGGAACAGGATACTGGTCTGTTACAATTTATGCATTGGGATATGAGGACTATACATATAATTTTGAGGCAACAGCTGCAAATATAGTTACACCACAGGTACCGGCAGATGAGACTTCAAAGAAAGCTCTTTCTGATAAGGTTTTGGAGGCTGATAAGCTGAACCAGGAGCTTTATACTGACAAAACATGGTCAAATATGCAGATTGAGCTTAAGGAAGCAAAGGATGCTTTAGCAAAGACTGACCTCATGCAATCTGAAGCAAAGGAAGCATTATCACACCTCACAGACGCTGTAAATAACCTGAAATCACAGTATGTACTCATGAACATTCCATATGATGAGTTTTACAAGGCTGATCTTAATAACAATTCAGTCGCAGTAGATGCCACCACATCTGCCACAAAGCAGAAGACCAGAAATACTCTGGCAGCAGGCTCATATCATGCTGATTCAGAAGGAGAGCACATAAACGGTGTAACCTTCCCGGTAAAGGTCACAGATGATTTCTATGATAATAATAAGGATTATACACAGATTACAGATGACAGTAAGGTAGATATCACAACAAATATCAAGGGCAAGGTTTCTACAACAACATATGAAGGAAAGAAGTCTCTTTTTGAGAGTGCTGACTACTCATACTATGTACTTAGTGAGGTGCCTTCATATTATAAGACAGCAACAGTAGGCACAGATAAAAAACTGTCATTTGGCATTGTAAATGGAACTAAGACGCAGATAGCTGCTGATAAGGTGACTACAAAGTTCAAGACAAAAACAAAGTACGGAGACTATCAGCTCAATCTTGATGGCATAAAGGATGCTATGGGCTTTGAAGATGACGATGTGGTTTACGGTGTTATTGTAAGCACTGATGACAACACAGATTATGCTATGCGTCATGTGGAGAACATCTGGAAAACAGAGGAGCTTGCATGGAGTGTGGGAATTATTACAGATAGCCATGGATGTCCGCTTTCATCTGAGCATTATAAGTCTATGGTTGGAAAGACAATCAAAAATGTAACATACTATACAAGTAAAGGAATCTTCACTTTACCTGTAGATTACAAGGTACTTGAGCACGCTAAGGATGCAGCAGTTGAAGTAGAAAATGCAGCTGTATCAGCAGGACAGACTAATCTTGACGTTACACTTCCGGATGATTTTAACGCAGAATATGCAGTTACAGATGCAAAAGGAAATGAAGTAAAGGGATTTAAGGTTACAGAGGAAAACTTAGCATCGGCAGTGTCAACATATGCAGCAAGCTATACTCAGACTAATAAGCTTGTAATTACATATCCGAAGGATGCAGAGAATACAGAGTATACGCTGACAGTATCCGATAAGAGCAATAAATATGCCCCAATCACTACCACATTCGAGCTCTATGCAGATGCAGTTTCTGCGGCATACAATAATGATGCAACAGCACCGAAGCTTGTAGTGGCAGATGGTGCATCAGCAGCACAGTTTGCAGATTTTATTGGAAAAATCAAGTCTGTAAATGTAAATGGTAAGGATTATCCGGCAACAGGCAAGGGTGCTGTAAAGCTTATCAAGGAAGATGGCACAATTGATACTACTCAGGCTCCGTTTGCTGAGGGTTCAAGCTTTGAAATCAAGGTATCAGCAACAGGATATAAGGATGAGCTTTCATTTACATATGAGAAGCCTGTAGTCATTGATACTAAAGCACTTGAGAGTGCAATTGAAAAAGCAGACACACTCAAAGAGGCAGATTACACAGCAGACAGCTGGAAGACATTCTCACAGGTGCTTTCAAGTGCAAAAGCAGTGCTTGAGCAAAAGGATGACCAGACAAAGGTTGACAATGCAGTTGCATCACTCAATAAGGCTATTGAAAGCCTAAAGAAAAAAGAAGCTGTAAATCCGGGAACACCGGGAAGTGGTACAGGAAGCACAGGTGCGGTATCCGGAGGTACAGGAAGCTCAAATGGGGCAGATACAAAAGCAGCTGTAGCAACAGGCAGCAAGTCAAATTCTACGACCACTGACACAACAGGTACTGCAGCTAAAAAAGCTACAGTAAAGAAGGCTTCAAAGACAGGTGATACAAACCCTCTTATGGGCATGCTCGCTTTGGCGTTTGCATCGATAAGTCTTGTGTGAGCAGCACTTTTTGCGAAAAAGCCAAACCGTAAATAATATAGGTAAATGATTTAGTTTAAAGGCAAGAAAAACTTTTTCTTGACATATTGCGAAAAAAGTTTAAAATAGTGTTTAATTTAATAAGTAATCTAACAAAAGAGCGATGTTGTTCATACATCGCTCTTTTTTGCATTTTTATGCAGGGTTGGAGGAAAGCGAGGGTGTATTATGAAAGAATTGAGTAATGTTATTTCGGCAATTGATGACTTTGTCTGGGGGCCGGTTATGCTGGTGCTCTTGGTTGGAACAGGAATTTATCTGACATTTCGGATGAGATTTCTTACATGGAGAAACCTGGGATATGCGCTAAAGAGAACACTCAGCAAGGAGGCTCGCACAAAGAGCAGAGGAGAGGGTGATGTATCACCGTTCTCGGCACTGACCACGGCGCTTGCAGCTACAATCGGTACAGGCAATATAGTAGGTGTCGCTACAGCTATGGTTTCCGGAGGACCGGGAGCACTGGTATGGATGTGGATTTCAGCAGCCTTTGGACTTACATCAAAATTCTCTGAGTGTATGCTTGCCATCAAATACCGGGAGGTAAATGAAAAGGGCGAAATGAGCGGTGGCCCGATGTATACGATGAAAAAGGGAATAAAGAATAAGAAGCTTGGAGCTGTTTTAGCATGGCTTTTTGCATTTTTTGCAGTGGTAGCTTCGTTTGGAATCGGAAACATGACACAGGGAAACTCTATATCAGGTGCATTAAAGGCTACCTTTAATGTGCCAACCTGGCTGTCAGGAATAATTATTACAGTGTTTGCACTTCTTATCATCGTAGGTGGTATCAAGTCAATATCAAAGGTTTCATCGGTTGTTGTGCCTGTAATGGCTATCTTCTATGTAATCTGTGGACTTATAGTAATAATAGGAAATATCTCTAACCTTCCGGCCGGCTTTGCAATGATTTTCAAGATGGCATTTTCTGTCAAGGCAGTGGGCGGCGGAATGTGTGGAACAATCGTAGCGTCAATGATGAATGCTATGCGTTATGGTGTAGCCAGAGGTGTTTTCTCAAATGAGGCAGGCATGGGTTCAGCTGCAATCACAGCAGCGGCAGCCACAACCGACAATCCGGTACGCCAGGGTTATATCAACATGACAGGAACCTTCTGGGATACAATAGTTGTTTGTACAATCACCGGACTGGCAATTGCATCATCAGGCGTGCTTGGCATGAAAGATGCTGCTGGAGACTATCTGACAGGCTCTGATATCACCATAGCGGCCTTTAAGACAGTGCTTGGAACAGGCGGAGGATGGCTTGTGACAATAGGTATCACTTTGTTTGCTTTTTCGACAATACTTGGCTGGGAGTATCACGGAGAGAAGGCCTTTGAGTATTTGCTTGGCACACACCGGTTTAACATGGTTTACAGGGTAATTTTCTCACTCGTTGCATACATAGGCTGTACACAGACTTTGAGCCTGGTGTGGAATTTCTCAGATATCGCAAACGCGCTTATGGCTATTCCAAACCTCATCTGTATGCTTCTTTTAAGCGGTGAGATAGCAAGTGATATAAAGAAATTCCAGCCGGAGATAAAAGGCAGCCGGTAGGAAATTATTATATGTGTATTTAAACTTCCATTAAGGTTCATATTGTATCATCCGAATTGCCAAAGGAGGATGATGCAATATGAAATCTAAATTTATAAAGTTCGCAACATCATCATTTATGAGCTTTCTCATAGACTATGCATTGTTTTGCGGACTTTCTTTTATTTTTCCAAATACAAAAATCTATATATTAACAGCAAATATAATAGCGCGTATTGTGAGTGCAGCGTGCAACTATATGATAAACTGCCGTCTGGTTTTCAAAGAAAAGCAGACAATTAAATCTGCATTGTCGTATTTTTTAATGGCTGTTTTCATATTGTGCATGAACAATGTGGTGCTGCTTTTATATTCAACAATTCCATGGATTAAACTTTATATAGCAAAAATATTTACAGAGCTGACACTTTTTGTAATCAGCTACGCTGTGCAGAGGTGTATA
>ULVN01107209.1_pt1 | contig 10775 bp, 18 predicted proteins | sample 1959491 | NCBI WGS metagenome assembly ULVN01 (sample SAMEA4835787, study PRJEB28245) | human gut metagenome | biome: gut microbiome; material: fecal sample | place: Denmark | collected 2008 | reverse complement strand
CAGCCATGGCTGCCGGCCGGTCTATTGATGAAACCCGGCAGGCCCTTAGGCAGACCATCAAGAAAACCTCCGATGCCAGGGCTGAATGTGAGCCCCGAGCCGATGAATGCCGGAAGGCCATGAAACCGCTGACCGCTGAAGAGCATGAGAAGGCAGCAGCCGTCGACCACCTCGAAAAAGTCCTGTCAGATTTACAAGCACAGAAAGCTTCCATCCTGGCTGCAGGGGCACAAGCCAGACTCCAGAGCCAGAAGCTTTCTGTGGAAAACAAGATCCGAGAACTGGAAGCCAAGCGGCAGGAAGCATACCGGACAGAAACCAATGAAATCCAGGAACGGCTTGATACCGAACAGCGCACAGGCACCATGCTTGAAAGAAAGGCCGATGACCTGATGTACAAAGCATCGGTGGTCAAGGCCGAAATCAACCATACTGAAGAACAGCTCCAGGATCTCCGGAAGTCATGGGATGACGAATACGGAATCCAATTTGAGGGAGGGGAAATCACGACTATCTGTCCCACCTGTGGGCAAACCATGCCGGAAGAAAAACTCCAGGAAGCCAGGGAATGGATGGAACATGAGGAAGCTGCCTTCAACACCCAGAAGGCAGCAAAGCTCAAACAAATCAATGAATGCGGGAAAAAGTTGACTGAACAAAAACAGAAACTGACCGAGGAACTGAAAGACCTGACCGATCAGGCAGCTGCCCTGGGCCCTCAGCTTGAAGAATCCAGGAAGATGGTGAAAGCCATCCAAGCTAAGCTCACAGCCCTGGAGATTCCTCCGGCCGGGAATACGGAAGTGGCTCTCCGGAATTCTCTGGAGAAAATCGAAGATCAGCTTGCTGCCGGTCGGCCCAGCCATGAGGCAGAAGACCTGGATAAAGAAATCTGGGAGGCCAATGAACAGCTGAAAGCAGCCCAGCAGATCCGGAACTACGAGGACGTCAACCAGAAGATACAGGCCAGAATTGGAGAACTGCTCCACCAGGGTCGGGAACTGGCCCAGAAGCAGACGGACCTGGAACGGAAGCTGTACCTCTGTGACCGCTTCCTGCGGAAGAAAGCGGAAATGGTCAATGCCCTGGCGGCCAAGAAATTCAAGTATGTCCGGTTCGTCATGTTCAAGCCGAACATCAGCAACGACGGGATCGAAGAGTGCTGCGAGGCTTCCTTCCAGGGAGTCCCTTATAAAGATTTGAACACGGGCTTCCGGGTGAATGCTGGCCTGGATGTCATCAACACTCTGATCGATGTGTATGGGGAAGATGCCCCCATCTTCTTCGATAACGCCGAATCTGTGACCAAATTGATCCCCACCAAAGCCCAGATGATCAGGCTGGTGGTCAGTGAAAAAGACAAGACCCTGCGGGTAGAAAAGGAGAACTGAAATGAACGATTCCAAGGAAGTAGTGAAAAGTACTGGAAAAGGCTTTGTGCAGACGGTTGTGGAAGTAGGCGGACAAAATGGATTCCAGCCGACTAACGCCCAGCTTAACCTAATCCGTGGTTACCAGACAGCTATGACAAACGCATTGCAGAGCAAAGGAATCACCTGGGCAGATATTGTGCTGGACCAGAAGCTGTACCAGGATCTGGTGAACAATGCCCAGATGGGATTTGATATGCGGGTGGAAAATACGCTCTTCCCGATTCCCAGACGGGACAAAAATGCCGGGAAATTCCGGTTCACCTTCCAGCTTGGATCCAACGGATATCTGTGGCGGGCGATGAAGTACAGCTATGGGAAAGTCCAGGATGCGACGCCCAGGCTGCTCTACAAAGGGGACACTTTCATTCCCCATTTCCGTGACATGAACCATCCCTATGACACCTTTGAATACACGCCTAAAGATATCCTAGCAGAGAAGAAGGATGAAGATATCGTGGGAGGCTTCGTTTACATCATCTATGACAACCCCATGCAGAACAAGCTGGTAATCATGAACCGAGCTGAAATCAATAAGCACAGAGCCCTGGCTCAGAGCGACAATGTATGGAGCCAGTGGTATGGGGGCATGGCCAAGAAGACACTGATCATCAAGGCAGCCAAAGCCATTCCCCTGGACCCCAGCAAGATCGATGACGTATACCAGCAATCCAGAATCATTGAAAGCGAGGGGTCCGACCTGGACAACCAGAACAAGATACTGGAAAAACAGGCTACCGGCGAAATCATTGAACCCCAGGAACTTCCGCCGGCTTCTCCTTCCTTGCAGGTACCCATTCCCGCTGCAGTTCCGCAGCAGGAACATAAGAGCAGCGTTGTCATGCCGGAGAAAGCATTTTGAGCATTAAAATCAGGACGATTGCCACCGGGAGCAAAGGGAATTGCTACCTGCTGACCAACTCCCGGGGCGAAGTCCTTATCCTGGAATGCGGAATCCCCTGGAAGAAAATCGCCGAAGCGATCCAGTGGAACCTGTCCAAGGTTGTGGGATGCTGCATCAGTCATGAGCACGGAGACCATGCCAGGGCAGTGAATGATATCCGGAACCATCTAATTCCTATTTACTGCTCCCAGGGTACTGCTCAGAAGTTGGGGCTGGAACAATCAATGCTGTTCCGGAGAGTAGGACACAAGTTCGCCGGCTGCCATGCCCATCACTTTTTCATCTCTGCTATCCCCGCAATCCATGATGCAGCGGAACCACTGATTTTCATCATACGAGAATGGGAAGCCAATGAAGATGGTGATGTTGTCCTGTTCGCTACAGATACGGAGTTCATTCCTTACCGGCTCCGGGGAATCACCAAAATGATGGTGGAGGCGAATTACAACTTTGACTACATCAATGATTCCCTGGTCAAAGGGGAACTGATCAAGGCCAGAAAGAACCGGACGGTGAAGACCCATATGGAAATCGGAACCCTGGAAGCCTGGCTGGAGGAAGAAAAGAAAATCGGGGGACTGGATCTGCTGTCGGAAGTCCATCTGATCCATGTAAGCCGGCAGAATGGAAATCCGAAAGAGTTCGTCCGGCAGATCCAAAGGATAACCGGAGTCCCTGTCTATTGTGAAGGAGGAAGATGAAATGGAGCAGATCTACGTCAACAGCATCAAGAACGACCCTGAGAACCAATGCTGCTATGTGGTGGATTACCTGATCAGACGGGACAAAAACCTGACCGACCATATTGTCCTGGAATGTGAAGAACCGGCCCGTCCGGAGCTGGATGCAGCCATTGCTGTGATGCCGGAATATTTCTGCAGGCTGGCTAAAATGAGACCTTATTCTGTGATTCCGAGTGACACGGAATCGAGTCTCATGCGGAGAGTCAAATTTCTGAAAGCATCCAGGGTGCACGGAAAGAATGGCATGCGGTATTCTCTTGCCGTGAAAGTGTACAACCACCTGCTGGGAAAATATGTGACACTTTCTCTCACAGGGATTCCGGAAGATGCGCTGCCATCTATTGAACCTTTCAAAGTACTCTTTTCCGAAGCGGAGTTGTATGCTTCCGGACACCGGGGCCAGGAATCGCTCTTTGAAGAGGAAGAAGAGGCCACAGAACCGGAAATTCTCCCTCTGCACCAGGCATCCTGACGGAAATCTTTGGAGAAAGGAGGTGATTGCCCATGGCCGATGGCATGAAATGGATCAAAATCGTCACGGATATTTTCGATGACGAAAAAATCCAATTAATCGAGGCACTTCCTAGTGCAGACTCTATCCTGGTCATCTGGTTCAAGCTATTGGTGTTTGCTGGAAAACAAAATAATGATGGTGTTTTCCGGTTAAATCAACGTATTGCTTATAATGACGAAATGCTTTCGACTCTTTTCCGTAGGAAACTTTCTACCGTTCATGAAGCTATGAAAACTTTTGAAGATTTTGGTATGGTTGAGCGAATTAATGGGGCTTATGCCATATCAAATTGGAGTAAATACCAGAGTGAATCTGAAAAATTTGATATAGCCCGTGAAAAGAACCGTTTACGGCAAAAGAAATGGAGAGAAAAACAGAAAAACACGCTTTTGCAAGCGAGTTGCAATAAAAATAACGTTACGGAGACGTTATGTCACGCCAACGTAACGCTTACAGACCCAGACCCAGACCAAGACTTAGACTTAGATAAAAACCCAACCCATAGGGACGTTTCTACTGTACCTGTGGATAAGTCTGTGGATAACTTTTCTGTAGACCATGGGCGGGCGGGTTCTTTAAGCAATTCAAAGGTTGGGCAAGAGCTCCTGGCCTTCAGCGACGACTCCAATCTCCAGGCAGCCCTGAAACGGTGGGCCGAGATGCGGGACTCTAAGGGGAAACCACTGAACCCTACTACGGTCAAAAGGAATCTCAAGGAGCTACGGAAACTTTCGTCTGATCCGAAAGTCCAGAGGTCCATCATCGAGCAGTCCATTGAAAAGAAGTGGATTGGCTTCTATGCCCTGGACAAGAAGAATGACGACGGGAAGCCGAAAAAAGATTGTCCTTTCTGCCATGGATCTGGTGTTTATCAGGCGGATGGCAAATACTACATTTGCAACTGTAAGGATGGGTGAGAAAAAATGAAATCATCAATGACGGGCATTGAGGGCCTTCGCCTTGTTGCCATGGCTATCCAAAAGGCAGCAGAACACGCACAGTTGACCATGGCTCTTGAAAGAATGACATTCGAACCAGATTTCGAGTCAATCGAAAAAGAGTTCAGGAAGCAACTGCGTATTTGCGAACGGTCTATAGTGCTTATCAAAGAACAGAAAAGGGAAATCCTTGATGATCTTCAAAATGCAGAAAGAAGGAACAGAAATGAGTAAACCAAACGAAGCCACTGCGATACTTTTAAAACTGGCAGCAGAGAATCCAACCATGCCCATCGTGGCCATGGTGAACTATGAAGTCGTGGCTGGAGATGAATTCACCTATTGGACCGGTGAGATTGCGAGTGCTGAAATCAGAGAGTTGTGGGCAAGCCCGAGAGAAGACGCTCGAATCTGGGACCGAGAAGATGCTGAAGATGAATGCGAGGACTTTGTGGAGAGCTATGCCTCAAACGAGGATCTGATGAAAATTGAATGCTGGACTGATGACAAGCTGTATAAGCAGGCTGCCATGGAATGGATTGCCGGGCTGCCATGGACCAAATGTATTGTGATTTTTGTCGAGGCACCCGACAAACTGACTAGAAAAGGAGAAAGAAAATGGGAGAAAAACCGAGATTGAAGGGCCGGCTGGTAATCATGCAGCGGTCTGACTATGATGACCTTGTCGCAGTGATCTGCGAAGCGGACAGAATCGACGAAGCATGTCTCACGGACCATAGCAGAACTCAGGAGGCACTGACCATCCTGAAACGGGTGAGATTTGTCGGACCGGAGCCTCCGACGGTCAGCAGTGGTCCCGATGCTTGACCTGGCTGTGATTGGTAGCTCAATGCGTTTCTGCGAAGAAAGGAGAGAAATCATGGATGACAAGAAATATCCCTGGGTAGTTGTAGGAGTCGGTGACGGATTTGCAGCGGCAAGAAACGGAAAGGATGGGATCCCGGAAATGGGTTACCACTACTATACCGAATGGCAGGATGCACAGCAGGAAGCCGATTGGAACAACGAAGAAGATGGAATCACCGATACTCCGAGATTCGACGACGATGACTAAGGAGGCGGACCATGGACTCTGTTCGTTTTGTGCATGCCGTAGATGATTATTCCGTTGGTAGATTCACGGTCTTGTTCTTGAAGCTGCGCCATTGGCCAAAATTTGACCCTGATACTCTCGCTTTAGCTGACCGTTGCCATACGGAGCATCCGGGTCCTACGGATGCCAGATACTATGATGGATGTATTGCCTTCAACGGAAATTTCTCACTGTCTTATCGAGCCAGGCTAGTGTGGGCCCCGGTAATGGGAGTGCTATTCGAAGTGTCAAGAGGTCCCGTCATTTTTTATCGAAAACCATTTCCGAAAGTCAGTTTGAAAAACTGGATTATTGGAGTAAAAGAGTTTGACCGTAACTTTAAAAAAATCATCAAATCGATGATTATGATAGGACCCTAAGAAGAAGGAAAATGATTATGGACCAGAAAATCTGCGAAGGTTGTGAATACAGTGAATGGGATTATGATTTTCCCATTTTGAACGGCAAAACCCATGAAATCCTGAAATGCTGCATTGGGCCTTTACATTATCCATGTGAACTTGTTGTTGGTTGTCCTTTCCAGCCATTAACTGGTGAGGGCGCTGAAGATAATTGAATCTGAGGGACGGTGAAACCATTGGTCAACGGAAAGAAAAAGGGAAAGAACGGGGAACTGGAAGTGGTCCGGCTCTGCCGGGCCCAGGGCTATGAAGCCAGGCGCTCTGCCCAATACTGTGGCAACAACGAAGAGGGCACGGCTGACGTAGTAGGGCTGCCAGGCATTCACATCGAGGTCAAGCGGGTGGAGCACCTGAACCTGGACGATGCCCTGGCGCAAGCCACCAGGGACGCAGGGAAGACTACGGGGAACATCCCTGCTGTTTTCCATCGAAAAAACGGCACCAGATGGAAGGTGACCATGGGGGCAGACGACTGGTTCCGGTTCTACCGGGAATGGGAAGCGGGAGGAAAGCCATGAAAGTCGTGGACGCCAAAAGGCAGGAAGCCAGGATTAAAAAGCGCTGCACTGGATGTCAGTGGGCAAGCCCAAAGGAATTCCAGAAGTATGACAGGCTTTGGCCGTTTGTGACCTGTACTGGATGTGCTGGAAAGAAATGTTTTGAGGTGACTATCTGCCCATATCGGGGGGAATGAAAATGAGCATGTACAGCTTCAAAGGAAACTTCAAGAAATGCGAAGAGTGCGGGGAGACTTTTTACAAGCCTCCTTCCGTTGATAGATGGAAATACAAAATCCATGACTTTATGGGCATCCATTGGTTCTGCGGGTATAACTGCATGATGAAATGGGAACGTCGGAAGGAACGGTACATGGCCAGAAAAGGAAGGAGGCAAAGATAGTGGAAAACATGGTGATCTTTGGATTAGGCATGCTTCTGGGCGGATTCATTTCTGGATTCGTCCTGAGCCTGGTCATGATTCATAGGCGTTTGGAGGATTAGGAATGGCAAGAAGGAATAGACGGAAGATTTTCAAAGGATTGGATGAAATTCAGGAACTGATTGACAGAGAAGACTCCAGACGGATCTATTTTGGGAAATGTGCTTAGCGGAAATAACGAACAGGCAAGGGAGGAAAGGGAATGAAAAGCAGTACGAAAACGATTCAGGACCTTTTGGAGCATTATAATGAAATCCAACAGTACATTACCAATGTGAATGCAGACATCGAGGACTGCCAGAGAATGTTGGATCTGGAAGCTGCTCCGAAATCTCCCTGCCTTTCAGCAGTTGGCGGCAGCGGAGGAGAAAAGTGCTCCTCTGAAGAAAAGGCTGTTTTTCATCGGGAAAAGCTACAGACACAGTTGGAAAACTACCGGGCAGAACTAGATAAAATCGAATCGACTTTCAACCGGCTGAAGAGAAGCTTGGAAAGCCTGAAATCATTTGACTTTATCCAGTTCCGGATCCTGAAGGTGAAATACATCCAGGGCAAGACCTGGGACGCAGCATCCTATTATTCAGGTCTGCCGAACAGTACCTGCAGGAGCCAGGCAGATATGGCTCTTTACCGACTGAGCATCATGGTATTTGGATTCGATGATATCCCGGAACAGCTTTCCCTGGACTTTTTACAGAGTTAGCAGATTTTCGCAGAATTCCGCAGAATTCAAGCAGAAAAAGACAGATCTCCGTGATAGACTGATAGTATAAAATCGAATAAGGAAAACAAAGTCATGCAGACAGCATGGCTTTTTCTTTTGCCCAAAATAAAAACAAAAATAAAAATTGAAAATCAAAAGTGAAACAGGAAGTGAAAACGAAATGGCCAGGGATTTCAGTCGGGACATCTACAACAGCCACCGCTGGAGGAAGGTGGCCAAGGCCTATGCTGAGAGCCAGCATTACGTATGTGAGAGGTGCGGCAATCGCAGCTTTGTGGGCACGGGCAAGCCTCCGCGCTTTATCGTCCACCATCGTGTCCACCTAACGCCAGAGAATGTGAAGGACGACAACGTGGTCTACGGGTGGGACAACCTGGAGCTCCTCTGCATCTACTGCCACAATGCAGTGCACGGGCAGGGGCTGGACCGTGAGGTGCTGTTCGACGACGAGGGGCAGCCGGTGGGGCTCATAAACCACAATACAATCTCAAAAACAAAATGACTTTGAGCCTATTCCTGCTAGGGGTACCCCCCTGCCGTGGGGGCCCAGGGGCCAAACGTCGACGCCGGGGGCGGCCCTTCGAAGAAAACGCAGGGTGACCGCCAGGGGGGTGTAGTTAGCCCCCAAAAAAGGGGGGTATAGGTAATCTGGCAAAAACAAGAAGAAGGTGAGGAAATGAGCAAGCTGAAACCGGAAACACGGATCAAGAGACGGATCCAGGAGATAGAAGGCATCCTGGCTACGGCAGACGAAGACAAGCTAGCCCTGGTGAGACCGTTGATCTCTCAGGTGGCCCACCTGGAAGTCCAGCTGGAAGGGTTGATGGCCAAACTGGAAGCCGAAGGCTTCGTGGAGGAGTACAAAAATGGTGAAAATCAGTTTGGGACAAAAGAAAGTACGGTGTCTAAAGCATATTCATCCACCTTCAAGAACTACGTCAACGCAGTCCGGACCCTCATCCAGTGCCTGCCAGTGGCGGCCCAGCCGGACGCTGAGGATGCCCTGACGGACTTCATCAAGGAACGGCCGCAATGAACTACATTGAAAAGTACTACAACCAAATTGAATCCGGGAAAGCTGTGGTCTCAGAAAAGGTCCGGAGGACCTACAAGCACCTGATGGACAAGCTGGTTCGGGACGGTAGCTCTGCCTACGTCTACGATGACCGGAAGGCCCAGTACGTCATTGACTTCATCCAGACATTTTGCAAGCACTCCAAGGGCAAGTGGGGAGGCAAGCCGGTGGTCCTGGAATTATGGCAGAAGGCCCTGATCAGTGCCCTGTTCGGCTTCGTGGATAAATACACGGGGCTCCGGGAATACCGGCAGCTGATCCTGATTATCGGCCGGAAGAATGGGAAATCCACCCTGGCCTCCTGCATAGGGCTCTATCTCCTTGTGGCCGACGGGGAAGCAGGTCCGGAAATCTATTCCGCTGCTACGAAAAAAGACCAAGCAAAAATCATCTGGAAGGAAGCCCGCTCCATGATCAAGAAAAGCCCGGCCCTGGCCAAACGGCTGGCCCTGCGGGTGGCGGAAATCCGCTGCGGGTTCAACGAAGGGAGCTTCGAGCCCTTGGGGTCAGATTCTGATAAGCTGGACGGTCTCAACGTCCATGGAGTTCTGATCGATGAACTGCACGCCTTAAAGGACAAGAACCTTTATGATGTCCTGGTGGACGGCATGACGGCCCGGGAACAGCCTCTCTGCGTGATCACTACTACAGCCGGCACGGTTCGGGACAACATCTTTGACCTGAAATACGACGAATGTGAACGGATCATCAAAGGCTATGACGACCCGGAAGGCTATGTAGACGAAACGGTTCTGCCGATTGTCTATGAACTGGATAAAAAAGAGGAATGGGTCTACCCAGACTGCTGGGCGAAGGCCAATCCGGGATTGGGAAGCATCAAGAACCGGGAAATCCTGGCTCAGAAGGTCTACCAGGCCCAGCATGATGCCCTGCGGGTGAAGAACCTGCTCTGCAAGGACTTCAACATCCGGGAAACCAGCGGGCAGGCATTCTTCTCCTTCGACCAACTGAACAACGAAGCCACCTATGATCTCCAGAGCCTCCGGCCTAAATACGGCATCGGGGGCTTTGACCTTTCCGAAACCACCGACCTTACCTGTGCCACCATGCTTTTCTGCGTCCGGGATGATCCCAACATCTATGTGAAGCAGATGTACTGGATCCCGGAGGAACTGTTGGACAAACGGGTGCGGGAAGATCAGGTGCCATACGATATTTGGAAGCAGAAGGGGTGGTTGCGGACGTCTCCGGGCTTCCGGAACGACTACCGGCTGATCCTGCAGTGGTTTGTAGACGAAATGGAGCAGGAAGACATCTACCTGTTCAAGTGTGGCTACGATAGATGGTCTGCCCAGTACCTGGTGCAGTCCATGGTGGAGCGGTTCGGAGAGGACATCATGGTGCCAGTAGCCCAGGGGAAACAAACCCTTTCCGGTCCTATGAAGAACCTGGCAGCAGACATGACTGCCGGAAGGATTATCTACAACAACAATCCCATTTTGAAGTGGTGCATGGCCAATGTGGCCGTGGATGTGGACCGGAACGACAACATACAGCCCTGCAAAACGAGCAATCCCAGGAAGCGGATAGATGGATTTGCCAGTCTCCTGGATGCCTATGTAGCCTTTGAGCAGAACAAGGAAGACTACATGAACCTTATTTGAGAAAGGGGGTGAAGAGATGGAAATCAGAAGCATGTTCAATACCATATTTGGCCGTATCTTTGGCAGCGGGCCCAAAGATCTGACCAGGGCGAAGCTCCTGGATGGCTACTCCAATGCCTTCATCCCTTTTGACGGGGAGGCCTATGACACTGCATGTGGGCGGAACTGCATCGACACCATTGCCAGGCATGTGGGGAAGCTGCATCCGCGGCATATTGTGCGAAAGAACGGAAACATCGTCAGAAACGCTGACAGCAAACTGCAGTATTTGCTCAGTACCAGACCAAACCCGCTCATGACGGCCAGTGAATTCCTGGAAAAAATCACGGTGTCAAGGCCGGGTTCAATTTGACCCATTTGGCCGGTTA
>ULVN01023327.1_pt1 | contig 10835 bp, 6 predicted proteins | sample 1959491 | NCBI WGS metagenome assembly ULVN01 (sample SAMEA4835787, study PRJEB28245) | human gut metagenome | biome: gut microbiome; material: fecal sample | place: Denmark | collected 2008 | reverse complement strand
GGCGTTTATGAAGCCGGATACTGCGATATGCCGATAGCTATGACGGCGTTTATACACAGATTTATAGGTAAGTGTGAAAATTTATGGGCTTATTATATCGGCTCAAACTGCCAGAATTCAATGAGCAACAGACTGCTTCAGGTTTCAAGAGAGCGTAACAGAATGCTCGGTGTGCAGCTTTATTATTATAAGATCAAGGGCTTTTTACAGTGGGGCTACAATAATTATTACGGTCAATTAAGTCAGGGCTTTTACGAGCCGTATTTCAATCCCTGCTGCGGCTGGAGCGGCTGCGGCTCCTCGTATATGGTGTATCCGGACAGAACGGGTAAAGCCCTTCAATCGGTAAGGCAAAAGGTATTCGGGGACGGATTAAACGATATCAGGCTTTTATCTCTGCTTGAAAAGCTTAAGGGCCGTAAAGCGGCAAATGCCGTTATAGAAAAGCATTTCGGCAAGCTGACGTTTAATGATGGTCCCGATACGGCAAAGATGTATATAGATTTCATAAATGACGTTTATATAAATATTAAGAACAGCTTAGACTGATTTCGTTTAATACAAAATAGTGCTATTATTATCCAATATAGTCAGATGAAAATTCCGGAAAACTGTTTTATAATGTTAGTGTTGAAAAGGGCAGGTACTAACCGCCGTTTATCGGTTTCAATACGGAATTTAAGGGGCTTAATATTAAATGAGATTTACAGCACAGATTTTCGGAGTAGGAGCGATGATCTCGCTTTTTATAGGCTACCAACAGAACGAACGAAAAAAATTGGTGGCTGCAAAGCTAAGTGCAGACGCCTTTTGGGTCGTTCATTATCTGCTGTTAGGCGGCATAGCCGGAATGATACCTAACTTTATAGGTATATTCCGTGAGATAGTTTTTATAAACCGTGAAAATAAAAAATGGGCGGATAAGGTGATATGGCCGGCAGCCTTTATAATTATAAGCTGGGTAATGGGTATTTTTACATTCCGTTCGGCTTTTAATATTCTCCCGATTGCCGCTTCCACGTTTGTTACGGTTTCGCTTTGGCTTAAAAACCCTATTATTACTAAAATAATAACGGTTCCGGTATGTCTGGCATTTTTGGTTTATGATGTGTATGTGGGTTCGGTTATAGGTATTATAAACGAGTCTGTTTCGGTAATTTCAATAATAATATCCTTTTTGAAAAATATACATAATAAAAAAACAGCATGATACGGTGTATCAGCTGTTTTTTTTGTAATAGGACGGGAATTTCCCGGTATATTTCTTAAATGTGCGGGTGAAAAACGAGGCGTTGTTGAAACCGCATTGCGCGGCGGCCTCGTTTATCATAAGCCCGTTTCTTATCAGGCTTTTGGCAACCTCGCACCTGTAATCGTTTATGTATTGAAATATGGTTAAGCCCGTAAAAGCCTTAAAGCAGTGCGAAAGGCGGTATTTGTCTGTAAGGGCGTTTTTGGCAATCATATCAAGCGTAAGCCTTTGGTCGTAATTGGCTCTTATAAATTCAACCGCAGCTTTAACCTGCTCAAAGCCCATGCCTAATTTAAATTCGGTATTTTGCGATACTGTGTGGCGCTCGCGAAGCGTAATTAAAAGCTTTAAGACCGACATCTGAAGCTTCGCTTTTTTGCAGACCGTGTGATCGGAATAATATATTTTCAGTATATCGTCTGTAATTTCCGAAATAAGCCCGTCATTCGGAAACATATCAAATCTTATTGACGAGCAATCTATATCGGCAGCCCTGCAAAATGCGGAATCTATTATTACCGAATAAAAGGATATTGCTTCGTCAGAACCCGTGTAATGTATAAAATCGGAATTTATTACTGCAATATCGCCGCTTTTGAAAGCGTATTTTTCGCCGTTTATTATGATATAACCGCTGCCCTTGCTGCAAAGTTGCAGCTCTAAGTCGTCATGCCAGTTTGCGCAAGCCTTGCTTTTACTGTAATTCCTATCCTCTTTTAAAAAAATAATGCATGGCGGATCGCTTATTTCGGAATTTGTTTTGTAGCCCTCGTAGCTGTCGTGCCGTGTTATCATATATTTAGCCCCGTTTTGCAATTTAGTGTTAATTTAGGTAAAAAATACTGTATTGTAATGGGTGAATTTTGCATTATAATTATATCATAAACAAAAAAATTATGCAACACGCGGTTATATTTTTTAAGGATCGTGTGTTAAAAACGGAGGAAATGTAATGGATAATGTTAAAACCGATTGTAAGGATATATTTTCTGAAGATGTTTCGCAGTTGACCGCGTTTAAAATTTACGGAAGGGAGAGAGTAGAAGCTCCCGCTGCGGTTATTGAGGCGGACGCTTCCCTTAACAGCGAGGCGAAAGCCAAAGCGTTTTCAAGGGAAATAGCGGAAAATAAAATTGCGGATTTTGAAAAAGACGGTATTGATAAAATGTGCCACGTTTCCACATTTTGCTATGTCGGCGGAAATATTTATATGTCGTACTATGCAAACACCCAGTCTGCCGAAGAGGATCCGGGATATCAGGCGGCAAGGCTTGCATATATACCCGAAAACGAGCCTCTAAATAAAACCATTCTTGATATTATGAAAACCGGCGACAGCCTGTGCGGGCATAGGGTTACGGGCGTTTACGATACAATTCTTATGCAAAGGGACGAAGAGCCTGACAGCATTTACGTATTGTGGACTGCAAGCATAGATAATAAGTATTACCGCCTTTACCGTATATTTGATATTAAAACGGGAAGTCTTGGGGATATATGCGTTAACAGATTTAAGGTTAAGGATACGGTTAACGATTTCAGCTCCAGCGGTATGCAAAACGCGCTTGCCGTAAACGGAATAGGGCATAAGGAGTTTTTCAGCGATATCGGGATTATGCAAAAGCTTTCAAGCAGAACGGAAAACGGCGAAAAGTATTATTATTCAGGTACTTACAGCGGAAATTTCACCGCGATCATAAAAAGCAAGGATCTTATAACCTGGGAATATGTTGCACAGCCGAACGAGGGGGCAAACGGTACCGGTTTTAAAAATGAAACAATATGGGAAAACGCGGTATATGTTCTTAACGATAAAGCGTATTATTTTGTAAGACAGTGGAATTATGACGAAAAAACCGATACTGGCAGTAAATACGGGATTCTTACATATTACGATTTGAACAGCGGAGAATGGGCAAGACCTGTATTGGTGGGAGACTGCCAGTCGCGTTCGGATTTTATTGTGTATAAGGGAGGACTGTATCTTTTCCATGCGCCGACGGACCGAAACCATATAGGAATTATCAAGATAGACTGCAATAACATTGCAAACAGTAAGGTAATTCTTCAGGCAGATATGAACGGCAGCTGCTTTTATCCGTTTATTCAATATAACAGCGCAGGAGAGCTTTGTATGTCTTATACGGTTGACCGAAAGCATGTAAGATTGGCTTCGTTTACGCTTAGTAAATATATTGATAGGTAACTGCCGAAAAGGGAACAGGCAAAATTATAAAAGGCATACGCGCGGTTAAATGCGCGTATGCCTTTTTTGGCTTATCTAATCTCTTTTGGACGCCGTGCCGGAGCTTGAAGACGTGCCGGAGGTATCGGAGCTTCCCGTGTATGAGTTAATATATATTTTAACGGGAGCTTGCGGGCTTACCTGCGTGCCGTATTTTGGCTCCTGCTCAAGCACGGTGCCGGGCTCGCGGTCCTCGTCGTATTTTTCAAGCACCTCAATGTTATCGTATAAAAAGCCTTGCTTTAAAAGCTCGATTTTTGCGCTCATTTCGTCAAGACCTTTAACGTTGGCAATTTTTACTTCCTTAGGACCTAAGCTTATTGTAAGTTCTATTTTTGTATCCCTTACTACGTTTGTTCCCTCTGCCAATGATTGGGCGCATATCTGACCGCGTGCAAATTTATCGCTGCATTCATACGCCTTTATTACGAATTGGAACCTTTCGTATTCCTCGTTATCAACAAGATCGGCATAATATTTGCCCGTAAGCTGCGGAACGGCAAACAATACGTCGGAAACGGCGGCGCCGCTGTCTATAGAGCCTACCGAGTCTACCGACGGCGCATTATCCGACGCGTTGACGCTTAAATCAGACGATGATTTGTTTTTGCCGAAAATATCCTTTTTAAGAACCGTAACAACAAGTGCGGCTATTATAAGAAATACCGCGGCTGTTGCCGCCGACGATATTATAACGTATTTGGCGGTGCCGCCCTTCTTTTCCTTTTCGGCGGTTTTGCGTTCGGATTTACTTTCGCGCGGCTTGCGGTCGCTTTGCTTTGCTTCGGCGGTTTCGGCGTATACAAGCTCGTTTTTAAAATCTTCAACGGTTTGCGTGCGGTTTTGCGGCATAACCTGAAGACCGTTTGCAAGCGCGGATAAAACGTGGCGCGGCAATTCCTCGGCAAATTTTGCGGGGATAGTCATAGAATCGTTTTTAATTCTATCCTTGGCTCCCGGCGGTACAATACCCGTAAGCGCGTTAAATAAAACCGCGCTAAGTCCGTATACGTCCGTATATGCGTCGGGTAAAAGCTTGCACAGCCCCTGCTGCTCTGCCGCGGCAAAGCCTGTATACAGCTTTGCTTCAAGCTCGCCGCCCTCCGTTCTGAGCTTTTTCACGGAATATCCGGATATGCGCAGCTTACCGTCCCTGCCTACAAGCACTGTTTCGGGCGATATTCCGCCGTGGATAATTCCCGCGTCGTTCATACCCTTTACGGTATCGATAAGCGGCAGGAAAAGAGGCCTTGCCTGTTCCCATTTTAATGTGCCGCCGTTTTTTTGCAAAAATTCGGCAAGCGTTATTGAAGGAATATTCGGCATAACGGCATAAACAGTGCCGTTTTCCTCAAACACATCGTTTATCGGCATAAGAGAGGGAAGAGCGGAGCCTGATATAAAACGGTTAATATCAAGAAACTCCATTAACCCCTCGTTAAAGGTATATTCGCCGCCCTTCATTATGAAAACGGAGCCGTCGGTATTTCTTATGCCGAAGCCTAACGGAAAATACTCCTTTATTCTTACGGCGGTATCGGTGGTTTTATCCCAGCCGATATACACGGTTTCGGCGCCGTTTCGGCTTTTTGCCTGACCTATAAGATAACGGTCGCAAAGCAGAGCGCCTGTCGGTAGACAGTCCTGCGGATTTACAGAAGACGAATCATATCCGCAAACGGGGCAAATTTTTTCACCGCCGTTATCGTTCATACAGCCGGGGCATAATCTGTCGGTGTTAAGCATAGGTTTCCTCCGAGAATAATATATCACTTATTATTTTACCATATCTGTCAAGTACCCCGCAGTTTCGCCGTATTTTATATGCCGCCGCACCCTTCGGTTATCTATCGTCATTCGCTCCTTAATGCCGTTACGGGATCCTTTTTAGCCGCTATTTTAGAGGGGAAGAGACCGGCGATAAGCGTTAGCAGCATACTTATTATAATAAGAGCCGCGGCACCTGCAACGGGCAGTACGGCAAGACCCGAAATATCGGTTATTGCGCCTATAATTGCGTTTATGGGTATAAGCAGCAGCAGGGTTATAAGAATACCTATAACGCCGGCAGAAAAGCCCACTATAAGCGTTTCGGCGTTGAATACCCTTGATACGTCGCGCTTTGAAGCGCCCATTGCTCTTAAAATGCCTATTTCCTTGGTGCGTTCAAGCACCGAAATATAGGTTATAATTCCTATCATAATAGAGGAAACAATAAGCGATATGCTTACAAAGGCAATTAAAATATAGCTTATTGCGTTTATAATGGTGGTTACCGAGGAAAGCATAAGCCCTATATAATCGGTATATGTGATTTTTTCGTTTTCGGCGGCGGCAGAGTTATAATCGTCTATAAGCTCGGCTACGGTTTCCTTTGCCTCAAAGTCCTTAGGATATATATTTATTACCGAGGGGCGCTTTAAATCCGATACGCCCATAAGGCTTAAGTTTCCTTCATATGTGGCGGAGGAATTTTTTGCTTTTATCGCGCTGTTAAAGCGCTCGGCTATTTGCTCGTTTGTCATTCCGGCAGCGGTCATTTGCTCTGTATATGCCGCGTATTCCGCATGCTCGTTTTCCGGAAGAGCCGCAATATAAGCCATAAGCTCTTCATAGGTCATATTTTCATTTGCTTCAAACGGCAGACCTGTTAGAACATCGGTATCAGGCGAAGCCTTTTGCGCCTTTACGATCTCGCTGTCGTTGACCTTGTTTATCAGGTGCTCCATAAGCTCCGATTTATAGCCTACAAAGCCTGCGGTGTCGTTGGCGACAGAGCCTTCCGCGGGACGTATTATACCTACAACGGTTATATCCTCGCCGAGCTTTGCAAGCTGAGACTGAACGAATAATTCGTCGTCGGTCTTGTTTACCCAGGTGCCGTTTTCGCTTTTTTCAAAATAATCGGTATTGCAAAGCAGCTTGAACTTAAGATTTAAAATATCGTCATAGCTGTAGGTTACCTCTTCGGTAGGCTCGATTTTTTCCCCGTTTTGAGCCTTTTTCATCATTTCTTCAAGCTCTTTAACGTCTTTAAGCCCAAGCGAATAAAGGGTGTAATCGCTTATCTGATTGTTTTTGTCAATCGCAAGAACTATTTCGTTGTATTTTTCGGGCATACGTCCCGCAATAACGTCGTACTGCTTTTCTAAAAATTCGCTGTTATCGAAAAGGCGCGTCCAAACCTCGGTATTGGAAAAGGAGGACATACCCGAATATTGCTGAGACTGCGCCGCGCTTTCGCCGAAAACGGTGGTAAACACGGTGTTCGGGTTTACGCGGTTTCCCTTTTCATCGTAAATATTCATAACGGTTGAATATTTATATTCAATTTCGCTTGTATTGCTTTCAAATTCGGGTGTTTTTTCAATGTGCGCCTTTAACAGCTCCAAATTGTTTTCCGAAATGCCGTTTACCATAGTGGTCATCATTTCGGTCATTATGTTGTTGCTGTAAATTTTGTTCGGGTCACGGTTTTCAGGGGCTTCGTTTTTACCCATAAGATCCTTTACAAGGCGGCTTACGTCCATACCTGCCTGCTCAATGGTTATGGGGTAGCTTGAAAGAGTATCTTCCTCTACCTTTTGGATATAGGCGTTAACCCCGTTTGAAAGCGAGAGTATAAGCGCTATTCCTATAATACCTATCGACCCTGCAAAAGAGGTTAAAAATGTGCGCGCTTTTTTGGTCATAAGGTTGTTAAGCGAAAGCGAAAGCGCCGTTAAAAACGACATTGAAGGGCGCTTGCCTTCTGCTTTTTCGGCTTTTACCGTTTCTTCGCCGCCGTAGGGGTCGGAATCATCCGTAATGTTTCCGTCAAGCAGCTTTACTATTCGCGTTGAATACTGCTTTGCAAGTTCTGGGTTATGGGTTACCATAATTACAAGTCGGTCCTTTGAAATTTCCTTTAAAAGCTCCATTATCTGAACCGAGGTCTCGCTGTCAAGCGCGCCGGTAGGCTCGTCTGCAAGCAGTATTTCGGGGTCGTTTACAAGCGCGCGCGCAATAGCTACGCGCTGCATCTGCCCGCCGGACATCTGATTTGGCTTTTTGCCGAGCTGATCGCCGAGCCCTACCTTTTTAAGGGCGTCTTCGGCTCTTTTGCGCCTTTCCTGCTTTGATACGCCCGAAAGGGTAAGCGCCAGCTCTACGTTTGAAAGCACGGTCTGGTGTGGAATGAGGTTGTAGCTTTGAAAGATAAAGCCTACGGAGTGGTTTCTGTAATTATCCCAGTCCCTGTCTTTATATGTTTTTGTGGATTTTCCGTTTATAAACAGGTCGCCGTCCGTATAGCGGTCAAGGCCGCCTATAATATTCAAAAGCGTGGTTTTGCCGCAGCCCGAATGACCGAGTATCGATACAAATTCGCTTTTTCTGAATTCAATGCTGACGCCCTTAAGCGCGTGTACGGCGGTATCGCCCGTAATATAATCCTTTTTGATATTTTGTAATTTAAGCATACGTTAACCTCCAAGTTATCAGGAATTATATTCCCAAAATATAAATAGAATATGAATGTTTAAAAAATATTTGATAAATACATAAAGTAGTGTTATAATTAAGTGAATATATTGTCCGAAAGGTTATGAAGTATGGAAAAGGCTTTTAAAAAACTAACCGTGTTTTTATCGGGTCTTCTTATAATAACAACGGTTTTTCTTATTTTCGTTATTCCGACTTATATTAAATCGGAACGCAAAATAGACTTTTTTTCTTCTAATCAGATAGTTTCAAACATAAAAAATATGGAGCTTAATATGACCTCCATAATATATGTGCAGAACAATAAGGGCGAGTGGGTTGAATATCAGCGTCTGCACGGAACCGAAAACCGCATATGGGTAAGTATTGATAAAATGCCTAAATACTTAGGTCAGGCTTTTATTGCAATAGAGGATCAGCATTTTTATGAAAACTGCGGTGTTGACTGGAAACGAACCGCAGGCGCCGTGGCAAACAGGCTTTTAAAGTTTAACACAACCGAGTTCGGCGGATCCACAATAACACAGCAGTTAATCAAGAACATAACTAACGACCGCGATAAAGACGCTATGCGTAAATTCCGCGAAATAGTAAGAGCTTTGCTTATAACGCGAAAGCTTTCAAAAACCGAAATACTTGAAGCATATTTAAATACAATACCGCTTGCAAACGGTATTTGCGGCGTGCAGGTTGCGGCAAACTATTATTTCAATAAGGACGTAAGCGAGCTTACCATTACCGAAAGCGCGGCGCTTGCGGCAATAACAAATAATCCCACAAAATATAATCCCTTAACCGAAAACGGAGCGGAGCAGAACGAAAAACGCCGCCGCCTTGTGCTTGATGAAATGTTAGAGCTCGGCTATATAACCTACGATGAGTACGATAAAGCGTATAACGAAAAGCTTAAGCTTGACGATTCGCAGGAGGACGACTATGAGGTGGAAATTAACAGCTATTTTGTAGACGCGCTTATAGATCAGGTTATAAACGATTTAGCGGAAAAATATAATCTTGATACAAAGCTTGCCTCAACAATGTTTTATAACGGCGGCTTTAAAATATATTCAACCCTAAAGCCCGAAATACAAAGCGCGATGGAAAAGGTTTATACCGATATTAAAAACTATTTTCCGCAAACAGCGCCTAATTTACAGGGCGAAAAGGTACACGCTCAGTCCGCTATGACGGTTATGGATTATAATGGCCATATAGTCGGCATAGTAGGCGGCGCCGGCGAAAAAACAACCAACAGAGGGCTTAACCGCGCTACCGATTCTCCGCGTCAGCCCGGTTCTACAATGAAGCCGCTCGGCGTTTATGCGCTGGCGGTTGATAAGGATATAGTAAACTACACCTCAAGCGTGCTTGATAAACCGATAGAAAAGTATTATAAGGACGGCAAAAGCGGGCCTAAGGAATGGTACGGATATTATAAGGGCACGGTATCGCTTAACTATGCCATAAGAAAATCAATGAATACCGTTCCCGTAAGGCTTTTGCAGGAGGTCGGAATAGATACTTCCTACGATTTTCTTGTGAATAAGCTTAACTGCAAGCATTTGGTGCCGGAGGATAAAAACCTTGCGGCTTTGGCGCTCGGCGGTACGCATTACGGGCTTACCACAACCGAGTCCGCCGCGGCATATGCGATATTCGGCAATCAGGGCGTGTACCACAGCCCCACTACTTATTATAAAATAGAACGCGCAAACGGCGAAACGGTTTTTGATTACGACGAAACGGGAACGCAGGTTATAGCACCCTCTTCGGCTACGATAATGAATCACCTTTTGCAGGAGGTTGTTTACGGCAGAGAGGGCACGGGCGGCGGCATTGCAGGCTTTAACTATAAAATGAAGGCATATGCTAAAACAGGTACGTCGAGCGAATCAAAGGACCTTTGGATGGTTGCGGGAACGCCTTATTATGTAGGCTCGGTATGGTACGGATTTGATATTCAAAGCGAGGTAAGCGGCGGCGCCAGCGCGGCTAAGATATGGAAAGCGGTAATGACCGAGGTGCATAAGGACCTTGAAAAAAAGGAATTTACCGACAGCGGCGACGTTGTAAAAAAAGGCTCAGGCTATTATAAAAAGGGCGTTAAGGTGGATGTTCCGTCTTATACGGCGCCGGTTTCAAGCGAGCCGTCGTCTTCGTCGGAGCAATCATCCTCTGCCGTAACCTCATCGGCAGAGTCGTCTTCGGCGGCAACCCCGTCGGACGATACGGCAACCTCATCTTCTTCATCGGGCGGTTCTTCGTCTTCGGGCAGCTCGTCCGATGCGTCGTCAAGCACGCCGTCTCAAAGCGAGCCGTCCTCCTCGTCCTCTCCGTCCTCCTCTTCTGAGCCTGAGGGAGAGAACTGATATGGCTGAATTAAAGGTTATAGCCCGAATTTACACCGATTTTCCCGAAAAATTCGGTTTGCCGAGACAAAGCGAAGTAATAAGCGAGCTTGGGGGCAAAATAGTTTTTGAACCGTCTTACCGTGATTTTTCTGCGGTTAAAGAGCTTTGCGAATTCTCACACATATGGCTTATCTGGGGCTTTTCCATGTCAAGTAAAGCGGAATGGTCGCCTACGGTCCGTCCGCCGAGGCTCGGCGGTAACGAAAGGGTGGGGGTGTTTGCAACCCGCTCGCCTTACAGACCGAACCCGTTGGCGCTTTCGGCTGTAAAGCTGGAAAAGGTTACGTATGATGAAAATTCAGGCCCCGTGCTTTATGTTTCGGGCATTGATATGGCGAACGGCACTCCGATATACGATATAAAGCCTTATATTGCCTATGCCGATTCGGTACCGAACGCGGTATGCGGCTTTGCGGATAAACCGTACAATAAGTCGCTTAAGGTT
>ULVN01132548.1_pt1 | contig 10838 bp, 16 predicted proteins | sample 1959491 | NCBI WGS metagenome assembly ULVN01 (sample SAMEA4835787, study PRJEB28245) | human gut metagenome | biome: gut microbiome; material: fecal sample | place: Denmark | collected 2008 | reverse complement strand
TCTCAAAGGTATACTGGTGGGCCTCTCTAAGTGCTGCATAAAAGTGGGTTGTAACTAGGCTAAAAGTAGTATGAAAGGACTACTAAACTACGTGAAAGGAGGCGATAAGTGTGCCTGGTATTAAAGTAACTGGTTCCTCTAAGACCACGAGAGATATTAGGCCCGCCTTAACGCCAGAAGCCAGAGAGAATCAACTCATATCTTTGGCCGTTGACTTGGCTGAGAAGCAACTTCAAGAAGGTACGGCCTCTTCTCAGGTGATAACACATTATCTCAAGCTCGGTTCGACTAAGGAACGAATCGAAAAGGAGATTCTTGAAAAGCAGAAGGAGCTAATCACCGCAAAAACAGAAGCGCTTAAGTCTGCGCAACGAATTGAGGAACTTTATAGTAAAGCAATCAGTGCTATGCGTAAATATAGCGGACAAGGGAATGACGAAGATGAAGACGAGTATTAAGACTTATTCCGAGTTGATAACCTTGCCTACATTTGAAGAACGATACGAATATTTGAGATTGGACGGAACAGTCTGCGAAGAAACATTTGGATTCGATAGATATATCAATCAAGAATTCTATCAGAGATCTCAAGAATGGAAGCGAATACGTGACTACGTTATTATTCGCGACCAAGGATGTGACTTAGGAATCAAAGGTCGAGAGATACGAGGAAAGATTCTTGTTCATCACATGAACCCGATTACCAAAGATGACATCTTGAAGCAAACTAAATTTCTTCTCGATCCCGAGTATTTGATATGCACTCTAAAAAGCACGCATGATGCAATACATTATGGCGATGCAAATTTATTAATGAAGGGTCCGGTCGTAAGAACGGCAAATGATACTTGCCCTTGGAGGAAATAACATATGGAAAGTATATTGAAATCAATTAAAAAACTTCTTGGTATTTCCGATGACGAAACTCATTTCGACTCGGACTTAATCATGCATATAAATTCGGTATTTGCTATTCTCAATCAGTTGGGAGTTGGACCGAGTAAAAGTTTCAGCATTCAAGATGACACTGCTGTTTGGGACGATTTTATTGAAGACGATCCGAACTTCAATGACGTTAAAACCTACATATATCTGAAGGTGAGACTTTTATTTGACCCTCCCGCAAATTCTTCAGTGTTGAGTGCAATGGAGCGGCAAATAAGCGAGTTGGAGTGGCGTTTGAATGTAAGCGCTTACTCTAAATCAATGGAGGAAACAGACGATGGCGGAGTATAATAACGAACTCTATCATTACGGCGTTCTCGGTATGAAGTGGGGCGTTCGTCGAGGCCAAAACAAACTCGATAGAATCGACCGAAAATCCAAGAAAGGAAATTGGAGTCCCGAAGCTACCGAAGTCGCAAAAATCAGAACAAAGAAAGTCAGTCAAATGACCAATGCCGAACTTAATAAAGTCAACAACCGAAAGAACTTGGAGCGGAACTATAGTCAGTTAAATCCCGGTGCAGTTAAGAAAGGTTTAGCTATCGCAGGAACCGTAGCCGGAGCATTAGGCACGGTTGTAGCTCTCCAAGCAAATGGTGGGAAGGTAATAAAGCTCGGAAAGGACGTCGCAAAGAAATTTGTTAAGAGGTGAAACTATGTGGCAATACAATTACACTTCCGATGAGCTTTATCATTGGGGCGTTCTCGGTATGAAGTGGGGTAAACGGAAAGCCAAAGGCGTGCAAAGCGATGCCTCATATCGTAGAGAAAAGATCAAGGAAGCAACTGCCAAGATCGATAAAAAGATGGCGAAGAAACAAGCTAAGATCGAAAAGAAAAATGCAAAGATCGAAAAAGCCGGTGGTAAAAAGAAATACATAGCGAAGAAAGTGATAAAAGGTTCGCTCTTAACCGCCGGTATCGTAGGCGGAACGTTTGGCGTAGCGAAAGCGTCAATGGCTCTTTCTGATTTCGGCGATCAAGTCAAAAGGGGCGTCGATGTAGTAAACGATTTGGGTGACCGTTTCTTCAACGGGTATTAATTAAAATTGAAAAGGAGGCAGATATGTCGAACGACAACAAAGACGAACTCTATCATTACGGCGTTCTCGGTATGAAGTGGGGCAAACGTAAATCTGCTTTGAATAGACAGAACGCCTCTGATTACAAGGGTAAAGGTTTAACCGTTTCTCAAGCCTCTCGTCAGGCGAAGAAAGATGCAGCCGCTGCTAAAAAAGAAGCTAAAGCTGAAAAGAAAGCGGCAAAAGCTAATATGTCTTCCAAAGACAAACTTAAAAAAGCTGTGAGTAAGGGAAAGAAGATCATTGCCCGAGCAGCAGTTTTGAGTTTAGCGGACGATGTGTTCTACGGCGGCAAAGTAAAGAAAACTACCGGAGCAGTAATTAAACAAGTCGGAAGAAAAGCTACCGAAGCATGGATGTATAAGCACGGAGCGATTTCGGTTACTTGGCTGGATTAAAGGAGGGATGAAAGAATGGCATTATCGAATACGGCCACCCCAAAATATTACGGCCAATTTCGAGATGCTGTAATGCGAGGAGAAATACCAATATGTAAAGAAATCGCTATGGAGATGAATCGTATAGACGATTTAATAGCGAATCCCGGCGTTTGGTATGACGACCAAGCAGTTGAAGGTTTCATAAGCTTTTGTGAATGTGAATTAACCCTAACTGATGGCGAAGATCTCGTATTATTGGACACTTTCAAACTATGGGCTGAGCAAATATTTTGTTGGTACTATTTCGTAGAAAGAAGCGTCTACGTTCCATCTCCTGACGGTCATGGTGGACGTTATGTAAAGAAATCAATAAAGAAAAGACTTGTTAATAAACAGTATTTGATTGTACCCAGAGGCGCAGCCAAATCGATGTATGCAGAATCTATCCAAGCTTTCTACTTAAATGTCGATACATCGACAACCCATCAGATAACAACTGCTCCTACTATGAAACAGGCTGAAGAAGTGATGTCACCGCTTAGAACAGCTATAACCAGAGCTAGAGGGCCATTGTTCCAGTTTCTGACGGAAGGGTCTATACAAAACACTACCGGTCCAAAAGCAAATCGCGTGAAACTTGCTTCGACAAAGAAGGGCATCGAAAACTTTCTTACTGGATCTTTACTCGAGATCCGACCGATGAGCATAGACAAGCTTCAAGGTTTACGTGCTAGGATAGCGACTGTCGATGAATGGCTATCTGGCGACATTCGAGAAGATGTTATCGGTGCCATCGAACAAGGTGCATCAAAGAATGACGACTATCTTATAGTAGCAACTAGCTCAGAAGGTACTGTCCGTAATGGAAGCGGCGATACAATCAAAATGGAGTTGATGGACATTCTGCAAGGAAACTACATCAACCCGCATGTATCCATTTGGTACTACAAATTGGATTCTATAGATGAAGTTGGGAACCCCGAAATGTGGATCAAAGCTCAACCAAATCTCGGTAAGACAGTTTCTTATGAAGTCTATCAATTGGATGTGGATCGAGCTGAAAAAGCACCGGCTACTAGGAACGACATCTTAGCAAAACGTTTCGGTATTCCGACGGAAGGCTACACGTATTACTTTACATATGAAGAAACCCTTCCTCATAGAAAGAGAGATTACTGGCAGTTGCCGTGTTCGCTCGGAGCGGACTTGTCACAAGGTGATGACTTTTGTTCTTTCACTTTCTTGTTTCCTTTAGCTAATGGCGCATTTGGAGTAAAGACAAGAAACTACATATCATCGTTAACTCTGTCCAAACTTCCGTCTGCTATGCGATTGAAGTATGACGAATTCATAAAAGAAGGGAGTTTGATAGTGCTAGATTGCACTGTCCTCGACATGATGCAAGTGTACGAAGATCTTGACAACCATATATCGGAATGCAGTTATGATGTACGATGCTTTGGCTTCGACCCTTATAACGCTAAAGATTTTGTAGCAAGATGGGAATCTGAAAACGGACCGTTCGGTATTGAGAAAGTTATACAGGGTGCTAAAACAGAATCAGTTCCTCTGGGCGAATTAAAGAAGCTTTCTGAAGAAAGAATGCTTTTGTTCGACGAAGAACTTATGTCGTTTGCAATGGGGAACTGTATAACGATTGAAGACACAAATGGTAATCGTAAGCTCTCGAAGAAGAGATACGAAGCCAAAATAGATAGCGTTGCAGCTATGCTCGACGCATACGTAGCATACAAAATAAACAGAGAAGCATTTGACTAAGGAGTATATATGGACAACAAAGATGAACTCTACCATTATGGTGTAATGGGTATGAAATGGGGTCGGCATAAATATGCTAATTCTCCGGGGACATACACACAAAAAGGGTCTTAGCGTATTCGACGATAAAATGTCGGATTATAACTCCGCTAACAAAAAAGTACAAAAACTTAAAAAGAGCGGCGATAAACAAGCTTATAAAGAAGCTAAGAGTGAGAGAAAAGTTGCCAAAAAGCAATTAAACAGAAGTTATAGCCAATTGAAGCTAGACGCTAAAGCGGATAAAGGAAAGAAATTATATCAGCAAGGTAAATCGATAGTTGGTATAGAAGCAAAATTTGGAATTAATCAAGCAGTTATCGGTTTCGGAATGGCCGCTGGACAAAAAATGCTTTATAAATACACTAACGATTCCGTTAAATCAGCCAAAATTGTTTCTGCAGCAGCAGTCGGATTATCTGCCGTGAATGCCATTAGTTATCTAAAATCTGCATCGGACGCAAGATATCTCAGAGCATATTACGGTCATAGCAGAGATGTTAAGTCAGATAGCACCACTAAAAAAGCTAAGAAATAGGAGGTAACCAGTGTGGCAGTACAATCACACACCTGACGAACTCTACCATTTCGGCATCCCTGGCATGAAGTGGGGTCGTCGGCGATATCAAAACAAAGACGGAACCTTGACCAAAGAGGGTTTACGGCGATACGAAAAGTTTGAAAACAAAACAAACAAAGAAGCTGCTCGGATCGCTAAAAAGGGGATTACATTTGACCGCAAATCAAAGCATCGATTGAAGTTAGAAGAAAAATACAAGCAGATGGGTCTTAGCGATGAAAAAGCGCAAGCTGCTGCTAATAATCGTATACGAACCGAAAAAATATTGGCGGCATCTGCGGCCATGACTGTTGCCGCATGCGCTGCTTATTATGCACATTCTCGACATAAGAGTAAGATTGACGGACTTATAAAATCTGGTGAAACTCTTCAGCGAATAGAGATGCAAGACACTAAGGGTAAGCTCCACGATACATTCTATGCGGCAAAAGGCGAGCACGATTCAAAGAGATATTCAGGAATGCTTGGGTATACACGCCAACAACAGACCGGAAAAGCCTACAAATTGAAACTAGAAGCAACAAAGGATATTAAAGTTGCTTCTCGTGATCGTGCAGCTAAAGCGTTTGGCGAATTATACAAGAATGATCCTGAGTTTAAAAGCATGGCATTTAGATATGCTTCCGAAAATGTCCATGGCGAAAATCACGTTCGAAATATAGCGAAAGTAAGTGACAGAAATATACGCAAAATGTATGACAATTTCAATTCGAATTTGATTAGCGTTAGAAATGATGGCACTGGTATTGATAAAAAATTCTATTCAAAATTAAAGTCTATGGGCTATGGAGCAATCCAAGATGTTAACGACATGAAATTTAGCGGCTATAATGCTAAAAATCCTTTGATAGTATTTGATAATGCTGGTAAAAAGATAGTCGTTAAAAGTATAGAAAAGATGTCTCCTGAATTAAAAGATGCTTTAAAAGAAAATGCGAGAGCTAATGGAGAAGGATTAATAAAGAAAGCAATGCAAAAATACGGTCCTTTATCAGCGGCTGGTTTAGCAACAGCATCTACGGCGACTTATTTATCAAGTCCAACGAATTACGGTAGTACATCGAAACAGAAACAAAGAAGGAGGTAAACCATGTGGGTGATTCGATAGGATCCAGACTGAAACATGCCTGGAATGCATTTTTTAACAAAGATCCCACGCCCGTTAAATGGGATCATGGAGCATCGTATTCATATCGCCCAGATAGGCCACGCCTAACAAGAGGCAACGAACGCTCCATTGTTACAGCTATTTATAACAGAATAGCGCTGGATGTTTCTGCTTTGATCATGAAGCATTGCCGACTTGATGAAAACGGACGATATTCAGAAGATGTAGAATCAAAATTTAATAGATGTTTGACCGTGGAAGCAAATCTCGATCAAACAGCAAGAGCATTCAAACAAGACATAGTTATGTCGATGCTCGATGAAGGATGTGTGGCGGTAGTGCCAGTCGATACTAATCAAGATCCTCTAAAGGGTTCTTACGATATATTGACCATGCGAACCGGCAAGATTTTGGAATGGCGCCCCTCTACCATAAAGGTTAGAGCGTACAATGAAAAAACTGGCGAAAAAGAAGACATAGTAGTTCCAAAATGCACAACTGCGATTATTGAAAACCCTCTTTATGCGGTGATAAACGAGCCGAATTCAACGATGCAGCGTCTTATAAGAAAGTTAAACTTATTGGATGCAGTCGATGAACAAAGCAGCGCCGGTAAATTGGATTTGATAATTCAGTTACCATACATTATTAAAACCGATGCCAGACGTCAGCAAGCGGAAGCGAGACGCAAAGATATTGAGATGCAGCTCTCTGGATCTAAGTATGGAATTGCGTACACTGACGGAACCGAACGAATAACACAATTGAACCGGTCTATCGACAACAATCTAATGAAGCAGATCGAATATTTAACGAGTATGCTATATAGCCAGTTAGGTATAACGCAAAGCATCTTAGATGGTACTGCCGATGAAAAGACCATGCTCAATTACAATAATCGAACGGTCGAGCCAATCGCTTCGGCAATAGTTGACGAGATGAAACGAAAGTTTCTTACTAAGACGGCGATAAGTCAGAGTCAAACCGTGATGTACTTTATGGATCCATTCAAGCTGGTTCCGGTAAGTAATCTTGCGGACATTGCTGATAAGTTTACCAGAAACGAAATATTATCGTCGAATGAAGTAAGGCAGATAATTGGCATGAAACCTTCGGATGACCCGAAAGCCGATGAGTTGTTGAATAAGAACATTTCACAACCAGTCGACGAAACGATGGTTCCTCCAGAGGGAGAAGAAGCCGGTTATGAAGAAACAGACGGGGCAGGCGAACCTAACATAATGGATATGCGTGTTTCCGATCTACAAAATGGAGGAGAATAAAACAAATGGAACAGTACGATTTCAGTGGTTGGGCCACTCGTGCTAACCTTAAATGCTCCGACGGAAGAACGATCATGAAGGACGCATTCAAGGACAACGATGGCAAAACGGTTCCTCTCGTTTGGAACCACCAACATAACGATCCGCTTAATGTACTGGGTCACGCATTGCTTGAAAATCGTGACAGTGGTGTCTATGCATATTGCACGTTCAATGACACTGAATCCGGGCAGGAAGCGAAAAAGTTGGTTGCTCATGGCGATGTTACAGCATTGTCCATTTACGCCAACAAACTTAAGCAGCAAGGCGGCAACGTATTGCACGGCGCAATTCGTGAAGTGAGCCTTGTTCTTGCCGGGGCAAATCCCGGAGCTTACATCGATTCGGTTATTGCACATGGTGAAGAGTCCGAGGAAGAAGGAATTATTTACACCGGCGAAAATATCGAATTAAGCCATGCCGACGAAAACAAAAATGCCGAACAGGCGAAAGGAGAAAAAGAAACTATGGCAGAAGAAGCTAAAACGCCGGAAGCAGCCGGCAAAGACAAAACCGTTCAAGAAGTGTTTGACACTCTTAACGAAGAACAAAAGACAGTTGTATATGCAATTATCGGCCAGGCTCTTGAAGAAGCCGGCGTAAAAGAAAACGAATCTGAAGGAGAAGAAGACATGAAACACAACGTGTTCGAAAACGACAACAATGACAACACCCTCATTCACAAAGACAACGGCGAAGCGCTCACGCATTCCGATATGGAAGCGATTTTCAACGATGCGAAGAGATACGGCAGCCTGAAAGACAGCGCCCTTGCTCACGGTATTACGAATATCGATTACCTGTTCCCCGAAGCGCAGACGGTCGGCGAAGTTCCGGGCCTTATCTCGAGAGATATGGACTGGGTGGCCAAGCTCATGGGTAAGGTGCATCATTCGCCGTTCTCGAGAATTAAATCCCTCTTCGCGAATCTTACGGAAGATGAAGCGAGAGCGAAGGGTTACATCAAAGGCAATCTTAAGAAAGAAGAAGTGTTCTCGCTCTTGAAGAGAAGCACTACGCCTACGACGATTTACAAGAAGCAGAAGCTTGACCGTGACGACGTGGTTGACATCACCGATTTCGACGTGGTTGCGTTCCTTAAAGCGGAAATGCGCAAAATGCTCGACGAGGAAATTGCGCGTGCGGTACTCGTAGGCGACGGTCGTCTTGCTTCGTCCGACGATAAGATCAACGAGCAGAACATTCGTCCTATCTGGACCGATGCGGATCTGTTCACCATCAAGTACAAAGTTACGTTCGAAGCCAACGCTACGGCGGATCAGAAAGCGAAAGCGTTTATCCGTGCAGCGGTTAAATCGAGAAAAGAATACAAAGGCTCCGGCAACCCGATCCTCTTCACGACCGAAGATATGCTTACCGATTGCTTGCTGCTCGAAGATACGCAGGGTCGCGTGATCTATGAAACGGCGGACAAACTTAAAACGGCGCTTCGTGTGTCCGACATCGTGACGGTTCCCGTTATGGAAAACCTGTCCCGTGTGTCCGGTTCCGATACGTTAAACCTTATGGGTCTGATTGTGAATCCGGCGGATTACAACGTGGGCGCAGACAAAGGCGGTGCAGTGAACATGTTCGACGACTTCGATATCGATTACAACCAGCAGAAGTACCTTATCGAAACTCGTTGCTCCGGCGCACTTACGAAACCTTACTCGGCGATCGCGCTTGAATACAAAGCGTAACAACAAAAATTTTTAGAGAGGTAAAGAATCATGGATAAAATCTTTGAACATGCAAATGACGTACACGTAAGAGCTACTTATATCTACAAGAAAGCTTCCGACACGGCGGCGTATGTGGATGCCGCAGGTACCGTTAAATTCAAGACGAGCGAACTGAAAGACGCATTCCTTAAGGGCGCCGTTATCAACATTTCCGGCAAACTGTACAAACCCGTGAGTTATTCCGAAGCGTCCAAAGTCGGCAGCGTAGCATATATCGTTCCGAATGCTACTACGGCGACGAGTGCGGACATTGCTTCACTTTCCGCAGTGGCAGATTAAATTTACGGCGAAAAAACTTCAAAATGGATAAGGAGAGGCGACAATGGCTAAATTCTATGGTGTTATCGGTTTTGCCGAGACAGAAGAAACTGAGCCCGGCGTATGGGAGGAGAAGATCGTAGAGCATTCTTATTATGGAGATGTGATACGAAACATCAGAAAACTTCAGACTGCCTCCAATTCGGTTAATGATAACATTGTCATTTCGAATGAGATAAGCATTGTCGCTGACCCTTATGCCGAGCAGAACATTTACGCTATGCGTTATGTTGTGTTTAAGGGTAATAAATGGAAGATTGAAAGTGCTGACGTTAATTACCCTAGAATCACGCTGTCAATAGGGGGTGTGTACAATGTCCAACAGAGTTGATCTGCAAGCCAAATTGGAGAGAATCCTTGGTAGTAGAAACGTGTATTATCAACCCCCTGAAACAGTGAAGATTAACTACCCAGCGATCGTGTATTCGAAAGACAACATTACGAGCAGATATGCCGATGACCAAAAGTATTCGAAGATGGATCGCTACGAGATTATCGTGATCGATAAGAAGCCGGATAACGATGCTATAAACAGTATATTGGAACTTCCGTATAGTAGCTTTAGCAGACATTATACTTCGGACAACTTACATCACGATGTTCTTTCATTACATTATTAAAGACAAGGAGAAACAAAATTATGGCAAAACTTACCTGGGATGATACCGGTAAACGTTTGTATGAAACCGGTGTTAAAAACGGTGTTCTTTTCCCCATGGGCGCAGATGGCGCTTATGCAGCAGGTGTTGCCTGGAATGGTCTTACCGCAGTAACGGAGAGCCCTTCCGGTGCAGAACCTACCCCGCTTTATGCGGATGATATCAAATATCTTGAGCTTATGTCGAATGAGGAATTCGGGGCTACGATCGAAGCATACACGTATCCCGACGAATTTGCGGAATGCGACGGCTCCGTGGAAGTTGCGACCGGTGTGAAAATCGGTCAGCAGCCTCGTAAGACGTTCGGTCTTTGCTACAGAACGACTCTCGGCAACGACGTTAAAGGCAATGATTACGGTTACAAACTTCACATCGTTTACGGTGCAAAGGCGGCTCCTTCGGAGAAAGCTTATGCAACCATCAACGACAGCCCCGAAGCGATTACGTTCTCGTGGGAAGTTACCACGACTCCGGTTGCGGTGAAGGGTCAAAAACCTACGGCGCACATCGAGATCGATTCGACGAAAGTTAACGCTACGAAACTTGCGGCGTTGGAAGCTAAGTTGTATGGAACGGATGCAACCGATGGTTCCGGCACGGGTGCCGATCCCCAGCTTCTTCTTCCCGATGCGATCATCGAGATGTTGAAAGACGAAACTTAAGCACAAAGTCAAGAGCAAACGGGAGAGATTGTCTTTAAATAGGCAGTCTCTTTCGTTTTTCTCTGAACTTATCAAATACAAAAATTAAAATCTGAAAGGAGAAATTATCATGTTAAAAAAAACTATCACTTACACGGACTACAATGGTTCCGAGAGAACCGAAGATTTCTATTTCAACCTCACCAAAGCGGAAGTTATGGAAATGGAAATGAGCACGAG
>ULVN01101133.1_pt1 | contig 10862 bp, 10 predicted proteins | sample 1959491 | NCBI WGS metagenome assembly ULVN01 (sample SAMEA4835787, study PRJEB28245) | human gut metagenome | biome: gut microbiome; material: fecal sample | place: Denmark | collected 2008 | reverse complement strand
GCGCGACGATTCTTGCGCCGGGCACGCATCATCTGCCGAAAATGCCGGGGCGAAAGCTGTCGCTGCTGGCGTATTCACCGGAGGTACGGGATGTGACGCTGACGGGCGCAAAGTGGACGCTCACCCGCGCGACGCTGACGTACCGCTATCCGCTGGGGTGCAGCAACGAGTTCACGGCGGACATGGCGGAGGTCACCTTCCGCGAAGGGCTGCTGATGGTGTGTTTCAGCGCAGATAAAAATCCTTGACTTTCGTGAAAAACCGACAAACTTTTGCAAGCTGCGGAAATTCCCTTGTCCTGCGGGGCGAAAAATGGTACAATAAACCCTACCCGCAGAGGAATCTGTACGCAATGAAAGGGGCGCTGGCGCGATGGAACTGGGCAAGCTGCTGACGGAAGGAAAAGGCAAACGCGTTTACGCAACCGACGATCCGGATCAGGCAATCGTGTACTTCAAGGATGAGGCAATGGCGTTTCATGGGCTGAAGCGCGGGCGGATTCTGGGCAAGGGCGAAGTCAACAACGCGATTAGCGAACAGTTCTTCAAAATGCTGGAAGAAAACGGCATCCCGACGCACTACCTGCGACGGCTGGACGCGCGGCAGAGCCTTGTCAAGCGATGTCAGATTCTGCCGGTATCCGTGAAGGTGCGCAACCGCGTGGCGGGGTCGCTGGCGAAGCGCATCGGTCTGCCGACGGGCACGAAGCTGGACACGACCGTCATCGAGCTGGAACTGAAGGGCAGCGAGATGGACTACCCGCTCATCAACATCACGCATGTTGAGGCGCTGCATCTTGCGACGCGCGAGGAAATGAACTACGTCATCGAGACGGCACGGAAAATCAACCAAATTCTGTCGGATTTCACGTCGGAAATCGGCGTGGAGCTGGTGGATTTTAAGCTGGAGTTCGGGCGTTACCACGGTCAACTGCTCGTTGCGGATGAAATCAGCCCTGATTCCGCGCGCTTCTGGGATGCCCGGACGCATGAGCCGATGGATCTCGACCGCTTCCGCCGTGATTTGGGCGGCGTTGAACAGGCGTATCAGGATTTGCTGCACAGGATGATGGGCGAATAAAAACTGTATTTCTGCCCGTCTGCCGCGATAAAAAAATCGTTTGCAAGGCTTGATTTCTGCGGAAATCGGGTCTTTTTTGTTGACAAAGGCGACAATTATCGTTATAATAATAGATATGTTGTTTGTTTTTTGTGGGGGGCAAAATATGGAAAACATAGGCGAAAAAATCATGCAGGCACGCAAGACAAAGGGCATGACGCAGGACACACTGGCGCAGCTGGTCAACGTGTCGCGGCAGACGGTGTCGCACTGGGAGAACGGGCGCGCCATGCCGGACGTGGCGACGGCGGCGCAGCTGTCGAAGGTGCTGGATGTGAACTTTCTGGCGGACGAAGCGGCGGAAGACGCGGCAGGCCAGCCGCCTGAAGCCGTACCGACGGTGCAGGAGCCGGTACGGGAAACGCAGGAACAAACCGACGGTCGGTTTGTTAATCCGCCGGAGCAGCCGAAGCAGCCCAGTCAGCGCAAGCGAATCGCGGTCATCTGCGCGGCGGTCGTCATCATCGTGGCGGCGGTTGTCGGCATTGTGCTGCCGATGATGCCCAAGGCGCAGGCGCAAATCGAGCTGTCCTATCCGCCGGAAAATGCGTACATGATGAAAGAAGACGGCGGGTTTGTCGGCTGGCAGATTCACTTTTACAGCACGAACGTCAGCGACGTGCCGTTCACGCCGACCTATGCGCAGGCAAAATGGTATGTGGGTGACAAACTAAGCGGTTCGTCGCCTGCTGCTGATTACAATTACATGCGCAACTGGATGGAGAGCGACGCGCTCGTCAAGGGCGAAACGCCGCTGGATTTGTACTGCGGAACAGACAGACTGAATGTCGATCGCGGCGTGTTTACCATCTCCGGCACGGATGCGAACGGTCACGAGCTGAAATTTTCTATCAGCATTGACCTGATTCACGAGTTTCCGCCAGAATCAGAAAACTGAACATTTGTTCGCCAAAATCGTCCCTTCGGGGGCGATTTTTTTGCGTTTTGGCGGAAAAAAGCGCGATATAAGGCAAATGTACACGTTTTGAGCGCGATATCGGGCGAATGTAAACATCGTGAGCGTGACATTTGGGGGGTGTGGCGCTACAATGCAGACAGAACCAAACGACAAGGAAGGGAGGAACATGACGTACTGGGGATGGCTGCTGGTGGGCATCGCGCTGCTGCTGACCGCGCTGAGCGGAACGCAGACGAGCCTCTGCCAGCGAATGAGAAGCGTACCTGTTTACCGCGGCCTGACGTACTGGGAGGTTCAACAGCTTGCGCAGGCCGCACCGACGAGCATCACCCCGTGCGGGGAGGACACCATCCGCCGCTGGGTGAGAGGACGTTACCAAATCGCCCTGCGCTTCAACAGATACGACGTCTGTCTGGGCGTGGAGGAAGAAATCGACGGATAAGGAAAGGGGAAAACAATCATGATGAAGAAACTGACGGCGCTGCTGCTATGCGTCGCAATGCTGATGGTCGGCGTGGTGGCACAGGCGGAGAGCGGGTATGAGTTCATAAAGAAGTTCCTGAGTGATAGCAATTACCTGGGAATAGGTTCTACGGTGGCACTTGATGGAACAAATGAGCCAAAGTCGTTTATACTTGCGTTTGATATGCCTACCACTGGAATCTACTTGATGGGTGACAATCAACAAGGCGAGTATGAAGGCACAGGGTGGGCGGATATTGACGCATCACAGCTCTTGATGTGGCTTACTCTTTTTTGCAAGGGCGAGATGTGGACAGAGATAGATGAATATGTCGATGAGGGGTATTCTTATGAAATTTGGATTACGCCCCTCAATGATAAAGACAAAATTGTCATTGATAGTACTGAAAAAGCAGAACAGCTTTCCGATATGACAATAGGTTACGTGATGGGAGTGGAAGAAGAAGAAGGGAAGCTTACTTCAATGACAATAGGTGAGTGGCGGAAAATGATGGAAGGGAAATAATATATGAAGAAGTTTGTGGCGGTTTTGCTGTGCGTCGCAATGCTTATGGCAGGTGTGGTGGCTCGTGCGGAAAATGGCTATGAGTTCATTAAATACATGCTGAGCAGCGAAGATGGCGTAAGATTAGGGTATGGCTACTCGATGGAACTTGATGATATAAACACAAGTAAGACGACGGTTATTGTATTCGATTTTGATGACAGTACAATTGTTTTATTGGGCGATAATTCAAAAGGAAACTATGAAGGAACTTCTTGGCTGCTGAGTGATACTCCTGAGGCGTTTTTGGCCGCTCTTATCGTGTGTTGCTCCGATTGGAGTACCATTGAAGGAATGCTTGATGCCGGATATGATTTCCGCATTCAGCTCGTATCCGAATCCAGCGATACGAACGTATTCATTTCTTCAGAAGAAGAAGCTCTTTCATTCTATCAAATCATCATGAGTAACGCTAATTAAGGAGGCTTTACCATGCCCACCATCGTATCCTTCTACCAGCGCTTCCCGAACGAGGCTCCGCCGCTGAACCTGTCCGCTTTCGACCACACGGGCTACACCTATGCCGAAAACTTCCGCCGCAATGAGCGCTGCTATGAAGCGGAACAGTGCGAGGTGACGAGCGACGACGGCAGCGTGGTGCTGTCGCTGGACGTGCGCATTCGTCCGCGCGGCGGCGAAATCGAGGCGCTTCCGCGGGTGATGCTGTCCGTGTACAGCGAGGGAGTGCTGTTTCAGGTGCGCCGGATGGAGCTGCGCACGGGGGATACGACGTACGCGATTCTGCCCGACAACGTGCAGCAGTACACCAAGCGCGGCGACACGGACGGCGGCTTTCTGGAAACGATGGCGATTCCACTGGGGAAAGTCGGCATGAAGATGCTGTTGGAAGCGTCGGATGCGGCGGAGGCACGGTGGGTGATTCAAGGCGCGCGGACAGCGCAGACGCTGCCCCTCACGGCGGCGCAGAAGAAGGCGATTCGCCGCTTCTGCATGGACTGCGAGGAATCCGCCATCACCTACCAGCCCGCGTTCCTGTGGTACAAGGATTACTGTACAAAAGCATAAGCAATATATAAGCCATCTCCCTTCACGGCGTTCGCAGCCTGCAACCTGCGGACGCTTTTTTGTGCTTTGTGCTTGACAAAAAACAGACAGATGCATATACTGTAATTGCGACGAAAGGGCGCGAAAAAGGAGGCTTTTTTCATGTTCAATAACATCGGTCACAAGATTCAGGTGCTGGCGAAGGTGCTCTGCTGGATTGGCATCATCTGCTGGGTCATCACGGGGCTTGCCCTCATGGCTGGCAGCTCATCCATGACGTATCGGCTGAACGGCGAGTTTGTGCGGGCTAATAGCGGCGCTGGCGTTGTCGTGGGCATCCTGACCATCATCGTCGGTGTGCTGGTCTCGTGGATTGGCTCGTTCCTGCTCTACGGCTTTGGTCAGCTGGTGGAGGACACCCACGCGATTCGCGTAAACACGGAAAGCAAGAAAGACGCATAAAAAGGGAACCCGAATCCTCACTTTTCAGCAGGGGAAACGGGTTCCTTTTCTTTGCGCTTATTTCTGCAAGTCCGTGCGGATAATCAGCAGCATGTCATGCGCCATGCCGTCCGCCACGAGGTCGAAGCTCGGCACATTCGCCATCTGGCTTTCGAGGTTGTCGAAGAGGTCAAGCGCCTTCTGCACGTCGCCGCTCAGCAGGTCAAGCCCTTCTTCGGTCAGCTTCGCCTTGAGTTCCGCTAAGCTGTCGGAAAGCTCCGTCATGCCGCCCGACAGCGTGTTTGCGCCATCGTAGAGCTGGGACGCGCCGTCGCCCGCCTGCGCCACGCCGTCGGTGTACGCCTTCAGGCCGTTCACGAACGTCTCCACGGATGCCAGCTGCTCCTTCAGGCGCTTGAGCGAATCCACCGCCGCGGCAATGGTCGCCTTCTTTTCGCGGACGGTGTTCTGCACGTCCGCACTGGCGTAGTTCTCTTCCACCAGCTTGTCAATTTGCTCGGTCACAGCGGCTTCCAGCTTCGCCTGCACATCGGCGGATGCGAAATTCTCTTCCACCAGCTTGTCTTCCTGTTCGGCGACGGCGGATTCAATCTTCGCCTTGATGTCGTCTGATGCCATGTTCTGGGCAATCAGCTGATTTTCCTGCTCGGTGACGGCGGATTCAATCTTCGCCTTGATGTCGCCTGACGCCATGTTCTGCGCGACCAGCTGATTTTCCTGCTCGGTCACAGACGCTTCGATTTTCGCCTTGATGTCATCGGACGCCATCATCTGGTCAACCGCCGCGCTGATCTGCTTCTGCTGCGCCGCGGTCACCTGACTCGCCGCAACCGCGTCCTGATACTGCTGTGCCGTCATATTGAGACCCGCCTGCGCCAGCACGCCCTCCAGCACTTGCGCCTGAACCGCCTGCGTCACGCCGGCGCGGATGGTGTCCTCCTGCGCTTGAACCGCGTCCTGCACCTGCGCCTGAACCGCCTGCGTCACTGCCGCGCGAATGGTGTCTTCCTGTGCCGCAACTGCCTGACGCACCTGTTCCTTCACTACGTCGGTCACAGCGGCGCGGATGGTTTCTTCCTGCGCGGCAACCGCGTCCCGCACCTGACCGCGCACCACCTCGGTCACTGCCTCGCGAACCTTGTCCTCCTGCGCCATGACTGCCTCGCGCACCTGTTCCTTCGCCAAAGCCTCGATGATCTTGTCAATGACGGCGGGGTCAAGCTGGGCAATCAGGTCGTCCAGCACGGTGGCGTAGTTGCTGGCGGTCAGCGTCGGCACTTCGATGCTCAGCGCATCCAGCCCCGCGGCGGCCAGCTGCGTGTTCGCGGTATCCAGCACAGCGGCAAACAGCTGCGCCGCGCCGTCGTTGAGCGCAGTGCTGTTGCTGCTTAGCGTATCCAAGCCGTCTTTGAGCGTCTTCACGCCGTCCAGCAGGGTGATGGAGCCGTCTTTGAGCTGCGCCGCGCCGTCAAAGAGCGTGTTCAGCGCGGTCGGCAGTTCGTGAATGTCTTCGTTGCTTTCGGGAATGTCCGAGCCGTCCGCCAGCGCGTTCAGCCCCGCCGTCAGGTCGCTGACGAGGGTGTGCGCGTCCGCCGCGTGGTCGGAGAGCGCGTCGGTCAGCACCTTCACGGGCTGCGCTGTCGCAATCGTCATCATCCAGTTCAGGTCGGCATGATCCACATGCGCCGTCATGGTGAAGGAATCGGGAAGTTCCAAATCCGCATCCGCGCCGGGAACGCCGAAGCCCATCAGGAAGCTGTGCGCGCCGTCGGTCAGCACCGCGCCGTTGTCCACGGTCACGTTGGTCACGTCGTCCGTCAGCGGCATTACCGTCACGGCGAGGAAGGGGGATTCGGCGCGGTAGGAGACGGTCATCGCCAGTTCGCCGGATGCGTTTTTCACGTCCGCGGCGGTGACTTCCTTGCCGTCCAGCGTCATGCGGACGACGGGGGTCACGTTCAGCGCCTTGTCCGACGTGCCCTGATAGATAATGCTGTTTCCGTCGGCCTTCCACGTCACGGTTTCGCCGCTCTGGGTGAATTTTTCCGTGCCGCCGACGTTTTCCAGCGCGGTCAGCAGCGTCCGGTCGTCGATTTCCGTCAAAGCGTCGCCATTTTCAAGGCGAACGTTGTCAATGACGGTCAGCGCGTCGCCGGCGGCATTCGTCACGGCATAAACACGCTCGTGTTTCACGGTTTCCGCGCTGGCAAAGCAGGTCAGCGTCATGCAAAGCGCAGTGATAAGAGCAAAAGCACGCTTTTTCATCGGGTTTTTCCATCCTTTCTACCACCAAAGTCAGTTCTTCACGTTCATTTTCAGCGTCGTGTGGATAATCACCTTGTCCAGCACCAGCAGCACCGCCGGCAGCAGGAACAGCACGACCACCACCGAGCACAGCGCGCCGCGCGCCATCAGGGAGCACATGGAGGAAATAATATCGACATTGGAGTACAGCCCCACGCCGAACGTCGCGGCGAAGAAGCCGATGCCGCTGACGAGAATCGACTGCGCGGAGGACGCGACCGCCTTGCTGACGGCCTCGCGCTTGTCAGCCCCCGCACGGCGGTTCTGCAAGTAGCGCGTCGTCATCAGGATGGCGTAGTCCACCGTCGAACCGAGCTGAATGGTCGAAATCAGAATCGGCGCGACGAACGGCAGCGTCACGTTCGTGTAGTAGGGGATGCACAGGTTTGCGGCAATTGCGGTTTCAATGACGGCGACCAGAATCACCGGCAGGGAAATCGAGCGCAGCACCAGCGCGATAATCAGGAAAATGGCGATAATGGAAATCAGGCTGACGACCTCGAAGTCGTGGTCGGTGCAGGAAATGAGGTCTTTCGTGCAGGGCGCTTCGCCGATGAGCATCCCGCCCTCGTCGTACTTTTTGAGGATTTCGTTCAGCTCATCAATCTGCCGATTCACCGCGTCGGAGGAAATAATGTATTCCGAGGAAATCAGCATCAGCTGGTATTCGTCGCTCTTGAGCTCGCTGAGGATTTCGTCCGGCACCATGCTTTCGGGGATGCCCGCGCCCAGCAGCGAGTCAATCGACAGCACCTGCTTCACGCCATCGACTTCCGCCATTTCGTCCGTCATGGCGACGACGTCCTTCTGCGGCACGTCCGCATCGACCAGCACAAGGTGATTCGTGGACACGTCAAAGGTTTCGGACAGTTTCGTGTTCGCCTTCACGCTTTCCAGCTCCTGCGGCAGGCAGGCGGACATGTCGTAATACTTGCCGACGTTATTGTAGCCGTAGAATGCCGGGATGCACAGCACAATCAGGACGACGAACAGCACCTTGTAGTGCTTCGTGACGAACTTGCTAATGCCCGCAACGCTGGGCAGCAGCGGCTTGTGCGAGGTCTTTTCCAGCGCGCGGTCAAGGATGCGGATGACGCAGGGCAGCAGGATGACCGTGCCCAGCACGCCGAGGATAACACCCTTGCTCATCACGATGCCAAGGTCACGGCCGAGCGTGAAGCTCATGAAGCAGATGGCGACGAAGCCCGCGACCGTCGTCAGGCTGCTGCCGACGATGGAGGAAATGGTCTTGCAGATAGCGCTTGCCATCGCTTCGTCCTTGTCCGAATAGGTCCGCTGCTCTTCCTTGTAGCTGTGCCACAGGAAGATGGAGTAGTCCAGCGTCACGCCCAATTGCAGCACGGCGGCGACTGCTTTGGTGATGTAGGAAATCTCACCGAGGAAGTAGTTCGTGCCCATGTTCCACAGGATGCTCACGCCGATGCACAGCAGGAAGATAAACGGCAGGAGGATGGAGTCCATCGTCAGCATCAGCACGACGCAGCACAGCGCGACGGCGATGGCGACGTAGATGGCTTCCTGATCCTCCACCAGCTGCTTGGTATCGGTCACAACCGCCGACAGACCGGACACGAAGCACTGCTGCCCCGCAATTTTGCGGATCTGCGCAATGGCTTCCATCGTCCCTTCCGCCGACGACGTATCATCGAAGAACACCGCCATCAGCCGCGCGTCGCCCTTCTCGAAGATGTTCCGGTATTCGTCCGGCAGAATCTCGGAAGGAATCGTGCCCTTGGTGATGGACGCATAGCCGATGACCGTATCCACATGCGGCACGTAGCGGATGGCGTCCTCCAGCGCCTGCTGGTCGGTTTCGCTCATCCCTTCCGTGATGCACAGGGAGAACGCGCCCTTGCCGAACTCTTCCATCAGGATGTTCTGCCCCTTGACCGTGTCAAGGTCTTCCGGCAGATAATACAGCAGGTCATACTTGACCTTTGTGGCGTTCATCCCCAGCACCGACGGAATCAGCATCAGCAGACAGATGATGACGACAGCGACACGGTGCTTGACAATCCACCTTGCGAATCGGTTCACAACAGTTCCTCCTTTTCTGAAATCCATAACTTTTAGTGAACAATGTGTTGACTTTCTCAACGAGGGATAGTATAATAGAATGTGTACCGAAAATCAATCATCAGATTCGGTTTCGGACGCTGATTAAGCAACAGGACAAACGCCAATTGCGGAAACAATCAACAAAATTGGCAAAAGAGTTGAAAAATAAGGGGGCACCATGATGACAGAAAAGGATACGATGCAGGTTAAGCCGGAGAAGAAGGAAGACCGCCGGGTGCGCCGGACGAAGAAGCTGCTTACCCACGGGCTGATTCAGCTGATGAAGGAAAAGCAGGTGCAGGACATTACCGTGCGCGAGCTGGCGGATTTGGTGGACGTCAACCGCGGCACGTTCTACCTGTACTACCGCGATATATTCGACATGCTGGACAGCATCGAGCAGGAGCTGTTCAATCAGGTGAACCAGCTGATTGCCGCGCATAAGGGCGAAACCGTGCTTACGCATACACTGCCCGTGCTGAAGGAGCTGTTCCATTTGGTGGAGGAGAACAAGGAACTGTGCCAAGTGCTGCTGGGGCAGAACGGCGATATGAAGTTCCTGAAAAAGCTGTCCGACGTGGTGCAGGAGGCCTTCCGCCGCGAATGGCTGATGATGAAGAAGGACGAAGTGACGTTCGATTACAGCTATGCGTTCGGCGCGCTGGGCTTCGTGGGCTTGCTGCGGACGTGGCTGGAGCGCGACTGCGTGGAGAAAGCCGACGACATGGCAGTCCTCAGCGACCGCATGATTCGCTTGGGGCTGACCAGCAGCCTGCAAACGCCATAAGCCATTATTAAGGCACCACCGCACAATTCGGCGGCGCGTCTGTCGATGTCTTTTCCGCCATCTGCGGCATGCAAATTCCTCGATTTACCGCCAGTAAACCTTCGGGATTTGCATTTGCATCTGACGAAAAATCCATTCGCCAGCCGACCACCTCATTTGTGCGGTGTTACCTTAAGGAAGCAATTGGGCAGGGAAGTCCTGTGCAAGCAGCTTTTTTGCGGAACATGCTGCCCACGCGCCATCTGTATCGTCAAAACTTCTGCCCAAACAGCGCATGGAGAAGGCGTATTGTCTGCTGGCGAAACAGATGCTCATTGCAACCGGAAACTTTCACGGCGGGGGGAGTCCAGAGGGGGCTGTCGCTCAGACTTGGACATTCGACAGCCCCCTCTGGGCGTTCTTTGGTTACTTTCTGTCGCAACAGAAAGTAACAGAATCGCTTCCGCAGAAGCGACTGAAGCCGCGAAAAAAGTCAAGTCTGCTATTGAAGTCACGCAAGACACATCCCCAATTCCATCCCATATTCCGTCAGCAACCGACGAAAAAACCCTCAGCCGCTTGCATTTGCCGCGCAAGTGTCCTATAATGAAGAGGACGCGCGAAACATGTCTATTTTCGCTGCGTTCGGGAAAATGGCAAAGGAGCTGCTTCCACTTTGAAGAAAAAATCCGTTTTCGCCAATCAGACCATGCGCATGGGGCTGCTCATGCTCCTGGACGCGCTGCTGATTTCGGCTTCGCTGCTGATGGGCTTGCAGGTGTATTATGACATGCACGCCCCGGCAGCGCATATCCTCCACGTCTGGCGCAGTCTGCCGCTGCTGATTGTCTCCACCGTCGCGCTTTTGCATATGATGGGCTTCTACCGCGGCATCCTCAAATACGCGGGCGTGGATTTGCTGCTGCAAATCGCCTGCGGTACGCTCGGCGGCACGGGGATAACGTATCTCGTGTCGTTCCTGTGCTATTCGATTCGGCGCGAACCGAACATCTTCCTCATGCCGCGCCCGGTCTACCTTGTGCAGTGGCTGCTGCTGATGGTGATGCTTGCGGCAAGCCGGTTCGTCATCAAAGTCGCGCAGGGCGGCGGATGGACGCACTTCTTCACCGGCGGCAGCGCCAAGGCACGGCGCGTGATGGTCGTCGGCGGCGGCTGGGGCG
>ULVN01019059.1_pt1 | contig 10875 bp, 7 predicted proteins | sample 1959491 | NCBI WGS metagenome assembly ULVN01 (sample SAMEA4835787, study PRJEB28245) | human gut metagenome | biome: gut microbiome; material: fecal sample | place: Denmark | collected 2008 | reverse complement strand
GTTTTGCCGGAGAGCATGGAAAGAGACTCGTCCACATAGAGTGAGCTGCGGACACCCAACAGCTTCAGCGTTTGGAGCGACTCATTGAAGGCACGGTGGAGCTCCGTTGCCGATATTTTAATATCTCGGTCGGTAAGGAGCGTCAGATGTTTGCGGCGCTTAATATAGCTGCACAGCACGGCAATCTCGGCGAGGAGCGTTTTGGCTCTGTCGGGATCGGTGCTTGAGATTCGGCGGTATTCCTTGGTGAGCTCTGCAATGCGGTCTATCTGCGTCTGTGTAGCGGAACGCAAAAGATCATACAACCGGTTTTGCTCCTCCACCTTGCGGCGCTTAGCTTCACGCTTGTATTCATAACGGAGTATTTCGTTCCTGTCGGCAAGCTCGTCTGCAAGAAGCTCGGAGTCCTCCTTGATGTCACGCAGAGCCGACACATCCTCTGTCCATACGGCATAGCCGCCGTCAATGGGCATGGTGTGAACGGTCAAGCCGTCCATCGTGACCGGGCTTTGCTCGGCTTTTTTCATCGTTTCCTTTGAGATAGGCGCAGTGTTTACAGCTGCATACCGAACGGTAAAGTCCTTGTCGGTGATCTCCGCCGATGTGCCGACAGAGGAGTCAAACAAGTCCACATAATGGCTGTTTGAATGTATATATCCGCAGGCGATGCAAAGCTCAAAGGTCAGAATATACATCACGCTTTGGAACGCGGCAATATCGCCGAACAAGTGGAGCAGCCAATCCGCACCCGCATAGTAAAGTGCACTGTAAACAATCGTCAGCAGCATAGGAACAATGGGCAGAAAGTGGAGCCTTCCTTTTTGCACGCGGCATTTGAAGAACATAATAACAAGTGCGGCAAAGGCACACAGCACCTGCCAGCCTGCAATAATGAAGTAGCCTGTCGAGTAGCCGTTGTTTTTGTCTGTCCACACAGCGGCGTCCTTCGGAAAGGTAAATACGAATTGGTGCAGGTCATTTGTGAGCACGAGCAGAAGCAATACGCCGGAGATGATCCACAGAACCGACATTCCCTTGGGGAATTTGTATTCGTCCGGCTTCCCCAATGACATGGCAATCAGCAGCGCCAGCATAGGCACAAACAGCATGGGCAGATAGAACAGATACCACAGGTACCGGACGGCGTCCGGCTGCCAAAATATAAAATACTTTGCCGAACGGACTACCATCCAGATGATGAGCAACACTGCGGTGCCCGTCATAAACCGGCATACCTGCTTTTGCACGATCCGCTGACGGACGGAGAGCCCCCAGGCGGCGAACAGACCGATATAGATAAAGCTGCGCAGATAGGAAAACAGCATCGGGTAAAAGTCGCCCCTGCCTATTATGCGAAAAGCGTATGCCGAAACGACGGCGAGTATGATAATACAGCCGTTGAACAGTTCTTTTTTGCGCCTGTGCGTCAATCCCGCCGCCCCTTTCCGCTTAAAATATGCCCTCTCAAAGCGCATTATAGCATAAACCCCGCACTTTCTCAACCGATTTCGGTAGGTATTTGAAAATTATCATCACGGCTATATTATATAATGAAAATTTACATCAAAAAACGGAGTCGATCATGTCGGCTCCGTTTTGTTATGGGTAAATATTCTGTTATTTCATCAGTCCTCTGCGTTTGACGCAGTTCTCGAGCTTTATCGCGTCATAAACTCCGTCGTCGAAGAGGTCGCAGACGCTCTTGTATTCGTCGAGGCTGAGCGTTTCGAGCGTTTTGCCCGTTTTGATGCAAAGAGCTACCAGCTCGCCCGTGGCTTTATAGGCGTCTCTGAACGGCAGACCCTTTGACACAAGGTAGTCGGCGCAGTCCGTGGCGTTGATGAACCCGCCCGCCGCAGCCTTTCTCATGTTCTCAGGGAGTGCTTTCATCGTCGATATCATCGGCACGAGGGTCACAAGGCAGATATTCACTGTGTCGAAGGCGTCGAATATCGCGTCCTTATCCTCCTGCATATCCTTGTTGTAGGCGAGAGGCAGACCTTTCATCACGGTCAGCAGGGTCATCAGATCGCCGAATACCCTGCCGCTCTTGCCCCTGACAAGCTCGGCGATATCGGGATTTTTCTTCTGCGGCATGATGCTTGAGCCGGTCGAGAATGCGTCGTCAAGCTCGACAAATTTGAATTCCCACGAGCACCAGAGGATTATCTCCTCGCACAGCCTCGAAAGATGCACCATCACAAGCGACAGCGCCGAGGCAAGCTCGATGCAGAAGTCGCGGTCGGCAACGCCGTCGAGCGTGCTTGCGGTGTAGGAGTCAAAGCCGAGCAGCTCGGCGGTCATGGCTCGGTCGATCGGGTAGGTCGTGCCCGCAAGGGCGCCGCTGCCGAGAGGGGAGGAATTCATGCGCTTTTTGGCGTCCTCAAGCCTGCCGAGGTCGCGGGAGAGCATCTCGGTGTAGGCAAAAAGATGAGTTTTGAAGGTTATCGGCTGGGCACGCTGCAAATGGGTGTAGCCCGGCATTATCGCGCCGGCGTATTCGTCTCCCTTTGCGGCGAGGGCGGCTATAAGCTCCTTGACAAGCGAAAGGGTCTTGTCGCATTCGTCGCGCAGATAAAGGCGCACATCGAGGGCGACCTGGTCGTTACGGCTCCTGCCCGTATGCAGGCGCTTGCCCGCGTCGCCGATGCGCTCGGTCAGGGTCTGCTCGATAAAGGTGTGGATATCCTCGGCGTTCGGGTCGATGGCAAGTGTGCCGTCCGCTATCTCGGCTTTTATCTTTGCAAGCTCGGCGGCTATGGCGGCGCCGTCCTCGGCGGGGATTATCCCCTTGGCGGCGAGCATGGTCACATGGGCGATGCTGCCCTCTATATCCTGAGCGTACATCCTGGAATCCGTCGCAATGGATGAATTGAAGTCGTTGGTCTTTTTATCCGCTTCCTTTGAGAAGCGCCCTGCCCAGAGTTTCATGATTTTTCCTCCGTATACAAACCGAGGCGGTTGAAAGTAACCGCCCCGATATGGTGAATTTTATTTATTGTTGCGCTCGGCTTCAAGTATAGCCTTGACCTTGATGGGCAGGCCGAAGAGGTTGATGAAGCCCGCGGAATCCTTCTGATTGTAAACGTCGTCGGCGTCGAAGGTGGCGAAATCCTCGCTGTAGAGAGTGTAGGGGGAGGTAACGCCCGCGTTGATGATGTTGCCCTTATAGAGCTTGACCTTTACGTCGCCGGTGACGGTCTGCTGAGTGCTGCTCACAAATGCGGAGAGCGCCTCCCTGAGCGGAGTGTACCACTGGCCGAAGTAGACGAGCTCGGCGAAGCGGTGAGCCACAAGCTCTTTATAGTGCATGGTGTCCCTGTCAAGGGTGATGGTCTCGAGAATGTCGTGCGCCTTATAGAGGATAGCGCCGGCGGGATTCTCATAAACGCCCCTGGACTTCATGCCGACGAGCCTGTTCTCGACAAGGTCGTTGAGGCCTATGCCGTTTTTGCCGCCGACTTCGTTAAGGTATTCGATAAGCTCAACGCCGCCCATCTCCTTGCCGTTGACGGCGGTGGGCACGCCCTTCTCAAAGTGAATGGTGAGGTAGGTGTCCTCGTCGGGAGCCATCTCGGGCGAAACGCCCATCTCGAGGAAGCCGGGCTTGTTATATTGCGGCTCGTTTGCGGGGTCCTCAAGGTCGAGACCCTCGTGCGAGAGATGCCAGAGGTTCTTATCCTTGGAGTAGTTGGTCTCACGGTTTATCTTAAGAGGAATGTTGTGCGCCTCGGCGTACTCTATCTCCTCCTCACGGGATTTGATGTTCCAGATCCTCCAGGGGGCGATTATCTCCATCTCGGGGGCGAACGCCTTTATCGCAAGCTCAAACCTTACCTGATCGTTGCCCTTGCCGGTGCAGCCGTGGCAGATAGCGTCAGCGCCCTCGGCCTTGGCGATCTCGACGAGCTTCTTTGCGATTATCGGGCGGGCGAAGGAGGTGCCGAGCAGATATTCCTTCTCATAAACCGCGCCTGCCTGAATGGTGGGGAAGATGTAGTCGCTGACGAATTCATCCTTGAGGTCGGCAACATAGAGCTTTGACGCGCCGGTCTTAATTGCTTTCTCCTCAAGTCCGTCAAGCTCGGTGCCCTGACCTACGTCGCCCGATACGGCGATGACCTCGCAGTTGTTGTAATTTTCCTTGAGCCAGGGGATGATTATCGACGTGTCAAGTCCGCCGGAATAAGCAAGAACTACTTTTTTGATCTCTTTCATAATAAAAATCTCCGTTTCGTTGGTTTCTATACACCATTATACACTGAATATTCAAAAAATCAAGTGGTTTTTGAATATTTATGCAAGTTTGGCGTATTGACCAAAAAAACGGAGATTTTGAATTCTTAACCGAGCAAAAGTCCTACTTTTTTCTTCGCTTTTGTCAGTGTGCGGTTCGCAATGCGGGCGGCTTTCTCCGCTCCGGCGGCTGCGGTCTGCATGAGATATTCCTTATCGGCCATGAATCTCTTGTAGTTCTCCTGCACGGGGCGCAGCTCCTCGATGACCGCTTCGGCAACCTTAACTTTGAAGTCGCCGTAGCCCTTGCCGTCGAATTCACGCTCGATAGCCTCGTAGTCAAGGCCGGTGCAGCAGGAATAGATAGCCATGAGGTTGTTTATGCCGTCCTTGCCGTCGGCGTATCTGACGACGGCCTCGCTGTCGGTGACGGCGGATTTGAATTTCTTGAGTATAGCGTCGGGGGTGTCAAGCAGCGAAACGGAGGCCTTGGGGTTCGGGTCGCTCTTTGACATCTTCTGAGTGGGGTCCTGCAAGCTCATGACCTTTGCGCCCACCTTGCCGATGAAAGGCTCGGGCAGGGTGAAGGTGTTGCCCCTGAGGGTGTTGAATCTGTCGGCGATATCCCTTGCGATCTCAAGGTGCTGCTTCTGATCGGCGCCCACGGGCACGAAATTCGCCTGATAGAGCAGGATATCCGCAGCCATGAGCACGGGATAGGCAAAGAGGCCGACGTTGACGTTGCCCGCATTCTTGAGCGATTTCTCCTTGAATTGGGTCATTCTCGAAGCCTCGCCGAACTGCGTGTAGCAGTCGAGTATCCATGCAAGCTCCGCGTGCGCGGGCACCTGGCTCTGGATGAATACCACGTTCTTCTCGGGGTCAAGGCCGACGGAGAGCAGTATCGCATACATCTCGAGGGTCTGCTGGCGGAGCTTCGCCGGCTCGGGATGGATGGTCAGGGCGTGGAGGTCGGCGACGGCGTAAAGGCAGTCGTAATCCTCGCACATCAGCTTCCAATTCCTGAGTGCGCCGAGGTAGTTGCCGAGGGTGGGTATCGAGGTGGGCTGGATAGCGCTGAGCACTATCGGCTTGCGTTCGGTGTTTTCCATTGTTATCTATTCTCCTTAGCGGTTATTATTCAAAAGACTTTGCTGCCTGTGCGAGCAGGCGGACGCCCTTGACGATATTCTCGTCGGTCGGGGTCGAGAAATTGAGGCGGATATACTGAGATTTTTGGCTCATGTCGACCATGAAGGCGTTGCCGGGCACGACGGATACGCCGAGAGCCGAGCTGCGCTTGCAGAATTCAAGCATATCAACGCCGTCCCTTATCTTTGCCCAGACAAAAAGGCCGCCCTCGGGTCTGTGATAGGTCAGGAAGCCGCCCAGCTCCTTGTCGAGGCAATCGCAGAGCAGGTTCAGCTTGCGGCGGTAGATAGTCCTGATATGCTCGATGTGCTTCTCAATGTCGCATTCGGTGAGCCACTTGTATACGGTGAGCTGAGAGATGAGCGGGGTGTGGACATCCTGCGTTTGCTTCGCAACGACGAGCTTTGAGACGACCTCTTTCGGAGCGCTTAGGAAGCCGACTCTGATGCCGGGGGCGACTATCTTTGAGAATGAGCCGGAGTAAACGACGAGACCGTCGGTGTCCATGCTCTTTATCGTCGGGATATCCTCGCCCGATACGCGCAGGTCGCCGTAGGGGTTATCCTCTATGATGAGCACGCCGTATTTCTTCGCAAGCTCATACATGCCCTTGCGCTTCTCGAGCGACATTGTCGCGCCGGCGGGGTTTTGGAAGTTGGGGATGGTGTAGATGAATTTAACATTCTTCTCGGTGCTCAGCTTCTGCTCAAGCACGGCAAGGTCGATGCCGTCCTTCTCAACGGGCACGCCGGAGAGGCGGGCGCCGAAGCTTCTGTAGCAGTTGAGCGCGCCGAGGAACGACGGCTCCTCGCAGATAACGCAGTCGCCGTGGTTGAGGAACGCCTGGCTCATAAGGCTCATCACCTGCTGAGCGCCGCTGGTGACTATGACGGCGTCGTTCTCGCTGAAGGCGTCGTAGCGGTCGCGGGCGAGCTTTTTAAGCTCCTCGATGAGGGGGGCGTAGCCCTCGCTCACGCCGTATTGCAGCATGAGGATAGGCTCTGTGTCGACGATTTCTTTTATAATTCGCTGCACATCCGCAACGGGAAAGGCGTCGGGCGCGGGGTTGCCGGCGGCGAGGGGTATGGTGTCGCCGGAGTTCTTGAGTATCTCCCTTATGACTGAGGGCTGGAGATTTGAGAATCCCTCTGAAAACTTATATTCCATATTGATCGTCCTTTCGGAATAAAATGCTGTTTGTTTATCCGTTCCTAATATTTTAGCACATTGCGCCGTATAATCAAGAAAAATTTTATTTTTCGTTGTGCCGTGAGGCTCGGCGTGGTATACTATGGGTATATCATTGCACTCTCGGAGGTTATATATAATGAAAAAGAATTATGACGCCGTGCTTTTTGACTTTGACGGCACTCTCGCCGACACGGGCGAGGGGATATTTGAGAGCGTGCGCTATGCAGTCGAGGCTCTCGGCAAGCCGCCGCTCAGCGATAAGCAGCTGCGCTCGTTCATCGGTCCGCCGATATACGATTCGTTTATGAATATGCTTGACCTTGACCATGATCAGACCGAGTTTGCCGCAATGAAATACCGCGAGAGATACGCTGAGGGCGCAATGTTCAGCCTGCGGCTCTATGACGGTATACCCGAGCTGCTGAAGAAGCTGCGCGAGAGCGGGATAAAGGTCTCGGTCGCAAGCTCCAAGCCCTGCGGCTTCATCGAGCGCATTGTCGGGCATCTCGGTATGCGTGAGGATTTTGATTATATCGCCGCCCCTGCGGGTGACGACAAGCCCGAGTCGAAGTGCGAGCTTATCACGAGGGCGGCAAAGGCTCTCGGCGCGGATAGATCCCGCGTGCTGATGGTAGGCGACCGCAAATTCGACATCAACGGCGCAAACGAAGCGGGCGTTGAGAGCGTCGGAGTGCTCTACGGCTACGCAAAGCCCGGCGAATTGCAGCAGGCGGGCGCGACCTATATCGTCGAGACCGCCGCTGAGATCGAAAATATCATTTTCTCCTGAGCTTCATCGCCGCACCGTAGCAGACATAGAAAAGCAAGAAGCTGACCGCGGCGACAAAGAAAACAATGAATTCAGCGCTCCCGAACGTATTTGCGTATGTCGGGGAGCTTATTATTTGCCCGTAGGGGTAGCGTATGGCGTATGCGTTGCCGACGCAGAAGTAGAGAGCGCCGCAGACGAGGAAATATAGCGGCAGCGCACGGGCGCAGAATTCATCGGTGCGGCGAGCCACGGGCACGGGCATACCGCGCATCACGATATTCTTGCGGAATATAATAAGGAATATTATAAATGCGATAACTGAAACACCCGCCGTGACGGCTATGGTGAATATATCCTCTTTCTTCTCGCCGAGCAGCCCTCTTTCGCAAAGATTCTCAAAGAGCCTGACGGAGAGCGGACGGGCAAGGGTGAGCACGAAGGTGACCGTAAATGTCAGCAGAGCACTGTATAGGCAGTGCAGATTGCGGCTCTTAAAAGGCTCCTCATAGGTGAATTTGCCCTCGCCGCCTGTGACGCTTGCGGGCAGGCACACAAGCAGCAGCATGACGAAAAATCCGATAAGGAAGCCCGTGCCGTATTCCCACATCGACCATGAGCCGCCCTTGAGGAACGCGGGGGCGGTGACGCCTGCAAAGAAGCCTGCGTCGGAGTCGATGATAAGAAATACATCCGCCGCAGTTATGGAAACGGCGCATATGAAGTCTATCGCAAGCGAAAGCAGCCCCGTTATCTTATCCCTGAATGCGATAAGAGCCGTCAGCGAGCAGGCTAGAGCGCCCGCCGCCTGAGATATGCTCTCGATGCTTGCAAAGTAGTTCCTGCCGAAGGGGATCTTCTTGGCCCATGCGATATTGTCGAAGTGCTTGAGATAGGCCGCCATCGGGGTCGCGTCGATGCCCTTGTCGGCAAGCCCCGTTTTGAAGTATTCGACCGCCTGCGGGCTGATGAGGTCGAGTATGTAATGCGCCGCAAAGGCCTTAAAAAGCAGCATGACGGCGTAGTAAACGGCGATGAGCACGATGTATCGGCGCACGCCGTATTTTTTCTTTGAGAAGAGGGAGGATATGAACATGGCAAAGAGCGGCATCCAGCCGAAGCCGAGCAGCAGCATTATCCAAAGCCCCGAGAATGGGTTCATCGGCATCACGGAGGCGATCTCCCCGCCCGTAAAGGGCTGAGAGCTGTCGAGGTAGCCGCCCATCTGGCAGTTGAGCGTGCCCCAGCCGCTGTTGGTTATGCCGGCAAGGATGACAGCCACGGGTATTGCCTCGTAGCTCATCTTTTTTCTGTTGCCGAACAGGGCAAATATCAGCAGCGTCAGCGTGACAGTGAAGCAAAACATGCCCCACATCGAGCCGAAGCCCGAGTCGCCCCTCACTCGCCACATGAAGCCGCACATGAGCGCAGAGGCGAGGACGGCGAAGCAGCCTGCAGGTGCTCCGAGCTTTCCGTTAGCGCTTCTTTCCACAAAATCAACTCCGTTTCGGGCAAATGCGCCCATTTAAAATTACATATACATTCTATATCATTTTCCTGTGGATTTCAACAGTAAAATCTCAGGCAGACACCAAAGCCGCTTTGTCTGTCATACAATTGAATAAATTTGACTGAGTCTGTCGGATTTTGCATTGACACGGCAGGCGTAAAATACTATAATACGGATGACCTACAACAATCCGCAAGGAGGACAACATGAAAAAGCAACTCACGGGCAGGTCTATGTTCCTGTTTTGTCTCGGCGATTTTTCAAGGGCTATATTCAACGGCCTGACCGCCACTTATCTTATGTATATCTTTATCCCGCAGTCCACCTCGTCTCTGCCGCTGCTGCTGCCCTACGGGGCGCTGACCTTTGCGGCTATCAGAGGCGTGGGAGTCATCTTTGACGCCCTCATCGACCCGTTCATCGCCTCAAAGAGCGATAACTGCAAGCACCGCCTCGGCGCGAGAGTGCCGTTCCTGCGCTATGCTTCGCTGCCGATGGCGCTTTTCGCCGTGCTGATGGTATTCATGCCGGTGAATTCACAGAGCTGGATAAACGCCGTATGGCTGCTCGCGATGCTGCTGCTCTATAATTTCTTCTCCTCGCTCTTCCTTGTGCCGTATTACGCACTGATAGCCGAGCTTGTCACGGATACCAAGCGCCGTGTGTTTTTCAGCACGATAAATACCCTGCTCTTTGTGCTCGGCAGCGCCGTGATATATGTCACGCCTATAATCAAGAATGCGCTGCTCTCGGCCGGTATGAGCGAGATCGCCGCGTGGCGCTGCGCCTTCCTTGTATTCGGCATCGTCGGCGGAGCCTGCGCCTTTATCTCATCCTTCAGCATCAAGGAGGATGAATATGTGGAGCGCTCGGCGGGCTATGTGCCGCTGATCGAATCGCTCAAGGCAACCTTCCGCTATAAAAATTTCGTTATCCTGCTCGTCGGCTATATGCTGATGTGGATAGCGTTCTCGTTCTTTAATTCAACGCTCATGTATTATGTCACCATGCTGCTCGGACTCAGCGACAGCTACGCCGTCATAATAATGGCTATCGCAATGATAGTGGGCGTGCTCTCATACCCGCTCGTCAATATCCTTGCCAAAAAAGTGGGCAAGAAGCCGCTGCTTATCGGAGCGTGCATAGCTTATGTCATTATCTATCTCGGCATTTACTTCTCCGCCGCCGTGATAAATGCGATAGGCGCCCTCGCAACGGGCATTCTTATCGGCGCGCTGATAGGCTTCCCGATATCAATCACTAATATCATCCCTGTCGCCGCGTTCTCCGACCTCGCCCAGTATGACACCATTAAAACGGGCGAAAACAGGGCGGCAATGTTCGTCGCCTCGCGCAACCTGCTGCATCAGCTCAGTCAGGCGATAGTGCTCTTTATCGTGCCGCTGACGATAACCGGCTCTGTGGTCGAGGGCAGCGCCAACTACGAGGGCGTGCGGACTACGGCGCTGATAGCCGCGGGCTTCATAGCGGCGGCGCTGGTATTCTATGTCTTCTATGAGGATAAAAAGATAACGGGCGTTATCGACGAATACAACGCGACTCACAAATGATATTTAAGCTGCCGCTTGTCGGCAGCTTTTTTGTATTCTTTACTTTTCTGCGGATATCTGATATAATAGCCCTGTATTTTATCGGCAGGAGGGCGTTATGGACGGTACAAGGCATGAATATCTCGGCGGCGGTATCACTGCCGTTGTCTCCGAGGCGCATTCGTTCGGCACAGACGCGGTGCTGCTTGCTCATTTCGCTTCTCCCGGCAAGCGGGCTGTTTGCTGCGACCTCGGCTCGGGCTGCGGGATAATCCCGCTGCTCTGGTGCAGGCATGAGGGCGGCAGGATAACCGCCGTCGAGCTTCAGCCCCTCGGCGTGAAGCAAATAGAGGCGGCGATAGAGCTGAATTCCCTCTCCGACCGCCTGACCGCCGTGAACGCCGACTTGCGCGACCTGAAGGGCAAGGTGCCGTTCGGCTGCTTCGACCTCGTGACGATGAATCCGC
>ULVN01016214.1_pt1 | contig 10877 bp, 9 predicted proteins | sample 1959491 | NCBI WGS metagenome assembly ULVN01 (sample SAMEA4835787, study PRJEB28245) | human gut metagenome | biome: gut microbiome; material: fecal sample | place: Denmark | collected 2008 | reverse complement strand
CAGGAGATCAGCTCCATCACCCGAAACCTCAAGATCATGGCGAAGGAGATGAATGTGCCCATCATCGCGCTTTCTCAGCTGTCCCGTGCAGTGGAAAAGCAGGGCAACAATTCCAGCCACCGGCCCCAGCTTTCCGACCTGCGCGATTCTGGTTCCATCGAGCAGGATGCCGACTGCGTTCTGTTCCTGTACCGCGATTCCTACTATGCCAGCCAGAACCCGGACGGCGCTGAGGTGGATGCCGATACGGCAGAGTGCATCGTGGCGAAGAACCGTCACGGCGAGACCAGCACGGTGCCGCTGGGCTGGGATGGTGCCCACACCCGCTTTATGGATGTGGACTTTAAACGCTGATGAACAATGAAAAAATTCTGGCGCATGTGCGCATGTTTGTTCTGCGAGAAAAGCTGCTTTGTCCGGGTGAGCCGCTGCACTTGGCCGCGGCAGTGTCCGGCGGGGCGGACAGCATGGCACTGCTGCGCATCCTGCTGGCCCTACAGCCGGAATTCGGGTTTGTGCTTTCGGCCTGCCATGTGAACCACGGCCTGCGCGGTGAGAGCGCCGACCGGGACGAAGCCTTTGTGCGGGCGGAATGCGCCCGGCTGGGTGTGCCGCTGCGGGTGTTCCATGCTGCAGAGATGGCCGACGAAGTGGGCCTGCCGTCGGAACATGCCGGGGAGGACTGGGCGCGCCGCCTGCGCTATGCCTGCTTTGCGCGTTTGTGCGGGGAGGGGATAGATGTCGTTGCAACGGCCCATACTGCAAATGATCAGGCTGAGACCCTGCTGCTGCGGCTGGCCCGGGGCACGGGGCTGCACGGTGCGGCAGGCATCCGGCCAAAGCGCGGGTGCTACCTGCGGCCATTGCTGGCCCTTACCCGGCAGGATACCGAAAGCTTCTGCCGTGCAGCCGGGCAGGCATGGGTCACAGATGAGACGAACGCGACCGATGCCTATGCCCGCAACCGGGTGCGCCGTGCGGCACTGCCTGCACTGCAGAGCACCAACGGCGCAGCGGCGGAAAACCTTGCCCGCTTCTGCGAGAAGGCAGCCCGCGCGGATGCCTATTTTGCCCGGAAGGCCGAAGAGCTGCTTTCTGCTGCACGTCTGGATGCGGCACAGGCTGTCATCAAAAGCCCGGAAGCCTGCACGGTGTGGCGGCTGGACCCGCTTTCCGATGCGGATGCGCTTGTTTTGGAAGCAGCCATGCATTCGCTGACGGCTCCCGTGCGTGACGCAGAGGAAAAATATGTGCAGCTGCTGTGCGGCCTTGTGCGGCGTGGCAGCGGTGCGGTACAGCTGACTGACCGGGTGCGCTTTTGTGCCGGAGACGGATGCTTCTGGCAGGAGATTGTGCCGGAACGGCCCCGGCAGCAGAAAGACAAACGGCCGGAAAGCCAGCCCTTTCAGCCGGAAAAACAGGCAGAATACTGCCTTGCGGGCGGCTGGAAGGTGACTGCAGGGCTTTTTACGGCTGATTTTGAAGAAAAAATACAAGTCGTTCATAAAAAAGACTTAAAAAATCAGGCGGATTATGCTAGAATAACTACGTTGTATGCTGGTCTTGTCCTGCGCACCCGCCAGCCGGGAGATGTATACCGCCCGGCGGGGCGAAGTGTGCACAACCGGCTGCGCAAGTGGATGAACGAAGCGGGCATCCCCGCGCAGCTGCGTGACCAGCTGCCGCTGCTGGCGGCGGGCAGCGAAGTACTGTGGGTCTGCGGTGCGGGCTTTGCCGAGGGCCTTGCCCCGGATGCAGACACTGCGCAGGTGCTGCAGATGGAAATGGAACATAGGGAGGAAATAACATGAGCATGCATGATGATATCAAGACCGTTCTGGTCAGTGAAGAAGAGTTAAAGGCAAAGGTTGCTGAGCTGGGTGCCCAGATCAGCAAGGATTACGAGGGCAAGAACCTTGTTCTGGTGTCCATCCTCAAGGGCTCGGTGGTGTTTATGGCCGACCTGATGCGTGCGGTGAGCATTCCCTGCAGCATCGATTTTATGGTGGTGTCCAGCTACGGTGGCAGCAACACCGTTACCAGCGGCCTTGTAAAGATCATCAAGGATCTGGACGGTGATCTGTCCGGCAAGGATGTGCTGATCGTGGAGGATATTCTGGATACCGGCGTCACCCTCTCGAACCTTGTGCCCATGCTCAAGATGCGCAACCCCAACTCGGTAAAGATCTGCACCATTCTGGACAAGCCCAGCCGCCGCAAGGCCGATATCCAGCCCGACTACGAGGGCTTCCAGGTGCCGGACGAGTTCGTGGTGGGCTACGGTCTGGACTACGATGAAAAATACCGCAACCTGCCTTATGTGGGTGTGCTCAAGCCTGAAGTCTACGAGAAGTGATTTCTCACACTATAATTCATCCAAGAACTGGAGTTGATTTTTTTGCAATCCAAAAGACCCCGTTTCAATCCGCTGATCCTTGCTCTGGCGCTGGCGGCGGTGCTGATGGTCTGGTCGGTGCTGGGCGGCACCGGCTCTGCCAGCAGCTCTTCCATGGAGTATTCCACGGTGGTGCATTATTTTGAAAGCCTGCAGGTCACGCAGTTCTCGCTGGACCTGAACACCGGTGTCATCACCATGAACCTCAAGGAAGGCGGCAAGAACAACCTGCCCTTGCCCGATACCACGTCCCAGAGCACCACGCAGGCCACCGGCGGACTGCTGAGCGGTATGCTGTCCTCCTCGGATGAGGATACTGCTGCGCAGAAGAACAGCGACGGCACTGTGACTGTGCGCTACAAGCTGCCCTATGCATCCATGTTCGTCAAGTATGTGGGCGACTACATTGCCGCCTATGACGAAGCAAACCCGGATGCTCCCATGGTGTACGATTATACCCCTGTCAAGGAAAACATCCCATGGATGGAGATCCTGTTCTATCTGGCAATGCTGGGCTGCACCGGCTTCCTGCTGTTCTCCATGATGCGCGGCGGTGCTGGCGGCGGCGGGATCATGAACGTTGGCAAAGCCAAGGTGAAGGACGAGCACGAGAACCAAAAGACAGCCACCTTTGCCGATGTTGCCGGTGAGGACGAGGAAAAGGAAGAGCTGAAAGAGGTCGTGGAGTTCCTGAAAAGCCCGGAGAAGTTCAACACTCTGGGCGCACGCATTCCCCACGGCGTGCTGCTGGTAGGCCCTCCGGGCACCGGCAAGACCCTGCTGGCCCGTGCCTGCGCAGGCGAGGCCGGTGTGCCTTTCTATTCCATTTCCGGCTCTGACTTTGTGGAAATGTACGTCGGCGTGGGTGCATCCCGCGTGCGTGACCTGTTCGATAAGGCAAAGAAGTCCATGCCCTGCATTATCTTCATTGATGAGATCGATGCTGTGGGCCGTCAGCGCGGTGCCGGTCTGGGCGGCGGCCACGATGAACGCGAGCAGACCCTGAACCAGCTGCTGGTGGAAATGGACGGCTTTGAGGCCAACGACGGCATCATCGTCATGGCGGCCACCAACCGTGCCGACATTCTGGATAAGGCCCTGCTGCGGCCGGGCCGCTTTGACCGTCAGGTCTATGTGGGCCTGCCGGATGTCAAGGGCCGTGAGGAGATCCTCAAGGTCCACACCAAAAAGAAGCCGCTGGCCCCGGATGTCTCTCTCAGGGTCATTGCACAGCGCACCGCAGGCTTTGCGGGCGCAGACCTTGAGAACCTTGTCAACGAAGCGGCCCTGCTGGCTGCACGCCGCAACCGCAAGGCCATTACCATGGAGGATATCGAGGAAGCTTCCATGAAGGTGATGGCTGGCCCGGAGAAGAAGAGCCGCGTTGTGACCCCGGAGGAAAAGAAGCTGACTGCTTACCACGAGGCAGGCCACGCTGTGGCGGGCTTCTACTGCAAGCATCACCCCCGTGTGCACGAGATCACCATTATCCCGCGTGGTCAGGCTGGCGGCTACACCATGTACCTGCCCGAGAAAGACCGCAGCTACGTGACAAAGGGCGAAATGTTCGAGGATATCGTTTCCAGTCTGGGCGGCCGCGTGGCCGAACAGCTGATCCTGGAGGATATCTCCACCGGTGCTTCCAATGATCTGCAGCAGGCCACCAACATTGCCCGCCAGATGATCACCAAGTACGGCTTCTCGGAGCGGCTTGGCCCTGTGGTGTACGGAACCTCGCAGGAGGAGACCTTCCTGGGCCGCGATCTGGGTCAGGGCAAGGGCTACAGCGAGACCACCGCTGCCGAGATCGACGGCGAGATGCGGGATATCATCGATGAAGCCTACGAGACCTGCCGCCGCACCCTGACCGAGCACATCGATCAGCTGCACGCGCTGGCACAGGCCCTGATGGAACGCGAGAAGCTCAACGAGCAGGAGTTCAACACCATTATGGCGGGCGGCACACTGCCCCCGCGTGAAGGCGATGAGCTGAAGCCGGAACAGCCTGCTCAGACCGTGCAGGCTGCCCCTGCAGAGACTGCTCAGCAGGCCGAAACTGCTGAACCTGCAGAGACCGCTGAGCCTGCCGAACAGGCCGAAACGGCCCAGCCGCTGCCGGAGACCGCTGCACCGGAAACGCCGGATGCACAGGACCCGCAGAACTGATTTGATCCAAACGGAAAGGAGCGAGTGTCGTGGAGGAAAATTTTAACCCGGTCGCACGGACCCGCGCAAACTATTACACCCCCGGCAGCCCGGTGCAGTTCGTCTGCGTGGAGCTGCTCAAGGGTGATGTCAGCGGGGAGCACGCGGTCTGCCTGACCTTCAAGAATATTTCCAAGGTGACCCTGACCGCGCTGGAGATCCACTTCAAGTGCAAGGGCGTGGACGGCGTGATCCTGTGCGAGGACCGGTTCGAGTACCGTGACTTGGAAGTAAAGCCCGGCGAACTGTTTGGCATGGACGATGCGGTGTTCGTTACCGCAAAGGCCATCACCAGCGTGGATGTTTCGCTGTGCAACGTGTACAACGGCAAGCGGGTGGTGCATCTGGACGGCATCAAGCGCGTGCGCCTGCCTGCCCCCAAGCGCCTGTCTGCTGAGCTGGAAAAGGCGCTGGAGACCCGCATGAACCGCACGGAGCTGAAGTATCAGCCGCAGGTGTTTGAAAATGGCTGGTACTGCGCCTGCGGTGCCTTCCACCCGAAGGAGGAGGATACTGTGTACTGCTCGGAGTGCGGCTGCGACCGCATCCTGCTGCAGAACGCGCTGAACACCCTGCTGCAGCCGGAACAGCCTGCCCAGACCGAGCCGGAACTGGAAACGCCTCTTGCCCCGCAGGCCGAAGAGCCTACCCGCATTATGGGCGCAGCGCCCGTGCAGGAGGAGCCGACCCGGATCATGGGTGCACCGTGCCGTGAAGCAGAACCACAGCCGGAAGAACCTGCTGCAGAGCAGACCCGTGTGCTGGATGCCGGAATGCGGACACAGTTCCAGGGCAGGGCATCTCATGCAGCTGCGGACGAAGGTACCCGTGTGATGTCTGCTGCAGCCCGCCGTGCACAGCCGATATCTCAGCAGCCGGAGCCTGCCTATGACGACGAGGAAGAATACGAGGACGAGCGCGACAGCGTGGCCGAAGCGCTGATCCGCTGGGTGCCGCCCATCACTGCCATTGTCTGTGCAGCAGTGGCACTGTGCGGCTTCGTGTATTACCAGTTCGTGCTGTAACACAAACAGCAGCGGAGAGGGCGATATGCCTTCTCCGCTTTTTTGTATGCCAGAAGAAGGGAGAACCATTATGCCGGAAGAAGCCTTACAGGCTGCCTTTGAGATCAAGACTGCCTGCGATGAGATCAGCCGCCGCCTGCTGCGCTGGCACTGGGAGCACAAACCCGGTGCGCACAGCTTGGGTGCATTGCTGGATCACGTTGCACAGCGCCAGCAGGAAAGCCCGGACTACTACGACCGTATGCCGGATCTTTCCGGCAAAAACAGCTGGCAGCAGCTGGATACCACCATTTGTATGCGGGTGCTGCTGGACCCGGAAAAGGATGCCGCCAAACCGCTGGACCTGCTGGGCAATACCAGCAATCCGGGTGCGGCCCGCCGCGCCTGCAATGCTGTGCGTACCGCCCGCAACGAAGCCGCCCACGCCACCGATCACACCGATGCCGCTCAGGCGGCGATCCTGTTCAACGAGGCGGTGGAGAGCTTGGAAGACGGCTATGTGGGCACGGCTTTCCGCGAGAATGAACTTGCCCGCTATTACCGCGATGCAGAAAATTATCTGGCACGCTGCGGCGCAAAGGAGCCGATTGTATCCAGCCGTACGCCGGAAGAAAAAACGGCTGCGCACGAGCCAGCCCGCCAGAGCACAAAGCAGGGCCAGAACCGCAGCACCCAGAGCCGCAAAACGGCCGGCAGCCGTTCCTCCGGCAGCAGAAGCACCACAGCGCGCAACAGCTCGGCCAAAAGCCGCAGCATGGCAGGCCGCAAAAAGAAACAGAGAAGAACGGGCAATAAAACCGTGTTCATCGTTCTGCTGGTGGTCCTGCTGCTGGGGCTTGCCGTGCGTGCATGGAGCATGGGCGCAGCCTGACCGCCTGTAATGCCCTGCTTCTCAGAAAAAAGCCGTCTTTTGTACACAGTTGCCAGAAAAACAAAAATGCGTTCGGAATAAACCGGGAAAAGCGCATCTTGCGGGATGGGTGAAAGCGGTTTATAATAAGCATGAAAACGTTTACACATAACAATGCATCCCAAAAGAGAGAAGTACTGCAAATGACCATCAGTGATATTGCAAAAATGGCGGGTGTATCCAGCGCAGCGGTCAGCCGCTACCTGAACGGAGGCCCCCTGAGCGAACAGAAGAGGGCTGTCATCCACGAGGTAGTGGAAAAGACCGGCTACCGCCCGGATACCGCCGCCCAGACTCTGCGCACCGGAAAAGTGAATCAGGTGGGGGTGATCGCTCCCAGCATCGGCTCGCAGTCGGTGGGGCAGATCACGGCAGGCATTGCCAGTGAGCTGGATGCAAAGAACTATCTGCTGCTGCTGGGAAACACCGAGCTGGATGCCCAGCGGGAATTGGGCTATCTGACTGCCATGCAGCGCAACCACGTGGCGGGCATCATCCTGCTGGGCAGCTATTATACCCCTCAGCTGGCGCAGGCGCTGAAAAACTGCCGTGTGCCGGTGGTGGTAACAGGCCAGCGTTTTCAGGATGTGGCCTGCGTGTACAACGACGACCGCACTGCAGCCCGGGAACTTGCCCAGCGGATGCTGGACCATGGCCGCAGAAGGATCGTTTATATTGGCGGTACAGAGCGGGACGATGCCACCGGCGTGCAGCGCCGTGAGGGCGTGCAGGATGCGCTGAACGCTGCCGGACTGAACGGCGAACAGATGCCCCGCATCTGCTGCAACGCCTTTACCATGGAGGAGGGCCAGCGCTGTATGCAGGAACTGCTGGTGCGCTGCCCGGATCTGGACGGTGTGGTTTGCGTGACTGACACGGTGGCCTTTGGTGCCATGCGTGCCCTGCGGGAAGCAGGACGGCATGTGGGGCAGGATGTGGGTCTTGCAGGCGTTGGCGACAGCTGGGCTGGCAGCATGATGGAACCGGGGCTGGCCACGGTGCGCTTTTACCAGAAGCAGGTGGGGCAGGAGGCTGCCCGGATCCTGCTGCAGATGCTGGAAGAAAATGGGAGCAGCGGGCCTGTGCGTCAGGTGACGCTGGGCTATCAGATCGTGGAGCGAGGCTCCCTTTGATGATAAAGGATAAAGGATAAAGTATGGGTCGTAAGCTGATTTTTCTGGATATTGACGGCACGTTGCTGCCGCCGGGTGATATGCTCATCCCGGAAAGCACTCTGGCTGCACTGGATCGCGCCAGAGCAAACGGACACAAGCTGTTTTTGTGCACCGGCCGCAACCACCGCATGACCGAACCGCTGCTGCGGCACGACTGCTTTGCGGGCGCAGTGTGCAGCGCCGGCGGCTATGTGCTGTGCGATGGCAAGACTCTGGTGGATATCCCCATGGAGCCGCAGCAGGCTGAAGGCGTGCGCGCGGCGCTGGAACGCAATGGCGTGGAGTGCACGCTGGAAGCCCGGGATGCCACCTTTGGCGGAAGCAAGATGGCTGAGAGGTGGAGCTTTATCCACAAAAAGAACGGTGCACCGCTGAACAGCGAAGCAGAGCGCTGGCGCAAAGCCATGGAAGAGGGCATGTCCATCCTGCCGCTTTCCGATTACAAAGGGGAACCGCTGTATAAGATCGTGTTCATTGCCGACCACGAGAGCGACCTTGCCGAGGCAAAGCAGCTCTATGCCGACCAGTTCGTGTTCTGCGAAAGCAAGCTGGACCGCCTGACCGACGGCTTTGTGAATGGTGAGCTCATCAACCGCAAATTTGATAAGGGCACCGGAATCAAGGCCATCTGTGATCATCTGGGCTGCACGCTGGCGGATACCATCGGCTTTGGTGACAGCGATAACGACCTGCAGATGACCGATGTTGTCGGCATCAGTGTGTGCATGGCCAATGGCTCCGAAAACCTGAAAAAGCGGTGCGACCGCATTGCTCCCTCGGTATACGAGGACGGCATTGCAAGGGAGTTCAAGGCGCTGGGTCTGATCTAAAAAAAAAACAACAAAGGCTGCGGCAGGGATAAGACCCGGGCCGCAGCTTTTTTGCTGCCACAGGGTTTTATAAAACGGAAAAACGTGATAGAATAAACCAGAATGCCGGGTTCAAAGCCCGGCAAAAAGGGAGGAATTGAAATGCGTTCTGTTCTGGAAGTATGTGTGGACAGCACTGCCAGTGCACTGGCAGCAAAGCGCGGCGGTGCCAGCAGGCTGGAACTGTGTGCCGACCTGATCGTGGGCGGTACAACGCCCAGCCTTGCGCTGGTGCGTCAGGTCAAGGCGGAGACCGGCCTGCCGGTGCGCGCTCTGCTGCGGCCCCGGTTCGGAGATTTCTGTTACGACAGCTACGAGCTTGCCCAGATGGAACAGCTGGCCGCAGAGCTGGTGGAGGCCGGGGCGGATGGTATCGTGACCGGTGTGCTGACCCCGGAAGGGCAGCTGGATGCGGAGGCCATGCGGCCCATTTATGCGGCGGCGCGCAGGGCAGCGGAAAAGGCAGGCCGTCCGGTGGCGTGTACCCTGCACCGTGCCTTTGATGTCAGCGCCGACCCCTTTGCGGCACTGGAAACGGTCCGGAGCATGGGCCTTTGTACCATCCTCACCAGCGGGCAGGCGGCGAGTGCCCCAGAGGGAGCGGAGCTTCTCGGCCGACTGGTGGAGCGGGCAGGGGACAGCGTGGAAATTCTGGTAGGTGCCGGTGTCACGGCACAAAACATCCCGGCACTGGCCGCACAGACCGGGGCACATGCGTTCCACCTTTCTGGCAAGCAGGTGCTGCAAAGCCGCATGACCTTCCGCCGCGAGGGTGTGCCCATGGGGCTGCCGGGCTTTTCAGAGTTTGAGGTATGGCAGACGGGTGAAGAAAACATTCGTGCTGCACGGCAGGCACTGGATGCGATCAAGAACAACTAAAACGAAAGCGCTCTCCCACGGGAAACCCCGGCGGAAGAGCGCTTTTTATGATGATGAATTTGAAGGGTGAAGATAGCTTAGTAATGCAGCTCGTCGCCGGTCAGTGCTTCCAGCACCGGCAGCATGGCAGCGGCTTCGGCTTTGGCAGCGGGCAGATCCATATCGCGGTAGTTGCCGCACTCCACTTCGCTGGCACCGGGCACAGCGCCCTCAAAGCCAGCCATGAAACGGAAGGATTCCACCGTCAGCTCCAGTGCCTCGGCGGGAGTCAGGCCGCGGGTGAGCAGATAGAAGCCGGTGCGGCAGCCCATGGGGCCAACGTAGATCACGCTGTCCTGAAAGGCGCTGTTGCGTGCATAGGTGGCAAACAGATGCTCCAGCGTGTGGGCGGCACCGGTGGACAGGTAATCGCCGTGATTGGGCTTTTTCATGCGGATGTCCCAGGTGAGAACATCGCCGTCCTGACGGCTCAGATACATGCCGCGGTCCAGTTTGGTATGGTCAACACAGAAGCTTGCAATGCGTTCCATGATCTTCTCCTTTGGCTTATGCCTGCAGGCGTTGCACGCTGCCGTGAGCGCAGTCCACAGCGATCATCAGACCGTCGCGGATGTGGCTGGTAGCACCGGCGGCACCCACAACGGTAGGCTTGAGCAGGGCCTTGCCGGCAATGGCAGCGTGGCTGTTCAGGCCCGGCTCTTCCACCACCAGAGCGGCGGCATCACGCACGTAACTCAGCATTTCGTTGCTGGTGGAGGGCACCACCAGAACCATGCCGGGCTTGAACTTTGCACGTACCTCTTCCAGCGTGCGGCAGACGCAGGCCTTGCCGGTGGCGCTGGTCACGTCGGCATTCTCGCGGCCAACGCCCACACCGGTAGCCAGACAGTTGCCTACCATGTGGATCTTGATCATGTTGGTGGTGCCGGACACGCCCACAGGCACGCCTGCGGTCACAACGGCCAGCTCACCGTTGTGCAGGTAGCCGTTCTCCTTGGCCAGAGAGGTGGACATCTCGATCAGCTCATCGGTGCTGTGCGCCAGAGGCATCATCAGCGGGGTGATGCCCCAGCTCAGGGCCAGCTGACGCTGCACCTGCTCCTTCATCACGCAGGCGATGATGGGCTGCTCCGGGCGGTACTTGCTCAGCAGACGGGCGGTGTTGCCGGACTCGGAAACGGTGACGATGGCTGCGGCGTTCACGTCCTTGGCGGTCAGGCAGGCAGCGTGTGCAGTTGCATCGCTCACGCTGATCTTGCCGGTGTTCTCGGTGAGGGGAACAAAGCGGGCGTGGTTCTCCTGCTCGGTGCGCTCAGCAATGGCAGACATGGTCTTGAGAGCATCCACCGGATAAGCACCGGCAGCAGTCTCGCCGGAGAGCATGATGGCAGAGGTGCCGTCGTAGATGGCATTTGCCAC
>ULVN01016892.1_pt1 | contig 10894 bp, 8 predicted proteins | sample 1959491 | NCBI WGS metagenome assembly ULVN01 (sample SAMEA4835787, study PRJEB28245) | human gut metagenome | biome: gut microbiome; material: fecal sample | place: Denmark | collected 2008 | reverse complement strand
AAATGGTCTATTATAAATTATACAATTACATATAATTTAGACGGTGGAGAAAATAATATAAATAATCCTCTTACATATACTTATGAAGATGCAACTATTATACTACAAGATCCTTATAAGAAAGGGCATACATTTATTGGGTGGATATCTGATGAAATATTCATTCCAACAAAAGAGTTACAAATACCACATAATAATACTAAGAATTTATGTTTTACAGCTGTATTTGAAGTAAATACATATACTATTACATTTGATGTCAATGGTGGGGAAGAATTAGACTGTAATGAAATAGAAGTATTATTTGGTGATTATGTAGAACTTCCTACTCCATCAAATGGAAAGTTACCTTTTGCAGGTTGGTATTATGATGGTTCTAAAGTTATGGATGGTGAATGGAATATAGATGGTGATATTACATTATTTGCTGAGTGGATTAATCTTTATGACGAAAATGGTAAAACCTATGTTAATTTAGGAAGATACCCTCAAACAGTTGTTACTGACTCTACTTTAATATCTAATCTAAATAATATAAGTAAAATAAATGAATTAGGTTATATTGAATATAATGGTGAAGAGTATAAGAAAGTAACAGCATCTCCTTATAGTAGTGATTATACCTTCTTAAACGGCAATAGTGTTGTCAATGGGGGGACATATTACTTTAAAGTAGAACCAATTAAATGGAGAGTCATATATAATACAGATGGAACATATAAATTATTAAGTGAATATATACTAGATAATACATTTTACTTTCACTCAAATTTAAAAAGATCAATTAATGGAAAAAACATATATTCAAATAATTATGAATATTCAAATATTAGAGCTTGGTTAAATGGGTATAACGGATCTGGTTATAATGTAGATGATTACACAAATAAGGGCTTTATAGATATTGCATTTAGTAATATTGAAAAAACTTTTATAAATACTACAATAGTTGACAATTCTCAATTAACTGTTCCAAATTATGTAGGCTATGATAAATATTTATGTTCTGATACTGTAGATATGGTTTATTTGTTAAGTTATGCAGATTTTGATAATTCATCATATGATATTACTCAAGGCAATGAAACTGTTGGATTTGCAACAGATTATGCTATATGTAAAGGGTTAAAAATCTATACTAAAGCATCCAGTTTTCCTACATTTAGTTCAGTTTGGTGGACTCGTTCACCATTGACTGGTGAATTTGAAATGTATGTCATTGATGGCGATGGCGGTAGAAAATTTTCAAATCCATTAAAGTCTATGGGTGTACGTCCAGCTTTAGACATAATATGTAAATAAGTGTAGAACCATTTTCTGCTATTTAATATAGAATTAATTATATTTTGAAAACAACAAAGGAACATTGGAATAATGAAAACATATAATAGAATATCAGAAAATTTTATGTTAAAAATTTCTTTGAGAGAAATGGGGTTTAATTCGATTAATATTTTTAAAGAAAAGTATTATAATAAGATATCAAAAATAGATTTTTTTAATTTAATATTTTATTGTCCTTGCGGTGACATTAATAGTAGCAGTCATTATGGAATTAAATTTAATGAGTTAAAAATAAATAGTAGAACTTGTGATCAATTTTTTGATGAAATAATGCAAAGTTTAAATATAAATAGCTTTCACTTCTTTAAAGTGTATACTTCTGAACCGAATAAAAATGGAATTATAAAAGAAAGGTTTGATTTAAGAGAATCAATATTAAATCAAGAAAATGAATATTTATATTTATATACAGGAAATAATAATTGTCATATAGCATTATTTTTATCGATTAGAAATGCTCTTGCACATGGAAATATATTTGATTATAATGGTTATACTTATTTATATTCACTATCTTCCAAAAATACTATTAATATTGATGAGTTTGATAGAAACATTAATTTTATTATAAGAATTAAAGATATAAACAAATTATGTAATTTATTTAAAATATATAGTAAATACATCAATGAATAATGTAAAGGAAATTAATGTCATCTTAAGTGATGAGTCAGTTGACCTACTAGATTCACAAATTATGAGAACACTACTAAACTGCATTAAGGTAATCGACAAACATACTGTAGAATTCCAATTCAATTGCAACATAAATATCATAGAAAAATTATAAATGCCAGATAGACTATTCTACCTGGCTTTCTTTTGCGTTTATGGAGTATGAAACATTTTGTAGTATTAGTGATTTTTATATTACTACTAAAAGTTGCATCGTGAAACATTTTGTAGTGTAAAACTCAAATATGAAACATTTTGTAGCGTAAATGCTAAAAATGAAACATTTAGTAGTAATGATACATTAAAGTAAATCGATAAGTCTTCTAATAAGGCTTATTTTTTGACTTTTGGGCTAGAATACCTTATTTTTTATGCGAATATAGTGTTCGTGTACACAATCTAGTGTACATAAACATTGGAATAATTAATTAAACATTTGTATTATTTGTCAAATTATGGTATAATCAAAACATAAATAATAAATATCCTAAGTTTGCTTTTTGGGGAAGACACTCTTAAGAATACACATACTGATTATAAAAACTCCCTAAGAAAAAAGGGAGTTTTTTGCTTTAAAATAAGTTATTATGTGTAAATTGCATATAATAATATGATATGATGTAAAAAGATAGTGTGGGGAGGTACTATATGAGAATTTATTTAGTATTAAAACGATCATTAAAGAACTTGTTGGCCATAGTATACGGCCAAAAGTATACTAACTAAATTAAAATTGAAAGAAGATGAAAAACTAAAATGAAAAGAATAATTGCATTTTTTATGTGTTTAATAGTCATAATAGGTCTAGCTGGATGTAAAATAAAGGAAAAGACAGAATTACACTTTTATACTAGACCAAATACTAATTATCAAATGGCTCACATAATATATGAGATTTATGGAGAACCAACTAAAATCATTGATGGATTTTATTTTGAAAAGAATGATATAGTGTTAAATATTAAATATGGATGGAATGAAGCAAAAATAGAATCCTTATTAAACGGTGCAAATAATAAACAATATGAATTAATTTGTTTTGGAAGTTATATATATTTAGAGCGACAACCATCAAATAGTATTTGTGATGATTACAAAAACTTTGAAAAAAGCATTCTAATTGAAGAGATAGATAAAGAAGTCTTTTTATCAGATTATTATAAAGCAAATTTAGGAAAAAGTAATTTTTTTAATTCCAAACCCCCAATTTTTTCTAAAGAAAATGAGGGCATTAAATTAAAATTAACGCCTGAATATATAAATTGGCTAGAAGAATCAACAGAAAATTATAGTAAAGTATTTTATTTTGCAGTTGTTCCAATTTATTATGATTCAACCAATAATAAGTACTTATTGTCTTTTGGTAGTAAGTATGATGGCATAGAAATTGAATACCATTATGATGAAGAAAAAAATTTAGTACATATGAATGCAAGTTAAAGGATGGCATATGAAGAAGATATTTTTATTATTTATTTGTTTTTTGAACATTGGTTCGATTGTTTTTGGCAATTCTTTGAATGTGTATGCATCTGATGATGAGTCAAATATCACTATAACAAGTAGTGACCAATTTTTTTCTTATTCGTTTGCTGGAATGACGTATACTAGTAATATTTCATTAGATGATGCTTGGAATAATGCAATGAAATCCCAATATGAATTAGGAAATTTGGGTTTGAATGACATAGAAATAGAATACGGATTATATAATTCAAGTGCAATAAATCATATTGTCCCAAATGAAAATTCAAGGAGTTCATCAAGAAATCCAGAGGAAGATGGTATTAAAGTTCATTTAGAATGGCAACCCACTTCCAATGGAAACTATATTCCTTTAAAATATATGAAAGTGCAATTATATTATATTTATTATAATAATGATAGTCCATTGACTTCAATAGTTTTAGAAGAGGGATATACAGATGATAATGGAAATTATGTTTTTACTGATATATTAAGTTGGAAAGAACTGTTACATCCAGTAAGTGGAATAAGCTTGAGTATGATTAATGGTATAGAACTTCGTGTACGTATATGTCCTGAGGGTAAAACTTTTAAAATTCAAAAGGATTGGCTTAATATATTAAACCTTGCAGGAGAAGTGCTAACAGATTGGAGTATTGTAAATGGAATAATTGAAGGGTTTTTGTCTTATAGTGTAATTACTAATTCGATTAATGTTGGGTATTTTGATAGAAATGGAGACTTTGGAACAATACAAATTCCATATGGAATCAAACTAAATGATACAGGTGGATTAGTAGAATCAAATGTCTTAAATAGATCTTTTAAAATTGCTCAAAGTCTTGCAATGGGTCAAAAATTTATTAACGAACAAGGAATTGATATTACAAATAAAGTGAACGTGGCATATCCCGCATTTTATGGTTCGGATATGGATACCAATGCTTTTTGTTATTATGATTATAATTTGCAATCAGGATTAATGTGTATAGGCGGATTACGAGACCCTATGTCAAGACTTGATTATGATTGGTACTCAAACAATGAAAATGTTGCAGTAGTAAGTCAATATGGTACAGTTTTAGCAAAACCAGTTGATAGTAATACAATAGTTACAATCTATGCAGTATTAAAGAAAGATCCAAGTGTTGTTTATTGTACAACATTACAATATTAAATGATACTTCTGAAGAAATAATTGAAATAGAATGTAATATGTCATATTCATTCAGTGAAAAAAATGGATATTATAATTTTGAATTGAATGATTCTAATTGTCCATATCCAATGATTCAATATTATGATTGGATCATATTTGTTCCTTGTCAAGAAAATGATATTTCTGTAACAATGGGTGCTTGGGGGTATATTACTGCGAGTGGTCCTGGAATAGCAATCATAACTGGAACATATGAATTTAATCCAAGAGTTACAATAATTATTAATTTATCGATTACAGAATAATATTTTAAAGGAAATTAGTAGCAATACTAGTTTCTTTTTTATTTATAAGGAAATCCTATTTTTGTGGTTGATAACAAAAAAGTTCTAATAGAGGATTTTAAAAGTATATTGCATAATTAAAACCAGAACCACTTAGTAAATTTTTTCGGAGTTCTGTTATTAAAAAGTGCGAATTAATTGTTATAAGCTTATTTCATTAAGTGACTAGCAAGAATCATAATCCTTTATTACAACAGGTACATTTTATTTTTAGATATGCTGACTTTTCATATAAGTCTTGAATATCAAGCATTTTCATATAAATATCATAAAACATATCATCAGTTTTTTTTAACATTTAGTACAAGTCATATTAACAAATTTTTGTTTTCTAATTCAATACCATCATCTCTAATGTCGATACCATTAACCATATGATATGGTATATTATGGGCTTTCAAGTGTTAGGATGCATTAAAGCATGAATTTTTTCTAATTTATGAAGTTTTTCATAATAAGAAGAATGATGATTTTTAGCAGCATATAGTTCATAATATCTAATAGTTTTAAAATGTTTATTATGAATGTTGCGTATGGTGTTAGCGGTAAATTAAAAAACATGTTCAGTAACAGTACACGCTTGTGAGTTTTATGATATTGTACCAATAAGTAATTAAATCATTATCATAAACAATATTAGTAATTCTAGCTTCAACGATAGCAGGTTTACCAGAATAAAGCATAACATATTCAGTACCTTTTTTAATGTTAGAATACTTAACAAATATTTTATAAAAATATATAATAGTATATACAATAAAACTAGAAAGTTGAAGTACTTTCTATTATAGTTAATCGTAAGCCCTAAACGATTTATTTCTTTAAAATATTGGAGTCCTATAGTGGACTCCTTTTTTAACCTAAAAAAAGATAAATTATCTTTCGATGTTAGAAAATTACCTATTTATGAAGTTCATAATTTAGATTTGTATAAATAATAATGGAAATATGATTAGTATTATGATATAATATTAGTGTGAAAGGAGTGGTATTAATGAATTATAATAATGTTAAATTTAAAGGTAATTTCAGAAGTTATCAACAAAGAATATTAGATTCAGCAGATTTATATTTAACTGATGGGAAAATTAATATTGTTGCCGCTCCTGGAAGTGGTAAAACTATATTAGGTTTGGAACTTATTAGAAGATTAGGTAAACCTTGTATTATTTTATCTCCTACAACCACTATAAGAGATCAATGGGGTGAAAGATTTAAAGAATCATTTTTGCCGGATGATTATAATATTAATGAATATGTAAATTATGATTTAAATAAAATTGTACTTATCAATTCAATTACATATCAAGCATTATATTCTGCTATGAATAGAATAAGCTCTTCAAGTGGAGACGAAATAGTTGATTATTCTAATATAGATTTATTTAAATTAATAAAAGAAAAGGAAATTAAAACAATATGTTTAGATGAAGCACATCATTTGCAAAACGAATGGCAAAAAGCTTTAGAAAAATTTATTAAAGCTTTGGATAAAGATATTACAATTATTTCTTTAACTGCTACTCCTCCATATGATGCTAATACGACAGAATGGCAAAGGTATATCAGCATTTGTGGTGAAATTGATGAAGAAATCTTTGTTCCTGAACTTGTAAAGCAAGGTATACTTTGCCCTCATCAAGATTATGTATTATTTAATTATCCTACTGAAGATGAGGTAAAAAGTTTTAAAGAATATAAAGAAAAAGCATTTTTGGTAATTGATGAAATAGGGAAACTAGACTATATTATTAAAATAAATCAATTATTGAATATTAATTATCAAAATATGTTAATGGATATATATGCTAATGTTAAAGAGTATATTGCATTATTAATATTATTTAATTATTATGAATATCCTGTTAATAATAGATTAGTAAAAATTCTAACTGATGTAAATCATTTACCAAATATAAATTTACATTATGCTGAAGTTGCAATACAATTTTTAATTGATTCCAATTTACTTAACAAAGAAGAAAAAAATATACTATTAAAATTATTAAAAGAAAATTCACTATATGATAATAAGCAAGTAAACCTAGATTTGGATGAAAAGCTAAAAAGAAGACTTATCAGTTCTCTTGGCAAAATGGATAGTATTTCAAAAATTGTTGATAGTGAATATGCTTCTTTAAAAGAAAAATTGCGAATGCTTATTTTAACAGATTATATAAAAAAAGAATCGTTAACAAAAGTTGGTTTTGACGATTCAATAGATAATGTAAGTGTTGTAAGTATATATGAGGTTTTAAGAAAAAAAGAGAACATTAGAATTGCTGTTCTTTCAGGAAGTTTAGTGATATTACCTAATATAGTAATTGAAGAAATCAAAAATAAATATGATTTATCTTCGAAAATACTTGAGAATACAGAGTATTCTGTAGTTAATTTTAAAGGCACAAATAAAGATAAGGTTAAAATTGTATCCAGCCTTTTTGAAGATGGGCTATTTAATATTTTAATCGGAACTAAATCATTACTTGGAGAAGGATGGGATTCACCATGTATTAATTCCTTAATTCTTGCAAGTTTTGTAGGAAGTTTTATGCTTTCTAATCAAATGCGGGGTAGAGCGATAAGAATTAACAAAAAAGATCCCGATAAAGTGTCGAATATTTGGCATCTAGTGACTATTGAACCTGATTATATTTTTGAAGAAAATAAGGTTAAAAAAATAGGAATATTTTTATCTAATCCTAAAAATATTATTCAATCTATAGATTATGAAACTTTGGTTAGAAGATTTGATTGCTTTATGGGACCTAGTTATGATTCTAATTCTATAGAAAGCGGTATAGATAGAGTTTCAGTGATAAAACCACCTTTTGATAAAAATGGTATAGATACGATAAATAAAGAAACATTAGAGCTTTCAAAAAATAGAAATTTTATAAAAGATAAATGGAATAATGCTTTAGCTGAATCAACAAAAATTGGAATTGAAACAGAAGTGCCTAAAGATAGAAAAATTCCTGCCTTTACTTTTATTAACATTGGTAAAATATTGTTGATTTTAAGCTTTCAAAGCACATTGATTAGTGTTTGTGCTCAAACATTGGCTAAATTGTCTGTTCAATCAAAGTCAGGCTTGTTAGCTTTAGTGATAATGTTTCTATCTACAATTATTTTTGTTTTTTCGATTACATTTGTGACTCAAAAATTAATTGCCAATGCAAATCCGACAAGTCAGATAAAGAGTTTTGCAAAATGTATTTTAAAAACATTAAAAGATATTGGTATTATTGAATCTGCTTGTAGTTTGAAAGTGAAAAGCGATCCTAATGGAATGTTTGTAAATGTGTCTTTAGTGAATGCAACCATTCATGAATCAAATATTTTTAATAAATCAATAGCTGAATTTCTAAGCCCTATTGATAATCCTAGATACATTGTTATTAAAAGAGGATTATTACATAAGTATAATTATAAATATTCATTTGCTTGTCCATCTATTATTGGTAAAAATAAAGAAACTGCTGATTTATTTAACAAATATCTATCAAAAATTATTGGTAAATATGAGTTAGTTTATACAAGACATGAGAATGGTAGAAAATTTATACTAAAATGCAGGATCAAGTCATATATTTCTTACAATGCTAAAAAAGTAAATAATAAACATAAAATATCAAGATGGGATTAAAGTGAATTGTTCTGTGCGATTCACTTTTTATTGTGTCATAGATATAAAAGACTTATAGTGATGGATAAAAAGATGCATCGTGAAACATTTCGTCCACCACACATAAGCATAGCCAGATTCTAATCTAGTTTTTTTGTTTATTATGTCTCTTTGTTTCCTCTATAGGCAAAATATAATAAAAAAATAAAGTATAATATGCTCGATATTTTGCCGATAATATGATATAATGATAGTGAATAGAGGTGTTATTATGAATTTTTTAAGCGTAGCTGAAGTAGCAAAACTATGGAGTATGTCAGAACGAAGTGTTAGAAATTATTGTGCTGAAGGGAGAATCCCTGGAGCGATACTTGTTGGTAAAACTTGGATGATACCTAGTGATGCTGCTAAGCCTAATAGAAAAGCAAGAACTAGCAATAGTAAGAAAACATTACTTTATATTTTAAAATTAGAAAAAGAATCTAAACTTAAAGGTGGAATATATCACAAGGTTCAAATAGAACTTACATATAACTCTAATCATATAGAAGGAAGTTGTCTTACACATGATCAAACAAGATACATATATGAAACTAACACAATTGGTTTAACAAATGAAGTTATTAATGTTGATGATATTGTTGAAACTGCTAATCACTTTAGATGTATAGATTTAATCATAGATAAAGCTAATCTAAATATTACTGAAAATTTAATAAAACAATTACATTTTATTTTAAAAAATGGCACGACTGATAGTAGAAAAAATTGGTTCGTTGTAGGTGATTATAAAAAGCTTCCTAATGAGGTTGGTGGAAGAGTTACAACAAGCCCTGAAAAAGTAGAGGATGAAGTTAAATCTTTAATAGAATGGTACAACAATATTAAAAATAAAACATTAAAAGATATAATCGAGTTTCATTATAGATTTGAATGCATTCATCCTTTTCAAGATGGTAATGGTAGAGTAGGTAGACTTTTAATGTTTAAAGAATGCCTTAAATATAATATAGTTCCTTTTATAATAGATGATAAACTAAAGACGTTCTATTATAGAGGGCTAAAAGAATGGAAACAGGAAAAAGGATACTTGGTTGACACGTGTCTTGCAGCACAAGATCAATTTAAAGTGTATCTTGATTATTTTAGAATAGAGCATGATAAGTAACTTTTTGTTATTTAAATAAAATTAGTATATTACTACAAAAATGAATTGTCTACTTTAGAGACATCATATCTTTTATTCTCAGTTTTTAATTTTAAATATACAAGTAGAAATATATTTAAAAGTATGTTAAAATTATTAATGATAAAATGTCACCTTTTTAGATTTCAATTGTATTATAGGTGAAAGGGATTTAAATTATGAAAATATCACAAGAACCATTTGACTATGTATATGAAGAATATGCCAAAGAATTATGAAATGGTAAAATAAATGTAGACACAAAAAAAGTGTCTACATTTTTTAAGCCTCAAAAGATACTTCGGTGAATTATCTTTTGAGGATAGAAAACCACCTGCTATGCGGGTGGTTCCAAAAAGCTTACAGCTTTACAACAAAATAAAAAGCCTCCGTGATATAATAAATTTGAAATCCGCCAAGATTTTGAATTTATTATATAGGAGGTGGTCCAAATATGGACACTAATAGTTTATCACATACAAAGTGGAATTGCAAGTACCATGTAGTATTTGCACCAAAATATAGAAGACAAGTAATATATGGAAAGTTAAGATTAGAGATAGGAAAAATTTTAAGACAACTATGTGCATACAAAGGAGTCGAAATAACAGAAGCATAGGCATGCCCAGATCATATACATATGTTAATATCGATTCCACCGAAAACATCAGTCTCATCATTTATGGGATATTTGAAAGGTAAAAGCAGTTTAATGATTTTTGATAAATTTGCAAATTTGAAATATCGATATGGAAATCGAAGATTTTGGTGTGAGGGATTTTATGTTGATACCGTAGGTAGAAACAAAAAAGCCATCGAAGAGTACATCAAGCATCAGCTTGATGAAGATATTGCACTTGACAACCAAACAACGAAAGAATATGTAGATCCGTTTTCACACGAACCAACAAATAAGAAAAAAAGATAAACCGCTTGAGCGGTAGAATGAGAACAAGTACAATTGGCGGATTTCGCAGAGCCTTGAGACTCGGTAAAGAAAAAGAGGGTTATACCCTCAGAGCAAACCACCCGTTTGACGGGTGGTTATGATTGTTATGATATAATAGGGTAAAGGAGATGATATTATGGGA
>ULVN01088096.1_pt1 | contig 10903 bp, 8 predicted proteins | sample 1959491 | NCBI WGS metagenome assembly ULVN01 (sample SAMEA4835787, study PRJEB28245) | human gut metagenome | biome: gut microbiome; material: fecal sample | place: Denmark | collected 2008 | reverse complement strand
GGCTCCCCCCTAAGGAAACTGTCCGTAGGACTGAGGTAGTAATTATACAATTCCGTCTTCCGCACGAGACAGCTAAAAATCAACAAAACCAAAGAACGCTTTTTTCACCGCCGCTGTGCCGAAAACGGGCACGGCGGTGTATTATTTACAATTTGTTCATAATTTCCGCAAAGGATTCGACCGAATCGGCTTGTATTTATTAATTGAAGGGGTGATTAAATGGATACCATCAGAGAAAACGCCTGTAAGAGGGAGAAAGAGATCCTCTCGCCGAGGGCGGCGTTTGCCGCCGAGAGCAAGGGTCGGCTTCGCCCCGAGGAGGAGTGCCCTATCCGCACCGTTTTCCAGCGCGACAGGGATAGGATCATCCATTGCAGCTCTTTCAGACGGCTGAAACATAAAACTCAGGTTTTCCTTTCACCCGAGGGCGATTACTACCGCACAAGACTGACTCATACTCTTGAAGTGGCTCAGATCGCAAGGACTATTTCGGGCGCTCTGCTGCTCAACGGCGACCTGACCGAGGCTATCGCGCTCGGTCACGATCTCGGCCACACCCCGTTCGGCCATGCGGGCGAGCGTGCGCTGAATGCTGTCTGCCCCAACGGCTTCAGGCATTATCAACAGAGCCTGCGTGTGGTGGATAAGATCGAAAAAGAAGGCAGGGGGCTGAATCTCACCTTTGAGGTCCGCAACGGCATCGAGCGCCACACAAGCGGCGAGCAGGCGGCGACCCTTGAGGGACGTGTCGTCCGCCTTGCCGACAGGATCGCCTACATAAATCACGATATTGACGACGCTACAATCGCCGGCATAATGTGCGAGGAGGATATCCCGCTTGCCATTCGCAACGAGCTGGGGCATTCAAAGAGCGCAAGGATAAACACCCTTGTTATCAGCTGCATCGAGCACAGCGGAGACGATATCGTCCTTGAGAAGGGCGTTGCCGAGGTCTTTGACGAGTTGCATGAATTTATGTTTGCCAAGGTCTACACCAACCCCGCCTGCAAGGGCGAGGAAAAGAAGGCAATAGAGATGATACAGCGCCTTTACTTCTATTACTCAGAGAATCCCGAGCAGATGCCCGAGCAGTTCGTAGCCATTGCGAAGCGTGACGGAGTGCCGACCGCGGCGTGCGACTTCATTGCCGGCATGACCGACAGATACGCCGTTAAGGTTTTTACCGAATTGTTTGTGCCTAAGGCGTGGAGTAAGCTCGGAGACGCATTCTGATATGAAAAAGAGAATTAAATATATCTCCGTCGTTGCCGCGGCGCTGCTTCTTGCGGCGGCAATATCCGTCAGCTCGTTTGCAAATTGGTATGACGATGTCGGCGGCGGTACATATAAAGAAATAAAAGGAAAGGACTTCGTTGCGGATACCTTTTGCGGCGTTGACGCCCTGTATAACGAAAATGACAGCTATTACCAGTGCAACGAGTTGATAATGCGATTTTACCGTGAAGCATTCGGACTTGAGGTGCTCTCCTATGCGAATACAGGGCTTGTCATGCTCACCGAGGGCTATGCTTTTGAGCCGACCTCCGAGCCTAAGAAAGGCGACGTGGTCTATTGCACGGCGGCCATGCGAGGCTCCTCAAGCGACCACTGGGCAATAGTCAAGGATTACTCCGATGGCAAGCTCACTCTGTTTGAGCAGAATGTGGTCTGGGAGGGCAAGGCGGGCGTCGGTAGGCGGCTGAAATACCCATCGGATTCATACTATTTATATACTCCCGTCGGTCTCGGCGGCAATGCCGATCCCGTGCCGAGAGGCGTTTCTCAGACAGTGACCGAGAAGCCGACGACCACCGCCGCGCCGACTACGGCAAAGGCGACAACGGCAAAACCGACGACCGTGAAGCAAACCACCGTCAAAGCGACGGTCAAGGCGACCGCGACCATGACAACGGCGTTATCGACCTCCGCGGTGGCGACCACCGCTACTACGGCTTTATCAGAGACGACGACGGAATTCATCTCCGTGCCGTCGACCTCTGCGGTGTCCACTACCCATGCGAGCACGGCACCCGTTACCTCCGCAGAGGCAAAGAACGCCTCCGACGGATATGCGGCGAAGCTCCTGCCCCTTTGTGCGGGTCTTGCGGCGGTCATGATAATGGTGATATTGATAATCAAAAACAAACGAAAGTGAAATAAAACGCTGAGCCGTTAGGGAAGCGAGGTGGGCTTATGGCTATCAGCGAGCGATTTATCCAGGAGCTGCAAGAGCGGGTCGATATCGAGGAAGTGATATCCTCCCACATAACTCTGCGGCGGCGGGGCAAGACCCTTGTGGGTCTGTGTCCGTTTCATAACGAAAAGACACCGTCGTTCACGGTGTATCCCGATACAAATTCATTCTATTGCTTCGGCTGCGGCGCGGGCGGCGACGTCATCAGCTTCATCCGCAGGATAGACAACCTCGACTATGTTGAGGCGGTCAAGACCGTCGCTCAGATGGCGGGGATGTCCATGCCCGAGGACGGCTACGACGATACGCTTGCCAAGCGGCGAATGCGTCTGCTTGCGGCGAACCGAGAGGCAGCGAGATTTTTCAACGCCTGCCTTATGGATGAGAAAAACCGCCCTGCGCTCGACTATTTTCTGCGCCGTGCGCTCACTACCGCCACGATCAGGCACTTCGGCCTCGGCTATGCGCCCGACAGCTGGCACGCCCTGACGGAGCACCTTCGCTCCAAGGGCTTCACCTATGAGGAAATGGTGCTCGCTAACCTCGTCAGGCGCTCGGATAAGAACGGCAAGGCGAATTATTACGATAATTTCCGCAACCGCGTGATGTTCCCGATAATCGACCTTAGGGGCAACGTGATAGCCTTCGGCGGCAGAGTCATGGATGACTCGAAGCCCAAGTATATCAACACCTCCGACACTCCGGTATATAAAAAGAGCAATGGCGTTTTCGCCTTGAATTTTGCCAAGAATGCCAACGAAAACAAGCTACTGCTCGTCGAGGGATATATGGATGTCATAGCCCTGCATCAGGCGGGCTTTACCAATGCAATAGCCTGCCTCGGCACGGCTTTTACAAGCGAGCAGGCGAATCTGCTCTCCCGCTACGCAGAGGAAATAATCATCTGCTACGACAACGACGGCGCGGGCAGGGAGGCTACGCAGCGCGCGCTTAATGTGCTCGGCAAGACGGGGCTGAAGCTCCGCGTCGTCACCATGAGCGGCGGCAAGGACGCCGACGAGATAATCCGCACCCACGGCAAGGAGCGCTTCGCCGAGCTGCTCGGCATGGCCGCCAACAAGACGGAATACCGCCTGCTTCAGGAGCGGAACAAATACAATCTCAATACCGACGACGGCAAATTGCGATTTTTGACAGCCGCAGCCCAAATTCTCGCCGAGTGCAGCGCTATCGAGTGCGATATCTACGCCACCAGGCTGTCAAATGAGCTTGGCGTGTCGGCGGAAAGCATCAACGCTCAGATCCGCTCTGTCAAGACAAGGCAGCGGCGCAGCGATGAGTCAAAAAGGCTCAAGGAGAGCGAGGCGCTGATAGAGCGTAGCTTCGCCGATAAAAATAATCCGCAGCGAGCCGCCAATATACGGGCCGCCAAAGCGGAGGAAACGCTTATAGCTTCGCTTATGCGCAACCCCGATTTTTATCCGAAGCTCAAAGATAAATTCTCCGCCGATGATTTCGTGACCGACTTCAACAAGCGGATAATGCGCTGCCTTGCGGACAAGCTCGACAAGGGCTTTATCCCCGAGCTAAGCCTTTTCGCAAGGGAATTTACCCCGGAGGAGATGGGCAGCGTTACGAGAATATATATGAGCTCTGCGGAGCTGAATAATACGCTCAGAGAGTGCGAGGATTGCATATCCGTGCTGCAAAATGCGGCTGAGAGCAAGCCTACCGATGTTTCCTCCCTCAGCGCGGAGGAATATTTGAAGCTGTTTAATAAAAAATAATTATACATAGGATGTGAGTTTTAATGGAAGGAACAGAGAAGAAAACGCCGTTCAAGGCGCTTGTGGAGAAAGGTAAAGCCACAGGTAAGCTGACTACTCAAGATATCGACGCCGCCATGATCGAGATGAATCTCGACGTTGAGGAGCTTGATAAGCTCTATGAAACGCTCGAGGCAAATAACATTGAAGTTGTGGACGATATCTCAAGCGACGCTATCGAGAATTTTGACGTGGATATCCCGAAGTCGCTCGATATCGGTGCGGGCGACGATAAGGGAGCGAATGTGGACGACCCCGTTAAGGTCTATCTCAAGGAGATAGGCAGGGTGCCGCTGCTCACCCCCGAGGAGGAGATCGAGCTTGCTATCAGAATAGCCGATGACGACAAAAAAGCGAAGCAGCGCCTTGCGGAGGCCAACCTGCGCCTTGTCGTCAGCATCGCCAAGAGGTATGTGGGCAGGGGAATGCACTTCCTTGACCTCATTCAGGAGGGCAACCTCGGCCTCATCAAGGCGGTCGATAAATTCGATTACACCAAGGGCTTCAAATTCTCGACCTACGCCACGTGGTGGATAAGACAGGCGATAACCAGAGCCATTGCCGACCAGGCGAGGACGATCCGTATCCCCGTGCATATGGTCGAGACCATCAATAAAGTTAAAAAGACCAACAGCCAGCTGCTCCATGAGAACGGCAGAGATCCCACCGCCGAGGAGATAGCCCAGAGGCTTGATATGCCCGTTGAGAAGGTCAGGGAGATCCTGCGCGTCGCTCAGGAGCCCGTTTCGCTTGAAACGCCCATCGGCGAGGAGGAGGACAGCCACCTCGGCGACTTCATCCCCGACGACGATGCCCCCGCACCGGCGGACGCCGCATCGATGATGCTTCTTAAAGAGCAGCTCAACGACGTGCTCAAGACCCTGACCCCGAGAGAGGCTCAGGTGCTCCGACTTCGCTTCGGTCTTGAGGGCGGCCACCCGCACACCCTCGAAGAGGTCGGCGCAATATTCAACGTCACCCGTGAGAGGATCCGTCAGATAGAAGCGAAAGCACTCAGAAAGCTCCGCCACCCCAGCAGGAGCAAAAAGCTCAAGGATTTTGTCGATTGACGAGCCATACCCGCCGCAGCCCGACCGCCGCGGCGGCTCTTTTTTGCCCGAATATATTAAAACACGGATAATTTTTAAATTTAGGTCTTTACAAATTCAAAAAATGTGGTAAACTATTATTTGTCACTCGGAGGCATAGCTCAGCTGGTCAGAGCGCCTGCTTCACACGCAGGAGGTCACAGGTTCGAGCCCCGTTGTCTCCACCAAAAAACGGCTGCCCTCGTCAGAGGGCGGTCGTTTTTTCTTTTGCATAGGGGCTCGAAGGACGAGCGGCACAGAGCACCAGTCCGGTGGACTGTTGTGACCGCGAGCGACCAAGCGCCCGCAGGCGCGCGAGTCGAGCCCCGTTGTCTCCACCATGTAAAAGCACTTCTTCGGAAGTGCTTTTTTCAATGAAGCGCACCTTACGGTGCATGAGAAATGAAGCAAGGCTTCGCCTTATGAAGCGCGGCTTCGCTGTACTGATGGTTCGGGCGCTTCATTTGACAAGCTGTTGGATTTATGGTAATTTATTTGAGTAATTCATACTAACAGCGGAACATGTTTACTACCACGAGGTGACATATGAAAATCTGGCTTATACGCCATGGGGCGGAGGACGGCTCCGTGCGCGGCGGTTGGAGCAAAACGCCGCTTACGGAAGAGGGCAGGGCGCAGTCGCTTACGGCGGCCGAACGGCTTGTTAAAGAGCCCGATGCCGATATTGCCCGCATTTTTTCGAGCGACCTGCTCCGTGCGGCTCAGACGGCGCGGATAATCTCCGACAGGCTCTCCGTGCCCGTTGCATACCTGCCGCAATTCCGAGAGGTCAATAACGGCGTGCTCGCCGGCATGACAAACGAACGGGTGGATAAGGAATACCCCGGGCTTTATTGGCGCACTCTCGATTTTGACGAGCATTATCCGGGCGGCGAAAGCCCTCACGAATTCTATGACCGCATTTCTGCTGCATGGGGCGACCTTGTGACCTCTGTACGCGGGTCGGGCAAGGACGCAGCGCTTGTGACCCACGGCGGCGTTATCAATGTTATAATGCATATCGTTGACGGTATGCCTTATTCAAACCAAACCCCGTCGTTTTGCATAGGCAATGCCGAATATACGGCGGTTGAGGTGTAAGCCCATTCCTACTGCGTGTTGTCTCGCAATGCCTGCCGTATATCGGCTACCCACGCAGCCTGAATGCAATATCCTGTGTCAATAAAGCCGCCGAAAGTTGATAATAAACATTAAAATCCCCCGCCCGATTCATATGAACCGAGCAGGGGATTTGTGAATATTAGAGTATGATTCCATTCGCAACGAAAAAATGACATTAATCGATTTCTTATTAGCGCAGTGTCACAAATTGGCCTGCTTTGTCTTAGATTATCATATTTACATAGGCGTTCCTAACGTTGATTATCATTTTCGAAGCTCAACGCAAAACGGCACAACCATCATAATTGGCAAAAGCAATATCTTTTATTTTTTCGCTTTTTCAGATACAAGGCATACAATTCCCTTTTGGCGTTATTGATGAATACTTAGTCGGAAAAATCCTCATAAGTCAAAAGAAAATTGGCGTAGTACTGAAAAGAAAATTCAACTGCTTCATTAAGAGTTTCTTGTATTTCTTTACGAGTATGTTCATCGATTTCAATATCATCCTTAGAGTAATAACCATATATCGTTGTGTAGACCATAAGAATATGTGAATAAATAGATGATATATATTTATTCCTTACTCTTTCAATATTCGCACCTTTAGCATTTACCAGTTTTTTTACCAAATTCGAATCCATATTAATTAAAACTTCATCAATTGCTCCGGTGCTATTAATTTTAGTTTTAACAATAGTTTCCGCCGTCATTCCGCAATCAGTCCATTTGGCTTGTTCCGGATCATCACTATATTGAACCACACGTGTTAATTGAGGAAGAGATAATTCGGGTTCTTCTACCGTTTTTTCCTTTGATTCTTTTGGCTTAGGCGCTTCATCATCAATTTTAATTAAAGCAACTACTTCGTGTTCACCTGCAGAAGAGATCATTTTAATTGACAATTGAATACTATCTCCAACCTCTGCTTCTTCTCGTGGCTCAATCATTACTTCCATTTCACCTTCACAAGGCCCCGAAAACTGAACACGTAACTTAGTCGAATCTTCGCAAGGCAAATGTTGGCTTTCGCCTTGTCCGCCATGATTGCCAAAGTCTAATGTTGTAATTTCAATAGCACCGGCATCGTCAGAACGTGACAAAAATGAGTTTTCTACATCGGTTTCAAGTGTGATTTTGCCTTTTCCGCCTTTGCGAATTACCTTAACAAAATCCTCTGAACTTTTTTCAAAACCTTTTATTTTTAGTAAAGTAGGATAACGTTTTAATTTTTTGCTTTCTTTCTTTTTTTCTTCTTTTCGTTCTTCTGGCTGAATAGGTTTCTTCACTTTTTTTGTAAAAAATGAAAACGCACCGTTGTTTCCGGAAAACATCTTTCGTATATCTTGATTACCTTTTAATTTTGAAAATAAAGATTGAACCATATCCTTATCTTCACCTGTTTCCCTAAATACTTTGCCTTTATATTCTTGTTCCTTTTGTTTTAAGTGAGTATCATTTGATAAAAGGTCAATTATGCTTTGTCGAAGTTCGGAATAAAATCTGCCTTGTTTCAATCGGTCACGAGAAGCCATAAACAATTCTTGTCGTGCGGTTGTACCTATCTGCGAACAGTCAATGCAAACAAGCATATATTCTCTTAAGTTTCTAAACCCTAAATCTTGAGAAATAAACGATTTCGGTTCATATCCTTGTGTTTGTCCATTTAATGTGTATACTACAGATTTTCCCAATATGAACTCCGTATTCTTTGTCTCACGATTAAACAAATACACCTGCATAGGAATATTACTATTAAACAAATTAATCTGAAAAGTTTTTTGAAACTCAACGTGTTCATTTGAGTCCAATGCAAGTCGGGTTCTATTGCCCAACATAGGCTTGGTAGAAGAATGCCCTCCAAAATTACGTTTTTCATAAATCAGTATAGGCAAAGCTGATTCGAACAGCAAAGGATTAAGTTCACGCCACAAATCCAATGTTGCATCTGATGGACGAGTTAATTGATAAGAATACAACTTAACCACAGAACCACACGTAAATTGAGTTTTGTTCAATCCCAAGTCAAGAGTTTGGTCATTTACATATGGAATATCATCATTAATAACTAAGTATTCATACCAAGTCAATTTATATTTGGGTTCCTCTTCAGGAGTCAGTATATGTCTACGAACAAGCGTAAATCCAATCAAACCGTCACTATCATTTAGTCCTGTGTTTCTTCTTGAAATAATCATTTGATAACGATGCTTATCGCCACAAAAAACAAGAGAACCCGTCGAACCCATATTGTATTTTCCTTGAACAAAAGGAACATCATTTTTGTTACCCTTAGCTATAGATAAAAAAGTATTTTCAAAACTTGATGGATTTTGACCTTCTCCATTATCATATATTGCTACATTAGGTGTTTTTCTATCTCCGGTAAGTATGATTTGAATATCTTGTGAAATTCGGTTTCTCTCAGGAGCAACAACATTTTCCCATTTTCCGTTATCAACATTGAAAAACAATTTAGTTGCCGCATTTATCGTTTGCGGAACTTTTGAAGATGTTTTATCTTTTGGTTGAATACCCCTTACCATACACTCTTTCATTAAAATAGCATCTATTGAATTTGTCAATTTTTCAACTAAAGCATTCTCAGGAGATGATTGCTGGTTTTCAAACGTTCCTGCATTATTTATATTACCGCCATACGGTTTCCAATATTCAGGTGTATCTAATCCATAAGAAACGATTAGTTTATATAAGGAATCTGAATCTGGTGCATTATAAAGTTCAAGAAGAAGTTTTTTGTAATCAAAGTTCATTTCCTATTCCTCCATCAAAATTTAAAGCGAGTATCTTTTTTCGTGTTTTCTGATGTGAATTTTGCTTTATTTGCTTTTAGTGCTGCTTCAATTGCAGCAAACATTTTTTCTACGTCTTTTTGAGTGTACTCATAGTTGTATTGATTTGAGCAATTGCCAAGCAAGTCTATCATATCAATTATTTTTTGGGTTCTTGCTTCAGCTATGCGAATAAAACGTTCTCTATTTGTCTCTTTAGATCCCATATTCATTCTCCTTGTTTTATATTTTGGCTTTATTTTACACCATTGGTTGCAATTTGTCAACATAATTTGAGCATTTTTTAAATATTTGATGAATATTTGGGACTGGTGGTGTGGGCTGATAGCGTAAATATTTGCAATTGTAAAGCGTAAAATACACAGTTCGGCAGGACTGCTTTAGATTGAAAAACTAATAAGCAGGCCATAATTTTTAATCTTGTTATATATCGGCATTTGTCCGATAAAACGGACTTTGCTGCATTGAAATCCGAAAACAGCTCAATAATGCCTCGCCGTAGCATTAAAATCCCCCGCCCGATTCATATGAACCGAGCAGGGGATTAGTGATCGTTAAAGTATTATTCCCACTCAATAGTGGCGCAGGGCTTGGGAGTGAGGTCATAGAGGACACGGTTCACGCCGTCGATCTCAGTGGTGATGCGGTTTGTGATATGCTCGAGAAGCTCGAAGGGGACATTCTCGACGGTGGCGGTCATTGCGTCACGGGTATTGACCGCGCGGATGATGACGGGGTAAGCGAAGGTGCGGGCGTCATTCTTAACGCCGACCGACTTGAAATCGGGCACGACGGTGAAATACTGCCATACCTTGCCCTCAAGGCCGTTCTTTGCGAATTCGTCACGCAGGATAGCGTCGGATTCCCTGACAAGCTCAAGCCTCTCTCTGGTGATAGCGCCGAGGCATCTGACGCCGAGGCCGGGGCCGGGGAACGGCTGACGATAGACCATGCCGTCGGGCAGGCCGAGCTCTTTGCCGACAACTCTGACTTCGTCCTTAAAGAGGAGTTTGACGGGCTCGACAAGCTCGAATTTGAGATCCTCGGGAAGTCCGCCGACATTGTGGTGAGCCTTTACCGGGCCGGACTCAAGAATGTCTGGATAAATTGTGCCCTGAGCGAGGAACTCGATACCGTCGAGCTTCCTTGCCTCTTCCTCAAACACTCTGATGAATTCTGCGCCGATTATCTTGCGCTTCTTCTCCGGCTCTGCAACGCCCGCGAGCTTATCGAGGAAGCGGTCAACGGCGTCAACATAGATGAGGTTTGCGTCCATCTGATTGCGGAACACCTCGATGACCTGCTCGGGTTCGCCCTTGCGGAGCAGACCGTGGTTGACGTGGACGCAGACAAGCTGCTTGCCGATTGCCTTGATAAGGAGAGCCGCGACGACCGATGAATCGACGCCGCCGGAGAGGGCGAGAAGGACTTTCTTGTCGCCGACCTGCGCTCTGACTGCTTCGACCTGCTCGTCAATGAATTTCTTGGCGAGCTCGGGGGTGGTGATGCGTTCCATGGTTTCGGGACGTTTGTTGCTCATTAATAATTCCTCCGTGTAAATATTATCGGTTGATACAGTTACCAAAATAGCTTTGAACGGGCACTGCGGGAGTACCCTTGCCGCCCGAACAGCTTCATTTCCTTAATGGATCGTGCTCGGGAAAGTATCGGCATTGCCAAAACAATATAATTATATCATTTGCGACAATTTCGGTCAAGTGATTTAGAGAAATACACGAGCGGCAAACGAAAAATGGCGTATGAATGCAATATGCTGTGTTTTTTGACGGATATCGGGCATTAAAATGACCCCCGCAGAGCCGCGGAGGTCGAATGATCATTTTGCTTTTCTAAGTCTGCCCGCAAGTGAGAATGCAGCGAATACCACAATGTCGGCGG
>ULVN01069571.1_pt1 | contig 10928 bp, 9 predicted proteins | sample 1959491 | NCBI WGS metagenome assembly ULVN01 (sample SAMEA4835787, study PRJEB28245) | human gut metagenome | biome: gut microbiome; material: fecal sample | place: Denmark | collected 2008 | reverse complement strand
CAACAGGCTCAATAGGCACTCAAACGCTTGAAGTTATTGAAAAATTAGAAGAAAAATTTCAAGTTGTCGGGCTTTCGGGTGGAAAAAATATAGAACTTTTAAAATTACAAATAGAAAAATTTCATCCAAATGTTGTATGCACAGCCGATAAAAATGATGCTTTAAAGCTGAAAGAAATTTATAAAAACATAAAATTTTTATACGGCGAAGAAGGACTTATTGAACTTGCTTCAAATAATGAAATTGACATTCTTGTCGTTGCTGTTTCAGGAAAAGTTGGTTTAAAACCTACCATTGAGGCTATAAAAAATGGGATAAACATTGCATTGGCCAACAAAGAAACACTTGTTACAGCAGGTGATATCGTTATGGATTTGGTAAAGAAATATAAAGTTGAGTTGTTGCCTGTAGATTCTGAACATAGTGCAATTTATCAGTGTATTCAAGGGAACAGCCATTCTTTTATCAACAGATTGCACATCACAGCTTCAGGTGGTCCGTTTTTGAATAAATCAAAAGAAGAAATGAAAACAGCCGGCATTTCACAAGTGCTTCATCATCCAAAGTGGAATATGGGCAAGAAAATAACAGTTGACTCTGCAACATTGATGAATAAAGGTCTTGAAGTCATTGAAGCACATCACTTGTTCAATATGGATTATAAAAATATAAATGTGGTTGTGCATCCGCAAAGTGTTATTCACAGTGCCGTTGAATACAACGACGGAAGTGTTATTGCCCAAATGGGATTTCCAAGCATGCACATTCCTATACAATATGCTCTTACATATCCAAAAAGAATTTGTGGAATAAAGACAAACTCCTTTGATTTTGTAAAATGTGCAAATTTGACTTTCTTTGAGCCGGATTTTGAAAAGTTTCCACTTTTAAAACTTGCATACCAAGTTGGCAAAGAAGGCGGAACTATGCCACTTTGTGTGAATGCGGCCAATGAAGAAGCCGTTATGGCCTTTTTAAAAGGCAAAATTAAATTCTTTGATATTAATGACATTGTCTTCAAAATTGTCGAAAACTATAAAAACATAGACAAACCAACAATTGACGAAATATTTCTTGAAGACAAATTAATTCGTGAGAAAACACTGAATTATATAAAAAACTATTGATTTTTTTTTGAATAGATAAGATAATTTATATAAGTAGTCAAAATAAATACCAAGAGGTCAGGCATTTATATGGGGAATTTAAAAAGAACAATAGCTGCATTATGTGCAATAGCTGCAATTTCAATAAATTTAAGCAATGCTTCGGAAGCAAAAATGTCAAATGAAGCTTTAAAATATTTTCAAAGCGCTCAAAACAATGAAAGCGAAAAGAAATATCTTGATGCTATTGACGATTTAAGCAAGGCGATTGAAATCAATTCACGAGAAGCAATTTTGTATACAAAGCAAGGTGGGCTTTTTGTTGAAGTCGGCGATTGGCAAAAGGCACTTGATGCTTATAAAAAAGCATTAAAATTGCAACCAAACGATGCTTTTTTGTATATTTCTGTTGGAAATGTCTATGAATTAAAGCACGATTATACAAATGCCTATAATTCATACTTAGAAGCGCTGAGAATATATCCGGATTACACATATAATTATGTAAACATTGCAAACACAGCTTATTTATTGGGAGATTTTGCAAGTGCCACAGAATATTACAAAAGATTTTTGAGCAACTACCCTGACAATGTTGAAGCACAAGAAAATTTGGCCTCTTGCTATATGAAAACAAACGACCTTCAAAATGCTTTGGCTGTTTATGGCAAATTATACACTGACAATCCGAACGGCTTTAAACAGTTTTCAAATTATGGACTTGCTCTTTTGAAAACCAATGAACTTGACATGGCAGTTGATTTTTTGCAAAAAGCTGTCAAGAAAAATCCTAACGACTGGGCTTCTTATGGTAATTTAGCTTTAACAAATATGAAACAAAATAATTATGATGAAGCTTTGATAAACTTTGAACATGCCTTTAAAATCAACCCAAATGCCGATGAGTTGAATTTGGATTATGCAAATTTGCTTGCTTTTAAAGGTAACAATGAAAAAGCTATTCAAAAATATAACGATTATATTGAGAAAAATTCTGATAACCCTGTCGCATACTATAATTTAGGAACTATTTATCAAAAAAATAAACAGTATAATGATGCTATAAATTATTTTGAAAAAGCAATAAGTTTGGAACCAAACAATTTTGATTATATTTATGAGTTGGCAAAAAGCTTTCATTTTTCAGGTGATTATGAAAAAGCAATTGCAACATACGATAAAGCATTTGAGCTTGATAATTCAAATGTGGATGTGCTTTTTAACAAGGCCGGTGCGTTGTGTGCTTTCAAAAAATATGATGATGCAATTTCTTTGTTTGAAAAACTTTTGAAAAAAGGTGGAAAAAATAGTGTCGAAATTAAAAATGGAATTGTAAGTGCATATTTAAACAAAGCAAATGAAGCTGAAAAAGCAGGCAATCTTAAAGAAGCTATTGAATTGTGCGAGAAAGCCTTAAATTATGACAACAAAAATATTCAAATATATGTAAATCTATCAAAATTGTATGAAAAAGCAGGCAATAAAAATAAATCATTGAATGTTTTAAAAAGTGCAAACGAAATAAATCCAAATGATAAGTTTATAGTATACACTCTTGCAAGCACTCAAAAAAATAATAATATGTTGGAAGAGTCAAAGAAAAATTTTATTAAACTTATTCAACTTGATGAAAATAATGAAGAAAATTATGTTGACCTGGCAGACATATACGTTAAAGAAAAAAATTATGATGATGCCATTTTAAACTACAAAAAAGCGTTATCCATCAACTCCAAATATGAAAATGCACATTTGCGTTTGGGAAATGTATATAAATTTCAAAACAAAATAGAAGAGGCTTTAAAGGAATACACAAATGTTTTAAGCTACAATCCAAACAGCGAAGATGCGTATTATAATATCGGGTTGTGCCTTTTGAATGAAAAAAAATACCCTGAAGCCATTGAAAAATTTAATAAAGTTGTTTCTTTGAATGAAAAATATTCGCTTGGATATTATTGTCTTGGCTTATGTTATGAAAAAACAGAAAAAGCAAATGAAGCATTAGAAAATTATCAAAAATTTGTTTCTTTAACTGATGACAACGGTCTAAAGAAAATTGTAAATGATAAAATAAAATATTTAAACCAAAATAAATCTTTATGATGACAATATTAAAAAAAGCATGTTTATTGATTTTTTTGTCTTTGGTTATGTCAGGATGCTCATTTGACAAGGACTATATTATTTTATTTAACAAAGACCCCATAACGCAAGATAATTATAAAGTTGATTACATTCGCTTTGAAGAAAATAAGCCAATATATTATGCATTTTTGACAACAAAATATTTTGAGTTTGATTTTATCCGTGTGCAAGTTGTTAAAACATCAGATAAAACAAACATTTTGGGCTATTCAGTGGCATATACAAAAGATTTTATAATTAACCGCAATAAACAATATTTTACTGATTATATAATTTTAAGAAGCAAGGGGCATTATATTATGCAGATATTTTATCATACAAATTTAAATGCCCCGCTTGTTATGAGAGATTTTTGGGTTGAATAGACTAATCAAGTTTTACAACTTTTCTTCAGGGTCTTCAAACCCTGGTGAGCGGCTGTTTAAATTGCTATATCCTGGGTTTGAATATACACTTTTACGGATATATTTGTTTGTGTAATCTCCTTTTTCAAGCAACATTTTTAAAGTATTTTCACGATTGACAAGTGGGTGCATTTTTTTTGCATCTTCAGGAAATTTCTTTGAAAGATTATACCAAACAACCGCTTCAAGAGTCCAAGCATAAGTTTCTTCATTTAAAGAATTAAATTCATCTTGGTGAATTGCTTCATGGGCAAGTAAAGCTGCCAAAGCACTAGGTGGAGCGTCTTCATGTTTTTGGTTGATATAAATATAAAGTTTATTTTTACGTTTATATCCCAAAGCGTCAAACGAAGCGTGTTTTTTCGACATTTCACCCAAATTTCTAAATTCTATTTTGACAGGTTTCATTGTCAAATTTTTTCCCAAAATGGCATTGCGAGAAAATTCTCCCGGAGTTGAAGACAAAAGTTCAACAGCATAGATAAGTTTTTCATCATCCGTCACTTTTTTATACATTTTTTTTAGCTGTGTGTATTGTTCATCACTTAAATTTGAGAAATAAAGGCTTTGTTTCTTTTCATCTTCCTTGACAATCGGCTTTTTATCATCAGGCAAACAATATGCCATGTTGGACAACATCAAAGCTATAAGTGCAAAATTTACAATTTTGGTTCGCATTTTTTTCATAAACACATTTCCTAATTCTACTTAACAATATTATGACATCTGTGTAATTCTAAGGCAAATTTTTATAGCCTTGATTTTTAGCCGATTGGATATTAAATGAATTCCCCAAAAAATATATAACATTTTTAGAGGATATGAATTAAATAAAATATAAACTATACTTTAAGAAAAATATTGGTGCAATTAAAAAGGAGAAGATGATGTATCGGGATTACAAAATTGTGAGCGATTGTATTGAAGATATACCTGCATTTGCCTACCAATCAGATACAATTCGTGAAACTTTTGAAAAAATTAAAAAATATAAACTCACAAATTTAATTATTGTTGATAAGAATAAAAAAATTCAAGGCAACATTTCACGTAATGAACTTCGTAAAAATGTAAAAGCACTTGGAGAAATGCCTATATCAACAATACTAAGTGAACGTAATTTTAAGAAAATTACAACTTTTCCGACATCATTTTTAAGTGATGCTATACATGTTATGAAGCTTTTTGGTATAAATTTCTTGCCTGTATGCAATGACCATCTTGAGCAACAATTTATAGGCATAGTTAAATTCAAAGAATATGAAAACCTTCGCCCCAGCATAGTTCAGCCTATTCTATAAAAAAGTTGCAAAAATTTTTGTTTTAATGATAAAATATTATTAAAATTATTATTACTTTTCATTAAAGTAAGAAAAAAGAGTTTTTGCAAATTTTATAAATGTTAAATGAACTATTAAAAAGGGTAAATAAGCCTTATCAGTATATAGGCAACGAGTTAAATATAAGTAAGAAAGACTTTTTAAAGACAAAAGTCAAAGTTGCTTTTGTTTTTCCTGATGTATATGAAATAGGGGCAAGCAACTTTGGGTTAAAGTTGTTGTATGAGCTTATAAATCGAGATGAAGACATTTTTTGCGATAGGGCCTATGCACCAAACAATGACTTTATTGAGGAACTAAAAAAACACAACAAACTTCTTTATGCTCTTGAAAGTAAAAAACCGTTAAAGGATTTCGATTTTGTTGGGTTTTCACTTCAATACGAGCTTTTTTATCCCACAATTTTAAAAATTTTGGAGCTTGGCGGGATTGAAATATTTAATGAAAAACGAGATGAAAATTCCCCAATTGTAATTGCCGGTGGTCCTTGTGCTTATAACCCTGAGCCTGTATCAAAGTTCATTGATTTATTTATGATTGGTGATGGCGAAGATGTCAACGTTGAAGTTTTCAAGTTATACGCAAAACTTAAGGAAGAAAACAAAACGCGAAGTGAAATAATTGAAGCACTAAGTCAAATTGAAGGAGTTTATTCACCCATCTTCACAGACAAAACAAAAAAAGTTTTTAAACGTGTTGTTGATATTAAAAATGAAAATGCTCCAACAAAGTTGATGGTGCCAAATTCAAAAAGTGTACACGACCGTGCCATTGTTGAATTACGTCGAGGTTGTGGCAGAATGTGTCGCTTTTGCCAAGCTGGACACACAAATTTACCAATTCGTGAACGCGAAGTGGCTGATGTCATTCAACTTTCTGAAGAATGCATTAAAAATACGGGATATGATGAGATATCGCTACTTTCCTTAAGTTCAAATGACTATTCAAACATCGAACCATTGCTTGAAAACTTAACAGACGTTCTTCAAAGCAAGCATGTTTCGATTTCTCTTCCCTCTCAACGCATTGATAAATTTTCGGTCAACATTGCTAAAAATATTAATAAAATTCGAAAAGCAACAATAACTCTTGCTCCTGAAGCCGGAAGCGAAAGATTGAGAAAGGTTATCAACAAAAACCTTACAAAAGAACAAATTGTTGACACTGTTTTAAAGTGTTATAAAGAAAATTTTGACAGCTTCAAGTTTTATTTTATGGTGGGGTTGCCGACAGAAACTCTTGAAGATTTGGAAGAAATGGCAAATTTGCTCAAATTTATTATTGACGAAGCAAAAAAAATCAGAGCAGAGTTTAAAATAAAAAATCCGCTTAAAATAACTGTTTCATTGTCAATTTTTGTGCCAAAACCGTTTACACCGTTTCAATTTGCACCACAAAATGATTTTAAAACAATTGATGAAAAAATATTCCATTTAAAAAATCTTATTTCAAAAATAAAAGGAGTTAAACTTAATTATCATAGTAAAAAAATCTCTCAACTTGAAGCGGTTTTTGCAAGAGGTGATAAAAGTTTGTGTGACTTGGTTTATAAAATGTATCAAAACGGTCAATATCTTATTTCTTGGGAAGAAAATGTTGATTTTGATTTGATTAATGAATTGTCAGGCTTCAAGCTTGAAGAACTTGCTACAAAACAATACGATTTGGATGAAAAGTTACCTTGGGAATTTATTAGTTGCGGAATTGATGACAATTGGTTTAAAGAACAGTATAAGCTTGCAATTGAAAAAGAACAAAACATAAAACCTTGCGAAAGTGGTTGTATAAATTGCGGTGTTTGTCCAAACTTGAAGGTTAAAAAACAAACAGCAAAGATGTTTGAATATAACCAAAAAGAACAAAATGTGATAAACAAACCAAATAAGATGTCAAAAACAGTACGAGTTAAGTATAAAAAAACAGGTGATTTAAAGTATCTATCACATCTTGATATGCAAAATATTATTATAAAAATGCTTAATCGAAGCGGTTTTGACCTTGATTATACAAATGGTTTTAATCCAACACCTAAAATTTCTTTTTCCTCTGCTTTGGGACTGTTTATTGAAAGCAAATGTGAGTTTTTTGATTTTTGTATTTTTGATGATATAAACAAAACTGATATAAAAAATTTACTTTTGAAAAATGCAAACCAATGTTTAATTATTGATGATGTAAAAATATACAATGAAAAGCCCAAAACACTTGATAAAACAATTGATTGGGCTCAGTATGAAATAGAATTGGTGAAAAATGAGAACAAAATGAACATTTTAAATACGCTAAAAGAACGTATTATAAATGAAAATTTTGAGATAAAAAAAGAGAATAAAAAGAAAAAAACGATGAACATCATAAAGGTCGCTCCATCTTTAAAAGATGTGAAAATTGTTGAAGACAAATTGTATGTCACCTTGAAAACAGGCACAAAACAAGGTGATTTACCAAACATTAGATGTGATTTGTTAATAAACGAAGCGAATTTAGAAAATTATAATTTTTCAATAAAACGAGTGAAATTTTTTGATGAAAATTTAAAAGAAGTATCAATATAATAAGTTTAAAAGGAAAAAAGTTATGACAAAAACAATAGTAATAGCTGAGCGTGATAATATTGCTTGCGTAATTGAGGATAAAAAAGTAAGCGAGTTCTTTGTTCACAAAGGCGATGTTTTATTAAATGATGTATTTTTATCAAAAGTTGAAAATATTTTACCAAGTATAGATGCAGCCTTTGTGGATGTTGGCATTGGCAAAATGGGATTTTTACATGCTGACGATATTATAGGCAAAGGGACCTTGAAAGAAAAAACTTCACCAAATGCAAAACTTATGGTTCAAGTTGTAAAAGAACCTACAGGTCACAAAGGCCCCAGAGTTACAACTTCAATAAGCTTGCCCGGTAGATTTTTAGTCCTTATGCCTTTTGAAACAGGGGTTAATGTGAGCAAAAAAATTGAATCATCACAAGAAAGAGCAAGGCTAAAATCTATAGTAAGTCTTATGAAACCTGTTGGTGTGGGCGTTATTATAAGAACGGAAGCTCAAGACCAAACTGAAACAGACATACAAGATGATTTAAATATTCTTCTTGAAAAATGGAATGACATCATTGTTGCGGCTGAACACAACGATGCTCCTTCGCTTTTGTATCGTGACCAAGATTTGCTTTATCGTGTCATTCGCGAAGTTTGCACAGAAGATGTCGATGAAATTATTGTTGACACATCCTTTGCACAAAACCGAGCAAATCAACTTCTTCAAACATGGAATATGGATAAAAACATTCAAATTACACAGTATAAAGGCAAAGAACCTCTACTTATAAACAAAGGCATTGATAAAGAAATAAAAGTAGCTTTACAAACAAAAGTTAATCTAAAATCAGGGGGATATCTGTTTATCCAAACAACTGAAGCTTTAACGGTTATTGATGTAAATAGTGGAAAATTCACATCTTCAGCAACACAGGATGAAACCATTTTTAAAACTAATATTGAATCAGTTCATGAAATAGCTCGCCAATTGAAATTGCGCAACATTGGCGGAATTATTGTTGTCGATTTTATTGATATGACAAGTCGAGCCGACAAGGTGAAAATATTGGAAGAACTCGAACTTGTGTTGCAAAATGACAAAGCAAAACCTCAAGTTGGTCAGTTGTCAGATTTCGGGCTTGTAGAATTGACTCGTCATCGTCAGGGACAATCTCTGCTTGAAATGTTTACCAACAAATGTCCAAATTGTGGTGGCTCAGGGCATATTTTAAAAGAAATGAAATTTGCAGATCCAAATTCAAATGCTGTTGAAAATCCTTACCAATCAAAATTTTCACGTGTCAAATTCCCCAAAAATAACACAAATAAACAAAACAAAAAACGCAATAACAAAGGCAAAGACAATATTAACAACAATGTTAAACAGCAAAATTTGCCAATTGAAAATAACGAAATAAAACTTGAAGAACTTCCTCAAAACAATGAAATTGAAAATAAAATAAAAGAAACAGAAATTGTTGTTGAAGAAAATAACATCGTTGAAACCACACAAAATGTCGAAGAAAAACCAAAACCAAAAGCAAAGCGAACAGCGAAAAAACGTTCAACTAAAAAAATAGCGGAAAATGCAATTACCAAAGAATCAGAAGAAAACAAACCGCAAATTGAACAACAAACTCAAACAGAAGAAAAACCTGTTGTTGTTGAAACTCAAAATACTGAAAATGAAACTACACCTAAACCCAAGAAAACACGCAAACCAAGAAAAACAAAAAAAGAACAAGCTCAAACTCAAGTGCAATCACAACTTGTTGAGGGATAATTTATGAAAAAAGCAATATTAATTGTATTCTTTTTGTTTGTTAGCTTAACATCATTTTCATTTGCAGAAGTTAAGGAAAATACTGTTGTTAAAAAACAAACAGAAACAAATTATGTCTTTAAAAAATTTGCAAAAGCTATGGGAGGAGTTGTATTTTCAGGTTTTATAATATATAGTATTTTAAAAATCGTAAAAAATGTGAAAAGTTTAAAAGAACCTGCAAATATAATTGAAAAAACAAAAAAAACAGAAACCATGCTTTCAAACGCAAAAGATATGGATGAGGCTTTAAACAATTTTATAATCAGAACAAAGGACACTATCTAAACGAGTAATTGCTTCTTTTTTCTATTTTGTTATTATATTTATGTTGGCTATTGGTGCTATTAATAAAATTTAAAATTATAAATTACATAAAATATAGTTAGCATACAAAAAGGAAAAGGATAGAAAGATGAAAAAAAATATAGTTATTGTTTTAGCGATTTTAATTTTACCAATGCTTGTATATGGCGGATTAAAATTGAATATGGACAAACGTGTTGAAAATCAAGCGGTTGCACAAGTCGGACAAAACATGCCACAAGTCATCAAATTTTCATCCCAAATGTGCAAAGATTGTATTGAAATGGGCAAACTGTTTAACGAAATTATGCCTGATTATAACAGCTACATAAAATTCATAAATATAGATGCACAAAAAACAGACAAGCAAACTCAAAACTTGATACGTAAATATAAAGTTAATGTAGTTCCAACAATTATTTATATAAACAAAGACGGTAAAGAAGTAAGAAAAACTGAAGGTATTGTTTCTGAAAATAACTTAAGACTTTATTTAAATGAAATTAAATAGGAAAATATTAAATCATGGAACAGCTTATAACAATATTTAATAATAGTTTAACTAATTCAAACTTTACAATAGTTGTCTATTTAATATCATTTTTAGGTGGTATAGTTGCGTCTATTTCGCCTTGCAGCCTTGGGATATTGCCACTTATCGTTGCTTATGTGACAGGCAATCAGCACAACAAAACAGTAACATTTATCCACATGCTGCTTTTTGTTTTTGGTTTGTCGATTACCCTAACAATAATAGGCATAGCCTGTGCTTTGACAGGTCATATTTTTGCCTCAATTGCACCAACATATTTTGTGTTATTTTTAGCAAGTTTAATTTTAATATTCGGATTAAGTTTATCAGGAATATTAGAAATAAATTATCCGACAATAGTAAAACAACTTCCGTCAAACACAAGCAAATGGGGGTTGTTGTTCCCATTGGTATTGGGTATGGTTTTTGCCTTGGCGGCATCGCCATGTTCAACACCTATTTTGGCGGCGATTATGGCAACGGCAAGTTTAAGTAAAAATATTTGGCAAGCAGCAATAATGCTTCTTTTGTTTGCTCTTGGGCAAGGTGTGATTGTTATTTTGGCAGGAATGTTCACATCTTTTATCACTAATTTGAAAGGCAGTGCAAAATATTCTGAAATACTTGTTAAAATAAGCGGAATAATATTGATTTTCTTTGCTCTTTATCTTTTCTACCGTTGTTTTGCAGGATTATTTGCCGCTTATTAAGAATTGTAACTCTTTTATAGCTT
>ULVN01134627.1_pt1 | contig 10940 bp, 13 predicted proteins | sample 1959491 | NCBI WGS metagenome assembly ULVN01 (sample SAMEA4835787, study PRJEB28245) | human gut metagenome | biome: gut microbiome; material: fecal sample | place: Denmark | collected 2008 | reverse complement strand
CGGAGCCATTGGGCCCATGATACTTTCCTACGACAATCATATCTACCACACCATAAATGCTCGTAATTAAAGCACTGCCAAAGGCAGTCAATAAAAATTTAAAATAAACTTTCGATAATTTATCTTTCAATAAATCCATACTAAATCCTCCAAAAAAAAGCTAGATTAGGAATATAGGTATTTCAACCTATCACCTTATCTAGCTTTTCATTTCTAAAGAATGAATCACCCTCCGAGTGAACAGTGTTCATTTTACCATAGATAATTTATTTTTCAAGCATAAAATCAGTTTCTCTTTAATTGATATTGAAAAAAATAGATAACTACTTTCTTATCATCTCACTAGTTTTTAACTTTCTACCATCCTATAATAAAAATAGAGGTGACATTTCATGAATGAAACATTAAAAACAATATTAGAAAGAAGAAGTATACGTAATTTTAAAGATACAATGATTGATGAAGAAACGATGCAACAAATTTTATTAGCGGGCACTCATACGCCTACTGCAAGAAATCTTCAAACTCCAATTATTATTGAAATCACCGATAAAGAAATCCGAAGAGAATTAGCGAAAGAAAATGCAATGATTGGAGGTTGGCCAGAGGACTTTGATCCCTTTTATGGCGCTCCTGTTGTTTTACTCATCATTGCTAAAAACACGCCCACTGCGATTTATGATGGAAGTGCCGTCATTATGAATTTGTTGAACGCTGCCTGGTCTTTAGGTGTGGGCTCTTGTTGGATTCATCGCGCAAAAGAAGAATTAGAAAGTGATTTTGGAAAAGCATTATTAAAAAAACTACATATTGAAGGTGATTATGTAGGCATTGGTCATATTGCCTTAGGTTATATTGATGGTAAGATTCCCGAAATGAAACCAAGAAAAGATAATTGGATTTATAAAATATAAGTATATAAAAAGGCACTCTATCATGAGGTGATGGGAGTGCCTTCTTTTTTATTTAATTTCAGTTATCATACCAAAATGTGAAGAATAAGATAAGAAGGATAGATGTTTAGTTTCTAATAAAGCATCCATCTTTTTCGCTTGATTAAAGAACTTAACCTTCATAAAATGCACGAGAACATAATGAACATTTTTTATTTTTCCTTTATTTTGCTTTAAAAATGTTTTAACGGGATCACAAATGGAAAATGCCCAAATGGGTGTACAAATGGTTATTTCTTCAAAGCGAGAAAAATCCAAATCGCATTCTTCAATGGGCATTTCTATTTTAGAAATAGAAAATCTTCCACACCACCAAAAGCCTAAATTCCCTTTAATTTTTTCTTTTGTTTTTATTTCATATAGGCTTGCTCCCTTTTGAGAAGCGATTTGATATGCAATTTTTTTCGTATAACCATCTCTAGAAAAGAAAATGACGAGTTTTTCTGGATGTTCATTTGCTAAAGGATAGGCTTTTTCATCAAAAACAAACTGTTTCTGCATATATCCTACATAACAAACAAATCCAATAACGAACTCTAGAAATCCTAAAATAAAGTAGCTAATTGATAAGACGTTTATAGGATAAATAAAAAATTGAATAGAAATCCATAACATCAATATTATGCCTAAAAAACAACTGAGTACTGGTCCAACTTTTTTGTTTTTCAGCAAAAAAAAGAAACAGCCAATTTGAGGCATTCCATTAATACAGAACAGCGCTATTCCAGGAAAAAGAAGATTTTGATATAGAATTTCTTTTCCTGGTAGTTTTTGTAATCCTTCTAAAAGTCCATGCATCGGTGTTTCTATTCCACTTGCATCAACCCACATCATTATCGCACCATAAATTGCTCCTATCCCAATGAACATGGTTTCTATTAAAAGAAACCACCTTGCTCTTTTATACCGTAAATTCATTTTCCAGCCTTCTTATTGTTCTTTTCTAAATTTTTGAATGAGCACGTAAATGCCAATTAATACAACGATTGAACTAATAAATACTCCATACATTCCCGCCACTGAAACTGGATGAGAAAAGAAATCAAAAGTACAATCAATACTTCTTTTTACCTTTTCAATAACTTCACTCATGTTTTCTTCAGGTATGTTTTGAGCTATTCCCTCTTCACTCATTTTCACGAAGGTTCCTTGCATCATATGATTTCTGATTAAAGAAGTACCATAGGTTCCTGGTAGAAGCGATAACACTTTTTGAAGTCCACTTCCAAAATTAGAAATTGGCATATAAGCGCCGCAGATAAAACCATATCCCGCGGAGACCACTGTTCCTACCGCTGAAGCTTGCCCGTTTGTTTTTAAAAAGCAATTTACAATGGAAGAAAGCGCAGTGCCAAACATGGATAATAAGAAGACATCCAGTATGACAAGTAAGACGTCAACAAAAGAAAGATACCAACCTTGTATGGCAATATAAATAAAGGACGCGCCCATAGCAATATAGGCAACAATTAAGGTAGCAATTAAAGAACTGCAATAATAAGAGATTGCCATAATTGAACGTTTACATGGTGATACAAGCATATCTTTTCTTGCTCCCGTTACTTTATCATTTACCATTAGTAAGTTGGAGCAAAAAGCAACCGTGACACAAGATACTGCAAGTAAAGAAGACACGAGTTCTCCCCCTACCATACCTTTAATTAAAGTGTCACTAAACACGATACTCTCGGGCATATTGCTCGTAAACGAATCGCGATAAATTTTTGCTAAAAAGGTTGAATATAAAATTAATAAAATAATCGGAGTAATTAATGAAGAAATAAACATGCCTTTATCTTTAAAGAACATTTTGACATTTCTTTTTGTTAATGCTACAAAGGTTTTCATTCTTAATTACCTCCTTCTAGTTTTTTACCCGTGACTGCTAAAAACACATCATCCATTTTTCCTTTAGTAATCTCAAACTCATTGAATAAGTCCGGTTGATTTAAAATAAGTTCTTTCGCCGCTTTCGTATCTTGAATTTCCACGCGGTACGCATCTCTTATGACCTGATAAGGCAAATTAAGAGCAGCTATTTCTTTTTCATCTACATGATAGAAGGTAATGTAATCTCCCGTATATTTATTTTTTAATTCTAGCGGCGTACCTTCTGCAACAATGCGCCCACTATCAAGAATAATAACATAATCTGCATCAGCGGCTTCTTCCATGTAATGGGTCGTTGAAAACACAGTCATCTTTTCTTCTTTTCTGCAATTTTCTACAACTTCCCATAATAGCTTTCTTGTTTTTGGATCTAGCCCCGTTGTTGGTTCGTCTAATATCAAAATTTTTGGATGATGCAAAAGAGCGCGAGCAATATCAATTCTTCTTCTCTGTCCTCCTGATAATTTTCCTACGATTCGGTTCATTAAATCTTTAAAATCTAATAGTTCCGCTAGTTCATCGATTCTTTTTTTAGCTTCTTTTCCATAGATTCCATAAAAGCTTGCTCTGGAAAATAAATTATCTTTTACTGATAAACATCCATCTAAGACTGAATTTTGAAATACGACACCAATTTTTTCTTTGATTTGATCCATTTCCGTATCCACGTTTTGTCCTTCAACATAAATTTCTCCGCTATCTTTTTTTAAAGTACCACATAGAATGGATATCGTTGTTGATTTTCCTGCTCCATTTACACCCAAAAAAGCAAATAATTCTCCTTTGTTCACATGAAAAGATAAATCATTCACAGCATGAACTTCATTAAAACTTTTATGTAAATTTTTTATTTCTATCATATGTTCCATATTTTTAATCTCCAAACATTTCTTTTACTTTTACTTCTTCTAGTCCCATAATTAGATTGACCACTTTTCTTAGTTGATTGGTCGTTTCTTCAACATAATAGGCGTCTTCATGAAGAATAACGCTACCAATTCCATGAGCTAAAAATATTGATGTTAGTTGAACATCCATCTTAAGCTTAGCTCCATGTTCTAACAAAATTTGAATAATTTCTTCAATATAGGGTTCAATAACCGTAAGCGCTTGTTCTCTTATTGCCCATCGAATGGTTCGATGCATGTTTGCACTATACTTTTCTCTGAATTCGATTACTTTTTTCTTCATGTATTCAAAAAAACGTAATAAGGCGCAATCTTGCTTTATTTTAGCCTCTTCTACTAATGCTTGAAAATCAATTTTATAAGGCTCAAAAAAATGTTCCATTACATCCATAAATAAATCATCTTTTGTTTTATAATAATAATAAAATAATCCTACTTCACAACCGACTTCTTTTACAATATCACGAACACTTGTTCCTTCATAACTTTTCTCAAAAAACATTTTTGTGGCCACTTCTAACATTCTATTTTTAGTTCCACCATCAAATTTTGGCTTCCTTGGCATATATTTCTCCTTTACTGAATTTTGTTCAATTATAATAGCGCTTAAACCACTTTGTCAATAGCCCTCAAAAAAACTCAGCATAGAAGCTGAGTTTGTCTGTTAAATTATTGAGGTTTTACATCATCATTTAAATTTTCAGTAGTATTGGTTTCCGTTGGTTTAGGTTCATCATCTACACGTGGTTTGAACATATTGCCTGGAGCATATGCATTAGCTGCTTGAGATAACGTCACCTCAACGTTAGGACCATGCTTCATACAAAGAGATACAATCATAAGAATACAAGGAATAGCAATCAAGAGGCCAAATAAAACTTGATTACCAGATAACTCCATAAGTGCCATTATGCCCGTCATGATAGCTATTGTAATTCCTAAGCCACGACGATTTTTGATTGTTCCTGTTCTAGTATCAACTTTGGGAGCAGGACATAATAAACTCGCTATAATAATAAGAGCAATAGCAATCAAAATAACAATAATAGAAGAAGTCTTAATTAATTCTAAAGCAGGAATTTGATCTTCGGTATATCCATATTGAGTAGGATTCCTAATAATTGCATTAGCACCTTGGATTAAAATAATACCTCCCAATAACAAAATAGCGCCAAAGACAATAGACATGATAGCAGCGGCTAATTCTAAATTTCTTTTTGTTTTATTCATTGAAAAAATCCTTTCTTGAAAATAAATCATTTTTTATAAAACAATTTATCCTAACAACATAATTTTATCGGTTATCTCTATAAAAAGTCAAGAAAATAAAGAACATCATTTTATTTCAAAGAAGGTATTCTTGTTCACATAATAGTTACCCACGAAAGAAAATTTTTCAAAGGGTTCCTTTTATTTTATGTATCTTTTCTATATAATAGAATCATGGTGGTGATAACTATGAATCTAGAACATTTAAAAAAGAAAAAAACACTTAAAATTGTAGGCTTCGTCTTATTAGGCATCGGTGTTGTTCTTTCTGCTATTGGACTCATTTCTTTCTTTAGCGCTTTTAACAGTCAAGGTGCTAAATCTCCAGATTTATTCTGGTGTTGCTTTATTGGCTTTCCTTTGATTGGAGCAGGCGGAGGTTTACTTACTTTTGCTTTCCGTAGAGAAATTGCAAAATATTCAAAAGATGAAACCATGCCTGTAGCGAAAGAAGCTTATCAAGACTTACATCCTGAAATTAAAGATTTCGTAGGTATGGTAAAAGATGGTTCACAAAAGAAAATTCAATGTCCTAAATGCGGCGCAATGAATGATGCCGATCATAAATTCTGTAATACCTGTGGTGAACCTATTTCAAATTTAACTTGTCCTCATTGTGGGGAAAGCGTTGAAGCCAACGATCATTTCTGCCCTCATTGTGGAAAAGAAATAACGAAGTAGTCTATGGAAGAAGAAGTAAAGAACAAAAGCCAAAAGAAAAGTGTAATTGAAGTTATTAAATTCACATTATTTTCTCTATCTGCTGGACTCATTCAATTGGGCAGTGACGCTTTAATGGTAAGTGTATTTCACTTGGCTCCTTGGTTATCTTATTTCATTGCTCTAGTGCTTTCAGTATTATGGAATTTTACTTTGAATCGAAAGTTCACTTTTCACTCTGCTAGTAACGTTCCAATTGCCATGTTAAAAGTTGGTATCTATTATTTAATCTTTACTCCACTATCCACGTTATGGACACATGAACTCGTTGATGTATTAGGATGGAATAATTACTTAGTCCTTGCAATGAGTATGTTAATTAATTTTGTTACCGAATTCTTATATCAAAAGTTTTATGTTTTTAAAAAATAAGAGGAGCAGAACGCTTCTCTTTTCTTTTTCTCCTTAAAAAAGGAGAACTCATTTCGAGCTCTCCTTTTGTTCTTTTTTGGGATATTTCCGATGATATTCATCTACCATCTTTTTTCCTTTTGAAGCACACGACGCACATTCGCCTGTTGGTAAATGCTTTACTTTTTTATAGATATAAGTTCCTATTACACTACCTAAGAATAAAACCGTTAAGACAATAACAGTAATTTCCAATGGTGTCATAGATTAAGCTTCTCTCTTTACAGGATGTTTCTTGTTGTAATAAACAACACCAAGAATGGCAGCAGCAGCGGCAACTAAGATTCCAGCGAATGTTGGAATTGCCCACGCAAGTGTGTCAGAACTAAACATAGATAAGAATGTATAGATGATACCAGCACCGATATAAGAAACAGCAATCCAGAAGAGAACTGTCCATTTGAACTTTCCTTTTGGAAGTTCAGCTTTTGCGGTAGCGCAAGCAGCAAAGCAAGGAATCGTAAGCATATTGAAGGCAATGAAGGAAATACATCCAGCAGCGGTAATTCCTGTACCTTTAATCATAACTAAAGATTCAAGAATTCCATCATCGGTAGCTTCACCCGCTTCAATAACAGCTTTGATTTCTTCTAAGATATCTGGTGGTAAAGAAATGATTGGATTTTCTTTGGTGGCGGCTGCAACAATAACACCCGCTAAGGTAAAGAAGGTTGCAATAACATTTTCTTTAGCAATTAAACCAGTAATAGCAGCAACGGCGAAGACCCAACCTAAGGAATTGAGTTGTGAACCAAATCCTAATGGAGTAAATAAAGGTTGAATGAATTGCCCGATAGAAGCTAAAATAGAATTTTGCATATTATCGACAGGTCTCCAATCCCAACCAAAGTTCGATAAGAACCAGATTAAGATGGTGGAAGCAAGAATGATGGTAAAGGCTTTTTTAACGAAGTGTTTAGCCTTATCCCAAAGGTGAATCATTAAAGACTTAAATTGTGGAGCGTGATAAGCTGGAAGTTCCATAATAAATGGTGGAACATCACCGCGCATTGTCGTATGACGCATAGCAATTACACAAATAATTGCAGTTACCATGCCGATGACATACATTGCAAAGGTAATAATATCGGCATTTCCAATGCCAAAGGCTTGTACTAGACCTCCTGCAATAGCGGTTAAAATTGATAATTTAGCGCCACAGGAGAAGAATGGAATAACACGAACCGTTGCGGTTCTTTCTTTTTCATCTGCTAAGGTTCTGGTATTAATCATAGCCGGAACGGAACATCCAAAGCCCATAATCATTGGCATAAAGGAACGTCCAGATAAACCAAATTTTCTAAAGATACGGTCTAAGATAAAGGCAACACGAGCCATATATCCGGAATCTTCTAGAATTGAGAAGAATAAGAATAAGAATAAGATTTGTGGTAAGAAACCTAAGACAGCGAATAAGCCACCTAAGACACCATCACAGATAAAGCCTTGGAGCCAACTGCCCTCTTCTAACCAGCCACTTACACAACCGGTAATCCAGTCAGTAATATTGGTAAAGAAGTTCGCTAATATTACACCTGGAGAATTAATACCTGCTTCAGTAAAGAAGAGTCCTTCAAACATACTTCCTTTAAAACATGGATGATCAAATTTTAATAAACCACCCAAGAAAAGTAAATTTTCTGAGAAGGTAAAGTGGAAAATAACAAAGAGGATAGCTAAGAAGATTGGAATTCCCGCCCATTTATTGGTCAGTACTCTATCAATCTTATCGGATTTTGTTAACACTCTAGCTTCTGGGTCTTTCTTTTTATAGAAAGGCGCACAGTTTTTAGAAATATATTTATAACGAGAATCAGCAATTAAAGCTTCAAAGTCATCATCAAACATTTCATCATGGAATGATTTTTTGAATTCATCCACCATTGGAAGTAGATCAGGATGATCTTTGGCTTCAATTTCATCATTTTCCACTAATTTCACAGCGTGGAACAAGGGATTAACAACGCCTTTTCCTTTAAAAGCAATGGTAACATCATTAATCAAATGAAGTATTTCTTTGTTTTCAATCAATGTTTTACCTTGGCGGCCTTTTAAAGCTTCTTGATAGGCAACTCTCATTAATTCGTCTAAGTTATCTTCTTTTAAAGCGGAGATACGAACCACTGGAACGCCTAATTTCTTTTCAAGATCTTTCACTTGAATGACGTCACCATGAGATTCAACAACGTCCATCATATTTAAAGCCACAACAAGAGGAACATCCATTTCTAATAATTGTGTTGTTAAATATAAGTTACGTTCAAGGTTGGTTGCGTCAACAATGTTGATAACGCAAGCGGGTTTCTCTTCTAAAATGTAGTTACGAGAAATCACTTCTTCTGGTGTATAAGGAGATAAAGAATAAATACCTGGTAAGTCAATAATCGCGACATGTTCTTCTAACTTCTTATAGGTACCTTCCTTTTTATCAACGGTAACACCTGGCCAGTTACCGACGTGAGCGGTAGATCCAGTTAAGTTATTAAATAAAGTCGTTTTACCACAGTTTGGGTTTCCAGCTAAAGCAAAGGTTTTCATATTACTCATAATGATTCACCTTCCCCTTTAATTTCCATTGTTACAAGTTGAGCTTCCGTTTTTCTTAGAGTTAATTCATAACCACGGATGGTAACCTCTAATGGATCACCTAATGGTGCTTTTTTACGTAGGGTTACTTCCGCACCAGGAGTAACTCCCATATCGAATAAGCGTCGACGAATTTTGCCTTCGCCACCCACTTTTTTGATTAGGCCAGTCTCGCCTAATGTAAACTCATCTAGTTGTTTGAGCATATTTATCCTTCCTTCCATTACGCTACTAGAATTTTGGAAGCAATGTCGTGATCAAGAGCTAAACGGCCCTCCTTAACAACACAAATCACATTTCCTCCTGATTGAGACAAAATGCGAATCGTTGCATCAATCGTAATTCCTAAACTCTCTAAATGTTTTTTGAGTTTATCCGTCGCTAAGATTCTTACAATTCTTAAATCGGTATTTAACGGTGCTAGTACAATTGGCATAAAACATTTCCTCCTAAGTTAGTTCGCACTAACTATCATGATTATAGACTTACCTCATAGATAAATCAATACTTTTTTTACAAAAGTTAGAAAAAACTAACTGAGAAAATATTTTTTAAAAAAAAAGAACTAGAGATAAATCTCTAATTCTTTTCGCTTCTAGAAGACAAAGGCAATCAAGTTTCCTTTACCTTTATTGGCAATCGTTTTAAGCAGTTGTTGCATTTTAATTTTGACAGGTTCTGGTAAAGTCGCCAATTTAGAACTTACTCCTGCTTTCATGATTTCCCCAAATTTTTGACCAAACATTTCGCAATCTAAGACCGCTAACGGATTTTGTTCAAAGGCTTTAGATAAGTAATCTACGAAGTAATCGCTTTGCATTTTAGAGCCTAAAATCGGTTCAAATGATGTTTCTAAATCCACTTTCACAATATGATATGTCGGCGCGGTTGCTTTGACTTTAATGCCATATCTTCCTCCCGCTTTTAGAATTGATGGCTTTTCAATTTTCATCTCATCAAAGCTAACATTTGTATAACCATATCCCGTATTTTCGGCCATTTCTAAGGCAGAAGCGATATGATCATACTTTTTCTTTGCTTTCACAAACTCGGTTAAAACCGCCATTAATTCGGCTTTATCCGAAATTTCGCAACCTACCAAATCTTTCAATACCTTTTCATACAAACTGTCATCCACTTGCATTTCTACAAGAATGGTGCCTGTGCCTGTATCCACATTTGCGATATTGACGCTTGTTAAATTTTCGTTTTCTTTGATGACTTGCGTGATTTTATCGACATCGCGAACAATGCGTGCTTCTTTCATCGCTTTTTCAATTGATTCTTGAATGCTCACTTTTAAAGGATGCTCTTCATCTAAAACCGCTACCCATTTCGGTAAAGCAACATCAATACTCGTAACTGGGAATTGATATAAGGCTTCTTTTAAAACCGTTATCGCCTCTTCTTCTTTCATCAATTCTGCATTTAAAGGAATGACGGGCACGCCATATTTTTGTTTTAATTCTTCCGCTAAAGCTAAAGTAGAACTTTCATATGGTTTAGTTGAATTTAAAACCACAACATAAGGTCTTTCAATTGAATTCATTTCTGCAATGATTTGTTCTTCAGCAGTGATATAATCTTCTCTTTTAAATTCGGTTACCGTTCCATCACTAATAACGACAATACCTAAAGTGGAATGTTCTTTAATGACTTTTTCGGTACCAATTCTTGCCGCATCATCAAATGGAATGGTTTCGTTAAACCATGGGGTTTTCACCATTCGCATTTTTCCGTCTTCTAAATATCCCGAAGCTTTATCGATGACAAAACCGACACAGTCAATCATACGGACTTTTACATTTAAACTTTCATCAATCGGTAAAGTGACACCATTCGCGGGAACAAATTTTGGTTCTACCGTCATAATGGTTTTTCCACTTCCCGATTGTGGGAGTTCATCTCTTGCTCTTGCTTGTTCTTCTTCAGGAATATGCGGCAAGACCATCACTTCCATAAATCGTTTGATAAACGTCGATTTTCCAACGCGAACTGGGCCCACGACCCCTAAATAAACATCGCCATTGTTTCTCGCTCCGATATCTTTAAAAATGGTAAACGCATCCATTCTTTTTCCTCCTATGGCCATAGGCCTTTTCATAATCTATGTATGATAGAAGCAAAAAAACTAGAACTAAGAACGTAAAAAAAATAGGGAGCGTCCCCTATTCTTTTATAAAAGTTTATCCATACTCTTTGG
>ULVN01097784.1_pt1 | contig 10942 bp, 7 predicted proteins | sample 1959491 | NCBI WGS metagenome assembly ULVN01 (sample SAMEA4835787, study PRJEB28245) | human gut metagenome | biome: gut microbiome; material: fecal sample | place: Denmark | collected 2008 | reverse complement strand
ACAAGGGCGATATAGATGACTATATATATTCGTGGCAGAGTGTGAAGCAGGTCAGCGAGAGGTGATTGATTTTTTCGCGCCGATGTGATACAATGTATTCATAAAGAGCAAAAGAATACACAAAGGACAGAATTAACTATGAATGAGACAAAGAATATTAACAAAACAAAGGGTATATTTTATATAATAGCGGCGGCATTCGGTTTTTCCATGATGAGTGTGTTTGTTCACCTCTCGGGCGATTTGCCGTCGTTTCAAAAGGCTTTTTTTCGTAATTTTGTGGCGCTCGTTGCCGTCACGGTCATCATGCTGAGGGAGCGCATCGGCTTTGTTCCCGAGCGCAAAAATATTCCTGCGCTGCTCGGGCGCTCCGCTTTCGGCACCATGGGTCTTGTCTGCAATTTTTATGCCATAGACCGCCTTGTGCTTGCTGACGCAAATATGCTCAACAAGCTTTCGCCGTTTTTCGCAATAATTTTTTCAATATTCCTTCTCAAAGAAAAACCTGCCTTCGTGCAGGTGCTCGGCGTGCTCACCGCCTTTGTCGGCAGTGTGTTCATCATCAAGCCGACCGGCGCGGGCTATGCGTCGTCCGCGGCATTTATCGGTGCGCTCGGCGGACTCGGCGCCGGTATTGCCTATACCTTTGTCCGCTACCTCGGCAAGAGGGGAGAGAACGGCTCGCGGATAATATTCTTCTTTTCGCTGTTTTCGTGTCTGGTGTGTCTGCCGTTTATGGTTGCTCACCCTGCGCCTATGAGCGCGCGCTCCGTCGTGTGCTTGATTATTGCGGGGCTGAGCGCCTGTATGGGGCAGTTCGGCATAACCAAGGCATATATGTATGCCCCTGCGAGGGAGATATCCGTCTATGACTACACTCAGGTGCTGTTCGCGGCAATTTTCGGATTTTTCATTTTCGGCCAGGTGCCCGATGTTTTCAGCGTTATCGGTTATTGCCTGATATGCGGCGCCGGAGTGGCGATGTTTTTCTACAATAAAAATCGGAGTTGACTGAAATGAATATTATTCTTATCATAATCGGCGCGGCACTGCTCATAAACGGGGCAGTCGTTGCGGTATTTGCAAATTTCAACATCGGCTGTCTGCTCACTGCGGCGCTCGGCTTATTCTTTGCCGCCATGGGCATATGGCGCGATAAAATCCGCTCGCTGACAAAGCGCGGCGCGCCGATGGTGATAAAATATGCGGTATTTGCCCTTGTTGCCGCCGAGCTTGCGCTTGCCGGCTTCATATGCGCCTACGGCAACGCGGACAGTGCGGATTACACCGAGGACGCCCTCATAGTGCTCGGCGCCGGAGTGCGCGGCGACAGGGTCACGTATATTCTGCAAAAACGCCTTGACGCCGCGGCTGCATACCACCGAAGAAACCCCGAGGCGTTAATCGCCGTCACGGGCGGTCAGGGACCGCAGGAGTCCGTCACGGAGGGCAGCGCAATGCGGAAATACCTGCTGTCAAAGGGAGTGCCCGACGACAGGATAGTCACCGAAGAGAGGGCATCATCAACAAGCGAAAACATGAGATTCACCAAACCGCTGCTCGATGAAAGGCTCGGCGGCGAGTACAGCGTGGCTGTGGTTACAAATGCATTTCACATATACCGCGGCACTGCGATTGCGCGCAAGGAGGGCTTCGGGGCTGTGAGGCATATTCACGGAGGCATAGAGTGGTATAACGTCGTGCCCTGTTACCTCAGAGAGAGCCTTGCGGTGCTGAAGATGTGGTTTTTTGACTGATTTTGTTGTGACATATTGCTTTTTCGGCGCAATTATGGTACAATTTTTATTATTATGTTCGGGCGGGGGAGGCTCACTATGGGTAATGTTGAAAAAACCGAAATGTTTATGAAACACGGTTGGGATACCATATGGGAATATGACGCCGAAAAAAATCAGATATATATTCACAGCGGCTTTTTGTTCCCGAATCTGCGCGGCGCGTGGCACGGCACGGACGAGCTGGGCAGGCAGATAAAAAGCGGGTATTTGTTCAGCATTGATTACAAGGTGTGGGACAGCCACCTCACGGGCAAGGCGCTGAGGAGTTTTTTCGACAGCGAAAAGCAGTCGGACGAATTTACACTGCGCTTTACAAATAAGAATAACGATATGCAGTGGCAGGAGGTTGTCATAGAGCGCGCCGGCAAAAACCGCCTTGTAATACTCAGCAGAAATATATACGACAGAATCATTGAGATGTCCGTGTTCAAGGCGGCGGAGAGGGTGTATGACAGCATCGTGTATATAGATGCGGACGACGGCAGCTACATTGTTCATTACACCTACAATTCGACCGTGCCGCTGTCGGGTAAGCACGATTTTGACGATATGGTCAGGGTGTTTGTCAGCAAATTTATGTATGACGATGACCCCGAGATACTCATCCGCAAAATGCAGCTGAAAAATGTTAAGGCAATGCTTGAGAAAGACGAAAAATATGTGGTGTACTCGTCCATGCATGAAGCAGACGGCAGGCATACTTGCAAAAAGCTTGTCTATTCGTACCTTGATGACGACAAAAAGATAATCACCCTCATATGCATGGATATAAGCGACATAGTGAGGAAATACGAGCGAAAAATAAGAAAATATAAAAACGAATCCTACAACGACGCGCTGACAAATGCGTACAACAGGAAGTATTACGAGAAAAAAATCCGAAGCATCCGCATGGATATGGGGGTTGCCATAATAGATTTGGATGATTTCAAGCTGTGCAACGATGTGTACGGACATTCCTGCGGCGACGCCGCGCTTGTCACCGCGGTAAACATAATAAAGAAAAACGCCGGCAGCGACAGCATGGTTATCCGCTACGGCGGAGATGAATTTTTGCTCATAGTGCCCGATATCGAAGAAGCAGAGTTCGAGACAATGCTCGACAGGATAAGGCATACCGTGCACGAAACAACGCTGCACTCTTACCCGGGGGTTCGCCTTTCGGTGAGCATCGGCGGAGTGATAGCGGACAACGAGACTGCCGACGAGGCGGTTGTCCGCGCTGACAAGCTCATGTACAGCGCAAAGAATGTCAAAAACATGGTGGTGACCGACAAAAGCCTTATCGGTGATGTGCAGGGCATAGACCGCGCCAACATCAAGCAGCAGGTGCTTGTGGTGGATGATTCCGAGATGAACCGCGCCATCCTCTCAGAGATGCTCGGCGATGAATTCCGCATACTGGAGGCAACCAATGGCGAGGAGTGTCTCGAAGTGCTCAGGCAGTACGGTACGGGCATTGCCTGCGTCCTGCTCGACATCGTCATGCCGGTTATGGACGGATTTGAGGTGCTGGCGTATATGAACAAGACGGGCATTATAGAGGACATACCCGTCATCATGATATCCGGCGAGGATTCCGATGTGTACATTCGCCGCGCCTATGCGCTCGGCGTGTCCGACTATGTGAGCCGCCCCTTTGATTCCAAGGTGGTGTACAGGCGCGTGTATAACATGATTGCGCTCTACTCAAAGCAGCGCAAGCTGATTACGCTCATCACCGACCAGGCGAGAGAAAAAGAGAAAAACAGCCATATGATGATAGATATCCTCAGCCGCATAATGGAGTTCCGCAACGGCGAAAGCGGACTCCACGTTATCCACATGAATGTGATAACCGGTATGCTGCTCGAGACGCTGATACAAAAGACCGATAAATACAATCTGTCGTGGAACGACAGGGCGCTCATCACAACCGCCGCGTCGCTGCACGACATAGGTAAGATAGCCATAAGCGACGACATCATAAACAAACCCGGAAAACTCACCGACGGGGAGTTTGAGGAGATGAAAAAGCATACCGTTTACGGCGAAAAGATGCTCAGAGAGCTGCGCGAATATAAGAATGAGAGGATAGTCAAAATTGCCGCGCAAATTTGCCGCTGGCACCACGAGAGATATGACGGCGGGGGCTATCCCGACGGGCTGAAGGGCGATGAGATACCCATCGGCGCCCAGGTTGTGGCGCTTGCCGATGTGTATGACGCCCTCACGAGCAAAAGGGTGTATAAGGAGGCATATTCCCACGAGACTGCCGTTGCCATGATTATCGGCGGTGAGTGCGGAGTGTTCAATCCCATTCTTATCGGGTGTCTCGAGGAGGTCAGCGACAAGCTGAAGCAAGAGCTTGAAAAGAAAAATTTCTGCGATGCCGGAGAGTGATTTTGTGAAATTGACAGGTAAGATGCAAAAGATAGAATTTATATGGAAAATATTTCTTGTGGCGCTCGTCGGCGCATCGGTGTTCGGCATTGCTTCATGCGGCGTGAAACGTGATGTGACCCAAAAAAATCTTCCCGAGCTTGTCGTTGGCTGCGATGAGTATGCCCCGTATGCGTATTTCGGCAGGAACAACGAAAGCATTGGTATAGATATCGAGCTGGCAAAAGAGGTGTGCCGCCGTATAGGCAGGAAATTTGTGTTTAAGCAAATCAAGTGGGACGAGAAAGATTCCTGCCTTGAATCGGGAGTCGTTGACTGTGTGTGGGGCGCGTTTTCCATGAACGGCAGAGAGGACGACTACCTGTGGGCAGGGCCTTACTATGACAGCAGACAGGTGGTTGTGGTGCGCGACGACAGCGGCATAACCAAGCTTTCCGAGCTTGACGGCAAGAGAGTGGCTGTGCAGTCGAGCACCAAGCCGGAGACGATATTTCTGGAGCGCAGTCTGCCCAATGTGCCCAATGTCGGCAAGGTGTTCAGCTTTGTGCATATGGACGAGACCTTTGCTGCGCTCAGCAGGGGCTATGTTGACGCATGCAGCGGTCATGAGGAGGCGTTTTATTATTACATGAGAAATCTGCCGGAGTCTTACCGCGTGCTGGCGGAGCCCGTCATGTTTTCGAAAATCGGCGTTGCCTTTGTAAAGGGCGGCGACGCCGCGCTTGCGTCTCAGGTGAACAAGGCGCTGCGCGATATGAAGGACGACGGCACTACGGATAATATAATAAAAAAATATACCAAAACAATGACTGTGACGGAGAGTGAATAGTGTGACAAATAGAAAAAACATAAATAAATTTGCCATACGTATGTTTGCCGTGGGGGTTTTGATAACAGCCGCTGCTTTTTGCATCGGCCAGGTGCTCGATATCATGAGCACCGAAAAAAAGCTTGACGATACGCTTGCCAATCTGCGCAGCCAGTGTACAAATTACGATACGGTGGTCACTGCGGACAAGACCAAGAGTATAATGCACCTTGCCGAGCAGATTACGGAAATAAGACGCGATGTTGAATTTGGCGGCGCTTTGCCCGATGAAGCAGCGCTGCAAAGCTTTGCAGCCGAACAGCGGCTATCGGGAGTGGCTTTTCTCAACGAAAAGCTTGAACCCGACCTTCTGTATGCGGATGGTAATTTAGCGTTTGCCGACTGGAGTGACGTCATAAATACCAAGGCGATTGCCGACATAATGAATTACCCCAAAAAGGTGTACTGCGAGAGATTGCAGCACGGCGGTTTCTATGACTTGGCGGCGGTGTGCCGCTATGATGCCAAGGGCATTATTATCGGATGGAGGTATCAGAGTGCCCTGCTCGTTGCCGAGAACCGCTCATCGCTTGACAACATGATTGCCGGATATGAATCCGAGAGCGATGTCACCGTGTATGTTGCAAGCGGCGGATTGGTTCACGGGACAAACGACAGAGACATGACGGAGAAAAGGATTGAAGAAATTCCGACTTTGGCAGAGCTTGACAAGAGTGATGTGTTTGGCGGACTTGTGCGCGTCAAAACCGCAGACGGCGTGTATTACGGCGGCAAAATCAGATACGGTGAATACACCCTTTATGCTTGCTATCCCTACTCGCAGATATATGCCGTCAGACGTGTGCTCATTCCATTTATACTCGGACTGTATATCATGTGCTGCCTGTTCGGCTATATGCTTCAGGTGCGCCTGGAGCGGCGGCATATAGAAGAGGCTCAAACCAGAATCGACACTATAAAATCAATCAGCAGTATATATACAATCAGTCTCATGATGAATCTTAAGGACGACAGGTTTGACATAATTCGTATTCCGTCTCAGCTTATGACATACCTGTACGGCAGCGTGAGCGTGAGACAGCTCACAGAGGTTATGTCCACCCGATTTGCCGCAGACGGCGGCAGGGATGATTACAGAAAATTCTTAGATGTAAAAACTCTTGGCGAGAGGCTGTGGGGCAGCGCATACATTGAGCACGACTGTATCGGTGCGGACGGAATATGGTACAAAAACATTCTCATACCGAATTCTATGGGCGAAAACGGGGAGCTGAACTCCGTGATATTTGTTGCGCGTGATATGAATGAGCAGAAGAAAAGGGAGCTGGAGTATCAGGAGCAGCTCGAGAGAACCACTGCGGAGGCGGTGCGCGCAAATGCCGAAAAGACGGAATTTCTGCGGCGCATGAGCCACGATATACGCACGCCCATAAATGTGATAATGGGCATGACCGACATAGGCGACAGATTTCCCGATGACGCCGAGCGGCAAAAATACTGCCGCGAGAAGATTCGTGCGGCTTCTGCACTCCTGCTTGATTTGGTAAATGATGTCCTGTCGCTCAACCGTATAGACTCCGGAGGATTCACCCTTGAGGAAAAGCCTTTTGACATAAGGCGGTGCCTCGGCGAGATATATTCAATCATAGACACCCAGGCTCTGGCGAAAAACATCAGCTTTAATATAACTGCGCTTGACGCGGTACACTGTCGGCTCATAGGCAGTCCTCTCCATGTGCGGCAGGTTATAATGAACATCCTCGGCAATGCCGTCAAATACACTCCGGACGGCGGTGAGGTGACGGCGTCATACAAAGAAGTGTCGTTTGACGGCGGCGTGTGCCTGACGGAGTTTGAGTGCGTTGACAACGGGGTCGGCATGAGCCGTGAGTTTCAGGAGAGAATGTTTGAGCCGTTTATGCAGGAGTCGCCGGATTATCACAATTCGAGCGGCGGCATAGGTTTGGGGCTCGCCATAGTGAAAAAGCTTGTTGACAAAATGGGAGGTACGATATCCGTTGACAGCGAGCAGGGCGCGGGCACGAGATTTTCGGTACGTCTGCCCTTTGCCGTGGATACGGATAATGATGCGGCGCAGCCCGAAGCTCTGGCAGCCGAAAACAGGCTGCCAGAGGGTACCAGGGTGCTTGTTGCCGAGGACAACGAGCTCAATCTCGAGATTGCCGAGTTTATACTCACTCAAAACGGTGCAGTCATCACCAAGGCGAGCGACGGCGCGCAGGCACTGGATATATGGCAAAAATCCGCCGCGGGCGAATTTGATGTGATTTTGATGGATATCATGATGCCGAATATGAACGGTATTGAGGCGGCGCGGGCAATTCGCTTATGTGACAGAGCGGACGCGCGCACGGTGCCCATTATAGCAATGTCGGCAAATGCGTTTGACGGAGATGTGAAAATGTGCATAGACGCCGGCATGAATGAGCATATATCCAAGCCGATAGATTCGGAAAAGCTGATAGCTATTATAAACAGGTTTGTAACGAAGGGATGAACAAATAATGACGATGAAGGAATTTTACGAGAAAATCGGCGGAGATTACGGCGACGTTGTAAAAAGATTCGGCGGCGAGGCAATGGCAGAGCGGTTCGGCAAAAAGTTTTTGAGCGACCCGAGTTTTTCGGGGCTGAAAGCGGCGTTTGAATCAGGCAGCTGCGAGGAGGCTTTTCGTGCGGCGCACACGCTCAAAGGCGTGTGCCAAAACCTCGGTTACGGCGACCTCGGCTCTGTCAGCTCCGATATGACGGAGCTGCTGCGCGCAGGCGGCTTTGATGAAGCCAAGGCAATGTATGGCGCGGTTGAGGCGGAGTACGGCAAGCTCACAGCCCTTATTAAAGAGTGCTTTGGGGTGCAGTGACCGCGGACGGTGCCGCATTTCACATTGCGCAGCGGATATTTCACGCGCCGCAGTCGCTCTCGCAAAAAGGTGGTAGCGAAAGTGAGCCGTCGTAAGCGCGCTTGCAAGCGAACAGGCGAGCCGAGCGTGCCTTTTTTCGAAAGAGGAGGAGCAAGGAAGCGGGCGGATGTTTTTCTGCATAGAAAAACGGAGCAAAGCGAACTTTGCTCCGACGTGGTGCCGGTGGTCGGGGTCGAACCGACACGGTATTGCTACCACAAGATTTTGAGTCTTGCACGTCTGCCAATTCCATCACACCGGCGAATATTAAGATGTAAACGCTACCTTATTATAATATCATATCCGCGGTCATTTTGCAAGCTTTTTTTGAAAAAATTTTGCGCTTTTTTCCCTCCGAAGTCCGCCGAGACGTCAAAACGGCTTTTCACGGCGCTTTTGGGGGTTATATGCATTTTTCATAAAAATATTGCATAAAGTTTTACCATGAAAATCTTGCTTTTGTTGGTTAAATGATATAAAATAAATATAATGTAAGGTAAGGCTCATGAAGTGAGCGTTATGAAATAGGGCACGCCTGCATAAACAGACTGACACCTTCCCCTCAAGTGGAAGGCTCATAAGTTGTTTGTATTTCAAATAACAATAAAATTCATACTGATAACTATCAGACAATCAAAAGGAGGAATCGGCAATGGGCAAGTATAACATGGACAGTATCAGAAATGTGGTAATGATGGGTCACGGCAAATGCGGCAAAACCACTCTTGCAGAGGCAATGCTTCTCAACAGCGGCGCTGTTGACAGAATGGGCAGAGTGGCGGACGGCAGCACCGTGTCGGACTATGATCCCGAGGAGATCAAACGGCAGATATCTATTCAGATGTCGATGATTCCGATAGAATGGAAGGGCATGAAGTACAATATCATAGACACCCCCGGATATTTCGATTTTGTCGGCGAGGTAAAAGAGGGGCTGCGCGCCGCGGATTCCGCACTCATTGTGCTCAGCGGCAGAAGCGGAGTGTCGGTCGGCACGGAACAGGTGTTCTCCTATGCGCGCGCAAAGGGCGTGCCCACGGTTTTCTTTGTAAACAAGATGGACGACGACCGCGCGGACTACATGAAAACCCTGGAGCAGATGAAAGAGAAATTCGGCAAGGCGATAACGCCGTTTGTAATACCCATCAAAGAGGGCGAAAAGTTCAAAGGATTTGTGGACATAGTTGACATGACGGCGCGCCGTTACGAGGGCATAGACAGGATAGATATCCCCGTGCCGGATGGCATGGAGGAGACTGTCGCACCGCTGCGCGAGATGATTATGGAAGCGGTTGCCGAGACGGACGACGCCCTCATGAACAAGTATTTCAACGGCGAGGAATTTACCTTTGACGAGATAAAACAGGCCATAAGAAAAGGCGTAAAGGACGGCAGCATTTTCCCCGTATATTGCGGCACGGGTCAGGAGAATGTCGGCGTGATGAGCCTTATGGACGGCATAGGCAAGTATCTGCCGAATCCCAACGAGATTACCGAGGTGGCGCACGACTCCAAGTCGGGCGAGCCGGTGGAAGTTGTCCAGGACGCACAGGACACCACTTCCGCAATAGTCTTTAAGACGGTTGCCGACCCGTATGTGGGCAAGATGTCGCTGTTCCGCGTGTACTCCGGCAGTGTGAAGGCAGACAGCACTCTGTATAACCCAAACAAGGATACATATGAGCGCATAGGAAAAATATACACCCTCATCGGCAAAAAGCAGGTCGAGGTTAAGGAAGTTGTGGCAGGCGACATAGGCGTTGTGTCTAAACTTGACAAAACCAAGACCGGCGACACGCTCTGCGCTGAGAACAAAAACATCATCCTCAGCGGCATAGAGTTCCCGTCGCCCGTCATATCTATGGCGGTGTATCCGCTCGCAAAGGGTGACGAGGAGAAAATCGCCGGCGGTCTGATGAAACTCACGGACGAGGATCCCACATTCTCCGTTACCAACAATTCGGAAACCAAGCAGACCCTCATCAACGGTCAGGGCGAGCAGCACATAGATGTCATAGTGAGCAAACTTAAGGCAAAATTCGGCGTGAATGTTAAGCTTGAAGAACCGATTGTACCTTACAGAGAGACCATCCTCGGCACGGCGACTGTCGAGGGCAAACACAAGAAACAGTCCGGCGGCAGCGGACAGTACGGTCATGTTAAGATTAAATTTGAACCCGGACTTACCGAGGACATGATTTTTGAGGAGCAGGTATTCGGCGGCAGTGTGCCGAAAAACTATTTTCCGGCGGTGGAAAAGGGGCTGCGCGACAGCTGCGAGCACGGCGTACTTGCCGGTTATCCCGTGGTGAACCTGAAGGCGACATTGCTCGACGGTTCGTATCACCCCGTAGATTCGTCCGAGATTGCGTTTAAGACAGCTGCGTCCATAGCGTATAAAGAAGGCATGAAACAGGCTAAACCCGTGCTGCTCGAACCTATCGGCTATCTGAAAGTGTATGTGCCCGAGAACATAATGGGCGACATCATCGGCGATATAAACAAGCGCCGCGGTCAGATAATGGGAATGGGCGAGAGCGACCGTGACGGACTCAGCCTGGTGGAGGCGGAAGTGCCGGTGTCGGAGATGCACAGATATGCGACCGACCTGCGCTCCATGAGCAAAGGCAGGGGCAGCTTTACCTTTGAGTTCTCCAGGTATGAGACGGCTCCCTCGGCGGTTGCCGACAAGGTGATAGAGGCGTCAAAGAAGGCGTGATGATATAGGATACAAAAAAGCACCACACATCCGCAAGTTGCAGATGTGTGGTGCTTTTTACAACCCCTCAGTTGCCATTGATTTTGAAGTATTGTGATGAATAAAACTTAATACTTTTTGAAAGTCTTGCTTTTCAGTGAGGCTCCCCTGTGCAAGGGGAGCTGGCAGACTATTGAATATTATTTTTACAAAATAATATTCAATTAAGGCTGACTGAGGGGTTGTCAATCAACGAACAAATTATTTCGCAACAACCTTTGCGCTCTTACCCTTAAAGAGTACCCAGAACGAG
>ULVN01055872.1_pt1 | contig 10950 bp, 13 predicted proteins | sample 1959491 | NCBI WGS metagenome assembly ULVN01 (sample SAMEA4835787, study PRJEB28245) | human gut metagenome | biome: gut microbiome; material: fecal sample | place: Denmark | collected 2008 | reverse complement strand
ATTATAATATTTATAGAAAGTTAAGAAAGGAAGTCATGAAGTATGGCCACTAAAAACGACGCTGTTAAGGCGTTGGAAACCCTCGATGGCATTTGTCCTTATGCTCAAGAGAATCGAGTTTTTTCTTCTTTTGCTGAACATCAGCAGGACCTTGAAGATGCTGTTAATTTGCTCATTGAAGCAAGAGTAAAAGGTGAGAACTGCTCTATTCAGTTTGAAACCGAGGTATCTGATGAAGATATTGCTTGGGTGATGGCTGAAGTTGAACGGAGGTTAAGATAATGATAAAACTATTTGAAAAGATTCGCCACTACTTCTCCAGAGAATCTTGTTACACCGAGATGGAAAAATGCGGCTATGCTACTATGGGATGCTGTTGTGGTAGAGCTGGTGGAACATGGGCAACAAATTATTTATCAGAAGCTTGTCTTGATTGTAAACATTTAGTCCTCGATACAAAACCACTAGATGGAGGCGAAAAGAATGACAACTGAACTGAAAGTCATGGTTGGGGTGCCCGGTAGCGGAAAATCTACTTGGGTGAAGCAAGAGGTAGCACGAATCGAAGAAGAGCATCGCACCACTTGCGTAGTTTCCAGAGATTTCGTGCGGCAGTCCATCTTGACCGATCGTGATAGCTACTTTGACAAAGAAGTTGAAGTATTCGACGAATTTGTCCGACAGATTAACGAAGCTATGGAACTTGGTATTGATGTTGTGTTTGCGGATGCGACTCATATTAGCCCCGCTTCTCGTGCAAAGCTCCTTGGTCGGTTGATCGTAGATCCGCATACCAAATTGACCTTTGAAGTCATTGATGTCCCTGTCGAAACCGCTCTTGAGCGTAATGCTCAGCGGACTGGCGTTGCCAGAATCCCCGATTCCGCAATTAAGAAGATGAAGAAGGGATTTTCTATTCCTACTGAAAAAGAGTTTCCTAAGACCAATTGGGGATTTTCTAATATCGAGGTGCGTGTGCATCATTAAGAGAGGGTGATAAAATGAATATTTGGATTTCTAGCGACTATCACTTCAATCACGATAAGGAGTTCATCTGGAAAGCCCGTGGTTTTGAAAGCGTTGAAGAGATGAATGAAACTATCGTAAAGAAGAATAATGAGTGTGTAGCACCGGAAGATACACTTATTATCTGCGGCGACCTCATGCTTGGCGGGGCTGATAAGCTTGAGGAAGGACTCGCTTTGCTTAATCGCATGAATGGTCTTAAACTCGTGGTTGGCGGTAACCATGATACCCCTAATCGCAGAGAAGCTTATCTTAGAACTGGTATTCCTGTGTTTGATGCTTATGCTTTTACCTACCGTAAGTATCATTTCTATGCTTCTCATTATCCTACTTTGACCGGCAACCTTGAGAAAGAGTCCCTCAAGCAAGTAACTTGCAATCTTTTCGGTCATACCCATCAGACCTCTAACTTCTACAATGAAATTCCATTTATGTACCATGTAGGAGTTGACTCTCATGAGTGTTATCCTGTTCTCCTTGATGATGTTATCAAGGAAATGAATAAGAAGGTTGAGGAGTGCAAGGCTCAGCTGTAGATTGAAGAATCAAGCCCTATCATAAGATGTAATAAATGTATATATACCTATCCTAATTGTGGCTGTATCCCTGGGTTTTGTAAATCTTATAAGCGAGATCCTCCCGATGGAGGCTACTATGGATAAACAATGCTAACGCATTGATTTATAAATAAACAATTTAATATATTAAGGAGTAACACATAGAAATTTTGATGACTATTCTTCCTTTTGTTCCTGCGGTGATTATTGCTATTGCTCTTATCGCCCTCTTGGCTTCTGGTTATGTAAAGGCTCCACCTGATGTTGCCTATATCATTTCTGGTCTGCACAAGAAACCTCGTATTTTGGTCGGTAAGGCTGGCATCAAGAATGTCGCTCAGGTTTCTGAGGGACTGAGCGAATCCCTCGGTATTGATGTGAAAACCTTGCTCACTGGTTTCCTCGGTGGCAAGTTGGCAGACTCCTCCAATAAGGAGTAATTTTGAAGAACCGCGTTCGTAAGAGCGCGGTTCTTTTTTTTTGTCGCTAGCATCGTCGATCTCCGAGTTTCCGCGCACATAGGCCCAGCAAATTTTTCGGAGAAATAGGGCAAATTTGATTTATCTATAAAATTTTGCTATCATATAGATAAAGAATTAAATAAGGAGAATAAAACTATATGAATTTGGTTAAAGCTATATATAAGGCTCCTGTGACTGTGAAAGAATATTGGGAAGAAAAAGGTGCTACTGTTGTAATAATTCGTTACAATGGCAAAAGTTTTTGTGGTACAGCTAATTTAAGCAAGAGGGATGAAGGCTTCTACTCTAAAAAAGTTGGATATAACATTGCTCTATCTAGAGCGAGAATCCAAGCTCTTACACATTTTTATAAACAAGAGAAAGATAAGTTTAATGTCCGTAATCAGTTTTATCAAGAGGTATTAGGTCTTGGGGTTAAAACTCCCGCGGAAGTAGACCCATTGGGCGCTTTTAATCGAAATATGATGCGCTGCAAATATAGAGCCGACGCACTTAAAGAGGCTCTTGATAAAGAGAAAGATATGTTACATAAATATATTCTTGGTCAAGATAAAGCTATTGAATCTGTCAAACGCTTTAGACAGAAGGCCGATAATAATTAACAAACTTCTCTTATTTATTATAATAATATAAGAGGTGGTTTTATTGGTAAATATTTTAATTGGAGTTCTCCTTATCACAGTAGGTGCCACCTTACTCAATAGTATTAGTGAAATTATAAGTGCTATTACAGAACTTATTAAAGCTAATATGAACGAAAGGATTGTTCGTCACAATGTTGCGATTAATAAACTTAGTAAAGGAGAAACTCAATCTAGGGCAATCGGATTTGCCACTACATACGAAGAGGAAGATGAACATGAACTATGATGTACGGTTTCCAACAGATAGATACTTCTACGATACTTGCTCCCTTTTGTTGGCCGGAGAAAGTCTATTTGAGCAGGACAAGGAGCCTTTCTTAGTTTCCTCAATCACATTAAAAGAATTAGAGAGAATTAAGACAGCTTCAAACAAGGATGCTGACATCAAGTATTCGGCTCGTCTATTGCTTCACTTATTTGAGCAATATCCCGATAAGTATGAAGTAATCCCGCACAAAGTAGACAATGAGTTCGTAATTAAAGAAGCTGGTTTCGATGTTACTGATGATACTCGCATCTTGTCTGATGCCATTGCGTGCGACAAAGAAAAAGATATTGTCTTTGTAACTAACGATTTAAGTCTAAAACATATCGCTAATTGCTTCTTTGGTAATGGAATGATTGAGAGCGTTCCAGAAGAAGTAGACGATTATACTGGCTATCTTGAAGTTACTTATAGTGATCAAGCTCTAGCAGAGTTCTATCAGAATCCGAACGATAATTCCTTTAATCTATTACCAGGACAGTATCTTATCCTGAAAAATAGTAATGGAGAAATTGTTGATTTGCGGGTTTGGACAGGTGAAGAGTTCAGATACCTTTCTTCTAAGACTATTAACTCTAAATGGTTTGGTAAGATTTCTCCATACTCTGGAGATATTTATCAGAAGATGCTATTTGATAGTTTGCGTAATAACAAGCTAACTCTTGTTAAAGGTCCAGCTGGTAGCGGAAAGACTTTCGTTTCTCTGGCTTATTTAATGGCAAAAATGGAAGCCCATGAACTAGATAAAATTATTATCTTCTGCAATACTGTTGCTACTGCTAACTCTGCTCGTCTCGGATATTATCCGGGAACAAAAGACGAAAAGCTACTTGACTCTCAGATTGGCAACTTGCTAAGTAGTAAGTTTGGCGGTCGAGAGGAAGTTGAGAGACTAATCGCAGAAGGTAAACTAGTTTTACTACCATTCTCTGATATTCGTGGTTATGATACGTCTGGTATGAACGCAGGTATCTATATTTCTGAAGCTCAGAACCTTGACCGCACACTGATGAAACTCGCTCTACAGCGTGTTGGCGAAGATTGTATTTGTATTATTGATGGTGATGAAAAAACTCAGGTTGATGATATTCACTTCTCTGGTGCAAATAATGGTATGCGGAGGGTATCAAAAGTATTCAGAGGTAAGAATATTTATGGAGAGGTAACTCTTAAGAATATCTATCGTAGTGAGATTGCGTCTATCGCTGATAAAATTTAATAATAAGGTCGAAGGAGAAATCCTTCGACCTATTTTTATACCCTAATTGGAGGTGAGGTCATTGGTAGATAATGCTCAAGTTATTTGGGATTATCTCAAATCAAAAGGATTAAGTAACTGCGGCGCCGCAGGTCTAATGGGGAATCTATTCGCGGAAAGTGGACTTATTCCAACTAACTTATAGAACTCATATGAGAGCAAGTTAGGAATGAACGATGCCTCGTATACTACGGCTGTTGATAATGGCTCCTATACCAATTTCACGCATGATTCTGCGGGATATGGTTTAGCTCAATGGACATATTGGAGCCGCAAGCAAGGTCTGTTTTAGCTGTGCAAAAGTCGAGGAAAGTCTATTGGTGACTTGAACACTCAACTAGATTTTTTATATCAGGAACTAACTACAAGTTATTCCTAGCTATTAAAAATCTTGAAGACTACCTCATCTGTTGAAGAAGCATCTAATTTAGTAGTCACTCAATTTGAAAGACCGGCAGATCAAAGCTTTGATACACTAAAACAACGTGCTTTATATAGTCAACGTTACTTCAATACTTATTCAACGCAAAAGGAGGAAATGGCTAAGATGAAATATTCAAATGCCAATCAACCATTGGTTTGCATGATGACTAATAGTACCTGCTATAAACAAACTCGTAAAATGGATATTAAAGGTGTACTCTGGCATAGTACAGGCGCCAATAATAAAACTATTAAACGTTATGTCCAACCATCTGAGAATGATAAAAATTATCAATCTCTGATTGCTAAAATTGGTAAAAATACCAGTAGAACCGATTGGAATCATAGCTCATAGCAAGCGGGCGTAAACGCTTGGATTGGTGCTCTTGCTGATGGAAGCGTAGCCGCGGTACAAACGTTACCTTGGAATTATAGGCCTTGGGGCTGCGGCTCAGGCTCTAAAGGTAGTTGTAACACTGGATGGATTCAATTTGAAATTTGCGAAGACAATCTAAGTGATCCCAACTACTTCGCTAAAGTCTACAAAGAAGCTTGTGAATTGACAGCTTATTTATGTAAAACATATAATATCAATCCAAATGGTTTTGTAAATGTAAATGGCGTAACAGTCCCAACTATTCTCTGCCATCAAGATAGTTATTAGTTGGGTCTCGGCAGTAATCATGCCGATGTATACCACTGGTTCAAGAAATATGGCAAAGATATGGCAACTGTCCGCAAAGATGTTGCTGCTTTAATGCAGTCTAAAGTTATCGAGGAGGATGATGAAGACATGACTCAAGAGAAATTCAACGAAATGATGAATGTATATTTAAGCCAGCTTGCTGCTCAACCAGTTACTTGGGAACAAGATGCGATGACTTGGGCACAAGCTAATGGCTTAATCAATGGCAATGAAAAGGGCCAATTAATGCCAAAACGTTTTATGACTCGTGGCGAATTTGCAGCCGTTCTAAAACGTTATGCTGAAAAGAGTGGTCAATAATGACTCGTCAAACAAGAGGAAAAAGAAGACACAACTAGAAGAGAGAATTTTCTAAACAACTTATTTGCGATATTCGCTCTTTATTGTGGATTATAACTATCTCTGGTATTGCTCTTGCTTTCTATTGCGTACATCTCGGTTATTTAGGCACTCTTCCATGGATTAGTGCATTAGTAGGATTACCCTGGTCTGCGCATGGTATTGTTTGTTCTTTTTACTTAAATATGAGTAAATCTGATCACCGCAAGGGCGGAATTACCTATGATTTAGCTATGTGTGAGCAACAATAGCAGCAAATAATCGAGGATGAGGCAACCATCTAATATTGAAGGCTTAGTAGATTTAATAATCTACTAAGCCTTTTCTTATTTTAAGCTTGATTTTTTATAAAATATATGGTATTATATATTCAGAAATAAAAAAGGAGAACTTAAAAATAAATGAAGTATTTGAGGTATAACGAATGATAGTGATATACACAGACGGCTCAACCTTAAAGAATGGCGCGAGAGACGCAAAAGGTGGTTTTGGAGTTGTAGTTTGCGAAGCGGAACCGCATCAAGATCCGTCAACCTATAAAGTTATCGCCGCATATTCTGAACGCGCAGATGGGACAACAAACAATAGAATGGAAATGTCTGCAATTTTGTGGGCATTAACTCATTATGGCGCGAAAGACGGTGATTTCTTTACTCCTATTGTTTATAGTGATTCTATGTATTGTGTCAACAGTTTCACTAATTGGATTAAGAATTGGAAGGCGAATGGCTGGGTTCGTGCCGGCAATAAACCTTTAGAGAATAAGGACTTAATTCTCGAATACGATAGATTAACAACTAAAGAAGGATTACGGGTTGATTTAAGATATGTAAAAGGACATAATGGAACGCTGTTTAATGAGCTTGCTGACCAATTAGCAACAGGCAAGATTACAGAACAGCAAGTATTAGATATGTATGGAGGTTAAATATGGGAAAACTATATGACGAGAAATCAATCGAGTCACTTTCTCCATTAGAGTTTACAAGACTGCGGCCGGGCGTTTACGTCGGTAGCACTGAGTATTCTACTCAGCTATTGATTGAGATTGTATCTAACGCGGTCGATGAATTTAAAGCAGGCCATGGTAATAAGATTATTGTTACCATTAAGAAGGATAATACGATTATCGTAGAAGACAACGGCCAGGGATTTATTCCTAATGCTAAACGCGACGATGGTAAGACTGTACTTGAAGCATCTTTTAGCGTACTGAATACTTCTGGTAAGTATTCTGATGATGGCGTTTATGAGGGCACTGCTCTCGGTCTGAATGGTATCGGTAGTAAGCTGACGACTTATCTATCTCATTGGCTTGAGGTAATTACTCATCGAAATGGTAGATATGAGCATATCTGGTTCAAGGAAGGTGTCTTTGACAAGCGAGACGTCGGTGCATGGGCTAATAAGGATCATCCTTCTGGTACTTTAGTCCAGTGGCAACCTAATGAAGAGTTCTTCACGCATCCAGAAGTAGATATGCCAGTTATTATCAATCTTTTCAAGGTAATTGCGTGCCTGTGTCCCGGTTTGACTATCGAGTTGAATAGAGAGGGGCAGCCGCAGGTTATCTTCGCTTCTAAGAATGGTCTTATGGACTTAGTAGATGAAGCAGTTAAAGGCAAGGAAATCTTGAAGAACCGCTTAAACTTCAATTTTTCTGATGGCAAGAACAAGCTGGATTTAGTTCTGACCTATACAAATGCTTATTCTGCGACCATTGTTCCTTATGTAAATACCGGTCTTACAGATTCAGGTCCGCATATTACGCAAATTAAGACCATCCTCACAAGAGAAATGAATAAGTTCTTCCGTGAAAAAGGGTGGCTAAAAGATAAGGACGAAAATCTCACTGGTGAAGATTGTCAGGAAGGTATGTATATTGCCTTCAATGTGACCGCTCCTGGTGTTGCATATGATGCTCAGACTAAGAGTAGAGTAGTTAAACTCGATATGAAGCCCTTTACCGCGGCAATTGCAGAGGAACTTCAATACTGGTTCGCCGCAAACGAGAAAGATATTAAGGGAATCGCAGATAAAGCTCTTAATGCCCGTAAAGCGAGAGAAGCTGCTCGTAAGGCAAGAGACGCGGCTCGTGGAGTAAAAGCGAAAAAGGAAACTGGTCTTAAGGCAAAAATGCAAATCAGTAACAAGTTTATTGATTGCACGAATAAGAATCCTAAAAACCGTAATCTTCTTCTCGTAGAGGGCTTGTCAGCAGGCGCATCTGCGGTGGAGGCCCGCAATCCTAAGACTGACTGCATCTATATGTTGCGAGGAAAGATTGTCTCTCCGCTGAAAACTGCGGTAGATAAGATTCTTGCGAATCAAGAGATGTCAGATATTGTGCGTGTAATTGGCGCTGGATTTGATTCTTCTTTTGATGTCAACAAGATGAATTTTGACAAGATTGTTATTACTTCCGATGCAGATAGTGATGGTGCAGACATTGAGCTTCTGCTTATCACTTTCTTCTATACCTATATGCGGCCTCTTGTGGAAGCTGGTAAGCTATATAGAGCTGTAACTCCATTGTATATTATTCGTCAAAAGGGAAAAGAGTATTACTGTTATTCCGAAGATGAATTAACAGAGTGGAAGAATAGTCATAGCGGTTCGTATGATTTACTGCGTGCTAAGGGTCTTGGCGAGTTGAATCCTGAAGATTTGCAGAAGGTCTGCTTTATGAATGAGAGATATAAGCGTATTTCTATCTCTGACGCAGAGAAAACCACAGAATTGCTTAATATTCTGATGGGTAGCGCAGTTGAACCTCGCAAGCAGTATATCTACGATAATGCTAACGAACTCGGTTTCAATTTTGAGTAATAAGGAGTGATTTTATGAGTTTGATTACAGAAGTTGATATTCTTGATGAAGCTAAAGATAACTTTCTAACTTATGCAGAAGAAGTTCTAACCGATCGTGCGATTCCTGCCGCGGAAGATGGTCTCCTTAGTGCTCAGCGAAAGATTCTTTGGACAATGGAAGATTATCTAAAGATGGATAACAAGAGTAAGACTAAGAAGTGTAATGCCATTATTGGTTCTACTCTGGCAACCTCTTACTTCCATGGTGATATTGCCTGCTATGGTGTTCTGCGGAAGATGGCGCAGGAGTTCCTCATGCGCTATCCTCTTGTAACTGGACAAGGACAGTTGGGCACGCAGGAAAATAACGATATGTTCTCGTCTTCCCGTTATACTGAGGCTAAACCTTCTAAGTTTACCGATTTGATGATGAATGACTTTAGTAAGAATGTCGTTCCTACTAAAGAGACTTATAATGGTGAGTTCCAAGAGCCTATCATTCTTCCCTCACTATTCCCTAACGCAATCTGTAACGGTCGTCAGGCAATCGGCATTTCTATGGCGCATAATTCTGCTCCGCATAATCTGACAGAGGTATGTAATGCTGCTATTGCTTTGATTGAGAAGGGTGACCTGACTATTGATGAAGTCTTGTCTTATATCCCCGGTCCAGATTTCCCTCTCGGTGGTACAGTTCTTAACATTAAGGATGTGCGGACAGCTTTTGCATCCGGTAAGTCTAATATCTCTCTGAAAATTCAGGGTGATTATGAGATTGATGGACAGGATATCGTCTTCACTAGTATTCCTTATCGTACCTACCGCAATAAGATTAAGGAGCAGATTGAGAAGAATATTGATGTTCTAAGTGAGCTGATTGATGACTTTGATGATGAGTCTAATATCGGTCAGAACAAGTTGGTATTCCATGTAAAAGATGGAGTGTCTGTATCTAAGGCATTGAATAAGTTATTCTTGCTGACAGATTTACAGTCTACTTTATCCTATAACATGAATTATATTGTCAATGGTACTCCAAAACTGTGCTCTATGGTTGACTTACTCCATGCTTATGTCAACCATCAAGAAGATGTTCTTGTCAATGCTACAACTTTTGATAAAGAGAAAGCCGAAGCAAGAGCGCATATCCTTGAGGGTCTGATTGCCGCAGTTGATAAGATTGATGAAGTAATTGCATTGATTAAACAATCTGCGGGGCGTGCTGATGCGAGAATCAAGCTAATGGATTTCCTCTCTGTTGACGAAGTGCAAGCAAACGCAATTCTCGATATGAAGCTCGGCAAATTAACTCGTATTGATAAAGAAGAATTAGTCAATGAGTTAAAAGAAAAGAAAGAGTTTATTGCTAAGTGTATTGAAATCCTAACTGATAAAGAAGTAAGAAATAAAGTCTTAATCTCTAAGATTACTCAGCTAAGAGACACTTATGGCGATGCTCGTAGAACTAAGCTGCTTAATACAGATATTCCTAAGCAAGAGAAAGAAGTAGTCGTTGTTGAGCCGAAAGATTGCGTAGTTGTAGTGACTAAAAAGAATACTATTAAGCGTATTGATGCTAAGAACTTCAAAGCTCAAAAGCGTAATACTACTGGTGTTAAAACCGGTGATATTGTTCTCTTCTCGCAAAAAACTAATACACAAGATACCTTGATGGTATTCTCCTCTAAGGGCAAGATGTATCGCGTATTAGTGGATAATATTCCAGAAGGTACAAATGCGTCTAATGGAACGCCTATCTCCACTCTAATTGAGTTTGAGAATGGCGAGAAACCTATGGCATTTACAACAATGACCAGAGATACTGACAAGAAGTTTATCTTCTTCGCCACAAAGAATGGTACTATCAAGAAGGTTCCTCTTGATGAATATGATAAGATGAAGCGTACGGGTATTATCGCTATTAGTTTTAAAGATGGTGATGAACTTGCAGATGTTACATTTATCAATCAAGAGCAGATGTTATTGGTAACAAAGAATGGCATGGCTATTCGATTTGGAACCGCGGAAATGCCTATCTCTTCGCGCACAGCGCAAGGGGTCAAGGGCATGAAACTAAATGATGGCGACAGTGTAATCGCGGCATTGCCGATCGTGGATCCTGTAGATTATCTCGCTATTGTTTCCAAGAATGGCTTGGGCAAGAAAATGCAGATTGATGAACTCACTTTGCAGAATCGTGGAGGCAAGGGATTACTTTGCTATAAGGGAGAAATCGCCGGAGCGGAGATTATCAAAGAAAGTGATAATCTCCTTATCAATGGTGACAAGTCTTCTATCGTTATTAGCGGTAAAGACATTCCCACTCTTGGTCGAATTTCCATGGGTAATATCATGCTGAAGAACAACGAACAAGTGATTTCTATTACGCAAGTATAAGAGAAAGAATGGGTATACCCATTCTTTCTCTTAGTTGACTTTT
>ULVN01091548.1_pt1 | contig 10970 bp, 7 predicted proteins | sample 1959491 | NCBI WGS metagenome assembly ULVN01 (sample SAMEA4835787, study PRJEB28245) | human gut metagenome | biome: gut microbiome; material: fecal sample | place: Denmark | collected 2008 | reverse complement strand
TTAAAGGAGCGAAGATTATTCCCGATAAAGACTATGAGGCATATGAGGGAAAAAAGCCGGATGCCTTGATTGTTAAAAAGCCAATTATTATCGGAGCTATCGAGTATAAGACTCCTCAGGAGTTGCGAACCGAAAAGCAGATTGCTAAAGCTATTGCACAAGAAATTGGGACAGCCCAGATATTGCAGGCAAAAGTTTACATTGTTACTGACGGCAAGAAAACTTTTTGGATTAACCCCGCTACCGGTCAAGAAATTCTACAGGAAGATGGTAGCCGCATTACATTAAATTTTGACAAGAGTAGCACAGAGTGTATTACCCTCATCAATAAGATTCGAGCCTCTATTAATGCTACCAATAATCAAATCAAGGCTGCTGCGTCTGTTGATCCTCTGCCTCTGGCCGAAAAAGTATGGCAAGATTTATGGGCTGTTTCAGGAGCTACACCTGAAAATTGTTTGTACACCTTTGTTGAGATTTTCATCTTCAAATACCTTAGCGATTTAGGCGTTTTGAAGGGAATGTATTCATTCTATGATTTGCTGGGAAAATACTCTGGCAATAATGAGAATGAGGTGCTTGAATATTATGCTTCCACGGTACGAGTAAAGATTAAAGCTCTTTTCCCTGGCAACCCGAAGGACAAAACTACCATTATCAATGGAACAATTTTTGTATCCAAAGACGACAAGGCTGTTTCTGGATATGCGACTGTTTTCCACAAAATTCTTAAGCGTTTTAATGATTTTGGGACTTTAGAGAACATAGACTACGACTTCAAAAGCAAGCTGTTTGAAACATTCTTGAAAGAATCAATCAGTAAGAAAAATTGGGGTCAATACTTTACACCCTTGAAGGTAGTTCGAGCTATTGTCAATATGATAGACATCACTCCGGGTATGAAGATTTGCGATCCGGCGTGTGGCGTTGGAAAATTCTTGCTTGAACCGATTCTTCACGATTTGCACCGATTCTATAAAGTGGAGGATGGAGAGTTAAAGCCCCAAATTATGCTGAGTGGTTTTGACAAAGGATTTGATAAGGACGAACAAAAAACAATCATTCTTGCTAAAGCAAATATGCTGATTTATATGTCTGGTTTGCTCCGAGAGCATCCAGAAATGACAGATAAATTTGCTAAACTTTTTAACGACACGTTTTTGCTTCAAACCAACTCGATTCTTGGAACCTTGGCAAAGCCTGTCTATGATCAGTATGATCTGATTTTAACGAATCCGCCGTATGTTATGAGCGGAAGTAGTAATTTGAAGGAAGAGATTTCCAAGGATGATGCACTCAAGAAATACTTTTCTGTAAGCGCAATGGGCATCGAAGGTTTGTTCATGGAATGGATTATTCGTGCCCTCAAACCAAATGGAAAAGCGTTTATTGTCGTGCCTGATGGTATTATGAACCGCAGTAACGACAAAAAGCTCCGTGACTTTATATTGGAGCAGTGTGAAATTGATGCTGTCATCTCTCTTCCGTTAAACACTTTCTTCACAACTAACAAAAAAACTTACATTCTTGCTCTGACAAAAAAAGCACCTGTTATGGTGGATGGTGTGCCTACGCTTCAGCGCCAAATCTCCCCAGTATTTACCTATTTGTGTTCGGAAATCGGAGAAACTCGTGATGTGTACCGTTTTGACATCAATCAAAATGATTTGCAGGTTGCATCTGATCTTTTTAATATGTTCAAGGGTGCGAAAACGAGCTTTGCAAACACATTGAACATGATTGGTGATCGGAGATGCAAAATTTCGAGCATTGATGACTTTTACAACGGAACTCATTGGTGCGTGGAACGATGGTGGAATCACGAAGAACGGCAGGCTCTTGGTATCGAGGAAGAATCCAAGACAATCGGAGTAAATGACTTTAGAGTTTTACTTGCTGATACGATTAACACATTGTCTGAACTTGATGAACCATTGGCTGAAGTTGAAAAAAAAAACGATGAGGGCCTTCAGTTTTTAGAAATCCCCATTACTCAGGTGTTTGATATTGTTCGTGGCGACGGAAAATATACTCGAAGCTATGTACATGAACACACTGGTGAGCATCCATTATATTCTGGCAACACATTTGGACCATTTGCTCAGATCGATTCCTATGATTATAATGTTCCGGCATTGACATGGGCAATAGATGGTTTAGCGGGCTACATGATGATTCACAGATCACCTTTTTCCGCAACCAACCACCGTGGAATACTCCTACTGAAAGACACAAATATAGACCTGGAGTACGCAAAATATACCTTGGAACCTATTTTTAGAGAGCTTAAAAAAGGGCGGCAAGGCGATAATGGAGAGAATGAGTACACATCATTACCACCATTTATGATTCAATCTGTAAAATTTGCTATTCCGGTAGACCATGACGGAGAGCCTTGGCTTGAAAAGCAAAAAGAAATCGCCGCAGGTTATGTAACTTTGGAACAAACCAAAGAAACTGTTGTTGAACAAATTGCAAATCTCTCACAGGTTTCTGTTGTGCCGAATTGTGATGAATATGCGATCGAATATTTGCCTTTGAGTGAGCTATTTGACACAATTAAAGGAAAGTCAAAGTACACCAAAAAGTACGGGAATTTACACTCAGGCCCTTACCCAGTCTACTCGGCATCAAGTCAAGGGACACTGACCCATTTAGATACCTACGATTATGACGGTCGTTATATGACATGGTCAACAAACGGATTTGCAGGTACGATTCTTATTCTGAATGGCAAATTTTCCATTAACGGAGATCGTGGAATCTTGGTTCCTAAAAACGGGCGTCAAGATTTGGACTTCGATTATATGAAATTTACATTAGAACCCATATTCCGAGAGCTGGCTAAAGGTCGAAAAGGCGATAACGGAGAAGATGAATTTACTAAACTATATCCTTCGATGTTAAGCGACATTATGGTACCAATTCCTGTCGATGGTAAAGGAAATATTAGCCTTTTACTTCAAAAGGAGATTGCCCAAAAGTTTATATCAGTACAAAATAGTCAGAAAGAAATTATTGAAAAATTGGATGCACTGATATCCAAGAAAATTTCCATGTAATCAAAAGGAAGCGCTCATTTTATTTTGAGCGCTTCCTTTTTACTTTCGCTTTTTCTTTTTTGCTCCATGGTAAGGCTGTGACCGAGCTTTCCCCCTCATATTGTTGGGATTCTTCAGTAGCTTGGACAGGCTCAGTATTCGCAGAAAAGCAGAAAAATCCTCGGATGAAATTTTTTCAAAAGGAATCTGCATTTTATCACAGAACTCATGGATCATAGCTTCTGTGTCGGTCCCCATCTGTATGGCCTGTTCAAAATTCTCTTTAACCTCATCCAGTGTTGGCTGTGGGTCGGCTGTGGTCTTGTCTTTCAAATGGGCTTCCCGTATATCCTGGACAATGCTGTCCAGATCATCATGAAGAATATGGCTGTAAAAATCGTTCTCCTGTACCTGACCCAGTTCCAGCGTCCGCATATATAGATCATTTTCTCCCGGTGCGTGTTCTTTCAGAATGGTCTGCCGGGTAGCTTCCAGAATCAGATTCATCTGGTTCACCCGCATATCAGCGATCCGGTCAATAAAGATTTCCATATCAACCATCAGCCGCAAAAAATTCGGATGGGTCGCCAACTCACAAAGCAGGCGGTTGTTGATTTTTCCGCTGCTTAATAATACAACCATATTATATTTATACATTTGACGGCACAAAGGTTGTTTCAAGCGAAGAAAATTACTGGAGTTACAGTAACTGCCTGTATGCGTATGATGGCAACGGCATCGCTGTTCACGACGGAGGCATGGGATATCTGCACGTTGAATACGTTTCCCTGTTTTCCATGACAGATAATCGGCTGGAGTGGGCAGATACGCTTATGAGTACAGAGGAATGCAGCTATGAGGACCTGCGCGCGTTCCTGGATGCCTTAACGCCGATAGACGACTTCATTCCAATCACAGACGATTCGTATCTGACCAATTAATGAAAACGGCAAATTGCGCTGCGGGGGTCCCCAAATCATGCAGGTTGTGCCAAAGCAAATATGAAAGTCCCAGGTCATTTGACCCGGGACTTTTTATGTAAAGAAACCCCGGCGGGACACGTCTGCGTCCTGCCGGGGAAATTTTTTCTCAGCCTGCGTCCTCTGAAACGCTGGGGGTTTCGTAGGTTTCGATACGGCGGATGTGCGCGCCGAGTGCGGTGAGTTTGCCGACGATATCCTCATAACCGCGCTCGATGAAGTGCGCGTCCTCGATGAGCGTCATGCCCTCGGCGCACATGGCAGCAATAACCATTGCTGCGCCTGCGCGCAGATCACAGGCACGGACCTCGCAGCCGTGCAGCGTCTGCACGCCGTCGATAATGGCGGTCTTCCCTTCTACCTGAATGTTTGCGCCCATGCGGCCAAGTTCGGCGGTGTAGCGGAAGCGGTTGTCATAGACGCCCTCGGTCACAAGACTGGTGCCGACTGCAGTAGCAAGACAGACCGTGATCTGCGGCTGCATGTCGGTCGGGAAGCCGGGATACGGCATGGTCTTGACGTTTGCGCGGTGCAGCCGGTAGGCCGATTCGACGCGGATGGCGTCGTCATATTCCGTGATGTCCGCGCCGATCTCGCGCAGCTTTGCAGTGATGCAGTCGAGATGCTTCGGAATGACATTCTCGATCAGCACATCGCCGCCGACAGCTGCCGCGGCCGCCATATAGGTGCCTGCTTCGATCTGATCGGGAATGATGGAATAGCAACCGCCGTGCAGCGCCTTGACGCCGCGAACCTTGATCACGTCGGTGCCTGCGCCGGAAATCTGCGCGCCCATGGCGTTCAGGAAGTTCGCAAGATCCACGATGTGCGGCTCTTTGGCGCAGTTTTCGATAATCGTCATGCCGCTGCAAAGCACTGCTGCGAGCAGGATGTTCATCGTCGCGCCGACGGAGACAATATCGAGATAAATGTGGCCGCCGCGCAGCCCGCCCTTCGGGGCGTCGGCGCAGACATAGCCGCCGGCCTGCTCGACCATGGCACCCATGGCCTCGAAGCCCTTGATATGCTGGTCAATGGGGCGGACACCGAAGTTGCAGCCGCCCGGCATGGCAACATGGGCATGACCAAAGCGGCCAAGCTCTGCGCCGATGAGGTAATACGACGCACGGATGCGTCGGACGAGTTCGATGGGAGCAGTTGCGTTGCGTGCACGGGTGCAGTCGATCTCGAGTGTGTTGCGGCCGTAGCGGCGGATCTCCGCGCCCATATCGCGCAGAATCTCCAGCAGCAGCCGCACATCTGAAATATCCGGTACGTTTTCGATCCGGCAGGAGCCGCTGACGAGCAGTGTGGCCGGCAGGATTGCGACCGCCGCGTTCTTGGCTCCGGAAATGGTCACGGAGCCGGAAAGCTTTGTGCCGCCTTGAACGATGTATTTGATCAAAATGTAGTCCCTCTTTGGTAGCGTCAGTTGACACTAAGAGTGTTTGCAGAAACGCGTTATGTTAACAGAGCCAAATTCGGCCGCTTCTAGAATAGCACACCACGGCAGGAATGTAAAGGAAAATGACAATTCAGCAACAGAAAATCTTCAGATTTTCTTCATAATTCGACAAGTTTGGACAGCAGGATTATTTTTCCGCCGTGATTTCGCGCGTAATGCCGTTGATAAAGAAGCTTCCGGCGTCCGTCTCGACCAGCCAGACCGGCACAAAGCGGATACCGGTACCCGCCTGATCCGACGGCAGATAGCCCTGCGTGAGCGATGTCACCGTGCTTCCGACCCAGCCGAGCGCGTCGCGCCGTGCCAGCAGCTGCGCCAGCGCATCAGCGGCGGAAATGGCCTCCTGCTCTGATACGCGCGTGATGGAACTGCCGCCGGTGTAAAACGTGCCCTCGACCGCCGTGAGATGCTCGTCCATATAGGTCAGCTCCAGAAGACTGCCGAGCACAGGGACGCCGAGCAGCGTCTGTGAGGCGCAGATACGCACAGCGCCGCTTTCTGCCTGCTCGCGTGTGAGCGACTGGTATTGAAAATCCATGGCGTGCAGCAGCTTCTCTGCGGCTTTTTCCGGATTTCGCACCCGGCTGCCGCCGGTCAGCGACGCGGAAAAGCCGCCTGTGCGTGTAATGTGGAGCGTTCCAAGATCGGATTCATAGGTGCTTTCAAAGCCGGACGCACCTGCGGGCGCGGTCTTTGCACCCAGAAGCGCCTGCGCAGCCGTTTGTGCGCCGTCCTCGGAGAGTTCGACAATATAGAGCGTGGGACTGCGCGGCAGTTCGTCCAGATCAATGGAAAGGTCATAGCCCTCGTAAAGTGTCTTGAGTTCCTGCAGCATCTGCCGCTGTTCATGCGTCTGTGCAAGCCGGTTCGGCACGACAATGCAGAGAAGCCCCAGCGCGCAGAGCGTCAAGACAAGAAGAATCAGATTTTTCATGCGCGAAGCGCTCATAGCGGCTCCTCCTGATGGAAAATTTGAGTCAGTGGTGCGATGGATACGGCGGAAAGCAGCTGTTCTAAAGAGGTCTTCGGCGAATCTGTATGGATTTACCCACTTGTTTGTAGGGGCCGATGCCCACATCGGCCCGCTGGGAAATTGCAAATTCACCTAAGATTCCCGCAGAAACGGTGCGTTCTGCCGGGTCGATGTGGGCATCGACCCCTACGATTAACAGCGAAAAGCCTACGGATTCGCATCGGACTATCGCTATTCGCAATTACCTGCTGCGACCTCTCAGACGCTCCCGCGCCAGTGCATCGTGGGCAGGTACATATCAAGCTTACTCCGTCTCCCAACCGGCGGTCAGTTCTCCTCCGGTGCCTTCTGCGTACAGAAGGCGGAGCGTTTCGCCCTTCGGCAGACACGCCGCCGCCTGTGCAGCGGGCAGGAGCGCTGCGGGCGTTGACGAGGCCGTGTAGCTGCGGTACAGAACGGAGGCGCGTGTGATCTGCGTGCCGTCGAAGCGAATCTCGATTCCGCCGCCGCGCGGCGCGATCTCGACGCCGGACAGATAATAGCCGAAGGTACACACGGCGCTCTGGTCGTCTTCAGAATAGCTTTGCAGATAGACCCGCGCCTCGCCGTAGCTGTCGCCGGTCAGACGGCTGAGAAGACTGCGCGCAGCCTCAATGCGGCCCAGCGCGTCGGCGGACGCGCTCTGGAAACGGTCGTCTGATTGGAGAATCTGCAGGTCGATTCGGCCCTGCGCGCTTACGCGCAGGTGCAGGCCGGTTTCGGTAAAGGACGTCGTGCCGTCGTTTCCGACGAATCGCGCGTCACCGTAGGGATTGATGCCAATTTGGGTTGCGAGAGCGGAAATGAATCTGGCGTCGCACGGGTTCGTGCCGAGGCCCGTGCAGACGGCGGCGCTCGACGCGCTGATAAGCGAGAGCGGATCAAGCGCGCTGTAAGGTGCAGCGTCCGATTCAAAGGCGAAAAAGCTGCCGTCCGGAACGGCGGCGGAGAGTTCGGCGGCAAGCGTCTCGGCGGAAAGCGCCGTTTGTGCGCGGTAGCAGCTGCCGTCCAGCAGATACAGTTCAACTGTCTCACCATTCAGCGCCAGCAGGTACCACTGCGCGTCCGCACCCTCCGGTGCGCGCACGTTCAGCCACGCGCCGAGCACAGCGGGTGAGATGGTTCCCGGAAAGCAGAAGGCTGCGCCGGGGCCGCGCAGCGCGGCATAAAATGCCGATTCAGTGCACGCCTGCGGCGTTTCGGCGCTCTCGAGCGCCTGTGCAAGTAACCCGCCGTACTGACCGTAAAGCGTGTCAAGAGCGGCAAAGTCATACTGTGCGCTTTGACGGCCTGCCTCAGTGCTCAGCGTGACGGCGATGGGCTGCGCCGCGCCGATGAACGCGCTGCCGGTGGCGGGCGCAGTGTAGGTCAGTTCTGCCTCGTTCAGGCCGAACAGACCCGCAAACGGGCGCAGCGCACTCGCCAGCCACTTGGTCTGCGTGAGCGTTTTCGTCGGCAGACACATGATCGCAAGCGTCACGTTGACCAGCACGAGAAACACAATCAGAATATCCTTCCCAATCTCCAGCAGCCGGCGGCCATGCCCGGCGGGGCCGGGTCTTCGTTCCTGCTTCATGCCTGTGCCTCCGCGGCGGGCATGGTGATGAGAACCGAGGTGCCCTTGCCATATTCGGATGAAATTTCGATGCGGCCCTTGTGCTGGTTCAGAATCTCCTGCGCGATGGAAAGGCCCAGGCCTGTGCCGCCGGACTCGCGCGAACGCGCCTTGTCCACACGGTAGAACCGGTCGAACAGACGCGGCAGATCCTTTTCCGGGATGCCGATGCCGTTGTCGGTCACGCGGACAAAGACATTTTTGCCGCTCGTGCCGACGAGCATGTCAATTTTGCCGCCGTCGGGCGTATACTTGACGGCGTTGGAGACGATGTTTGTGATGACCTGCTCGATGCGCTCCCGGTCGCCGTTGACGTCGGGAATCTCACCCTCGCAGGTGAGCGTCATGGTGTGGTGGTGGTTCTGTTCGGCATTCAGCTTCGCCGCGTCGTAGACATTCTGCACGGCTTTGAGGAACGGGAAGCGGGAGATATTCATCTCCATCTTGCCGTAGTCGATCTTGCTGAGCGTGAGCAGATCCTGCACGATGCGGGTCATGCGGTCGGCCTCGCTGATGATGACGTTCATGAAGTTTGCGCGCAGTTCCGGCGGCAGTTCGTCGCCGGTATCGACGATCGTTTCAGCGTAGGATTTGATGTTGGTCAGAGGTGTGCGCAGTTCGTGCGAGACGTTGGCAACGAATTCGCGCTTGAGTTGTTCGCTCCTGCGCTGCTCGGTGACATCGTGAATGACAACGAGGACGCCGCCCTGTGCATGGTCGGACGAGAACGGCGCCATGAACAGTTCCAGTTCACGCTCGCCGACGGTTTTCTGCGTTTCGATATACTGCGGTCTGCGCAGCGTCAGGAGCGTGTCGAGTTCCGCCTCCTTCGAGAAAATTTCGTCGAAGGTTGTCTGACCGGACAGATTCTGCGCCAGCATCTGCGTGGCGGCAGGATTATAGTGAATGACGGTTCCGGAGGTGTTGAACGCGACGACGCCGTCTGTCATGTGCAGGAACAGCGTGGAAAGCTTGTTGCGCTCGTTCTCCGCCTCGGAGATCGTATCCTGCAGAACCTTTGCCATGTGGTTGAAGTTCTGGGTCAAGTCGCCGATCTCGTCGCGGCTGTCTACCGTGACGCGGTTTGCAAAGTCCCCTGCCGCGACGCGTTTCGTCCCGACGGTCAGCGCACGGATAGGCGTAATCAGAATCTGCGACAGCAGGAAGGACAAAATCACACAGATCACCAGGCCCAGCGCCAGCGCGCGCAGGATGATGATCAGCAGTTCGCTCGTCAACGCATCGACTGTGGCGCGGTTGTCGCGGATGTAGGCGATATACTGCGCGCCGTCCGATTCGACGGGGACGGCCAGATCCATATAGTTGTTCGTGACCGAACTGCTCTGCCCAACCGAGCCGTTCATGGCGGACAGAATGTTCTGCGTCATAACGACGGTAGTGCGCTGATTGGAACTGTCAAGCACGGAGCCGTTCTGGTCGAGAATGTAGACGTTGCGGCCCGTAATATCGATGCCGAGTCCGGCCTGCGCCATGAGAAGCTCCTTCATCTGCGCGGGCGCGTTGTCCTCCGCCGAAAGCCTTTGCAGCTGGGCGATGAATTCCGGGGTAAACGTGCCCTCCATCTGCTCATAGAACTGGGACACATAGAAATTGCCGACGCCGCTCATCAAAAACGCGCCAGTCGTCAGCATCAAGGCCAAAATCAGGATCACCATGATCATGACCATCTTCATGCGCAGGGACCGCATGGCCGTCCCTCCTCTCTCGCGCGGGGAAATGCGTTATCCCGCGAAATAATAGCCGACGCCGCGCCGGGTCAGGATATATTGGGGCTTGCCGGGATCGTCTTCAATCTTTTCACGAAGCCGCCGCACCGTCACATCGACCGTGCGCATATCCCCGTAATAGTCATAATTCCACACCCGCTGCATGAGATCTTCCCGGGAGAAGACCTTTCCGCGTTCGCGGATAAGATAGGAGAGAAGGTCGTATTCCTTCTGTGTCAGATCGACCGGCGCACCGTTTTTCGTCACCTGATAGGTTTCGGGGTTTAGGCACAGGCCATTTGCCTCAACGGTATTTGCCGTGCCGGAGGCCTGCGCGGAAGCGTATTCCATGCTGCGGCGGCGGATATTCGCCTTGACGCGGGCCATGAGCTCCTTCATGGAAAAGGGCTTGGTCATATAGTCGTCCGCGCCGGTCTCGAGTCCGAAGACCTTGTCCATTTCCTCCTCACGGGCCGTGAGCATGATGATGGGCGTGGTGCGGTTTTCGCCGCGGAGCGTTTTGCAGATGTCAAAGCCGCTCATTTTCGGCAGCATGACATCCAATAAGATCAGATCCGGGTCCTTTGTCTGCGCAAGCAGCAGACCCGTCTCGCCGTCGAGCGCCTCGAGCGTTTCATAGCCCTCGCGCTTGAGATTGAATTTCAGGATCTCCACGATTGCGCGTTCATCCTCTACGATCAGGACTGTCTTTGCCATAGTGTATCCTCCTGTTTCTTAAACCGGGCGGCGAAGCGCCTTCGGATAGTGATTTTTGAGTTGGTTTCCGTCGCCCTTTGCCCAGCCGAGCGAAAGACCATCAGCCTGTACAAGCGTCCAGCCGCGCCTGCCGGACGGCAGCACGTCGCCGGAAAGATACCGGGCGAGCAGCGGGTCGGCTTCCTCGAACGAGACGCTGTTTTCCAGCGTCTGCAGCCACAGCGCCCACGCGTGTGCGGGTTCAAAGCGGTTTTTCAAAACTGCGCCGAGTTCCAGTCCCGCGCGCAGCACCCGCAGCCCCTTTACCTCCGGCAGTTCCTGCGGGACGAGATAGCACACGTCCCCGAACCGCAGCAGCTTCCCCTCCGGCAGTGCAGCGCCGGTCTGGCCACGGAATGCCGCAAGTTCCGGCG
>ULVN01005044.1_pt1 | contig 10991 bp, 9 predicted proteins | sample 1959491 | NCBI WGS metagenome assembly ULVN01 (sample SAMEA4835787, study PRJEB28245) | human gut metagenome | biome: gut microbiome; material: fecal sample | place: Denmark | collected 2008 | reverse complement strand
TAGTGTCAGTGATTCTTACCAACACTATTTATTATAGAACCGTTTTTTGTTGTAATAATATTATTCATTTGTTTTATAATAAACATTTTACATTTTATAGTCAATTTGATAGAATATAGTTGTGATTTTATGAAGAAGTATCAAAGATGGATATACATTATATCTGCCATAATAATTTTTATTTTAATTATAGCAATGCTTATAATTCACACATTTAGTTATTAAAAGGAGATTAGAAAAAATGAAAAGAGATATTTTAATAGGTGGCGCATGGCCATATGCTAATTATTATTTACACGTAGGACACTTAGCAGCCCTTTTGCCAGGAGATGTTATAGCAAAGTATTACCGAATGTGTGGAGATAATGTTATTTATGTATCAGGCTCTGATTGTCATGGAACTCCAATAACTGAAAGAGCTAAAAAAGAAGGAACTACACCACAAGCCATAGCAACTTTTTATCATGAAGAATTTGTTAAAACATTTAATAATATTGGCTTTAATTACGATTTATATACTGCAACAATGACAGATTATCATAAAAAATATGTTCAAAATGCTTTTTTAAAAATGATTAATAATGGATATATTTATGAAAAAGAAATTGAACAAGATTACTGTGATACATGTAATAAATTTGTATCAGATCGTGAAATTGTTGGAATATGTCCAAATTGTGGTGGAGAATCTACTGGTGATCAATGTGATAATTGTTTAGCATCATTAGATCCAAGTCAAGTATTAAATAAACATTGTAAAACATGTGATAGCTTATTAACAACTAAAATAAATAAACATTTATATTTTAAATTACCAGAATTTAAAGAAGAATTACAAAAACTATTAGATAAAAATAAAGATAAATGGCGTAAAAACGCTATTGGTGAAACTCAAAAATATATAGATGGTTTAGTAGAAAGAGCAACAACTAGAGAACTTGACTGGGGTGTTGAAGTACCAGTTAAAGGCTACGAAAATAAAAGAATATATGTATGGATTGAGGCTGTTTTAGGTTATTTAAGTACAGCCGATAAGGTATTACGTGAAAGAGGACAAAATCCCGATGAAGTATTATCAGATAATAATCAAAATTTAAGAGTTTATATGGTTCACGGAAAAGACAACATTCCATTCCATACAACTATTTTTCCAGCTCTTGAGCTAGCAATAGGTGATAACTATAGATTACCTGATTATATAATTTCATCAGCATATGTTAATTTAAATAATGAAAAAATGAGTAAAAGTAAAGGAAATCTAATATCAGTTAACGAATTATTAGAATTATTTAATAAAGATACATTAAGATTCTACTTTATTTTTAATGGTCCTGAAGTTAAAGACATTAGTTGTTCAATTGAAGAAATGATAACTGTTCATAATAAATTCTTAGTTGGAACGTTAGGAAACTTTATTAATCGTAATTTCTCATTCATAAATAAAAAGTTTGAAGGTATAATTACCGAAGGAAAAGTAGATTCTAAAATAAAAGAAACAACTTTAAAAACTTATAAAGAAGTTGGAGAACTAATTGAAAAAGGAGAATTAAAGTCAGCTTTATCAAAAATAATGGATTACATTTCTTTAGGAAATAAATATTATGATGAAAATACTCCATGGATCAAAGTAAAAGAAAATATCGCAGAATTTAACGATATAACTTATACTTGTACATATATGATTGTAAATACAGCTAACTTAATTAGACCTTTCTTAAGTGAAACTTCAGAAAAAATTCTTAATATGTTAAACATATCTAAAGAAAGTAACTGGCAAGAAAAAGAACTAACAGGTAATATTAAAATAGTAAATAATGAATTATTATTTAATCGTATCGATGATGAAGAAACTAAAAGTATTATGGATAAATTAAATAACAAATAGTTTAAAATAAAGTCTTACAACGTCAAAAGTAAGGCTTTTATATTGATTTAATAACAAATGTTTGCTATAATATAAAACATGAAAACAAAAAGGGGGATTTATATGTCAAGAAAAGTACAAACAATTTATGAATATTTTAAAGAATATTCTGAAGAAATGATAGATAAAGTTATATCAGATTTAGGTCCTGAAGATAAAAAATTATTAGTTATAAGATATGGAGAAGATTTACATAATCCATGTCCAAAAAAAGAATGGAGTGATACTAAATATCATTATCAATTTTATAAAGTATTAATTCCTAAAATTAGAACTTTATTAGAAAAAGAAAAAGAAAAAGATATAGTTAAAGCAAAAGAAGAAGAAAGAAAAGATATTGTTCAAGAGATCATAAAAGAAGATCCAAAAAAAGTAGAAATATCTTCAATTCCAACTTATACAATTTATGATTTAAACAATTACAAAGTATTGATTGATTTAATAAATAAAAATGTTTCAAATGCAGATATATGTAAGCAGTTAAACATTACTTTTTCTGAATTAACATCAATGTTATTAGCAATTAAGAATTTAGGTGTATCATATCAAAGAAGATATTATTCAGATGGAACGATTAAATATGTTCCATTATCAAAAATAGGAGATATAAAAAATAATGCTAAACGAAGTCAAGAAGAAACAATTATTACTGATAAATTTGAAAACGAAATAAGAATTGTGGCTTCATCAGATTTTCATTATGGTAACAGTGAATGTCGTCAAGATTTAATTGAAAAAGCCTTTGATTTTTGTGTCCAAAATGGAATTCATATTATTATGTGTGGTGGAGATTTACTTGATGGAGTATTTACTAAAGGAACACAAATAATATCAGATCCTTATGAGCAAGTAAAATATTTTTTAGAAAATTATCCTCATGATGATTCAATTTTAACATTCTCTGTCGGTGGAGATCATGATTTATCAATATTAAATAGTACTTGTTTAGATTTATCCTTAATTACATCTAATTATCGTCCTGATGTTATAATTCCAGGATATAATAATAGCTTTATAAATCTTAAAAATGACAAAATACATTTATATCACCATATAGATAATGGTTTGAAGTTTACTAGCGATGCAGCAATTATGTTGCATGGTCACTCACATAATTATAGTATTAGAACAAGTTATAATGATAAATCATTAGATATATGCGTCCCAAGCTTGTCAAATATATTACAACCAGTGCCTACTATTTTAGATATGGCAATAAAATTTAAAAATGGTTTTATAAGTGAAGTTTGTGTTAAACAAATTAATTTAGAAAATAAACCGATAGTTTTAGGAGAATTTAATTATTATAAAGATAATAATACAGTAGGTCCAATAAATAATACTGAAAATTATCAAAGTTCAAGCCAAGTAAAAGCAAATCCTGATAATACATTTGTAGATGATGGAAGTAGAGCATCAATGTCTCAAATTGAAAAATTCAATAAAAGATATAAATTGTAAATGTGTAAAGATCCTTTAAATAAGGATTTTTTAATTTGCTCAAAAAAAATAAAAAATTTTGACAAATTTAGCACTCATATATTGACAAGTGCTAAGCATAATATTATAATGATATTAGCATTCAGGAAAAATGAGTGCTAATAAAAGGGAGTGATTAAATGAATAATCGCCAAAATAAACTTTTGAAACTGATTGTCGAAACATATATCAATACAATTAGACCTGTTGGATCTAAAAGTTTAGTAAAAAAACTTAAATGTTCTAGCGCAACAATTCGTAATGATATGGCATTCTTAGAAAGTTTAGGTTATTTAGAAAAGACTCATACATCAAGCGGACGTATTCCATCAGAAGCAGGATACAAATATTATGTTGATAATTTAATGCAGCCAAAAGAATTAACCGGAGAAGAAGTATTAAAATTACAAACTATTTTAAATAATAAGAATTTACCAGTAAGTGATTGTATCGTAAAATGTATGGAAATCATAAGTGATATTACCAATTATACAACTGTCATTTTAGGTAAAGAAAGTGAAAATAATACTTTAAAACAAATAAGTATTATCCCATTAGATACAAATAAAATAGTGGCCATAGTTGTTACATCCTCTGGACATGTTGAAAATAAACAATTCATTATCCCAAACAATATAAGTATAAATGAATTAGTTAAAACAAGTGAACTTATCAATAAAGAATTATTTGGTACTAAATTATCAAGCATTAATGAAAAATTAGAATTTGAAATAAAACCTGTAATTGCCAAAAAAATTAAAGAACACGAAGCAATTATGAGATTATTTAAAGAAGCTTTTGAAGATTTCACTGTAAAGAATTCCGATGTATTGTTTCAAGGTAAAACTAATATTTTAAAGCAACCAGAATATGATGAACCCGACAAAATTAAAGGAATGATTAGTAAACTTGAAAATATCGAGCTAGTCAAAAAGATTGAAACAGATGATGAAGGAATCAATATATACATTGGTGAAGAAAACGAATTTGATCCAAATGTAACTGTTATTAAAACAAGTTACAATATTGCTGGAGAAGAAGGAACTATTGCAATAATTGGACCAAAAAGAATGGAATACGATAAAGTAGTTACACTTCTTAACTACTTAAAAAGTTACTTAGAAAGGTGATCCAAGTGGAAAAAGAACATAAAAAGAAAAATGTAGTTGAAGAAGATTCAAAAGGAAAAAATATTAAACACGAAAATAAACATAATGAACTACAAAAAGAAATAGAAGAATTAAAAACAAAATTATCTGAAGAACAAGCAAAATCAATGAGAATTCAAGCTGAAATGATGAACTTTAAAAGAAGAAAAGAAGATGAAATAGCAAATATTTACAAATATTCAAATGAAGAATTAATTGAAGATTTATTGCCAACCATTGATAACTTTGAAAGAGCATTAAAAGCTGAAGTTTCAGATGAAGCAAGTGATGAAGTTAAGAAATATCTTGAAGGTTTTAAAATGATTTATACAAATTTAATTAAACTGCTTACTGATTTAGGTGTTAAAGAAATAGAAGCATCAGGAATTGAATTTGATCCAAATTATCATCAAGCCGTTTTAACTGAAAAAGATGAAAATAAGCCTTCAAACGTAATATTAGAAGTATTGCAAAAAGGATACATCTATAAAGATAAAGTAATTCGTCCGGCAATGGTTAAAGTTAATGAATAAATATAAAGGAGTATTGCAATGAACATTGAAGATGAAATTAATAAAATTTTAAATGATGATCAAATTGATTATAGTGAAGATTATGCAGATTGCTTAGAATTAATGGTTAGATTGAGATCATTAGATGAAAATGATATGGAATATAATCACATATATGAAGAATTTTCAAAAGCATTCTCTAAGTTAAACTCAGAAGAACAAAAAAATATCAGAAAAGTTTATGAATTAGATGATGCAATTTTTGAAGAAATAGCAAAATCAGATGATTTACAATATGATTATGATTTAAAAAATAAAATAAAAAATGAAAAAATTAATTCTGCTCACAGAAGATAATATAAGAAAGGAAATGATTAATTATGAGTAAAATTATAGGTATAGATTTAGGAACAACAAACAGTTGTGTAGCTGTTTTAGAAGGTGGAGAACCAAAAGTTATTGTTAACCCTGAAGGCGACAGAACAACTCCATCAGTAGTTGCTAGTAAAAAAGGAGAAATCCTAGTTGGTGTTACTGCTAAAAGACAAGCTGTAACAAATCCCGAAAATACAATTAGTTCAATTAAAAGACATATGGGAACTGATTATAAAGTTGAAATGGATGGAAAAAAATACACTCCAGAAGAAATTAGTGCTAAAATTTTAATGAAATTAAAAGCCGATGCTGAAGCATATCTAGGAGAAAAAGTAACTAAAGCTGTTATTACAGTTCCTGCATACTTCAACGATGCACAAAGACAAGCAACAAAGAATGCTGGTAAAATTGCAGGCTTAGAAGTAGAAAGAATTATCAATGAACCAACTGCTGCAAGTTTAGCATATGGTCTTGATAAACAAGACAAACAAGAAACTGTATTAGTTTACGATTTAGGTGGTGGTACATTTGATGTATCAATCCTTGAACTAGGTGATGGCGTATTTGAAGTTAAATCAACAAGTGGTAATAACCATTTAGGTGGAGATGACTTTGATAAATGCATTATGGATTACTTAGTATCTGAATTCAAGAAAGAAAACGGAATTGACCTATCTAAAGATAAAATGGCAATGCAAAGAATTAAAGATGCTGCCGAAAAAGCTAAGAAAGACTTAAGTGGAATGTCTACAACAAATATCAACTTACCATTTATTACTCAAACTGAAAGTGGTCCAGTTCATATGGATATTAACTTAACAAAAGCTAAATTTGAAGACTTATGTCGTGATCTATTTGATTCAACATTAGAACCAGTTCGTAAAGCTTTAAAAGATGCAAATCTTAAAGCATCAGATATTGACGAAGTAATCTTAGTTGGTGGATCAACTCGTATTCCTTACATTCAAGAATTAGTTAAAAAAGAATTAGGAAAAGAACCAAATAAGAGTGTTAACCCAGATGAAGTAGTTGCTATGGGTGCTGCTATTCAAGGTGGAGTTTTAACCGGAGAAGTTAATGACTTAGTATTATTAGATGTTACACCATTATCACTTGGTATCGAAACATTAGGTGATGTAATGACTGTATTAATTCCAAGAAATACAACAATTCCAACAAGTAAATCACAAGTATTCTCAACAGCACAAGATAATCAACCAGCCGTAGATATTCATGTATTACAAGGCGAAAGACCAATGGCTGCTGATAATAAAACACTTGGAAGATTCCAATTATTAAATATTCCACCAGCACCAAGAGGAGTTCCTCAAATTGAAGTAACATTTGATATTGATGCTAACGGAATAGTTAACGTAAAAGCAAAAGATTTAGGAACTAATAAAGAACAATCAATAACTATTACATCAAATACAAATTTAACTGATGAAGAAATCGATAAAATGATGAAAGAAGCAGAAGCCAATAAAGAAGCCGATGAAAAACGTAAAGCTGAAGCTGATACTCGTAATGAAGCTGATCAAACAATATTTGCTTGTGAAAAAGCAGTTAAAGATTTAGGTGAAAAAATAACTGATACAGAAAAGAAAGAAACTGAAGATTTAATTGCTGACTTAAAGAAAGCTTTAGAAGGAACAGATATTGAAGCAATAAAAGATAAAACAAAAGCATTAAATGACAAAGCAATGGCATTAGCAACAAAAGTTTATGAAGAAGCTGCTAAAACTGCAGAAGCAAATAAAAATAATGACTCATCAGATAAAAATGATGGTGCTGAAGAAGCCGAATTTGTAAATAAAGACTAATTAGTAAAGCAAAAAAGTTCTAGTTATTGCTAGAACTTTTAACTAATTACAATAAATATAAATAAAAGGGTAATTTATGATAAAACAAAAAACTAGAAATGAAATAGATGATAAATATAAATGGGATTTAACCGCAATATTTAAAAATGATGAAGAATTTTTAAATGAACTCGAAAAATGTAAAGATATTGCTTATGGGCTCAGTAAATTTAAAGGTCATATTTTAGATAGTGCCGATTCACTTTATGATTATTTTAAAACAAGTGAAAGAATCGAGAGAAAACTATATAAATTGTATTATTATGCAAATTTAAAACACGATGAAGATACAACGAATCCAAAATATCAAGAATATTATCAAAAAATTCAAAAACTATTAACAACATATTCTGAAGAAACATCTTTTGTAGCTCCAGAAATGATGAAAAAAGACAATAGTTATGTGAAAAAATTAATTGCAGAAAATATTAAGTTAAAAGAATATGAACATAATTTAGAAGATTTCTATCGTTATAAAGAACATACATTAACTGATAAAGAAGAAAAAATATTAAGTACTTTATCAGATGTATTAGGTAAAAATGCTGAGACATTTGAAGCTCTAACTGATAGTGATTTAAAATTTGGTAATATAAAAGATGAAAATGGTAAAATAATTGAATTTACTGAAAGTAATTGGAGTAAAATTGCAAGATCTCCATCAAGAAATGTCCGCAAAAAAGGATTTAAATTATTATACAAAAGATATGCTGAATTTAAAAATACCTTAGCAAGTACCTTTTCTGGTAATGTTGATGTATTAATAAATTTAGCTAAAATAAGAAATTTCCCATCATCCCTAGAAGCATCCTTATTTGACGATGCAATTAGTAAAGAAGTATATATAAATGTAATTAACACAGTTAAAAATAATTTAGAACCACTTTATAATTATTATAATTTAAAGAAAGAATGTTTAGGATTAGATAAGATGCATTTATATGATATATATGTTGATTTAAAACAAGATTATAATCGTGAATTTACATTTGATGAAGCAAAAGATTTAGTGTTTAAAGCATTAAAACCATTAGGTGATGATTATTTAAACATTCTGCAAAAAGCCTTTGATGAAAAATGGATTGATATATACAATAATGTTGGTAAAAGAAGTGGAGCATATTCAAGTGGATTCTATGATACATATCCTTATGTACTTCTTAACTTTGAAGGAAAATTAGATGATGTATCAACACTTGCTCACGAACTAGGTCATTCTGTCCATACTTATCTATCATGCCATAACAATACATACAATAATTCCAGTTATAAAATATTTGTTGCTGAAGTAGCATCAACCGTTAACGAAATGTTATTAAGATTATATCTACTTAATAACTCGAAAAATGATAATGAAAAATTATATATATTAAATCAAATAATGGAACTATTTAAATCAACAATATATCGTCAAACTATGTTTGCTGAATTCGAAATGAATATGCACGATTTAAGAAGCAATGGCGAAGCATTAACTTATGAATTGTTATGTCAAAAATATTACGATTTAAATAAAATCTATTTTGGCAAAAATGTCATAGTTGATAAAGAAATAATGTACGAATGGGAAAGAATTCCTCATTTCTATTATGATTTCTATGTTTACAAATATGTTATTGGGCTTGCTTGTGCATGTAAAATTGCAAGTGACATCTATAATAAAGCACCAAATGCATTAGAAAATTATAAGAAGTTTTTAAAGAGTGGTGGATCAAATTACCCAAGTGAAGAATTAAAATATGCAGGAATAGATATTACAAAACCAGATGTATTAATAGATGCAATAAAATTCTTTGACGAAACAGTTAAAGAATATCAAAAAATATTAAGAAAGAGGTAATAAAAATGGCTAAAAAGGATTATTATGAAACACTAGGTGTATCTAAAACCGCAACTGATGCTGAAATTAAAAGTGCTTTCAGAAAAATGGCTAAACAATACCACCCTGATGTAAATAAAGAGCCTGGTGCTGCTGAAAAATTTAAAGAAATATCTGAAGCTTATAGTGTTTTATCAGATGAAAATAAGAGAAAGATATATGATCAATATGGAGCAGATGCCGTAAATAATGCTGGTCAAGGCGGTGCCGGAGGATTCGGTGATTTTGGTGGATTCCAAGGTGGATTTGGTGATTTTTCTGGATTTGGTTTTGGTCAAGATGATTTAGAAGATATCATAAGTTCTTTCTTTGGCGGTAGATCATCAAAATCAAGAAAAGCATCAGCCACTAAAGGAGAAGATTCACTAGTAAGAATCAATTTAACATTTGATGAAGCCATATTTGGTTGTGAAAAATCCTTTAAAATAAGTTTAAATACGATGTGTCAAGATTGTAATGGCAAAGGAGGTTTAAATCCTCATACATGCTCAAAATGTAATGGTAAAGGACGTATTGTTTCTCAGCAGAGAACATTATTTGGTGTAACAAGTGTTCAAACAATTTGTCCAAATTGTCGTGGTACCGGAGAAGAGTTTACTAAAACATGTTCAACATGTCGTGGTACTGGAAGAATTAAAGGTGAAAAAACAATCACATTAAGAGTACCATCAGGTGTTGCAACTGGTGATCAAATGCGTATGTCAGGAAAAGGTTCTGCCGGAACAAATGGAGGACCAAATGGTGACATATATATCGAATTTGTAGTTAAAGATCACCCATTGTTTGTTAGAGATGGCCGTAACATCATTTTAGAAGTACCATTAACTATAACTGAAGCCGTATTAGGTTGTGTTAAAGAAATACCAACAATTAATGGTAAAACTAAAATAGAAATAGATGCCGGTGTTCAAAATGGAGAAGAATTAAAACTTCGCGGTAAAGGTATTAATGAAGAACGTAGTGGCAAAACAGGTGACATGATTATTAAAATAAAAGTTTTAATACCTAAAAAACTAGACAGAACTCAAAAATCATTATTTAAAGACTTAGCTGATACTGACTTAGAAACAAACGAAGAATTTAAAAAGTTTAATAAATATTTATAATCATTGTTTATTAAACTTTTTCTTTTTGATATAATTTAATGGTAATAGAAAGTTGGCGATTAATATTATGGAAAAACTAACAAAATGGCTTAAAGAAAATATCGTATTTTTAATTATTTTAACAGCGATTATTATAACAAGAATATTCTTTTTCTCACCAATAAGAGTAAATGGAACGAGTATGCATCCAACCTTACAAGATAAAGAATTTATGATATTAAATAAAATAAGTTTAAAGCAAGGAATCAATAGATTCGATATAGTTGTTGTTCAAGAAAATAATAAATATATTATAAAAAGAGTAATCGGGTTACCAGGCGAATCAGTTATGTATAAAGATAATAAACTATATATTAATGGCAAAGTAATTGAAGATAATTACAGTAAGACTACTACAAATGATTTTGACAATGTTGTTTTAGGTGAAAATGAATATTTTGTTATGGGAGATAACAGAGCAGTATCAAGCGACAGCCGTATAATAGGTCCAGTAAATATTAAAAATATAAAAGGAAAAACAAATTTAATAATCTTTCCTTTTAATAAAATGGGAACTGTTGAATGAAAAATTATATATTAAACATATATTCTAACTATTTGCTAGAAGAAGAACTAAATAAATTAATATCAAAAGAAGAAAACATTATTAATTTAAATTATGATGATTTAAAAATAGACGATGTTATATTAGAATGTTCATATTATT
>ULVN01052925.1_pt1 | contig 10997 bp, 10 predicted proteins | sample 1959491 | NCBI WGS metagenome assembly ULVN01 (sample SAMEA4835787, study PRJEB28245) | human gut metagenome | biome: gut microbiome; material: fecal sample | place: Denmark | collected 2008 | reverse complement strand
CCGAAACGGCAGCCGTAGGACGTCGAGATATAGCGCCGGTCAAATATCGGGTTGAGCTGCCGGTATATCGCCCACTGCACGACACGGTCCCGAAATGGTAGCGCCATAATGAGCCGCCGCTTCGGATCGTGAACGTAAAATTCACGGTAGCGCCCGACGTGATACGTCCTCCAAATCAGCTCGTTCTGAATCGTGATGAGATTTTCCTCAAGGTTTTGCCCGAATGCCATGATTTCTTGCCGGTATCTTTTGCATTTTCTTGCCTCCAGATATGCGCAATAAAGGTTTTCAAAATCGTAAATTTTAGGGTATATGTTGTCTATTCGTTTCAAATCAATCACACGCAAACAAGCCCGCACTTTTCGCCGCTGGCTACTAGCTACGGGCTTCCGTTTTTGTTTTTTGCGCCGGTGCCCCGGCTGCATGGAGAATGGCCCCTTTATTTCTTCGTGTACTGTATGTGTTCCCGTGAGAGCACATCTTCTGACGGTCGAAGTAAAGCGGAGCGGAACCCGATGTTGCCGTTCGCGTTCGAGCGACGGTTATTGACATTCAGCGCGAAAACACCCGCGTTCGACTGGTTGTTCCAATTCCCGCCAGCAATCGGGAGACGAATACGGCCATTCCCCAAAGTAGCTTTCCCCTTTTCTTCTGTGTTCTGTTATTTCTTCTCCGTGGCTTTTATCCAGCCGCCGAGCATCCTGCCGATTTCTTCGAGATAGCCCGATAACCTCTCGTATCGCTTCATCGTCATATATCTGCGCTCGAATCCCATCCGGATAAAGTGCTTGAGGACGAATAATTCTACGTCCGCGTCATGGAGCGTTGTCTTCTTGTAATACTTCTTTGCCGCTGCAATAATCAGCCGGTAGAACCGCATGAAGCTGTTCTTTGTGTCCGCGCCGAGCGCGAACTTCTCCGACTTCGGATACTGCACGACCGCGTCGTAAAGCTCGTCCATAAAATCCGCGGATTTCGTCAAGATCGTTAATTTGTCGATTTTCGTTCATCCTCTCCGGAAAATGGGCACGGGCTATCGCCCGCGCCTGCAAAACACAAGTACCAAGGGTCAAATCGCAATATAAGCGGAGCGGAACCCGATGTGGCCGTTCGCGTACGAGCGACGGTCATCGACAGACAGCGCGAAAACACCCGCGTACGACTGGTTGCTCCAATACCCGCCAGCAATCGGGAGACGCTCGCCGTAGTTGCGTACCCAAGAATAATCGTCAACATCAGTCCACGTAGATGGAAGCGCAACACCAAGCTGATAAACGCTCTTCGGAATCGTAAAACCGGAAGCCGCGGTAACCTTGGCGATTTTGCTGCTGTTCTGTGCGTAATATTCTTCTGTCGAGTCTCCGGTGTACTGCTTGTTGATGACGGTTGCCGCGAGGTTGTATTTGCCGATATCGTGGTCGTTCTTGTTCGCGTCACCTGTCGGAATGGAGTTGTAGCAAGTCCCGAGGTCGACAAATCCGGTCAAATTTTTGTATGCGTTCTGGTTGTCGAAATTGTTCATGATGGTTCCGTCTTCGCCGACTGCGTACAGCTTGCCGTCAACCGTCTTGAAACCGTCGTTCCACTCCCATACATCGCCGCACAGGTCGCTGATGCCATACGGGGTGTTGTCGTGGTTCCAGCTCTGCGGGCCGCTGCCCGTGAGCGTTCTGCTGTCGCCGCCCATGACGCCGTGTTCGTGCGCTGCGTCGTATGCCTTGCCGTAGTTCGCGTTGCCACGTGGCATAAAGCCGTTCTGGTGGCACCACTGCGCGATGGCTGCCCATTCAAGACGGCTCATCAGATGCCACCCGCAGCCCTTGGCCTCGCAAACTGCTTTTGCGCTGTCGAAGTTAATCCAGTTCGCCGGGTCCTCATGCGCGAGCGAGTAGGCTTTGCCGTTCGCAACGACGTTTGGATACTTGGAAATCAGAATCTCCGGAACTTCTTTGCCATGGACAATGAATGCCGGATGCGTGCCCGTGCCGAGCGTGCCCGTCGAGTCAACGTCTTCGAGGTTGAATTTCGGAACAACGACCATGACGGACGGATTGCCCGCGTTGTCGTATACAAGCGTGTTCTTGCCGCCAGAAGCGTGTTCAATGGCTTTGCGGTCTTTGTCGATGATGAAACTTTCCATAGTTGATTATTCCCCTTTCGTCTCTGCCGTGTTTTCTTCTTCTACCGCGGTCGTGGCTGCGCTTTCCGTCGCGCCCGTGGTCGTGCTGGCTGCCGCGCTCTCTGACTCGATGGCAACCTGCAAAGGCCAAAGCGTGAACTGGATGTTATCTACGTCAATCGGAACGCGCTCCGGTTTGTACTGTTCCTCGCCGTCTTTGTTCTTCTCGCCTGTGTCGACCATCTGCGTCTGATACGGAGGAATCTCCGCCATCAGCAGGATGTATGGGAGAGAAGAATCGAAACCGACGCTTAAGGTCCCTGAATAGTCCTGCATGACGTAGACGGTCTGAGCCATATCCGACTGGATTTCTTGCAGATCTGCGTGTACCGTGTTCTCGCCCTGCCCTGCGTACAGCGTCGTGCCGTCGACTTTGAACGGCACGTACTCCGCTTTTCCCCACTTCTTGGGGATTCTCTTAATCAGCATATTTCTCTGCCTCCTCTTATGCGTTCGGTTGCGTCAGCGTCCAGCGCACGACGATATTGTCCGCGACGCCGTGGCTCTTAATCGTGAAGCCGTTCGGACTCTTGCCCGTGACCTCAAGCACCGTATCGCGGTTGTATGCCGTGCTTTCAATGTTGAGTGCGACGGAATAATCGCTCCCGATTGCCGCGTATGGGAGCGTGACCGCGGTCGCTGGCATCGTGCCATAATAATTGCGGTAGTGCGACTCGACGCGGCGAATGTCCGTAAATTTCGCGTTGTTGAGATTTGCCGCGGTGTCCCCAGCCGGAATCGTGATGCGGTAAAGTCCGAGCTTGCCATCCGGCACGCTGTCTGCAACCTTGACCGTATACTTGTCTCCGTCGTTGTCGACGTAGACATAATAGTTGACCGCCGCGCTGCCGCTGTTCGCTGGCACTGCCGCTACGCTGTCCTGCATGTCGTAGATTGATACGAGCTTGCCGTCTACGTACACGAGCGAATAGTTTGCCGCGCTGTACGTGCCGGTCCGCGTAATCTTGACGTTTCGCGTGCCGTCGATGGCGTTGATAATGCCGCCCGCGACAACAAATTTGTTGTAGATCGTCGCGGTTCCCTGCTGGATGCGCTGCGTTTTCCAGTTTGTCAGCTCCGCGGCCTGCTGGTGTACGGCCTGAAACAATTCTTTCAGCACGGCCTTGTCGCTCTCGCGGTTCGCGCTCTGCTCGTAAGCCGAGGCAATCGGATAGAGTGGCGTAACATCCTGCGCGGCGATGACGTCGTGATAAAGCCCCGTCGCAATCTGCGTGCCGCTGTTGTATGCCGGTGCGCCAGATGGATTGTCTGTTTTGTTGTACGCCGTCTGGTTGCGGCGATGGACGCGGAAAAGCGGAATCGCGTATACGTAGCCGTCGACGCACTTGAGCGACGAGCAAGCTGCCATGGAGCCGTCGCCTGCGCGGTAAAGCCCGTTGCCGAGGCTTGCGAATCCATAATCGGTGTCGCTATTGTTGCCGCCGCGGGCCTTTACGCGGTCTGTGTTGTTGACGCCCTCCGGATATGTAGTGAAATTGATGTCCGCGATGGTCCGGATATTCCATCTGAGCTGGATGCGTCTGCTGGTTTCGTCCTCCGCGGTCTGGTCGAGAATGTCGTTCGCGACCGTGCCAGAAGCAAGGCCACCGTATTTGTATACGTTCTCGTCATCGTCCTCCGGGCTACCCGTTGGTGCGACTTCCTCAAACCAAGCCTCGACATATGCGAGATCTTCTCGCGAACCGTTGTAAGGTGCTGCCGCAAAGATAATATCCGAGGCCGTGTCCGTACGGTTCGCTCCATACAGATAGATGAGCCAGCCGTTCATGTTGGCTACCGCCGAAGAAATGCGGACGGTATTCTTCTTGTCCGTGACGCCCGTTGTCGTGTTCATCGTGATGATGCCCGGGCTTAAAAGGTTGCGAATGAGGTCTGCTTTCTGCTTGTTCTGAATGAGCTGCATAAGGTTCATTTCAGAATCGAGCAGAGGTTTCGCCTGCTGGAACGCGACCATCGTAAAGTCGCGCGCCTCCGGGTTCAAAATGCGGGAGAATCCTGTTGAGCCGGTCGGCCCGTTCTCCCACAGCGAGCGTACAGTAGTGTCGCCAATAAAGCGGACGATATTTTCGCTCATTGTTGTTCCTCCTTAGATTGTCATATATCCCATCACGGCTTTCCCGTTTAAGAGTGTGCCGCGGGTTGAGTTGAATCGCTTCTCTGTCTTTGCCGGTATCGTATGTGTGATGGTCTTGCTCTTTTTCGTGTGGCGCGCTGCGTTCAAGATCGTGCCGCCGTGGCGCGTGATAACATCCCGCCATACCGGAATATGGACAATGCGCGTCACGCGTTCCGGCTTGCCGCCGTTTGTGCGCAATCTGCCGTTGAGCGTACCCGACAGGAAAGTAGAAGATTTCACGGTAATGACCGTTTCTTCTGTCTTGTATTCCTCCCGCGGGTCCGCGCGGTTCATTGTGACGCCGCTCTTGCTGTTGAGACGTGAGCCGGCGAAAAGCATATAAGAAAGAGACGCGACTTTTTTTGTCTGTGTCTCTTTGTGCTGGGGCTTCCCGCTGTTTGTACAGCTCCCCGAAAAAATGACTTCTTCAAGCTGTATGTCTTTTCCGATGTCCTCGCGGTGCGATGTAATCGTGCCGACGCAATTTGTCGTGTAAAGCGGCTTGACGAATCGCCGTTCTTTCTTCGTTGTCACGCTTTCGGTTGTCCAGTTTTTCCGCGTCCCGCCCCCGGCTGCGTTCAGCGCGTTTCCGTGCCGGTTTATGGCCTCTTTCCACTCTGCTTTATGGTATGTCTTGCTCTGCTCTGTTGTCGGGGCATCATTGAGCGTTGGAGATGCCCGCGAGTTCATTCGACTGCCGCAAAAAACGCTCCAGCGCTCCGTAATGTTGCCGCCAAGGTCTTTTTCTTCACGAGAAAATTCTCCCGCGTTGTTGAGCCTCAGCCTGCCGTTCGTTGTGCCAGACTTGAAAATATAGGACGAATGCTGCTGCCGTGTTGTCTGTGTTCTCTCTATTGTTTCGATAGCTCCCGACGCATTCAGGCCGGTGTCGTATACAATATAGGGCCGTTTCTCTATCCAGCTTTTCCCGGGGATTTCGACGCGCTCTACGCCGCCGCTTGAGTTGAGCAAGAAAAGCCTGCCCCACTTCAAGGCAACATCAAAGCCTAGGTGAGCCGGTTTCGCTTCCCTGATTGCCTCTTTCATTTCAGCCGGCCAAAGGAGATCTCCAAATGGTATTTTGACGTGAAAATGATAGCTGCCAGGAACCTCTGTAACGACCGCGCCGCCGCTTTTTGTAAACAAGTTGGCAATGCTCTGAATCTGCTTCGGTGTCATAATGGCCGGACGCTGCAATTTTGCTTTGATCTGCGCTTTCCGCAGCTCCAGCGTCGCACCGGAAATTGGAGTGATGCCAAGCTCTTTTTCCCACAGCACGACGCCACTTTCTGTCGCGGTGTCGATGTAAAATTGCGAGAATATAAACTCTATGTCAGCTCGTATCGCTTCAACTTCCTCTGCGTCACCGTGCATAATGCCCTGCATTATTTTGCTGTCCTGATAATACCAAGGGAGGAAGCTCATCATTTCCTCGTAGCGCATAAGGTTAGCTTGCATGGAGTGTCACCGTCCCTAGCGTGGCGACTTCTTCGTCGCTGACAGATATATTGACTTCTTGCCCATTCACGGAGATCTTGCTGTAGTCTACGACGCCGGGTTGCTCCAGAAGGATGGAGCAGATGCGCGAGTAACGTATCGTCCCCGTCTTGAATGCGAGGCGCTTAAGGTAATCGTCGAGCGTTTTTGAAAAGCGCTCTTGCACCTCTGCTACGGAAGTCCCTGCGTCCGAATCGAGAACGACTGTCGCCTCTACGTATACGTCAACCTTCGTTGCCGGAACTACGGTCACAGTCGCCCCAATCGGGGCCTTGCGGTCTCCCGATCCTGCGTCTACAGACAAGAATTTCTGTACAGCGTCAACAATTTCTTTGCTGGCAGGCTGCTTGTTCTCGTCAACAATGACCACTTTCACAGTTCCTTCACCGTTCCAAAGTGAGATGACGTGCGCCTCTCCCACTCCATCTACGGAGGTCGCCCATTGCTTATAGTCGGTTTCGTTGCCAGAAGTCCCCGGGTTGCGAACATGCTCAAGGTATCGAGCCAGTAACGAATCAAATCCTTCATCGTCAGTCCCTCCCGTGGTTGCCTCTTTGTTGTTCACGGCTGAAATATCTTTCCTGCTCTGAGCGAGTAAAACGATGCTCCCTGCCGTGACGTTTCCACTTGTTCCTCCTTCTACGGCCTCAATCGGTATATCCACGGTGCCGCTGTCCGGTATGGTCGCCTGCTTTGTGGTGACGAAATAGATGCTAGAAATTCCGAGATCCGCGTCCGCCTCCGTGCAGAGCTTTAAGCCATCGGGTATAATCGCGCCTTTTGTGCCGGTCACAGTAATAGTGCCGGTTGCCTTCGTCGCCTTTTTCTGCGACACGCCGTGCTCGTCCGCGCGCATGATAAGATGTTCAAGGTCGGTCGTCTGCGCAAACCCAAGTTGAAGGATTTTCTGCAATGCCATCCGAACGAAAACCAGCTCAATAGCCACCGGCGCGTGCGCATCCCAAATATAGCTGCCCTCGCCCTTGTCTACGCCATCGCTGACGTGCGACAAAAGGCGCTTCAATATCGCTTCGTATGTGGTGTCTGCATCTTTGAGATAATCCGGTTCTGTGTTCATTCATTTCACCACCGTTCTTGTGAGCGTCATAGATTCTCCGAGCGTGTTTGTGATCTTGCAAGAAAAAATGAATCCATCGTCAATCCAAGTAAAAGAAAAATTGTCTACGCTCGCAGTCCGCGGGTCGCACATCAAGCATTCCTTTACCATCCTGCGCGTCTCCGATTCGATGACCGCGTGCGGCTTACTCTGCCTCATCAGCGTATCAATTTCCTCCCCATAGTCGCTGGAATATACAAGGTACTTGAAGCGCTCCGTGCAGAGGGCTTTCACGCACCACTCGCCCCATGCGTCCGATTCCCCGACGGTTTTCATTTTGCCGGTCGGCGAAAGGATAAATTCATGCTTTTCGAAATCGAATTGTACGGTTTTCCCGTAGGTTGCCGTGCTGCCGTTGGCCTCTGCGTCGTAATCTGCATCGGCAACTCCCGTTGTCGGATATAAGTTCGGCATATCAAGCACCCCCCGGCCCCGGAACAACAACACATTCAACGACGAAATTTTGACCATTGTCAACCGGCGCGACGAGAACCCTGTCCCCAACATGCAGCGGTAGCTGCTGCTCTGGTGTAATGACCGGGTGCGAGTGGGGCGCGTATGCCGCGTCCCCACTGCCGCCACTCACAGTTTCCGTGTTTGTGACGTAAGGCTCCCCGTCTGTAAGGATACGGTTGACCATATATCCGTAGATGACAGGCCCGAAATTGTCCAACTTGAGGCCCATCCCTGCAACGATCGTACCGAGCTCGTGCATGGCCCACCGGCCGTTAATCTCCCCGCCTGCGCGCTTCTGCATTTGATCGTCTAGCGTTGCTGCGATTTCCTTGAATGGATTATCTTTCACGGTAATATCGCCTCCTTATGTATTCCTTGCTGGCGAGTTCCATCTGCATCCTGCCGGGGCTTCCCAGCTCGTGACGAACGCTGATAACGTAAAGGCCGTCCGGCCACCCCTCGACGATGACCTTGTCGCCTTTTCTTATCGTATTGATGTCTACAGCTTCGACGCGCACGGTCTCTTGTATGCCACCAAGCATCTGGTTCGCTTTGCTGGATGCCGTCCCTGCGTCGATGGCTTTTTCGTCTTGCAGAATGTCCTGTATCGTACCGTACTTGTCTGTATCGGCAGATGTTTCCGATACGACAGGCGCAAGCTCTCCCTTGCTCTGCTTTCCGAGCACCTTCACTTTCGTACAAGCTCCGTCTAGCGTCTGCTTTTGCGTGACGCTGCGGAGGTTCGACGAAAATTCAAACACCCAAGGATCTTCGTTCGTGCCGATTTCAAAAAGCTCTAGGCCGTCCGGCTGCATACGTATTGTGAAAAGCCTGCCACTCTTGCTGCCGGTTTCTACAAGCGCTTTCTTCATGATGCTCCAAATCTGCGTGGCCCGGCTTGCCTCTTTCGCAAGGCCCTGCCCCGTGTCCGGGATGCTCTTGACTTGTATATTCCAATCGCCGCAGATCTGCTTTATCCTATCCGCCGCTGTGCTGCCCTCGCTGAAAAGGTATTCATCCTTGCTCTTTGCCAAATAAATGAGCCGGTCGTAAATTGTTAAATTCCAGTTGCGACGCGCCTTATTCTGTATCTCTGCTGTCCAAACCACCCCGGGCTGGATGAAGTAGCTGTACTTGCTCTCACCAAACTTCGTCCCGCTCAATCGTATCTCCATGCCGGGCGTGATGATGGGGAGGCCGGTGAATTGGTTGTCTGGTACCGCGAGTTTCGCTTTTGCGCAGTACGCAATCTCGTCTAGCCGATCTTCCAGCTCGATACTCTGAATGCATTTGCGCAAATAATATTTGTTCTGCAAGATAAGGTCATACTTGCATACACCCGGAAAAATCATAGCTTCAGCATCCCCCTCACGGCCCCTGCTGCGTTTTTCTGTGCAACGCGCTTCCAGCTCTCGCCGTTGCCGTAGTGCTCTTTTGCAATCTTCCAAAAGCCTTCCTGACTGCCAAAAATACCTCCGGCAACAGTCGGCACCTTCACGAGCCTAGGCCGCGGCTTGAGGTTGACGCGGCTTTTCGGGCTTTCCTCCGATTCCTTGCGGACGTAGATCTCTCTCCATTCGCGAAAGGTTGCGCTGTAGTAAATGTCCCCCGGCTCGCCGCCTTTCTCGCTTGATTCGTAGGACGTGAGTAGGCAATTCATATTGATGTCCTGCGCTCCCGTGATAATGAGCTGGATCGGCTCTTTCAATCCCTGTATTGGTTCTTGAAAGCGGCTTTTCCATGCATTCATAACCGCGTTTGCGCTTGTCGGTGTCGGTGGCGTCGCTGTCACGCAGTAGGTTGGAACGTATTCTTGCGGGAAAAAGCTCTCGAACGAAACCTCCGTGAGTTTATCGCCGGTCGTAAAATCGACCTCGCCAAGGTTCAGGATGTTGACGGTCTCCGTCTTTCTCCCCCACTTGACTGTAATCTTTTCCGGGTTGACCGGCAGCTGCATTTCGATGCCAGTCTGCGCGTCGATAATGTAGCACGTAACCGTATTGACAAAGTTGCTGATGCCAAGGGCTTCGTTCAGAAGTCCCCCAGCAATCTTCGCAAGGCCCTGCCCTTTCGACAGCCCGTCAATGAGTGCATTTTTTGCTCGATATGACGTTATGCCAATTCCACCAAACACAATATCACCCCCTATTCTGGAAACTCTGCTTGATCTCCGAAAGGAACCGGCGCCCGATTGCAAGCGCCATTTCTTCCTCGTTGAGGTTGCTCCCGATCTGTACGCTCACGCCGCTAAATGTATAGCTGTCGCCGCTCCTGCTTTCGCTTCCTGCGCTCCCTGCGCCGCTTCCTGCTCCCGCGCCTGCAAAAGCTGGCCGCAGGCTGGAAACGCTACCGAAAAGGTTGCTACCCTTCACAAATTCTGCAATCTGCTGCGTAAACGATGCGTCCCCGCCGGGAATAGGCTTTCCGGTGTCTGTCGATGGCTGAACGCCGAGAAGATCGCCCGCCTCTTGCCACAAGGACAGGCCGCGCGCCCTCTTTGCCGGGTCTGTTGGAATAATGACCTCCGGATAGCCTGCTTCTGCAACCCACGTGAGGAGCGGGCTGTTGATGACGCCGCCGTTTGCGCTGCGCGCCGCCGAGACACCTGCGTTGTATCCAATGTTGAACCGTGCGCCAATATTCGCTCCGGCGCTCTTGACGTAACTCCAGGCGCTGGCAATCTTACTGCGAATAGTCTGGATTGCGCTGTCAAAATAGCCGCCGATAATGCCCGGAATCTGGCTAAACCAACTCCGAATACTACTGACAATATTGCTGCACCAGCTCGTGACTGCCGCAAACATCTCCGACATTTTCGCGCTGACAAGGCCAGGAAGCTGCTCGAACCACTGAATGACTGCGAGAACAATGCCCGCCGCAATCATTCCGGCTGTTACTGCCGTTTCTTCTAGCCACGCCTCCACAACGCCTGGGAGCGCGCTCAGGTATGCCTCTGCGCCCTCCACAGCCTCCGAGAAGGCCGTTTCAAGGCCGGTAACAAATTCCGACGCCGACATGATGGCGTTTGCTACGCCCTCCGATACGCTTGTGTAGATCTCTGTGCCGAGCTGGAAAAGGTATTCCTCTGCGCCGGTCGCGAGATCTGAAAAGTATGTGCTTGCCTCAGTTGCGAACTGCGAAATGCTTTCCGCTGCGTTCTGCAAGCCGCTGACAATGCCGTCTTTGATGCTGGTGGCCGTCTGCTCTGCCCATGTCGATACGGATTCTATAAGCTGGGGAAATCCGGTTTCGACCGCCGTGACGAGATCCGCAAATTTCCCCTGCGCGGCTTCAACAAAGCCGGACAATGCTTCTTCGGCCTTCCCCGGAAGCTCTCTGAGCGTTTCGACCGTGTATCCGACGGCAAAACCAGCGTTCTCTGGCAGATGGCCAAAGAAATCACTGATTCCCTGCCCTGCCGCCGAGAAGGCTTCTCCCGCGCTGCTCTTGAGCGCTTCGAGGCGTTCCCCGGCTACCTGTCCAAGTTCCGTCAGCTTTTCGCTTGCGGCTTCTTTCAGGCCGGAGAATTTCTCTCCCGCCGTCTCTCGTATTGCCGCGAACCTTTCGCCGATCGCGCTTCCCATGTCGCCAATTTTTCCGACGGCAACATC
>ULVN01072204.1_pt1 | contig 11004 bp, 10 predicted proteins | sample 1959491 | NCBI WGS metagenome assembly ULVN01 (sample SAMEA4835787, study PRJEB28245) | human gut metagenome | biome: gut microbiome; material: fecal sample | place: Denmark | collected 2008 | reverse complement strand
CCAGTGACGTCGGTCACTGGTTCGCAGCGACATACTTTTCTGACAGCCCCCTAAAAAAGTGGAGCTGGCAGGGCGAAGCCCTGACTGAGGAGGGGCGTTCCGTGCGAGAGTGGTTGGCGTAATGCGCCTATAGGGCTCCCCTTTCATGGGAGCCTGGACGTTAATTTCGGAAAAAATTATCAGAAAATCTCCACAATTTATGAAAAACCTGTGGAGAAAAATAGGATTCTATAGAATTAACATAACAAGAAGACAATAATGGAATAGGAATTGAATTACATCTTCCCTATTGACAACCCAATATGACAATGATATAATGCAAACTGACAATGATACTTGTCACAACGACAATGAAATATGTCACATGGAGGTGGACTATGACACTGGGAAATCGCCTGAAGGAGCGGCGGGCGGCATTGAATGTAAACCAGCAGGAGATGGGGCGGCTGTGCGGGGTGTCCCGGCAGACCGTCAGCCTGATCGAGCGGGGGGACTACTCCCCTTCCGTGACCCTGGCCCTGACCATTGCAAAGGTCTGCGGCGTAACCGTGGAGGATGTTTTTTACCTAAAGGAGGAAGAAGAAAATGGAAACTGAGAAGATTCAAAAGGCGAACCGAAAGGCGATGCCCAAATTCATTGCGCTCATTGCTGTGAGTCTGCTTGTAGGTGGCAGCATCGGCTTCTGTGCTGCGTTTTTCGGCTTTAATACATTTGCCGGAAAGCTGGCTGCTGCCGGGGCGTTCTTTGCGGGCCATATGGCCCACTGGTTGCTGCTTGCACTGGCCTTGTTGGTGCCTGCCGTTTGCCTGCCCGTCTACAATCAGAGCAGAAGACTGGTGCAGAGCTGGGACGGTGAGGATAACGCCGTTGCAGAAAAAGCAGAGGAAAAGCTCTCAATGGTTATGTGGATCAGCGGTGCGGCCATGATTCTGGGCTATTTTTTAATTGCTGCTGCCTATATGGCGGGAAATTCGATTTTCACCGGCAAGGATGTGCTCTTTGGATTTTGGCTGAGCATTGTGGCGTTCGTGGCGCTGATGGTTGAAAATATGCTGCTGCAGCAAAGGAGTGTGGACTTGACAAAGCGTCTCTACCCGGAAAAAACAGCGTCCGTTTACGATACCCATTTCCGGAAAAAGTGGCTGGACAGCTGTGATGAGGCGGAAAAAATCATGATCGGCCAGTGCGCCTACAAGGCCTATATTGCAGGAAATCAGGTTTGCCATGCCCTGGCGGCAATCCTGGCCATTTCCGCTCTGGTGTTTGGCACGGGGGCACTCCCCTCTCTGGCTGTCTGCGCAGTGTGGATGGTCATGCAGTGCGTTTACAGTCGGGAGGCGATGCGGCTTTCCCGGGCGGGCAGCCAGATCACGGAGTGACCGGAAAAGGTGCCCTGTTCACAAATTGCCCCGGAAGTCTTAACAAAATATTCACCCATGCTCCTCTATTTCCGTTATAATAGCAAATATCAGAAAGAATAGGCCCTGCGGGGCTTTTGAAGGAGCGGATGAACAATGGCTGTATCTGTACTGATCGTAGAGGATGACCGCAATATTGCGGAATTGCTGCAAATGTATCTGGAAAAGGAAGGCTACGCCGTGACCGTGGCTGCGGACGGCGGCCAGGGGCTTGCAAAGTTCCGGGCCATCAAGCCGGATCTGGTGCTGCTGGATGTGATGATGCCGGTGATGGACGGCTGGGCAGTCTGCCGGGCCATCCGGGCCGAGAGCCAGACCCCTGTTATCATGCTCACTGCCAAGGGCGAGACCGACGACAAGGTGGCCGGTCTCAAGAACGGCGCGGATGACTATATCACCAAGCCCTTTGAAATGAAGGAGGTCCTGGCCCGGATCGAGGCCGTGCTGCGCAGATCCAATGGCTCTGCCGCAGAGAAAAAGGCCCGTCGGCTTGTGTTTGACAAGCTGGTTATCGATATGGACGCCTTTGAGCTCACCGTGGACGGCAAGAAGGTGGATACCCCGCCCAAGGAGATGGAGCTGCTATACTACCTGGCCTCCTCCCCCAACCGGGTCTATACCCGCAACCAGCTGCTGGACGAGGTATGGGGCTTCGACTACTTTGGCGATTCCCGGACGGTGGACGTCCACGTCAAGCGCCTGAGAGAAAAGCTGGAGGGTGTCTCCGACCAGTGGAATTTGAAAACGGTCTGGGGCGTTGGCTACAAGTTTGAGGTTTTGCAGCAGTAAATAGTGGCCCCGCCGGTCAATCCGGCGGGGTTTGGCATTACAATCGTGCTTGGTGTCAGCACCTTTTTTGGCTGAAAGTTGTAAACTTTTTGTGCTTTGCTTGAAGAAGCCTATATTGGGTGCTATAATTTTACCAGGAAAAAGAGCAGCCGGAGCGTGAGCGGGGTGGAATATCCGCTCATTTTTTCTCCGGCGGGAAAGAGAGGAAAATGCCTATGAAATCCTCCTTCGGCCGGAGCTTTTCCGTGTTTGCGGGGATTCTGCTGGTGGCCCTGACGGTGCTGGGCGGGTCCTTTCAGATGATGGTGCAGAACTATCTGACGGAGACCTCCTTCACAAGACTGGAGCAGGACGCGGCGATCATTCAGAATCTTGCGGCCTGCCTGGACGAGAACAGCATGAGCAGCCGGGAATTTCTCATGAATCTGGATGTGGCTGCCAAGGTATCCGGGTCCGATGCGGTGATCTGCAATACCAAGGGGAAGGTTGTCATCTGCTCCGATGGAACTGCGGATTGCGGTCATAAGGGACTTTATGTAAACAGGGATTACCTGAATAAGGTCATCGAGCAGGGCGGAGACCGGGCAACCGGCATCATCAGGGGGCTCTACGAGGACGAACGCTTTCTGGTGTCCAGCCCTATTACCAACGAGGATGGACAAAATCTGGGCATTCTCATCGTCTCCTCTCCCCTGGCTGGGGTCAATGCGGTGCTGACCAAGATTTCCAATATCTTTCTGACCATTGCGGCCTTTGTGGTGCTGGCTTCCGTGGCGGCGGTGTCTGTCTTCGCCCGGCGGGAGAGCAAGCCCCTGCAGGAGATGGCCAAGGTTGCCAATGCCTTTGGCCACGGCAATCTGGAGGCCCGGGTCAAGATCGAGGAGAGCTACTCCGAAGAGGTGGAGGAGCTGGCCCTGGCCTTTAACAATATGGCGTCCAGCCTGCAAAAGAGCGAGTACCGCCGCCAGGAGTTCGTGGCCAATGTGTCCCATGAGCTGAAAACCCCCATGACCACCATTTCCGGCTATGTGGACGGAATGCTGGACAAGACCATTCCGGCGGAAAAGTGGCCCCATTATTTGCAGATCGTCTCCGACGAGACCAAGCGCCTGTCCCGATTGGTCCGCAGTATGCTGGATATCTCTCAGCTCCAGACCCAGGAGGGCATTCCGGAGGAGAAGAAGGTTCAGTTTGACCTGGAGGATGCCTCCAGCCAGGTGCTGCTGACCTTTGAAAAGAAGATCGACGACAAGCACATCAATGTGGAGGTGGATATGCCGGACCATCCGGTGTTCACCTTCGCCAACGAGGACTATATCACCCAGGTCATCTACAATCTGATCGACAATGCCGTGAAGTTCTGCCCGGACGGCGGTACCCTGGGGCTGAAAATCAAGGAGGGCGGGGCCAAGGCCTATGTCTCCGTCTCCAACGACGGCGACACCATCCCTCCGGAGGAGCTGCCATTGGTCTTCGATCGGTTCCACAAGCTGGATAAGAGCCGCTCCAAGAATCGGGACGGCTGGGGCCTGGGGCTGTACATTGTGAAAACCATCGTCTGCGCCCACGGTGAAAACATCAGCGTCACCAGCCGGGACGGCAAGACAGAGTTCACCTTCACCATGCCGCTGGTGAATTAAAAAAAGCTTCCCCTTCGGGGGAGCTGGCTCGCGTAAGCGAGACTGAGAAGGGGTGTAATGGGCGAGAGCGGCAAAAATACGCACTTCTCTCGCACGTAAGGCCCCTCTTCCACCGCTGCGGCGGTCCCCCTTCCCCGATGGGGAAGGTTAGGGGGTCGGTCGGCGGGGCACCTTCCGCCAAGGGACGGCTGAGAATGAATTCAGAAAGGAGCAGCGTATATGAACGACAGAGGATTTCCCTTTGACAGCGGATGGGACGACGGGGTCTACGGCACCGGGTCTACCCAGCCGCCCAAAAGCCACAGAGCGCTGCTGGCACTGCTGCTGGTGATCATTATTTTCCTTGGGGGCATTGCCACGGCCCTGAGCATTCTCAATATCCGCCTGTTTCATGAGCTCCATCAGAAGGAGGACGCTCTGACGGTGGCCTATGCCGTCCAGAGCCAGACCGAGGCCGAGGCGGAGGTGGACCCCACCTTGGCCGAGACCTATCCCAGAGAAAAGACCACCGTGGATTTGCAGCAGACCCCAGATGGGGACTCGCGGGAGGGGGAAATGAGCCTCCAAGAGATCTATGAGACCAACATTCCGGCGGTGGTTTCCATTTCTGCCTCTACCGGTTCCGGCAGCTCTACGGGCACCGGGGTTGTCCTCTCTGCCAACGGATATCTGTTGACCAATTACCATGTGATTCGCCAGGCTCTGGCCATCAATGTGACTTTGACGGACGAGCGGGAGCTGCGGGCTACCCTGGTGGGAGAAGACCCGGTGTCCGATCTGGCGGTGCTCCGGGTGGATGCGGAGGACCTGACCCCCGCCCAGTTCGGGGATTCCGACGGCGTGCGGGTAGGCGACAGCGTGGTGGCCATTGGCGACCCCCTGGGCGTGGAGCTCCGGGGCACCATGACCGACGGAATTGTCTCCGCCATCAGCCGGGATGTGCAGGTGGACGGCCGGGTCATGAATCTGATTCAGACCAATGCCGCCCTGAACTCCGGAAATTCCGGCGGTCCCCTCATCAACCGCTTCGGCCAGGTCATTGGCATCAACACCATGAAGATCGGCACCTTTGCGGACAGCTCCGGCGTGGAGGGCCTGGGCTTCGCCATCCCCAGCGCCACTGTGCAGGAAATCGTCAACCAGCTGCTGAGCCAGGGCTATGTGTCCGGCCGCCCCTGGCTGGGGATCGAGGGAGAGAGCTTCTCCACCTTCTACCAGCGGTTTTACCGGATCCCCAAGGGACTGTATGTGACGGATGTCCAGGCAGGCAGCCCTGCCGAGGCCGCAGGCCTGCGCATCGGGGATATTATTCTCACCGCCGACGGCGGCTCCGTGACGGATATGGATGCCCTGAATGCCCAGCTCTATACCCACGCCCCCGGGGACAGTATGCGCCTTTCCGTATACAGAAACGGCCGCCAGGGAGATGTGACGGTGGCGCTGACGGAAAAGCATTGATGCGGCCTGCCCACGGGCTGCGGACCGATGAGAACATCGGCCCCGTGAAAGAAAAACGTGGATCGAAACCAACAATTGTAAAAGAGGTATTATAAAAATGGAACCGGTATATACCCAAAATTATGAGATCAAGGACAATATGGTGGACTGCTTTGGCAATCTTCGTCCGGGCCAGATTCTCTTCATCGCCCAGGATATGGGCACCCGGCACTGCCAGGAGCTTTCTTTGAGCTATGATGTGCTGGCAAGCCACCGGCTGTTCTGGGCCGTGACCCGGCACCGGGTGCAGATCACGCGGCTTCCTAAGTCCGGTGAGACCATTCGTGTGGAGACCTGGGCCATGCCCACCACTCGGGTTGCCTACCCCAGAAGTGTTGTGGCCTATGACGAAAAGGGCCAGGAGCTCTTCCGCTCCATTACCCTTTGGGTGCTGATGAACATGGATACCCGGGCTATGATCCAGCCGGGCCAGAGCGGCATTGAGGTTGTAGGCACAGACCGGGGCCTGGAGCTTGCCTCCCCCAAGGGCATTGTCCCCCGGGATATGGTCAATTCCAGTCCCAGAAGGGTGTGCTTCACGGACCTGGACCGGAACGGCCACATGAACAATACCCGCTATATGGAGTGGGTGGAGGACCTGTTCCCCAGCCGCTTCCACCGGGAACACAAGCTCAAGGAGTTCACCGTATGCTATCTGGCGGAGTGCCGGGAGGGACAGACCCTGGATATGCACTACGAAATTATGGAGGGGGGCACTGTCCAGGTGGATGCTCACCGCACAGAAAACGGCGAGGACCACCGGGTGTTCTCCGCAAGAATGCTGTATGTGTAAAATTTGTCGGCAAAGCTCCGTTAGGGCTTTGCCGACTGCTTTTTGCGGGCGCTGCGGGCCTACTGTTCGCCTGTGGAGAACAGGAAGGACGGCTGTGTTTTTGACAGCCCAAAAATATGGAAAAGTGGATAACTGGGTGTTCTGTCAACCGAAAATCTCCACAGCTGTGAAGGATACTGTGGAGATTTTTTCACAGTTTCCCAAAAAATGCAGGAAATAACAGGCTTTTCCACAGCTTGTCCTGTGGAGAAACCTGTGGAGAATGTGGATAACTTCTGTGAAAAACCGGTGCGTGGCCTGTGGAAAGAAAATTTATGTTCCGCGAACAAGTGTGCGGAAATTTACCGCCCCCGGGCCTATGTTCCAAAATCACAAAAAGGCCCCACTGCTGCTCTTCGCTTTTTGGATTCCGGGTCCGTAGCGTCCAGGAGAAAAAACGGATACAATAGTGCCAGAAACAATGTGCTACATTTGCGAAAGGAGTTTTTCACATGGCAGTGGGTCAATTTATGAAGCGGGCCGCAGAGCGGGACTACAGCAAATTCTGGGCGGAGGAAGGGAGCTTCCCCTGGCTCTTCCAGCAGGCCCTGCCGCCGATCACCGGGCGGCCCATCAGCGTCCGGGAGAACTACGCCCGCTGCGTCCGGGGGGAACAGCCCTACTGGATGCCCAATTATTTTCTGGAAAAGAATATCCTCTGGCCCGATGCCGTGGAGGAGCACCCTGTGCCTGAGAAGAACGGCTTCGACTGGTGGGGCGTGGATTGGTACATGGAGCCGGGGATCGGCGGCATGATCACAAAGCCCGGCACCCGGGTGATCTCCGACTTTGCCGAGTGGAAAAACGAGGTGGAGTGGCCGGACCTGAGCTGCGTGGACTTTGCCTCGGACGGCAAAAAGCTCCAGGCCCGCTTAGACCCGGACCGCCCCCATATCTTCGAGTGTACCGAGGGCGTGTTTGAGCGGCTCCATGAGATGATGCCCTTTGACGAGAGCCTGCTGGCCTTTTATGAGGAGCCGGAGCTGCTGGAGGAGTTCTTCCAAAGAATAGCGGATTACAAGATCGAGGTCTGCCAAAAGGTCTTTGAAAACTACGGCGTGGTGGATGGCGTGCTCTATCACGATGACTGGGGCACCCAGCGGGGCGGCTTCTTCTCCAACGAGATGTTCCGGGAGCAGATCATGCCGGCCACCAAGCGGATCATGGACTATATCAAGTCCCAGGGCAAGTTCATCGAGCTCCATTCCTGCGGCAAGAACATCCAGTATGTGCCGGAAATGATCGAGCTGGGCATCGATATGTGGACACCTCAGGTGGGCATCAACGAGCCGGACTTCCTGGTGGAGCACTATGGCGACAAGATGACCTTTGCCTTCGATATGCCAATCGCCCCCGATGCCACGGAAAGCCGGATTCGCCAGCAGACCCGGGATTTCGTGGACCGCTTCGGCGCCAAGGGCCGGGTCATGTGCTGGATCATGGGCACACCCGAGCAGTCCGCCATCGCGGGCGACGAGCTGTATACCTATTCCAGCGCGTACTATAAGAAGCTGTATAACCGGTAAAACGACCCGGGGCGGCAAACGCCGCCCCGGAATCTTTTTGGATGGACACGGAAAGAAAATTATGATAAAATCATATATATACACCATGATCCAGCTGAAACGGTGGTGCGTCCGGTGGGGGTGGTCTGCGGTGTGGAAGGGGCAAATGTGGCAATGGGGAAAGAAAATCTGGAAGATATCTATGCAGAGCTTTTGAGCAGCCCTGTCACCTCAAAGACCAATTACCTGCAAAGAGGCGAGACCAAGCCCTTTGTAAGGTCCTTTGAAAGCTACTTATCGGATACGAAAACAAAAAGTAGTCCGATTCGGGGCGAGATGGACTATTTTGTGTCCAGAAGTCCCGAATTTGGCATTAATATCAGCTGGGTGTCCAGTCAGACTGAGGGATTGACCTACGACTATTGTACCTTTGTAGCCCCGGACGGAAGCAGCCAGCTTTATCATGCTCAGCTCATGGTGCAGGAACCGCTGAAGATGTATCCCCATCGCCATGACTATTTCGAGCTGGTATACGTGCTCTCGGGGCGTTTCCAGCAGACCATCGGCAATCAATGGGTGACCATGGAACAGGACGACCTGCTGCTGCTGGATACCAGTACGGTACACACGGAGTATATTGCAGAGGACGGTGTGGTTCAGTATCTCCAGATCCCCAAGGCAGTCATGGAGGCAGTATTTCAGGAAATCACCAGATCCAAAGATCTGGACGAGTTCTTTGCAGCCAGTATGCTGAAGCAGAACAGCAAATATCGGTATATATCTTATGTAAACTGCGGAGCGTATCCCAGGGCCCTTCTGGAGCAGATGCTCCGGGAGAAAGCCGCAGGGAAGCCGGGAAACAGGTATGTGCTGTTTGCCCTGCTCATCCGGCTTATGGACTGGATTGGCCAGGCACCGGCACAGCGCCGCAGCTCCGTCACAAAATCCACCTATGGGGACGGCAAGGTCCTGGGCCAGCTGCTGCAATATCTGGAGACGAACAATTGGCGTGTGGACAGGAGCGCCATGGAGCGGGACCTGCACTATACGGAGAGCTATCTGAATAAGGTCCTGCGAAAATCCACCAATATGTCCTTGACGGAATACTGCATCGAAAAGCGGCTGGAATATGCTGTTACGCTGCTGACGACCACCAACCTCAGCATCGGAGAGATCATTGCCAAGTGCGGTTACCAGAACAAGACTCATTTTTACAGAATGTTCCAGGAGAAATACGGAAAGACACCGCTGGAGGTGCGCAAAGAACGCATGTAAAAGATACATATGTTTTTTTACAGAGTCGGGATTGCCGGCTCTGTTTTTTTTAAGACTATTAGCAAAGTGCACAAAATATAAATGGTATATATGCGGAATAAGACGAAAAATGACGAAAAATGATACTCGCTTTTTCGCGGAGTTCCTTTGCGGTCATTGAAAAGCGGGCGAAAAACCGATACCATATTTGCATGAGGTTGAAAAACAATACCCCAAATGACCGGCTGGGCCGAATAATTCTTGGATACCCGATCAAAGGAACGGAGGAGCGTAATGGAAAGAGAACTGATCCTGGCTGCACACAAGGTGTGTAAAGCCTTTGGCCCCACACGCGCACTGATCGATGTGGATGTGGAGGTTCGAAAAGGCGAAATTCGCGGCCTCATTGGCGAAAACGGTTCCGGCAAATCTACATTTTGCTCCATCGTTGCGGGAGCTCTGGAGATGGACAGCGGTGAACTGGAGCTTCACGGTGAAAAATACGAAGTCAAGAGCATGGTGGAGGCCCAGAATCACGGTGTCGCCATGATTGTTCAGGAGGCAGCTACCTTCCCCGGACTGGATGTCGCCTCCAATATCTTTGCCGGACGGTTGGAGCAGTATACAAAGTGCGGCTTCCTGGACTGGAATACGATCTATGCGGAAGCGGACCGTATCCTGGAGGATATCGGCGTTCCGGAGATCAAGGGCCGGATGAACATTGAGCAGCTGAATTTTGAGGACCGGAAAATCGTGGAGATCGCCCGGGCTATGGTAAATAAGCCCGAGATCCTGATCATTGACGAGACCACCACCGCACTGGCAACCAAGGGACGCAAGCTGATCTATGCACTGATTGAGCGGATGCACAAGGAAAACAAGGCGGTGCTGTTCATCTCTCACGATCTGGATGAGCTGATGGAGCGGTGCAATACCATTACGGTACTGCGGGACGGCCTGATCATTGATACGCTGGACCGGGAGAACATGTCCATCGAGCGGATGCGGTCGCTGATGATCGGCCGGGAGCTCCAGGGGGACTATTACCGCCCGGATTTTGACGGGAACTGCAGTGAAGAGGTGCTGCTGAAGGCAGAGCAGGTAACGCTGCGTCCGTATTTTAAAAACATTGACGTTACCCTGCACAAGGGCGAGATATTGGGCTTCGGCGGCCTTTCCAACTGCGGTATGCATGAGTTGGGCCGGCTGCTCTTCGGCCTGGAAAAACCGCTGACCGGCAGTGTGACGCTTTACAAGGACGGGGAGCCCGTCCAGATCACATCCCCGTCTGTGGCGGTGGACCGGGGCATGGCCTACGTCTCCAAAGACCGGGACAAGGAATCCATCGTTCTGCAGGCCAGCATTCAAAGCAACATTCTGATGCCTGCACTCAAGGGGCTGAGCGGTGCACTGGGCTTCATCTCTCCGGCAAAGGAGCGGGCGTTGACCAACCAACAGATCAAGGTGATGAGCATCAAGTGCAGAAATGGGAGTCAGCTGGTCAAGGAGCTGTCCGGCGGCAACAAGCAGAAGGTGGTCTTTTCCAAGTGGCTGGGCACGGATTGTGATGTGTTCATTCTGGACTGCCCCACCCGCGGCATTGACGTGGGTGTCAAGGCCGATATGTATAAGCTGATCATGGAGCTGAAGCGGCAGGGCAAGGGCATTATCATGATCTCCGAGGAGTTGCTGGAACTGATCGGCATGAGTGACCGGATGATGATCTTCAAGGACGGAAAGGTGTCGAAGGAATTTGCCCGCAGCGCCGATCTGAAGGAAAACGACATCATCGAGTACATTATTTGAGGAGGGCACACCATGGCAGAATCCAGTAGAACCAGTGAGCAGAATCTTCTGATTCAGGCGCGCCTGGATAAGCAGGCAGCCAGGAAGCAGGTCATCGGCAGGATCGTCCCCTATTTTGGCCTGGTGTTTCTGTTCGTTTTCTTTACCATTGTTACAAAGGGACTTTTCATCAGTAAGAAAAATCTGACGAATATGGTGGAGCAGTGCTTCACCATGTGTATCCTAAATTCCCGCAGAATTAACTGATGGTTCGTTTAGCTGA
>ULVN01114348.1_pt1 | contig 11024 bp, 2 predicted proteins | sample 1959491 | NCBI WGS metagenome assembly ULVN01 (sample SAMEA4835787, study PRJEB28245) | human gut metagenome | biome: gut microbiome; material: fecal sample | place: Denmark | collected 2008 | reverse complement strand
GTTGAGATGTGCATGCCCGGCGACAACGTCGACATGGACGTCGAGCTGATCACCCCGATCGCAATCGAGACCGGTCTGCGTTTCGCTATCCGTGAGGGTGGCCGTACCGTCGGTTCCGGTGTTGTCATCGGCATCAACGAGTAATTCATTTGTTTTGAACAGCCGGAGCATTTGCTCCGGCTGTTTTCTTATTTATCATGTAAGCTAAGCAGACATTTTTGGCTCCCTCTGATGGGGAAGCTGTCGGCGCAGCCGACTGAGGGAGAAAAAATTACAAATCGATTTTCAACTCCGCTTATTACATAGTGTAAAAGAACACCGGCAAGCTCAATGCTTGTCGGTGTTCTTATGTACGTACATTCTGCTCGGCGTTTCCTCGCCGTCGCCGGTTGCCATGCAGTAGAACTCCCAGCCCGCCGATTATCTCGCCGTTGCCGCCGAGCATCACATACCAGCGTGGGACAGCACTCGCCGTGAGGCTGTCATTCATGCTCTCAAGATATGCCGCCAGCGGCACACCCCATTTCTTGTGGAACCACTGCGCCGCCGTCTCAATAAGCTCCGGACGGTCACACAGGCGTCACACAGGCATATAAGTTCATTTTACGTCGTTAGCCCTCATAAGACGCTTGCGTACGAAACCGAAGTAGTATATCACGAACGCAACGGCGGTCAGTCCCCAGGTCAGCGGATAGCTGAGCGCGACGGTGCTGATGCTGTGCCAGCGCGGGACGGCGGTGTATATCCATATGACGCGCGTCAGGCAGATGCCCGCGGCGGTGATGATCGTGGGTATCAGCGTGTCGCCAAGCCCGCGCAGGCCGCCGCCGAATATCTCGATCGGGGCGTACGTCCAGTACCACGGTGCCATGAATCCGAGTATCTGCACCGCGATGACCATGACCGTCTCGTCCTCAACGAACAGGCCGAAGAAGAAGCGGCAGGTCATCATGAACAGCACGGAGATGAGCGAAGTCGTGATCATGCCGAGCGCCATGCAGTCGCGCAAGCTGGCGCGTGCTCGGTCATACAGCCCCGCACCATAGTTCTGGCCGACAAAGGTCATCAGCGAGATGCTGTACGCGTTCAGAACCATCCAGTTGAACGCGTCGAGCTTGTTCACGGCGACCCACGCGGCGACGGTGTCCGTGCCGAACTTGTTGATGGACGCGGTGATTATCATGTTTGAAATGGCGTAGAGCACGGACTGAAGCCCTGCGGGAAGGCCGATGCGCACCGCGCGGCGCATCATGCGTCCCTCGATGCGTATGTTTTTCAGCTCGAGCCGGTAGCTCTGCTTGCTGCGTATCAGACTGCGGCAGACGAGCACGGCGCTGATAAGCTGGGCAAGGCTCGTCGCAATGGCGACGCCCTCCACCGCCAGATCAAATACGACGACGGCGACGATGTCCATCGCAACATTGAGCACACAGCAGATGATGAGGAAATACAGCGGGCGCTTCGAATCGCCGACCGCGCGCAGTATGGCCGAACCCATGTTGTAGATCATAGCAGGGATCATCGCCAGATAGACGATGCGCATATAGCTCACGGAGTCGGCCATAGTCTCCTCCGGAGTATCCATAATGCGCAGGAGCCACGGCGCGGTCACAATGCCCACAACGGTCATTATAACGCCGCAGACGGCCGCAAAAACTATGGCGGTCTGTACACCCTTGCTGACGTCCTCGTCGTCGTTTGCGCCGTAATACTGCGCTATGATGACCGTAGCGCCGGAACACAGGCCGGTGAAGAAACCGATGATGAGGTTCAGTATCTGTGAGGCGGAGCCGCCGACGGCGGCGAGCGCATTTTTGCCGACAAAGCGGCCGACTATTACCGCGTCGGCCATGTTATACAGCTGCTGGAACAGCATACCGAGCAGAACGGGGAAGAAGAAGTTCATCAGCTGCTTGAGGATGCTGCCCTCGGTTATTGCATTGCGTTGAATCCTATGCTCGTCCATATCAAAAAAACGGCGCAGTGCGCCGATCCTCCATTTTCAATATCCATGGGTCATCTATGCTAACACAGAGAAAGGAAAAACACAAGCGGCTAAAAATGCTGATTTTTCAAGGCTTTTTGACACTTTTTATGTGTATTTTTGAGCAGCTTGATATAAGCTTATGTAAATAATATTACGTATACAACATTATGTGAACTAATTTGGAAATCAAACACAGCCCTCATCGGACAGCGCCGCATTTTGATGCGGCGCGCTTATGCGCTTATATAATTGTATAAATTGAAATCCCCTCTGCAGTTTATCACTGCGGAGGGGATTCGTTTAGTTTAGTGCTTTGCTATTTTGAGCTTATTCCTGCTCCTCGCGCTTTCTGCGGTAGAGGTACACAGTGCCCGCTGCGCCTGCGCCGCTCATGCTCATGAGGGCAAGCAGGAGGAGAAGGTCGCTGCTGTCGCCGGTCTTGGGCTTTTCAGCCTGATCCTTGACGTACAGGAAGCCGCGCTCAACGGTGATCTCGTAGTTGTCGGCCTTGGTGTTGTCGTTGAGTTTGTAGGTGAAGTCGTTGTAGCTCCAGCCGATGTCCTTGCGCTTGCCAGTCACATCGTAGGTCGCGCCTTCGCCTTCAACAAAGCCGTCTCCGCCGACCTCGACCTTGTTGCAGGTGAGGTACTTGCCGTCGTAGATCTTGCAGGCGGTGCCGGAGGTGAGAGTTACCTTGCGCTTGGTAACGGTCAGGGTGCCGTCAACGGAGTCGTCAAAGATGTAGTTTGCGGTGACGTCCTCATCGCCGCGCATGACGCGGTAGGACTTGATGACGTTCACGCTGCTGCCGGCGTCGGTCTGGCTGCCTTCGACGACTGCCTCAAGCACGTCGCCCTCGGCGAGAACGAAGTCGGTGTAGGTGAAGCCATCGTCGGTGAGCGGAGTGCCGTCATAGGTCTTCTCCGCGCTGTTCGCGGTGATGACGATGTGCTGCTCGGGGCTGGTGACGGTGAGCTTGCCTTCCTCGGTCTCGATGATGTAGTTCTCGGCAAGAGTGCCCTCGTTCAGCTCGTAGGTGAAGCTGTTGTCGCTGCTGCCGACGTCGAGCTGGCTGCCGGTGACGTCATAGGTGACGCCTTCGCCCTCGATGAAGCCGTCGCCGGTGACGGTGATCTCGTCATTGGTGAGCGGAGTGCCGTCGTAGACCTTCTCGTCGTCCGCGGAGGTCATAACGACCTTGCGCGCGGTAACGGTGAGCTTGCCGTCAACGGATTCTGCGAAGCGGTAGTTTGCGGTGACGTCGGTCTCGCCGCGCATGACGCGGTAGGACTTGACGACGTTTGCGCTGCTGCCTGCGTTGAGCTGGCTGCCCTCGACGACTGCGGTAAGCACATCGCCGTCAACAAGGATGCCGGAGGTGAAAGTGTAGCCGCCGTTGATGAGTGCGGAGCCGTCATACATCTTCTCGCCGCTGTTTGCGGTGATAGTGATCTCGGTGAGGATCGGCTTGACGGTGAGTTTGCCTTCCTTGGTCTCGATGATGTAGTTTGCGGCAAGAGTGCCTTCGTTCAGTTCATAGGTGAAGCTGTTGTTGCTGCTGCCCTCGTCAAGCTGGCTGCCGGTCACGGTGTAGGCCGCACCCTCGCCCTCAGCGAAGCCGTCTCCGGTGACGGTAACGGTGGAGTTGGTTAGCGGAGTGCCGTCGTAGACCTTCTCGTCATCAGCGGAGGTCATGAGAACCTTGCGCTGTGCGATGTTGAGCTTGCCGTCAACGATGATGAAGGTGACATTGGTGAAGTTCGCGCTGGTGTTCTTGAAGTCTTCGGGAGCAAGCTCCATGTCGTAGCTGTCCGCGTTGGTGCTCTTGACGGTCGCGTCGCCGCTGAAGCTGTAATCGTTCGCGGTGTAGAGCGGATTGCTGCTTACGGCGTCATAGCCGGTGACGACCTTTTCGCCGCCGTCGTACAGGTAGTCGCCGCCGCGCTCGGTGACGGTAACGATTACTTCGTCGGTCACGGGAGTGACAATGAGGCTGCCCTTCTCGTAGGTGATGGTGTAGTTTGCGGTGACGTTTTCTTCACCTGCCATAATGACTGCGGCGGAGGCGACGTTATCGCTGCTGCCAACGTTGGTCTGGCTGCCGGTGACGGTGGCGGTGAGCTTATCGCCCTCGGCAAGCTCGGTGTTGGTAAAGCTGTTCTTGGTGAGAGGCTGACCGTCATAGACCTTCTCCGCGCTGTCGGCGGTGATGGTAAGGGGCTTTGCGGTGATGGTAAGGGTGCCGTTGGCCTGGGATACGTTCGCGTACTGCGCTTCGTTGTCTATCGTCAGGGTGACGATGGCGTTGTTGCCGTCTGCGCTGTCGGCGACGTTCTTGACCTGCTTGGTGATGATCGCGGTGACGGTATCACCGGTGGAGAGCTTGGCGGATTCGCCGGCTGCAACGGTGTAGCTCTCTTCGCCGAAGGTCACGGTGTAGCCGCCGTCGGCGTGGAACTTGCCGTCATACTCCCAGGTGCCGCTGTTCGCAACGACCTTGAGCTCCTTGGAGCTGCGGGTGATGCCCAGCTTGCCGATCTCGGGGGTGACGATGTAGTTGGAATCCTTGTAGCCTGCTTCCTTGGTGTACTTGATGTCGTTGTCAACCTCACCGTAGTAGGTGATACTGCCGGTGGCCTTGATGCCGCTGACCTCGCCTTCAACGAAGCCGTCGCCGGAGACGGTGACATCGGGACGGGTGAGCGGGGTGCCGTCGTATTCCTTGGTCGCGCTCTCGCTGGTGAGAGTGACGGTGCGCGGATCGATGGTCAGAGAACCGTCGGTAACGACGAAGGTGACCTTACTGAAGTTTTCGTTCTTGCTCTCAAAGTTGCCTGCGGTAAGACCCATCGGGTAAGAGGTCGCCCTGGCGTCGGTAGCGGAGACCGTCGCATTGCCGGTGAGTGCAAAGTCGCTTTCCTTGTAGAGGTCGCTGCTGATGCTGGTCACTTTGTAGCCGGTGACGGTCTTTTCGGTGCCGTCATACTTCTCGGTGCCGGTGTTGCCGGAGATGTAGACAACAACTTCGGTCGCGTCAGCGATGATGGTGAGAGTACCGGTCTCTCTGACGATAATGTAGTTGCTGGCCTTGAAGTTCTCGCCCTCGGTGAAGGTGATGGTATTGGGGACGCTGCCCTTGTCGGTTATGGTGCCGATGGCCTTGATGTCGCTGACCTCGCCGTCAACGAAGCCTTCGTCGGAGACGGTGACATCGGGGCGGGTGAGCGGGGTACCGTCATAGGGCTTATCGGCGCTCTCACTGGTCAGAGTGACCTTGCGTTCGGTGACGGTCAGAGTGCCGTTCTCAATCTCACCGAAGGTGTAGAAGTCGGTGACGTCCACATCGCCGCGCATGACCTTGTAGGACTTGACAACGTTTGCGCTGCTGCCGGCGTCGGTCTGGCTGCCTTCGACGACTGCGGTAAGCACGTCGCCCTCGGCGAGGATGTTCTGCGTGAAGTCGTAGCGGGTCTCGGTGAGCGCCTGACCGTCGTAGGTCTTGTTCGCACTCTTTGCGGTGATGTTGATCACGCTGGTGTTCTTGGTGACGACCAGTTCGCCGTATTCCTGAGTGATGGTGTAGTTGTCAGCCTTGGTGCCTTCGGTCAGCGTGTATGTGAACCAGTTCTTGCTGCTGCCCTTATCGGTCTGGCTGCCGGTGACGTTGTAGGTCGCACCCTCGCCTGCGACGAAGCCGCTGCCGCCGACGGTGACGGTGGGATTGGTGAGCGGATTGCCGTCATATTCCTTTTCACCACCGCCGGAGGTGAGCGTTACGGGACGCGGGGTGACGGTGAGCGTGCCCTTCTGGCTTGCACCGAAGGTGTAGTTGTTGGTGACGTCAACGCCGTCGCGCGTGACCTTGTAGGACTTGACGACGTTGTCGCTGCTGCCCTTATCGGTCTGGCTGCCAACGACTTCGACCTCAAGCTTGTCACCCTCGGCGAGCTTGCCGGTGTAGGTGTAGTTGCTGTCGGTGACTGCCTGGCCGCTGTAGACCTCGGTCTTGCTGTTCGCGGTGATGACGATCTGGGTGGAAACTGCGGTGACGGTCAGGTCGCCGTATTCCTTGGTGATCTCGTAGTTCTTTGCCTTGGTGTTGGCGTTCAGCTCGTAGTCGAAGGTGTTCTTGCTGCTGCCGACATCGAGCTGGCTGCCGGTGAAGGTGTAGGACGCGCCCTCGCCGTCAACGAAGCCGTCGCCGGAGACTTTGATTTCGCTGCTGGTGAGCGGGGTGCCGTCATATTCCTTGCTGTCGGAGCCGGAAGTGATGGTCAGGGTGCGCGGGGAGATCACGAGCGTACCGTCGTAGATCACGAAGCGGACGTTCTTTAAGTTCCCGTTGATGTTCTTGAAGTCTTCGGGAGCGAGGTTCATGTTGTAGGTACCGGCATCAGTGCCCTTGATGGTGGCGTCGCCGCTGAAGGTGAAGTCGCTCTCCTTGTAGAGCGGGTCGCTGATGCTGGTCACTTCGTAACCGGTGACGGCCTTCCCGGTGCCGTCATACTTTGCGCTGCCGCTGTTCTCGGTGATGGTGACGACCACTTCATCGGTAACGGGGGTTATCTCCAGCTTGCCGGGGGTAAGGGTGATGTCGTAGTTGTTGGCATCAAACTTATCGGTAGTGGTGTACACGATGGTGTTGTCAACACTGCCGACCTCGGTGATGGTTCCGGTGGTCTTGACCTCGGAGACTTCGCCGTCAACGAAGCTGCCGGTGGTGAACTTGTAGTTGGGATTGGTGAGCGGCTGGCCGTTGTAGACCCTGCGGCCGCCCTCGGACTCGATGACGACTACGCGCGGGGTGACGGTCAGGGTGCCGTCAACGGAGTCGGTGAATTTGTAGTTGCCGGTGACATCATCGCTGCCGCGCACGACCTTGTAGGACTTGACAACGTTTGCGCTGCCGCCCTTGTTGGTCTGGCTGCCCTCAACGACTGCCTGAAGCACGTCGCCATCAACGAGGACGCCCTCGGTGAAGGTGCAGCCATTGTCGGTGAGCGCCTCACCGTTGTACTCTCTGGTCTTGCTGTTAGCGGTGATGGTGATGAATGCGGCCTTCGCGGTTATCGTGAGGCTGCCGTTGTTTGCCTCGGTGACGATGTACTTCCCAGTCGCGTCAACGGTGCCGACGGTGCCGTCCGCAAATTTTGCGGGATAGACGCCGGCGTCAGTGCCCTTCGCGCCGACGGTGATGGCGGAGAAGTTAGCATCTTCCGGTGCGCCGGTGAAGCCGCTGACGGACTGCTCAATGCCGTTGTATTCGTGTGTAGCGCTGTTTGCGGTCAGCTCAACGTTTTTATAATAATAGAAGGTGATTACGTTGCTGCTGCTGTCGGGAACGAGAGTGATGCTCTGGGAGTCGGTGCTGACGGCGGTGTATCCGCCGACCGTGATCGGGGTCTCGGTGATGGTTTGGCCTACGGTCTGGTCTGCAACAACCTTATCGTCGGCAACCTTATCCTCGGTACCGTTCCAGAGATATCTGACCTTGTAGTCCACGTTGATGGCTTCCCAGACGGCGTAGAGGTCGTTGGAGCCATTGTTGTCCAGACGGGCTTCGGAGCCTGCGGGGTAGTTAGCCGTATCTGCGTCAGCCTTGTCTGCCCAGCCCTTGAACTCGTAGCCGGGACGCGTGGTCATGCCGGTTGCGTTGTAAGCCATGACGGTGACCTTGTCGTTGTTGGGAACGGCGTCGATGGTCTTGGTCTGGTCAGTGTCAAAGTTCGAGTGGTAGGTGAGCGTGACCTTGACGCTGGGGTCGACGTAGTTCGCGGTGAGGGTCTTGTTGCCGGTCATGGTGACGTAGCTGCCGGGATAGTAGACCTTGCCGGTCTCGTCAGTCCAGTATGCGAACACCTTGTCGCCGCTCTTGAGCCCGCTGCCGTCCTTGACCTGTGCAAGCGCCTCATATTCGTAGCGGTTTTCGTCGGTTATCGCGGCGTCGGTTCCGGTGACGTAGGTCAGCGTGTAGACCTCGCCCTCAAGGACTGCCTTGACGGTGGTGTCGCTGCCGATGGCGCTGTTGACGTCAACGGCAGTGCCGTCCTCGTATACCCACTTGAGAACGGTTCTGCCTGCCTCGGCGATCTTGGCCTCGGCATCCTTGAACACGTCCACGCCGGAGATGACTGTACCGATGGCGACCTCGTAATTGGACGCGGTATATCCGCCGAGTGTGGGAACCTGCACCGTCAGCGTGACGGGCTTCTCGACCCAGTATGCGAAGAGGGTGAGGTTGTCCGCGGGCATCGTCTTGCCGGTGAAGTCGAAGTGCTGCGTAGTGCTGGTTATCTGAGAAGGCTCGACCTCGTACCAGCCCATGAACACTGCGTTCTCGCTGAAGCCTTCAGGACGTGCAGGAACATAGTTGTTGTAGCTGTCCAGCTTAGCTTCGTATTCTACGGTGTTGTCAGAAACGGCACCGTAGTTGTTGAAGGTGAGCGTGTAGGACTTGCGCATGTAGTAAAGGTAAAGCGTGTTGTTGCTGAAGTCTTTCTGGTTACGGTAAAAACCGGCAACGCTGGCGCTGTACCGATTAAAGCCGTCTATGTTATGATACTCTTCATCGTAAGTAGCATAATTGAAGTATGTTTGTACTTCCTTGTACAGACTGAAGTTGGCAGTGCTGGTAGGCCAACGATTGCTGTTTACAGTCGTTCCAACATTCTGCACATAGTAATATATGGTCTTGAGTTTGTTGCTGCTCTTATCATAGAGATTAAAGGTTGCATCGAAGCCGGGCATACGGTCGAGCGTCTGGAGTGCGTAGTTATATTTATTGCTATCGGTGCACTCCCATGCACGTCCGTTATAAGTCGTGTTGAACGGATGCTTGCCAAACTCGGCAAAAATCGAAGCGTTATATTTTGCGGTTATTGTAGCTACGGTGTGGTAGCTGCCGCTAAAAAATCCCCCTGTGTACTCGCGGAAAGTCAATTTGTAGCTGTTACGGGAGAAATAGACATTCAGAACGCTGGAGCCGTCGGCGCGGATGGTTGCCGAGTCGGACGAGCTGAACTTGAAGTGCTGTCTGTCAGACACACTGTTTGGCAGTGCGCCGGTGGTTGCATTGAGCGTTACCGTGCTGCCGACCTTGCCGGTCAGAGTAGCGGTGGCCAGAGCGGAGTAATTGGTATCGTCCGCGTTCTCGCCCCAGTAGACGACCATGTACTTGACATCGTCGCCTTCCCAGACGGCGTAGAGGGTGGTGTCAGCAGTGGGCGCAATGGAGGTAACAACATTGGCACCGTCCGCAGTGGTGCTCCAGCCCTTGAAGCTGTAGCCGGTGCGGTAGGGAACGGTGACGGTGCTGAGGTTAAGAGCCTCGCCCTTCTTAATGGAGCGGGAGGCTACCATGCTGCCGCCGGTGGTGTTGAAGGTGACCCAGTAGCAGTCCTCGGTGACGGGGTAGACATAGGTGTCGGCAGTGACGACGGTATCGGCGGTGAATACCGCATCGTTGCCGACGACCCAGCCGGTGACTACCTTGCCATTCGGCTCATAGTCCGTAGGCAGAGCGACCTTGAAGTCGTTGGCCGCGTTTGCGATCGCGGTGGAGTGCACCTGCCCGTCAACGGTCATAAAGTACACGTAGAACACGGCCTCGAACTTGGCCATGACCTTGACTTCACTGCGGCCACTGTAATTGGTGTACGCGTTGCTGAAGTCGAACTCCTGTGCCTCAAGCTGGCCGGTGGCATCAACGGCATACCAGCCGAGGAACTTGCGGCCCCCCTCGATGGCGGGCGTCGCCGGAGCGGTGAGCTGGCCGTTGCCGTTGACGACCTGTGTGTCGAGAAGCGTCTCCCCGTTATAGAACTTGAAAGTTATATGCGTATCGGGCGTCTCGACAGGATTGACGGACGTGACGGATGCTCCGCCGGCGGCCAATCCGGACTGGGCTTCCGTGCCTTCTGCGAAGGCGCCGACAGGCAGCAGCGTCATCACCATGCACAGGCACAGAAACAGTGCAAAGAGTCTTTTTTTCATTTCTGTGAATAAACCTCCCCAAATAAAATACCATATGAATAAGTATGCTTTGCCGCCGCAGGCAGCCGATGGGGGACTGAGACGCACCCCGCCGGGGCATGGACAACCATGCGCCGCTTCAACGCCCGGAGTCTGAGACGCCCCCGGACGGCCGCACGGCACACGCTTCGCATAACTATATTACACGCTTATAATAGACGAAATTGGTCAAATTTTGAAGTGCCGTTTTTGTAGTTATTTGGCGGTTGGAAGCAGTTACAAAACGTAATCTTTCAGTTCCGTTTTACCGCCGACGTGGAGCTTGGCATATATGACCGACGCCATGTTTTTTACGCTGCCGACGCTCATGCCAAGCCGTTCGGCGGCCTCCGCATAGGTGAGATCGTCGGCGAGGAGACGGGCGAGATGGTGCTCGCGGTTGGAGAGAATGGCGGTTGCGCTTGACATGGTGAGCCGGCCGCGGAAAGCCATCCAGTTCTTCCAGCATCTTGTCCAGAGCTGTATAACGCGCCTGTACTGCTCCGGATATTCCTGCTGTGACACGGATTCTATAAGGCCGCTGTGCAAGGTAAGAAACTCGGTGAAGGGGATTACATAGTCATACGGCATGGCGAGAGACATGGTTTCCCGCAGGTGTGCCTCGCTGGCGTGCATGTCGCCGGCGGCGCAGAGGGCGGCGCTGCATATGAGACGGAGATAAAGATGAATCAGGCTGAAGCCGCTTTCCACGGGCAGAAAGCTCAGCGCGGTTTCGGCTGCGGCCTTTGCCTCCGCTTCACGCTTCGCGGTGAGCAGGTATTTGCTGCGTGTGTATATCGCAAAGGGGATAAGCTCAGCCGGCAGCCCGGCGAACTGCCCGTCCCGGATCCACTCCGGTACAAAGTGCGGCATGTATAGGCCCAGCGCCGTGCATGAGTGCAGCAGCCGTGCCGCGCGTGAGCCGACGCTGTCGGGAGCCTGATCTATCAGCGCGTATACACCCTCAACGGCGGAATTAAAGGCCGGCACGTCGCCAAGACATACGCTCAGCGGCAGAACGAGGGAT
>ULVN01117546.1_pt1 | contig 11060 bp, 17 predicted proteins | sample 1959491 | NCBI WGS metagenome assembly ULVN01 (sample SAMEA4835787, study PRJEB28245) | human gut metagenome | biome: gut microbiome; material: fecal sample | place: Denmark | collected 2008 | reverse complement strand
CAGCCGCAGGAAGAGCTGCTTCTCTTCAGGCAGGCTTTGTTCCAGGATCTCGACCGCCCGCAACCAATGGGCGGCCCGCGCATGGGTATCGTAAAAGATGCCCCGCTCTGCTGACGCTGCCGTCGGATCACGGCCAGCCGTCGTCTTGTAGACGTATTCCGCCCGCCGCTTCGCGTAGTCCTTCCGCTCCCGCGCATAGAAGAGCAGATAGTGTTCCGCCTGGCGGTGGTCTTCTTCGATGGCCAGCGCAATACGCTCGGCTTGTGCTTTGGCTGATTCCTCCTCCATCTGCCTCTCCTTCCTGCTCAGTCTTTCTTGTCATCCTTGGCGATGCCCATGATGGGGAACGGCACCTTCTGCATCAGCGTCGCGGCAGATGCATTGCTCGGGATCCAGTAGCCGTGCTTACTGTCCCAGACCCACTGCATCTTCAGGTCCTGCTCCATCTTCTTGCATCGCGTGGTCAGCTGGTCCCGCTCTTCTTTCACGGCATCGAGATGCTTCTTGTAGCGATCCAGGCGTGACTCCATGGTCTTGCTGTCCTGCATCCAGCTGTCGGCCATCTGCCGCAGTGCCCTGTCCAGATGCTCGGCCCTGGCTTTCTCTTTCCGCCAGAGCGTGGTCGTCAGGCAGAACGCGGCCGCAAAGAACAGGATGTTCAGCAGCATCCCGGTTTCATTCCCCGTCATCACTCTCACCCTTCCTGAACCGCAGGCCGTTGTCTCTGCGGGCGTTGTGATGATTGACGTAGTCCATGAGCTTCTGCCGTGCCGCCTCGGTACAGCCGCACCGCTCCATGAAGCTGGTGGCCGCCACTTGCAGGTCGACGCATTCTTCCATGAGCTTCCACCAGCGCATCGTCCCTTCTTGTTTCGGTAATCTTTCCCGCTCTGCCGCCCGCAGCTTCGCGTAGGCTTTCCCTACCTCGTCGAATTCCTCGAGCATCTTCAGGAAGAAGTCTGTCTCGGTCCATTCCTTGTAGAGCGGCCCATTGCAGGGATGTGGGAGGATACATCGTTTCTGCATACTCATTTCAAGTCCCTCTTTCTGCGTGCCAGCTCTTTCTTCATCTCGTCGCAGACGCGGATGATGGTCTTTGCTTCCTGGCTCTTGATGGTTCCTGACCGGAAATCCGACAGGGCCTTCTGACGCCGTGCTTCATTCTCCTTCTCCGCCCGCAAAATATCGAGCTCCGTCATGTTCTTTTTCAAGCGAATCATTCCCATGTCAACCAAACCTCCTGTTCGCTTACTCTTACCGCTTTGTCCTCTCGCTGCGCGTCTCACTGTCGCCTGGCGACCAGTTCGAGATTCGCAGGTTCTGCAGCGTCTTGTGCGCCCGCCAGAGATTGTAGAGAATCAGCAGGCAGGCCACGATGCCGAGTACCACGAGTATCATCATGATGTTCACCTCCCTTCTGTGCGCTCGGTGTCCGAATCGGACACATCTTCCGGCTGTTCTTCGTCGGTGTCCGAATCGGACACAATCCCATCGAAGGGCTTCTGGATTTCCTCGGCCCATTCCTTGCTGACGGTCCAGCCTGCCTGCGGATAGCTGTAAGGGCAGGTGTTCTCGTCGGCTTTGTAGTTCACGACCTCGACCTGGTAGCGGTGCAGGAATTCCTTCCAGGCGCAGTGCCGGAAGTTCTTGCCCGAGCAGATGCCGCAGAGCCGCGGCATGATGCATTCACAGAGGTCCTCGAAGTCGGACATGGAGAGATGCAGGGTCTTCTTCATCTGGGCAATCTCCTCGACACGCCGCCTGGCCTCCCGCTCCGGCACGAAGACGACGCAGAGCTGGCTTGCCGCCCGCTTCATCTGCTTGGCGGCGTCGAGGTCGATGAGGTTGTAGCGCCGGGCAATGGCCTTCTCGAGAAAGGTGTGGCTCATGCGCAGGTACTTCATGAAGTCCTTGTCGAGGTCGCTGACGTTCTCGTAGCTCTTGATGGCCTCGCCCTCGACCATCACGAGGGCCATGAGCCGGGCCATACTCTCACGTTCCCGGCTGGACAGATACCGATTCATGCCTGTTCCTCCTTCACGAGATCCATGAGCTGCACAAGGACCTGTGCGGCCTGCTGCTGTTTTTCGGCCAGGCTCTTGCCCCATGTCTCCGCCCCGTACTTTCCTGCCAGCTTCTCATGGCGCTGGCGCAGTTCCTCGAGTTCGGCGATCAGGATGGCCGCGACCGATACCTGCTCCTTGCGGCAGCCCTGCTGGACGTTGCACGGCTTCTCGCAAATGCGGCAACAGGACTGGCACTCCGTCGCGAGTTTGCACTGCTCGCAGGGCGTCATGTTCTCGATGCCGACCATCTCCATCTTCTTGACGAGCCTCTCGTGGTGCTTCGGATGGAGAGAGCGGTAGGCCGTCTTCGGTTTTTCTGCCTCGGCCTTCGCGGCCTTTGCGACGTGTTGCAGGGATACTTTGCCTTCCTTGCCGAGTGTAGCCGCGACTTTCTTCTGCTCTGCGGCATTGAGTCGGCTCGCCTCGTAGGCTGCAGAGATTCCCATGCGCCCCTCGTCGAATGCCTGCTTGAGCTCGGGATCCTGCAGGTTCTCGGCGATGGCATGGTAGCGGGCAAGCTGGCCGGAGCTCGTCGAGAGCATCTTGCTCACGATGTCGCGGATGCGCCCTTCGACTCTGCCTGCTTCCTGCATGCGCTTGAGGACGGCCGTCAGATGCTCGGCTTGCCTGACCTTCTCGGCATCGCTGAGCTGCCGGGCCGTCGAGTTTGTCAAGAGCAGCATGAGGGCGAGCAGGTCCTTATCTCGCTCGTTCTCGATGATGCAGTTGACCTCGCTGTACTGACGCTCGCCGCGCTCGACGAGCAGGCAGCAGGCGCGGTACCGGCGCTCGCCGCTGATGATCATGTGGCGGCCATCCTCGTCTGCCGGAGCGACGACGAGATTGTGCAGCACGCCGCCCGCAATCTCGATGGCATCGGCCAGTTCCTCGATGTCCTTGACCTCATAGACGAGCTGGTTGTCCGGGTTGGGATAGAGCTCCTGCAGCATGAGCTTGCGCATCTCATACTTGGGCGCTTTGCCAGCCGACTCACGGCTTGCTTGGCTCATGAGGCCCATCAAATCAAAATTTGCCATGGTATTCTCCTTTCAGACGGCCAGAATGCAGAGGCCGATGTAGAGCAATGCGATGACCAGCATCGTCTTGAGGCTCCAGCCGCAGAAGCGCAGGAGCTCGCAGAGCATGGCCCGGCGCTGCTGGCGGCGGGCACGCTGCGCACGGTAGCGCTTCCAAGCAAAAGAGGGCTCGTAGATGGACCGTCTCATTCTGCCGCACCTTCTTCCTCGGTGTCCGAATCGGACACAAGCGAGAGTAGTTCCTCCACAAAGTCACGGTAATCCCTCGAGGCTCCGCAGCGCGGCGAGTGCAGCACGATGGGCTCCGCCGAAAAAGTCGACTCGTCCACCTTATCCGTCCAGCGGATGTAGTGGTCGAAGACCTTGTAGTCCCCATGCGAGCGCAGCCACTCCGCCCCCTGCTGATTGCTCGTAGTCCTCCGGCAGCACGTGATGAGCGTGCCGAGGAACTTGAGCTGCGGGTTGAGGTAGGCCTGCACCTGCCTTGCCTGCTCGAGCAGGCTGTCGATGCCCTCGAATGTCCAACGGCTGATGACGGCCGGGATGACGAGGTAGTCGCTCGTCGAGAGCGCGTTGACCGCGCACATGTGCAGACTCGGCGGGTTGTCGACGATGACGTAGTCATAGTCATTCTTCACCTCGCGCAGGCATTCACGCAAGCGGACCTGCTGTGGCACGACGGTATCCATCATGACCGCCCGCTCGGCTTCGGCCAGCTTGAGGTTGGCCGGGATGATGTCGAGATTCGGGAAGTCTGTATGCTGGATGACCTGCGCCGCCCGCACCGTGCGCTTCATGACGTTGGCCATGCTCGGCCTGTCGTAGCTGTACCGCTTGAAGAACTGCGACGAGTTCCCCTGCTGGTCATTGTCGACGAGCAGGACCTTCTTGCCGTGTTCGGCGGCGAGCAGGTAGCTCACGTTGATCGCGGTCACGGTCTTGCCGACGCCGCCTTTCAGGTTTGCGATGGTGATGATGATCATGTTGTTTTTCCTCCTGTAATTCATCCGCCTCATACACTGCGTGCTGGTACGGATAGCCTTCTTCGGTGAAGCCGTTATAGCTCAGCTCCACCACGACGTGATATCCCCTCGGGGCCTTGATGGTTTCCCGGTAGGTTTCTGCAGTTCGGATTGGCTCTTTCACGGGCTCTGTTCGCAAAAGATTCCGGCTTGTCATGAGGCGGCCGCGCATGGGCTGAGCATCCTGCTCCTCGCAGGCCTTGCCCACCTTCGTGCGACGGTCCACCTTGACCTCTTCTTTGACGTAGTAAGAGGCCAGTCGAAACGCATCCATGACATCACCGGCATAGGGTTTGAGGTAGACATCGCCTTGTGGCCATGCCTTTTGGAGAGCGCGGCGCATCTCCTGGAAGCTGGCATCTGGTACGGCTGGCAGAAGGATGTGGCCATGCTTGCGGCCGCCGTTCTTGAGATTCTCGAGGACAGCGATGTACTTGCAGGTCACTCCCTGCTTCTTGTACCAGCGCCGCAGCTCGCGCGTCATCTTCCCGTAGGCTGTCTTGATGGCATCCTCTGTCAACTCAGAGTCCAGCGTGAACGTCACATACCAGTCTCCTGACTCGAAGTTATCCAGGATGAGCCGACTCAGGCGCTCCGCCCGCTGCCTGGCATTGATCTTCGCCTGCTTCTGCGAGGTGCCGAGTCCCGTTCGAGGTCTTCGCCTCTCCCGGATACTCCTCTTCTCCGGCATCATCCTCTGGGTGTGGTACTTGTCTTCCACGATGTATCTCCGATGGTGGGCTACCCACCTTCTCCTGACATATGCCATCTCTGTGCTCCTGTTCTACTTGTTCCTCTATTCTGTATCTTTATGCGGATACGTGTCGGTACATTAATCCCTTTATCAAGCGGCTAAAGAGGGATCCCACCCTCAAAAATTCGCCGCTTGTCTTGCGTCCGGGAGCTTCGTGCTATATAATAGGAGGTATAGATTGTGCTGCGAAACCAATCCATACCAAGAGGTGCCATGCCGGGCACCTCTTTTTTCATGCGCTTTTACTGGGCCGTCGGATGGGGACCGGCTGCGCCGGATCGGATAGGTCTTGCCCTTCCATCGCCGCCATCCATGCCTCGAGGGCACGGCGGCGGACCTTCATGCCGTTCATCTTGAGGCCCGGTATGATGCCGGACTGCACAAGATGGTTGGCGTAGTTGAGACTGACCTTCAGGATCTTGGCCACTTCCTTGACCGTCAGAAGCTCGTCTGGTGTTTGACGCTCTCCCATATGCTTGGCCATGGCCCGCCCGGTCCGCTCGATGGCATTGACAATCATCATCTCGATAGCTGCACTCTCCAACGACTTCACCTCCCTTCTATATAATGTAGTCGCCTCGCGTTCTGTTCCTGCCGTCTTTCTCGCGCAGGACCGTCGTCATGCAGATTTGGGCTTGGGGTCATCCTTCTTCTGCCCCTCCTCTTCCGCCCCCTCTGATGCCGACTGGTCGAAAATCATGACGAGCGTCTGCGCCGAAGCGAGCAGCTTCGTCTTCTGAATCTCCGTCATCTTCGGCAGGACTCTCGCGATTTTCTCGACAATCTCATGATCCTGTTCGGTCATGGCCATGCTGGTCACCTCCTCTAAATTCCATTAAACGGATTTTCTATATATAATATATTCCATCAAACGGATTTTGTCAACACTTTCTTCTTGCATTTTTCCGTTTAATGGAATATCATTATAAGAAAGGAGGTGATTCACTTGGGTGAATCTATCAATGCTCGTATTAAGCAGCTTCGAAAAAAGAAAAAGTTGAACCAAACGGAGTTTGGCTCTGTAATCGGGTTGAAAAATAGCGCCATCAGTAAAATGGAACAAGAAGGCAGTGTTGTGGTAGACCAGAACATTCAGCTGATCTGCGAAAAATTCCAGGTACGGCGCGACTGGCTGGTCGATGGCACCGGCGAGATGTTCGCAGAGCGTACCAAGAAAGACGAGCTGATGGAATGGGCCGAACGCGTCTCGCAGTCCCCGCACGACTCCTTCCCCTACCGCCTTGCCGATGCGCTTGCCCGGCTGGATGAACCGCAATGGAAGATGCTGGAGCAGATTTTCGATAGAATCATGACTGAAGGTGATACAGAAAATTCAAACGTCCCCAAAGCCAAACCCGCAAAATCAAAAGCCTCTCAACCCATCCCTCACGATGACGACGATGACAATCCAGACGTCATCCGCCGCTCTTATCACCGCCAGCTCGATCAAGCCCTCGACAACGAAGAGAAGGCTGTGTCAGCCTCTTCCTATGGAAACTCAGGCATCATCTCCCACTTACATAAAAAATAAGCCGCCCGCGGGCGGCTTGTCTTTATATCATTCTAGGCCTTTGAGTTTGTATTCAAACAACGTATATCCTCTTCTGACAGTCTTATAAAAAGTTAGATGTATAGGAGATGTTATTATGGGTGATAATGTTGTCTCATTGATTGATTTACTTTCCAGCGTGGGTCTAACTGTAATAATTTCTGTATTTTTATTTTCTGTTATTAAAAATTTAAAAATATTATTAACTACATACATCATATTTATCATACTCTTTATAATAGATGTCAATTCAATATCATACGATTTTTTCTCTGTTGATATTTATGTTGGTGTCACGGTTTCGATGATATTCGCTCTCTTTTACCTAATGGAAGGGAAGCGCCATATTGCTCCTAATTGCAGAATAGCTGAGAACTCTCGTTGGCAGGAAATGATGTATCGATATCCTTTCCTTCACAGAGATACAATATATTTCTTAGAACGATTGTTCTATCGACTATTCCCAACCTATAATGATATCGCTGCATGTTGGCACCAATATTTATTGATAAAAAAAGAGTATCCATCTTTTAAAGAGATTTTCAATGCAATACAATCTGATATATTCATTCGTCTTCATGACAAAAAAGGATTATCAATTGAGCTCCATGAAAGAAAATCTACTTATCAAGATGTCATATATATCATCATGTCACATCTGGCCGCTGATATGGTTGAAGATAGAAATTTGTATGCAATGGATAATCCTATACAAAATCTATTTACAACCAATCCTACTTCATTCTTCATCTTTTGTATCCAGAAATTACGCGATAGCGGACTATATTCACCAGAAGAATATGCTGAAGCATATACAAATGTCATCGGCCATGAGCCATAAAGGAGTCTCCCCAGCTCATCAAGCCATTGTAGCGCAGACCATCTGTTCTTCCTGAGAAAAGAGGGATCATCATGAAAGTACAAAACATCCTGATTGCATTGCTACTATACTGCATCCTCGTTCCACTATCGCTCGTCTCTGCCAGTGTGTATGAAGAGACGGACTCTGCCATCAACTACACGATGTCCTATCCGATGGTCTACCTGGACCACAACCAAGAAGCTCAGGATCGAATCAACAGTGACATCTACAATTACATCGGCGCTTTCAGAACAGATTACTATGACGGCAAGTTCGTCAACGGTTTCTTCAAATACGAAGTAAAGTACGAAGATGATGATGTCTTGTCCTTGATGATCATTGATTATCGATACTACGGCGGAGCGCACGGCCTCGAGAAAGGCATCGGCCTGAACTACAGCAAGAAGACTGGACAAAGGCTGCCATTGCCATACTTTGTCCGTTTAAGGCCGGACGATGCCTCAGAAGTATTTTCTCTCCCGATATATAACTGGAATAACAAACAGCTCTTCTATAGCACGACAAAGGATTTTGTAAAATATACCCGGAAGCGTAAAGGTATCACCGACAATTTCTACCTGATGGGCAATGGCGCTATCGCTTTGATATACCAGCCCTACGAACTGTCTTGCTATGCTGACGGCATTACGCATATCGTAATCTCCGCGAAGTATGTTGATTACTTCAACCGACGGAACCATGAGTAAGGAGGGAGGCATATCATGAATAAGCAAAACATCTTGATCGGCGCAATGACCGTGGCCATCGCCGCCCTGGGCATCATCACCTATCAGCAACAAAACTACATCGAGCAGCTCGCCACAGCTCAGCAAAGTAGCTCCATCAGCAAGCAGATCAAGAAGCTGAGCAGCCGGGTGGATGATCTCGAGAGTCAGATTGACGGCATCGAGTCAAATCAAAATGATATCGACCTGCTCCGCGCAGATCTCGAGGAGCTGGATGCCCGACTCCGCGATGTCGAGAACACGCCCAGTCCCGTCGAGTGGCATGACGACTTTGATATCAGCGACCTAGAGAATCGAGTGAATGATGCAGAGTCTGATATCGATAGGCTGAAAAACAGGACAAACACCTTCCCCTGATACATCAAAAGGGCACGTCCAAAAGAAAGGAATGATATCATGAATGACATCGAAGCAGTAAATGAATCCCTGTTCGAAAGTATCAAGCATATCAATGAGTACGGGCAGGAGTACTGGACGGCACGAGAGCTGCAGCCAGTACTCGAGTATGTAGAATGGCGTAAGTTCAAGGCTGCCATCGTCAAGGCCATGGACGCTTGCCAAACAAGTGGTGGCAGGGTTTCTGACCATTTTGTCGGTGCCGCCAAAATGGTTCAGCTCGGTAGTGGTGCAGAGCGTAAAGTCGAAGATTTTCACCTTTCTCGCTATGCCTGCTACCTGATTGCCATGAACGGCGATTCGCGCAAGAAGGCCATCGCCCTGGCACAGACCTATTTTGCCGTCAAGACACGCCAGCAAGAACTCATCGAGAATTACGACTCGTTGACGGACGACCAGAAGAGGCTGGCAATCCGTCAGGAGATGAAGAAGCATAACAAGGCACTGGCCGATGCCGCCCATGATGCCGGCGTGATCACGAACCTTGATTATGGCGTCTTCACAAACTACGGATACATGGGGCTGTACGGCGGTATGAAGGCCAAGGACATCCACAAGAAGAAGGGCCTGAAGAAAAGCCAGAACATCCTGGACCACATGGGCGTCGAAGAACTGGCGGCAAACCTCTTCCGTGCCACCCAGACCGAAGCCAAGCTTCGCCGCGACAACGTGCAAGGGAAAGAAAAGGCCAACATGACGCACTATGCCGTCGGCAAGAAGGTCCGTGATACCATCAAGGATCTCGGCGGCACCATGCCCGAAGACCTCCCGACACCAGACAAGAGCATCAAACAAATTGAGCGCGAGCAAAAGAAGAAATTGCCCAAGGGAGAATGAGCACAACAATGCGGCGCAGGGTCTGTACAGCAAAAGGGCACGTCCCAAAGAACGCGCCCTTCTGTGCCTACCATAGAGATAGTACAACATATACTACATACATTCATATTATATCATTTTTTCGTCCCACTGTCATCAGGCCGATACGGGAAGTCCAGCTTGATCTGCTTCGGTGCTTTACATTATTTTGGGGCTCATATATTCTGTCAAATTATAAAATCTCGAAAGGATGTTATTATGGAATATAATTTTTATTGTGATGAAACCTGCCATCTAGAGCATGATAAAAGCAACGTGATGGCATTAGGAACAATATGGGTTGAAAAAGAACGCGTAAAAGATATAAATTCTTATATAAAAGTAATTAAAGAGCAAGCAGGCTTTAACCCACAGTCAGAAGCAAAGTGGACAAAAATATGTAAAAAACATCTAAACGTGTATACAGAATTAATCAATTACTTTTTTGATGAAAGCACCTTACACTTTCGTTGTGTATTAATTCCACATAAGGAAAAATTAGAACATAAACGATATCATCAATCACATGATGAATGGTATTATAAAATGTATTTCAACTTACTGAAGACATTATTAAGTCCAGATAGTTTATATAATATTTATATTGATATAAAAGATACACATTCTTATGAGAAAGCTCAAAAACTATTTGATGTATGTTCTAATAATATGTATGATTTCTCACATCTTTCCCTAAAAAAAATACAGCCAATTCGTTCTGAAGAAGTGGAAATTATGCAATTAGTAGACATCTTAATTGGGGCTATTGCATACAATAGTCGTATTTTTAGTTCAGAGCATCATGAAAGTGAAAGTAAAAGGGAAATCATTAATCTTATCAAAAGGAGATCTAGATATTCATTAACTTATAGTACACCCTATCGAGAAGATAAATTTAACCTTTTTGTCTGGAAACAAGATTATAACACAGGAGAATTATATCATGATAGTAAACTGTGATTGGCTTCCGCCTCTAGTACTTCAGGACAGTAATACATCTAATGAAGAATATTTAGATTTATTATATTTTATTTTTTCAAACGATTTTATCGATAGTCATCCCATATTTGATAATAAAATTGTCAAAATTCGATTCCATCCACGTGTCGATAATCGTGAGCAAGCATTCTATCATGTCACAACATGTGGAGATTCGACTCGAGAACTAGATATAGATCGATGTGAACGCATTCGTTGGATACGGGCTTTTATCGAGCATGCATCCTGCCATAAAGCAACATGCTCAGATTGCAACGGTATGAAAATGTGGTCGGAGCCATATCATGGTAATGCTCGAATAAAGATTTTTTTATCCGAGGAAAGGTACTTAGTAGTTTTAGAAAAACGTACTAGGTATGTCTTGCTGATCACCGCTTACTATGTCTCGTATGACCATTCACTAGCAAAACTTGAAAAATCGTATGCAAAAGCAAGGGGCGCCTCGTTCGAGACGCCCCCAGAGACTCCTTCTACATTGTCGTAAATGAGCTATTTCCATAATACCATACTTTAGTTCATTTGAAAATATATAATTTATATTTATGGTTTTATAGTTCTATATAAACAAGCCGCCCAGAGCACCACCTCTGGACGGCAGGAATAGACGCGAGGCGAATCGCATCCATCGCATCTCTATTATAAGGGATTCGCCTCCGCTTTACAACAAGGAGGTTATCCTATGTCCAAAATCACTCTCTCATCCCGCAATGCCCTAGCGCATGTCCATGTACGCCAGCGCGGCTCGAAGTGGAGCTACCGCTTCGAGAAAGCCAA
>ULVN01021001.1_pt1 | contig 11061 bp, 10 predicted proteins | sample 1959491 | NCBI WGS metagenome assembly ULVN01 (sample SAMEA4835787, study PRJEB28245) | human gut metagenome | biome: gut microbiome; material: fecal sample | place: Denmark | collected 2008 | reverse complement strand
CTACCGGGCGCCTACCATCTTCGAGCTGTACGCCCGTATGGAACGGGCCATGGGCATGGTATACGAGGTGGACGGCAATCCGGACCTGCGGCCGGAAAAATCCCGGGACTTCGACTTCGCCCTGGAGATGCAGCGGGGCAAGAGCAGCGGCAGCGTGCGGTATTTCCACAATAAAATCGACGATATGATCCGGACCCATCTGCTGGGATTCTACGGCGGCCGGCTGCGGTATCAGTACGAAAATATCGACAAGGCACAGACCCAGGGGGTGGAGGCCGAGGGGAAGTACGCCTTCGACCGCCACTGGAGCCTGGGGGCCGGGTACACGTATCTGGATGCGCGGAACCGGAAGGACCACAGCCGGCTGACGGGGGACGCCCGCACCAGCAGCAATGTGGAACTTTCCTGGAAGGACGGCGGGGCCCATCCCTGGACCCTGACCCTGGACAACAGGTGGTACCGGGATTACCTGAACGACGACGGCAGGCAGTATACGTACAGCCTGACCGGGTTCCACGCCGTGAAGGACCTGGGGCACCGGACCACCCTGCAGCTGGGGGTGGACAACCTGTTCGACAAGAAGTTCGGACGGGAGGACCTGATGGGGCTGTACGGACGCACCTGGGAAGCCGGGGTCGAGCTGAAATGGTAAGGAAAACAGGGGGTGTGGAAGTTTCACCCCCCTGTCATACGTCATACGCCGAAGGATAAAATTTGCCGGGGCAAATTTTAACAGAATATATCCTCCGGATACCTGGGTTCGGACGTTCCTACGCATAAAAACGGAATTCGTGAAATCATGCGTAGGGTCTACCCGTAAGGGGAGACCGTCGCCAGGTCACCCGGAGGGTCATATTTTTTTTGACATTTTTTCTATGTGATGGTATAGTTATACCATGTTTAGTTAGAATACACTAACTTATCGAGAATGACAAATGAATAAGTTACTAGATTATGCCACTGTATAGTTAGGAGAAACTAATTTATGGGTAAAAAATGGATGGTATTGGGGGCGCTCTGCCTGCTGGCCCTGGGCCTGGGCAGCACTTGGATTTCACCGTACGGGATCTGGTGAGCTTTGGACGTGTACCCTACCAGAACTGGCACGGGGGCAATACGGAGAAAGATGACCGGGTGGTGGACTGGGCCATGGAAGTCAGCGACCGGATCGTAGTCATCAAGGACGGGAAAAAGTATGCGGAAGGGCCACCGGAAGAAATTATCACGCCCCGGATGATGAAGGAAGTCTACCAGGTGGACTGTGATGTGGTCAAACTGCCGGGACGGAAACGACCCGTCCTGGTGTATGGAGAAATCCGGTAAATAGTACCTATTAGTTAGCTAAAACTAACGTTAAAAATACAGGAGGAACGACGTCTATGAATCTGTTTGCAGCAGGAATCGCCTTATGCCCGGATCGCTGACCGGATCCAGGCTCAGCTGAACCAGTGCCGTCTGGATTTGGAGGACTTGGCCCGTATGGACAGCCGTCTTTCTGACATCCAGTGGCTGGGTGACCTATGGGAAGAGTATGGGCTCTGGAAGCACAATGGATATCTGTATCATCTTACCGAAGCTGGACAGTTCTGGGAAGTGAACATGACCCAGACGGTCCTGGAATGTGTGGAACTGCTCATGGAAGGAGCGGAACAGGGGAAAGCAGCGGAGGCAAGGGTGGCGGAGCAGGGCTAACGCTACCATTACTGCTGCCGCGTAACCCAGGCGCACGATATGAATCCAGCTGTTTTGTCAGCGGGGATTTTCGAAAGCGACATGTACCATTTAGTACTATGCCGCATTCGAAAATCCCTGCTTTCGCGCATCTGACCTACTCTGACATCTTTTTTAGCGTGAGGCAGGGCATCTCAAATTTTCTTGAAAAATTTTAGAAAACCTGTTGACATTTTGTACCATCTTTTATATAATAACACTCGCAGCGCATGAGCGTCGCAAGAAATTCCCCGATAGCTCAATGGTAGAGCACTCGACTGTTAATCGAGTTGTTGTAAGTTCGAGTCTTACTCGGGGAGCCAAGTGGCCGGATGGTCAAGCGGTTAAGACACCGCCCTTTCACGGCGGTATCGGGGGTTCGATTCCCCCTCCGGTCACCAATTCTTATGGGCGCTTAGCTCAGCTGGGAGAGCGTCTGCCTTACAAGCAGAATGTCAGCAGTTCGATCCTGTTAGCGCCCACCATATTTTTTTTACCCTTTTTTGCTTATAATCAAGTTGGCCTGTTTGTGCGACGGGGCGTAGCTCAGTTTGGTAGAGCACCTGCCTTGGGAGCAGGGGGTCGTAGGTTCAAATCCTGTCGCTCCGACCAATTTTCACTTTGCGGGTGTAGCTCAATGGTAGAGCCCTAGCCTTCCAAGCTAGTTACGTGGGTTCGATTCCCATCACCCGCTCCATTTTATTTGGCCCCGTAGCTCAGCTGGATAGAGCAACGGCCTTCTAAGCCGTGTGTCGAGCGTTCGAATCGCTCCGGGGTCACCAAGGTAATATCAGCCTTCCCGAGTTCGGGAAGGCTTTTTGTTTGCCATTTTTAGTAGTTTTTCTAGTAGTTTTCTATGGAGAAGCAGCCATGACGAACAATATCTGTGATCGGGCTATCCGGGACTTTACCATAGGCCGGAAAGACTGACTGTGAAGTACAGAATATATGCAAGTAAGCAATAGGTCCTGCCGACTGGTCGGCAGGACCTATTGCTTTACATTGTTGGACACAGGATGATTTTATGGTTACCTAACACCATTTTACTTGTAAAAATATGAAAGAAGTAGATTATGTCTTGTTTTTTTGATATAGTAAAATTACGTCACAACTGGAGGTGCTTTATGAAAGAGTACAAAATCATAAGCCTGGAAAAAACGGGAATCGAAAATGCAGGATTGGTAATTCAGGCCGAAATTGCAGGAGAACCCTGCGAAATCTGCTTCGACTGTGGCTTTGATGAAAATGGAAAACCCTTCCGCAAGGAACACGATGATTTTTGGGATGCTCCCCCTATTGCACACTTAAGCTGCGAGATTGCTATTTGGGATAAGGAACATACTTGGGAAAGCGATGAAGAATCTCTTTCTGCTGAATGGAAGGAAACCGTAGAAGAAATCATCAAAAAAGTATTGGATGATTTTGACAGCATTCCTAAAGTAAAAACTTTATAATTCAAAAAAACGGTAAAGGATGTTCATCCTATACCGTTTTTTATGTTGGCTTTGGATAAACACTGGATTTTTAAGCGCTTACGAATCAAAGTCGATTCCATGGTCCTTTTGTTTTAAATTCCAAGATCATCCAATGCCCTTACGGCCGCTTTTTGGATATCCGGCACCAGGTGGGAATAGGTGTCCAGAGTCAAGGTAATGGTGGAATGGCCAAGACGTTCCTGCACGATTTTTGGATTGACTCCTTTGGCCAGCAACAGGGTGGCATGGGTATGGCGCAAGTCATGGAAGGAAAAATCATGGATACCCAGTTTTGCCAGAATTGGCAGAAAGTAGCGAGCCTTGAAATTGCTGGTGGACAGGATGTTGCCAAACAGGCCGGTAATCAATGCGTGCCTGACATTGTGCCAATGGTCTCCTAAGCGGGATGCATACTGGTCCTGGAAAGAGCGGTACTTTTTTAGCTCTGCTGCCAAGTCAGTACTGATTCGGATCAGCCGCCGGGAATGTTTTGTTTTTGTAGTTTGAAAAATGTTGAGCTTGCCTCCGGTCTGGATGGATCTTCTGACGGAAATGGAACTGCTTTCCAGATCCACACAGTCCCAACAGAGTCCAAAGACTTCTCCAAGGCGCATCCCGGTGCTGGCTGCCAATTGGACAGCGATAAAAGAGGAATAATAAAGCATCTCATGGGGATCTCCCAGATGCTCCATGGCCTGGTCCTTCATGGCCTGGAGGAGATTGTGGAGTTCTTCAATGGAAAGCACGTGGATTTCTTTTACTTCCAGCACAGGGGCTTTTGTCAGTTCTACGGGATTTTTGATTAGCAGATTTACCTGGACGGCGTAACGGAAAGCTTCAGAAAGATACCGGCGGATACATCGTACGGTACTGGAGGAAAGGGGTTTCCCTTTAGAACCGGTCCTCTGGCCGGAGCTATAGTCATTAATCAGGTCCTGCACGTCTACGGAAGAAATTTTGGAAAGGCTTTCATCTTTCCAAACGGGCAGCAAATAGGTGGCAAATGTAGTGAAATACTTCTGATATGTTTTGGGCTTTACACTCATCTTTTTATGCTGGGTTAACCAATAGTGGATGAATTGACCGAAGGTGGCTTTTCCCGGTGTGAGAGGAAGAGAGGTCTGTTGGGCACACTTCATCCAATTCCGGCCTTTTTCCAGCAATTCCAGTTTGCTGTCAGCTGTAAATCCTTTTCGGATCAACTTGTGATTGCGGGTAATGCTGAACTGTCCATACCAGGTGTCTCCTCTTTTGTGGGCAGATCCTTCGCCGTTACTTCTTCTACAGCGACTGTTCTTTGCTTTCAGAACGCTTTTTACTTCTTCCATGACTGATTCCTCCTTCTTTTGCTTTTCCATTCTCTACGGCCAAATTTGGAGCTTCTTTCTTTTGGCTGAAATCCTCATAGGAATATTTCTTCTGGAAGGCTTTGGTCTGACAGATCAGAGCCTTTTTGTCGTTGGTGTAGATTTTAACGTCCTTTTTTGCCCGGCTGACGTCTACATAGAATTTATTCCGGGTATTCAGTCGCTTTTGCTCCGAATCATGGTAAATCAGCGCATAGTCCACCGTAATCCCCTGGGCTTTGTGAGAGGTCAGAGCATAGGCATAATCCATGTGTGCGGCGCTGTCTTTGCCGATGGAAAACTGATGCCCGTTGCTTTCTACGGTGATTCCCTTGGCAGAGGTTTCTACCACCCGGCCCAGCTGTCCATTTTTGACAGGGCAGCTGTTTCCCTGAAGGTCATGGCTTCTGTAATCATTTTGTTCGAAAATGATTTTGTCACCTACAGAGAATTCCTTTTCCACTTTATCTCCGTAATGATTGGTGACTTGGATTTTTGTACCGGGCTGGAGCTTTTCCTGGGAAAGGAGCCGTTTCCTGACTTTTTCATTCAGATCATCCTTATCCTTGTTTTTTGCAACCAGAATGATGGCTTTTTGCTGTTCGGCAGTAGAATAGGAACAGTAGTCCCGGACAATGCTGTTGAACAGAGATTTTCGCAAATGGCTTTCCGTGATTTTATCATCCAGATATTTTTCGATGGGATGCTTTTCCCCCTGGGGAAATTTCCCGGACAGGGCTTCCACGGCCTTGCGCAGCTCAGAATCTTTCTCCTGCCGGGTAATTTCCTTCATGTGGGTTACAGGCAGTTTGTTCTCTTTGACCATGCGCTGAAAAGCATTTCCTGTACCGATGGGCAGCAGCTGGTTGGTGTCGCCCAGGAACACTACCTTGCTTTTCTTTTGTTCAGCGGCTTCCAGTACGGCAGCCATCAACGTATCATTCAGCATAGATGATTCATCCACAATCCACACTTCCGGCTTTTCGGCTTTTTTGACCTGGGAAAAATCCCAGTGTGGATTGCTAATGTTTTTTTGCTTTTGGTTGGTCATATCGGTAAAAAACTTGTGGATGGTGGCCGCATCCACTTGGGCCTCTGTCTCCATGGATTCAGCTGCTTTCCCGGTGAAGGCCATTCCCTTTACCGTAACCCCTTGTTTCTGTAAAAGATCTGTTACGTATTTTAGTGCAGTGGTTTTCCCGGCCCCGGCAATGCCTTCTACGGCAATGTATTTTTCCCGGCTCGTCAGGATAGAATAAATGGCTTCTTTCTGCCCTTTGGACAGCTCCCAGCCGGCATTGTCCTTCAGCTTTTGATTTTCCTCCGTGATGGATTTTGTGGCTTCTTCCGGGGTGTAGCTGTTGTAGGAAAAATCCATTTGATCCAGTAAAATATGGTCTATTTTTTTTGCCTTTTCCAGATTGTCTTTGGTAGTGAAATTTTCCGTCAGATTATGGAGAAGGTGCCCCATCGGCTGAAAAAGACGATAGAGATTTTCTCTGTAAAGGGTGTTGAAATCTTCTGAAGTAGCGCCCAAAGGAATAGTCTTTTCGAAAAAGGCAACCTGCATATCCTCTTTGGTAAAAGAAAATTTCTGAACTTCCAGGTCATGGACCGCCTCTGCAAAAAGACGGTCGAATCTTTCCAGAGACCGGGGCTTCTCTTTCACCGGATCACGGTACATTTTTATTCCGCCTTTTTCCTGTATTTCCTTGCGCCATGCTGCCTCCAAAAGGGGAAGATTGATTTCCGGTTTTGCCTGCCGGGAGGATTTGGCTGCATAATGGGAGCCCAGCCAACTGTCTGCAATTTCATTCTTAGTCTGGTATTTTTTCAGCTGTTGTTCCCGTTTGGAATAGAACTGGATCAGCTCAGACGGTACTCCTTTCAGTTCAAAGGATTCGTAGCGTGCCCTGGGATTCTTTTTGACGGATTCCAGGTCATAACCCCGTTTCAGCAGCTGGTTGGCCAGTTCATTGTCATAAAGCAAAGAATACAAATAGCGGCGGTTGTACAAGAACTTGTCTTCCATGGTCCCATAACCGTTGGCGGTTTTGATTTTCCGAAAGATGATTACGTGGGTATGCAGCTGGGGATCCAGCTCCCGGGAAACCCGGTGCTGGATACAAGCTGCCAGCATATGATGGGTATTGATATATCTGGTCTTTTTCCCTTTGTGTTCACGCCAGATCATGCACTCTGCTTCCACTCGTTTCAGGACCTTTTTCATGGCTGCGTTGTGGGCCTGAATCAGGTCTTGCTGGAACGCCGGATCCAGGGCAGCCAGAGAAATGGACTTAGGGGGAGAAAAGGTTAGATCCAAAGCCATCTTAGTGGAATCGTACGGCATATCTCCTCGTATAGAGGCCACCGTTTTAAGATAATCCTCCATTTTCAAAGGAGCTGTCCCGTTTGTGACAGGCGTTGTAATCAGAGCGGCGTCCTCCTGGGTGAGCGCAGAGCCCACCCAGAAGTCCTCATTGCTGATAGTCCGGGCGTAATAGTCGTCTTTCTGGTAGTAATCGTTGGTCTGACGGGGAGAAATAGCTGTCAAAGTCACCATGGATTATTCCTCCTTTTGGCTTTTTCGAAAGCGGGCGATGAATTCATTTTTCTTGCTGACAGGCGGTTTCGTCAACTCAACAATGGTCTGTGCAGGAACCGGATCGTAGTTGGGAACCCGGTCCGGATAGTGGATGTTAGGGACGGTGACACGGCAGATTCCATATTCCGTCATTTTCAGGAAGCCATGGAACTGGGGCAGATTCAGCAGTTCGCTGGCGGTTACTACTGGATACGTCTTTCGGTCCTGAGAGTAAGTAATGGTGGGGCTCTGTTTTTTGGTCGTTTGGGAGCTGACGTGTGTTTCCCGGAATTCACCCTCGCCGAAATTTTTCGCAATATCTGCCGCAGATGCCGCTTCGTTGATTCGCAGGGACAGGAAAGTGCTGAAATTGTTGGTCATGGACTGGGTGACTTCCGGTCCGTATTTTTCTTTGATTCGGCCGCTGTCCTGGCTCATGGCAATAATGGAGGCACCGTAGCTCCGGCCCTTGGTAATCAGATCCGGCAGCATCTGGATTTTGTTCATATTTCCCAGTTCATCAAGAAAAAAGTAAATCCGTCTTTTGGGGTCCGGCGGCAGGGACAGGGTGGCCGTCATCATGATGTTCGTAGCCAGAGTAATCAGCGGTGCCATCAGTTCGCTTTTGTCCGCAGGACTGAGAATGTAAAGGTTGGGAATGGTTCCGTCCGGGCGCCGATATTCTCCTTTGATATACTTTCTGAAGGAAAAAGATTCGCCGGCGTCCGACTTAAGATAGTCAAAGACGGCCGTGTTCACGTTCAAAGTGGAAAGTGTGGACTGTATGGTGCTTTCCGGACCGGACATAATGGTTTTGGAATTGTATTTTTCTGGCGGCAGAATTTCCAGAAATTCTTGAAGATCCTCCAGATCCATGCGGAGTGTGGCCTGAAGATCAGATACAGTCGCTTTATTATGAAGCTGCAGCGCTTTCAAAATATCTGCCAGGATACGTGCTGCTGACTGCTCCCAGTACGGATCTTTTCCTTTAAAAGAAAAGAGCGACCGGGCAAAAGAATCATAGTCGGCCATATCCTTGATATCGTTGAAGGGATTCCAGGCCACACCCCTTTTATCAAAGGGACAGAAGACAATATCCCCTTCCTGATAGAACTTGCCGATGAATTCCGGCTTTACGTCAATGAGAATATAGGGCCGGGACTTCTTTGTCTTCTCAACGTAGGCATTGATGGAGTGGAGCATCTGGGCCAGCAGGGTGGATTTCCCGGATCCGCTGGCGCCGTACACCAGAATATGACGGCTTTCCAGTTCCGTAGGGATACGGACGGGACCAATGTGCATGATGAACTTTCCCTTCTTAGTGGCTAAGGCTATTTTTTGTGTGGGCAGCAGCCGGGAACCGCGGATAAAGCCGGTGTTCAACCGTTCCCGAAGGTACTTTCGATAGATGTTACGGCCAAGAAGATAAGCTGTTCCCAGGAAGAAAATCCAAAACAGTATTTTTCCCTGGGAGGCGATAGTTGTTGCCTGTCCATTCAAGACCAAATTTACGTATTTGTCGTAGAGCATCTTTGGAACTTGTAAGGTTGGCGGAACGTCAGTGAAATATTTCGCCAGAGCAGGGCCAAATGCTACTTTCTGAGTAGAGGGAACCAATGGATTGATGAATTGCCAGGCAACGGCACTGGGAAGCTGATCGCCATGGATGGTCGTCTGGTGGCTGATCCGCTGGACGGTAATCCAGGCGGACAGGAGCCCTTCGGCAGAGCCCAGCACGAAAAGCTTTTGACCGAATTCTTTTAGATAGTAGAAATAGTATTCCAAGAGAGCAGCCCGTTGCCGTTCTTGATAGATTTTCTGAAGCTGGAATTGGGAATCACTCATGGTTAATACCTGCCTTTCTTTCACATTGCGCTACAACAGCCTTGAAGACTTCTTCATTATCCACAAGTTGGTGAGCCTGCCAAAGCAGCAGCGCTTCCACAAAATACAAATGCCGGAAGTCGTTGACAGGCATAGCAGTCCCTTTGGTGGAAAGCCCTTTTTCTACGGCGTCCTGGATAAAAGCGGAAATGGATTTTCCTTCCAGAGCGGCCAGCCGGGAAACCTTCTGTTTCCAATTGGCCGTGCAGTACAGTTTGATTTCCTCTTTTGATGTCGTCATTTTGGTTACTCCTTTCATTGAACAGTAGAATAAAAATCGCTAGGACGGAAACAAACCTTTTCCGTCCATACGTTATCTCACCGAAGGTGTGTCCCTATTGATAAGCAAATCCCTTAAAAACTGTGGATTTGAAACGGGGACAAGAAAAATGGGAAGTAGGGATTTCTTTATTTAATGGACAGGGATGGGGACAAAGCCGGGGTCGGATTTAACGGCTTTTGCCATGTCCCTGCTCCCATATCCCTATTGTGATGACCTCCTTTCAGCAGAAAAGGCACCAAACCGTTGCCCATTTGGGCTTCGGTCTGGCGCCTCACGCAGCACAGACAAAGAGCTTATTTTTTATTTTTTTCCAAAGCTTCACGGAAAGTAATTCGATCTCTAACATACCGAGTCTTTCCGTCTTTGGTTTTGATGGGATAGTATTTTCGCTTAGGAACAATTTTAGAAATCATTCAATCACCCTCTTTAGAGTCAAAAGGTAAATTGGAATTCTGTTGGCAGAAAGTAATCAGAGCACTTTCGGGAATCAAGATCCTTCGGCCAACATGAATGGCTTTCAATTTTTTTTCAGCAACCAGGTTATAGATTGATGGTGAACTAATCTGCCCGGAGAAGAAATCTTTTGCCACCTCAGTGACGGAATACAGTTTTTCCATTATTAGACCCCCTTTTAACTGGAAGAATGGTAAATTTTATGATAGAATAAAAACAGCCCAATAAGATTGTTAAACACTACTATCTGTAGTTTTATTATATCGCAAAAAGAACAAACACGCAATAGAATTATTTGGAAAGGATTGGTGTGTATGAAAAATATGCTAATTGGTATAAAGAATGGAACACGGGAAAATAACCGTTCTATGCTTCAAGTTTTTTCTGACAGGTTCAATTCGCTGTTTTCTGGAACCGGAATGACCCAGGCAGAATTTGCAAAAATCTTTGGTATCAAAGCAGCTGCAGTTGGCAAGTATGCCAATGGTGTAGGGTTTCCGTCCATGTCTGTGCTGGCTGATATTGCCCGTTATTTTAATGTGACAGTGGATTATTTGATTGGGTCGGATCAGAAACCTTGTGGCATCGATAAAGTCGTTTACTTCCAAAATAAAGGAGAGTTCCAATATGATTTTGGGAAGGATTCTGAAACCAATGAAGATCTCAAAGGGAATTTGCCTTATAGTTTTGGCTTGAACGTCCTGGATATTAACGACTATAGGGAAAGAAAGGGAGAATTTCCCTTCATTTGTTTTTTCTTTGGGGATAGCCAGGAACAAGTAACATTATTGAAAGCCTTGTTTTATGCTCATACCGTGGACTTTGCTTATTTTGCGCTGCAGGTGAATGCGCAATTGGGTATTCGTCTAGCCGGTATGCACAGTTTGGATGAAAAGCGGGATCAGTTGTTTAATTCCCGTATCTTGGTTTACTTCAAACAAGGGATTCCCATGGATTCATCATTTGAGAAATTTTACGATGAGAAGTATTCTTCTGTTGATGTTTCGTCATTAATTGATGGAGAGGCTCATCTTGTCCTTCCGCCAACTGCGGGGGTAACCAGCGTTGTCGGACAATGGGAAGCATTCTCTAAAAAGGAACAGCATGAGTTCCTGATGAACTATTTGAGCAGATATGATAATGGAAAAGAAGATTAAAATACAGGAAACCATCTATTGTGTTGAGGTGAAATAAAATGGCAAGGAAAAAACATTTATTGACTTATGATGAGCTGTCTAAAACAAAAAACGTTGATAAAATGAGACTCATTGACGCATACGATCATCCGGATAAAAAGAGAACCAATAATCCGCCGATCGGAATAGC
>ULVN01021835.1_pt1 | contig 11125 bp, 9 predicted proteins | sample 1959491 | NCBI WGS metagenome assembly ULVN01 (sample SAMEA4835787, study PRJEB28245) | human gut metagenome | biome: gut microbiome; material: fecal sample | place: Denmark | collected 2008 | reverse complement strand
AGCACAGGGGCTACTGCCTTGCCGTTGGTGGATGGCCACTCAGGCAGACCCAGACCATTCGGATTGCCGGTCTTTACGAAATTGACGTAATACTGGCTGAAGATGTCGCTGATCATATAATCCTCCGGCTGCCAGTTGAACACGCGGTTGGTTGGCAATGTACCCATTGCATACTCGATGTCGGCAGAATGAACGGCTCCCTTGTCTTGTGGCGCAGGAGCCGCATCTTCCTTGGCATCTACCACGCCACCAGCCAATGCAGCCACCTTACCCTTGATGGCCATAGCAGGACGAGGATGGCAATAGCGGTAGCGGTAAACAGGCTGTCCGCCGGTCAGCTTGTGCATGTTGCCCCACTTCCATGTAGAATAATCGAGGAAGATATCCGAAGCTAGGTTCACGCCCGGCTGCTCCAATACATCCTTATCGCTGTTGATGCCGTAGAGGCGGAAGAGTTCTTCGATGTTCTCTTCTCCAAATGTAGCCTTGGCACCCGCCTTCAGATTCTCGACGGTAGGCTGCTTGCCCATCAATACGGCTGCAGGAGTCATCTCCTGGTTGTTGCCGCCGATAAGCAGAGGCACCTTGGTCTGCTCGCCCTTGGCAAATACCTCTACAGGCTGTTCTTTCATGAAATATCCGTCGATATTATAGACAGGAACCGCTCTTACTTCCGCCAGCTTCATCAATTCCTCGGCAGGAAGGGCACGAAGTTCGTTGAGGTTCTTCATTCCTGCGTTCTTTTTCACCTTCTTTCCGGTTTCCTTACCCATCTTCTCGGCTATTTTCTGGGCAAGCTGCACTCCTTTCTCCTCGGCCTCCTTCAGCGTAGCCACCTTCTTGAATCCCATCACCGAACCGCTGGAACCCATTGCCTGGGCAAAGAGTCCCTGACAGAGAGGGGAAGCCATCAGGGCGCTGACCGACATGGAACCTGCCGATTCGCCTACGATGGTGATGCGGTTAGGGTCGCCGCCGAAAGCCTCGATGTTATCCTTTACCCACTGGATGGCAGCCACCTGGTCCATGAATCCATAGTTGCCGGAACCCTTGTAGGATGTTTCCTTAGAGAGCTGTGGGTGGGCGAAGAATCCGAAGATGCCCTCACGATAGTTGGCTGTGATGGAGATGATGCCCTTGCGTGCCATCGCATCGCCCGCATATCGAGGTTCGCTTCCGCTACCCGCCATCAGTCCTCCGCCGTTGAAATAAATGAGTACCGGCAGATGCTCCTTCATGGTCTTTGCCGGTGTCCATATATTAAGGTAGAGGCAATCCTCGCTGTTGGTCTTCGTACCGAAGTTCATATCGCCGAAGAGAGGTTCCTGCATCGGGTTCGGTCCGAACTCCTTGGCCTCGCGAACGCCCTGCCATTTCTGTACAGGCTGTGGAGCCTTCCAGCGGAGATTTCCTACAGGAGGAGCAGCGAACGGAATACCCTTGAATACTGTGATGCCTGAGAGGTCTTTTCCTTCGAGGATACCTTTGGCAGTCGTTACCTGAGTCTGCGCCATCATTCCCATACCAGGGAGCAGAAAGGCGATGGATAAGAGTAGTTTTTTCATATCGTAAATCTGTTAGTTTTGCAATAATACTGCAAATATAATAAAAATATCGTTACCTTGTCTTATTCAGTCCCATTTTTAAAATCTTTTTGTAAAAAGGCAATGCTTTCACTCTTCTTTCATTTCTTTGTAACACGATGGCAACATCCTTTAAATACCTTTGCAGCGGTAAAAAGTATTACAGTATTTTTGAAGAAAGAAATGAATAAGGTATTTAGTTTTATTGCGTTGGCATTTCTGGGATGCGGCTCTGCTGCTGCCCAACAGGTGAATGTTTCTAACGTTCAGCGCCCCAAACTGGTAGTGGGCATCGTGGTTGACCAAATGCGATGGGATTATCTCTATCGCTATCAGAAGCGCTATGGTGAAGGTGGATTCAAGCGACTGCTCAACGAGGGCTTCTCTTGTGAAAACACCCGTATTCCGTATGTTCCATCGGTTACCGCCATCGGTCATACTTGTCTCTATACAGGCAGTGTGCCTTCTATCCACGGAATCGCCGGAAACAATTTTGTGAAGAATGGCAAGAAGGTGTATTGCACGGATGATGAAACCGTGAAGCCGGTGGGTTCCAACAGCAAGGCGGGCTTGATGTCGCCTAGAAACCTCTGGGTTACGACTCTCGGAGATGAGATGAAGATTGCATCCAACGGCAGAGCTAAGGTAGTGGGAGTGGCATTGAAAGACCGTGCTTCCATTCTTCCTGCAGGTCATAATCCGAACGGTGCCTACTGGTTTGATGATGAGAGCGGAAAGTTTATCACCAGTTCTTATTATATAAACCAGTTGCCGAAGTGGGTGGACGCGTTCAACAACCAGCATCTGCCAGAGCGTTATCTCTCGGAAAAATGGAACACACTCTATCCTGAGAATACTTACGTTGAAAGTACGGAAGATGAGAACGAGTATGAGGATGGCATCCGCAAGGGCATGAAGGCTACGCTGCCGCTCAATCTTCCAGCCCTTTATAAGAAATATGGTTACAGCATTATCCGCAAAACTCCTTTCGGCAATTCGCTGACGATTGATTTGGCAAAGGCGGCGATAGACGGCGAGCAGTTGGGTGCAGATGATGAAACCGACTTGCTGGCAGTAAGCTGCTCAAGCACGGATTATATCGGTCATCAGGTGGGAACTCATGCGTTAGAGACCGAGGATACTTATCTGCGTCTGGACAAGGCGATAGCCGATTTCCTTTCTTATCTCGATGAGAAGGTGGGCAAAGGAAATTATCTGGTTTTCTTGAGTGCCGACCATGGAGCGATGAACAACGCCCGTTTCCTGCAAGACTGCCGCATTCCAGCGGGTAATTGGGATGGTGATGCGGTGGCTGAGAAACTGAATCAGACCCTGGCTCAGGAGTATCCTAACGTGGGCAATCTGGTGAAGACCGTGATGAACTATCAGGTGTTTTTCAACCGTAACATCATCAAGAAAAACAAGTTGGATTTCGCCAAGATCAAGCAGAGCGTGGTGGACGTGTTGAAGGAAGACTGTTGCGTGCAGTATGCCTGCGATATGGAGAAGACGATGACCGAGAGCATTCCTGAGGATGTGAAGATGCGCATCGTGAATGGTTACAACCGTGAGCGAAGCGGTGATGTGGCCATCGTATTGAAGCCGAATTTCTATGCCCACGGCATGAAGGGAACCGATCATGGTGAGTGGAATCCATACGACACCCACATTCCTTTGATTTTCATGGGTTGTGGAATCCAGCACGGTGCAACCACCAGGCAGACATTCATGACCGATATTGTGCCAACCATCGCCGCCCTGCTTCATGTGCAGGCGCCAAATGGTTGCGTAGGTCAGCCGATATTCTAGATTTTGATTTTATGTTTCTGAGCCCTATTCCGAGATTCCGATTTTGGAATAGGGCTCTAATCGTATTCTAACATCATTATTCTAATCGTATTCTAATATGCTCTTATCGGAAAAATGATTACCTTCTTCGGAAGTATGCAATCTCGGGAGTTGATGCGGATGAACTATACGGCAGCCGCGGAGACTCTGGTGCGCTCTTGGAATGATATAGCTGTAGAAGTTTTGGATAGATATCAATATTTAATAGACAGACAACAAAATAGATTGGCCATTTAATCGTTATATTACTATATATAAAAAGTATAGTTTTATTTTGAGAGTAATATGAAAAAATGGCATTTATGGTTGGCGGTTTCCATCGGACTGGTGGTCATCGTTGGAATGATGATTCGGGAGTTTGATGTGGAAGTCCTGAGCAGGATAGATTTATCTCCCAGGTTCTTTCTGGGGGTAGTAATGGGCGTGTTGCTCTTTGCGGTCCAGAATCTGATGCTCACCCTCCGTTTCCGTCATCTCTGCCAGCGTAAGTTATCCGTAGCCGAGGCGTTTCGCATCAATGTGCTCTGCGAGTTTACTTCTGCCGTCACTCCTTCGGCGGTGGGGGGAAGTGGTTTGGCTTTTGTCTATCTCAATCGCGAGGGAGTTTCTATGGGCAGAAGTATCTTCACCATGTTTGCAGCCCTGCTGGCTGATGAGGCTTTTCTTGCCATCAGTTGCGTGTTGCTCTATTTCTGTGTTCCGTCGCATCTCTTGTTCAGCTTGGTTGATGGAGTGGGGATTTCTGTAGATGCTACGAACGAATGGATTAAGGGCGGAGTGCAGGTTATCTTCATCGTCAGCACCCTTATCGTTGCTGTCTGGACGGCCATCCTCTACCTCTTATTGTTGCATCGTCCTCAGATTCTGGGCTGGGTATTGAAGGGATGCTGCAAGATTCCTTTCCTTCGCAGATTCCTGCCCAAGGTAGAGAAGTTTTCCGAGGAGATGACGATGGCTTCGGAGGAGGCAAAGCTGGAGGGCGGAAGATTCTGGTTGCAGCTGATGGGTTATACTTCCCTGGCGTGGCTGTCGAGATTCGCCATCGTGGTAGCTATTCTCATTGCCTTCCATTGCCAGGGCAACATGCTGGTGGCTTGGTGCCGCCAATGGGTGATGTGGATGATTTCCATTCTGAGTCCTACGCCTGGCGGAAGTGGCGTGGCAGAGTTGATGTTCCGCCTTTATTATTCCGATTTCCTGCCCGATGCCTCAGTAGCCATCCTTGCCGCCATGCTCTGGCGCGCCATCTTCTATTACCCTTTCCTGGTGATGGGCACCCTGGTCTTGCCGAAATGGATTGCTAGAAACTGACATAGAGTCGGGCACTGAGTGCCGTGAAATCTCCATTGTCGTTTTTGATGTATTGGAACGATGGCTGAAGGGATATGGATTCTGTCAGCTGTCTTTTCCAGGTTACTTCCAGCGAATATTCCGAACCCTGCTGGAAGCGGGCGTACTGGCCTGACAAGCCGCACTCGTTCTTCTCGTCCTGATAGGCGCCGCCCAGTTCAGCGTATCGGTAGCAGGCATTCTGATGACTGGTGTTCTCGGAATACTGTACCATGCACGAAATGTTCTTGTCGCCAGCCTTCCAAACGCTCTGCTCTCCGTAAATCCACCAGCCACAGGTTGTTTTGCCCTTGGATTCATCGGCAGAAGCCATTTCGCCATCCTCGTTGATTGGATATTGACGGGTATGGACGGCAGCACCCGCAAAATATTTTCCACCTTTATGTTCATACTCCAACTGCGACATGTTGAAGATTCCATCCTTCTTCGGGCGAACCAGGAAAGGATTGTCGTGGGCTTTCCAGCCATTATATCCTACGCCGTTATACAGACTGTTTCTGAAAGTCCATCCCCCCTTGGTTACATCAAAGTAAAGGGTCAAGCCCGAATACGGATAGTTGGCTATCGGATAGCTGGAAGCAACCGTAGGAAAAATTCCTTCAGAACTGTTTTGGAAAAGTGCCGTAACGTCAGAGGTAAAGAAATCCTCGTTTACATTCCTCACACCCACAAACAGATGGCCCGAATTCCACTCGTGCATGTAACCCAGCACGGCAAGCATGGCGAAGTTATTATCCGCATCTATGTTCGAAAAGCCCTGCCAGTCGTCAATAATGCCATCGTTGGTCTTTGCCACATGCAGCGTAGCCGCCTCGAACGAATCCTTTCCTTTTCCTATCGGAACACTCAGTTCCAATCTCAGCTGATTGGTCAGATTCGTATTTTTGTTCATGTCCCATTGCCATTCCGAAATATATTGTCCGTTAAAGCTCTGTGCATAAGCAAGGCAAATATTGATGCAGCCTAAAATAATAAAAATAATTCTCTTCATTTCTTAATGTTTTGTATAATTTCTTGTTCACTTGCCCGCTGTCTGCGAGCATCTTTCTAATTCACGCTGCAAAGATACTTGATATTTTAAAATCCTGCAATACTTAATAATTAGTATTTTTATTTAGTCTAAATAGACAAGTGCTCTTTGTTATCCCCATTTATAGGTATTGTGGTTCTCTTATATGGATGGAAGGTTCTGTTCTGTTCTTATTTTTAGGTATTAAACGGCTACCAACAATAATATTTTTTAAAAACTTTGTCTTATCAGATATTATTCGTACCTTTGCATTGTTTAAAAAAGTTAGAAAATGAAGAAGATATTAAATCCATATTTGAACAAGGAGGGTTACAACTGCGTTTGCTGTGCCCCAAACAATCCTGTAGGATTGCATCTTGAGTTTTGGGAAGAGGGTGAGGATGTGCTTACCATCTGGAATCTCGGCGAGAATTACCAGGGCTGGATCAATACCCTGCATGGCGGAATCATCAGTATGCTGATGGATGAAGTGGCAGGCTGGGTTATCAACCGCAAACTGCAGACCACGGGTGTGACGATGCAGCTCAACGTGAAGTACAAGAAGCCTGTGATGACCACCGATTCGCAGATTACGGTGCGTGGTCACATCGTCAGTCAGCGCCGTAACATCGTCACCATCCACCTGACTCTGGAGAACTCCAAAGGCGAGGTTTGTGATGAGGGCGAAGCCATCTACTTTACCTTCGGTCCTGACAAAGCCAAGGAGATGGGGTTCGACAGCTGCAAGGTAGAAGGGGAGGCTATGGGGTGAAATCCATGTCCTATTAAGGCTAAAATCCTGTTTCTTTTGGAAAAGTGTAGTCTTCGGTCCCTATTTTTAGAGGAAAAGTGTATTTTTCGCCCCTTGTTTTCATAGGAAAAGTGTATTTAAGTAGGGGATAAAATAATGGCAGGCTTCCAATTAATGCATCAGGAACCTGCCATTTTCTATCATTTTACGCCAATCTCAGTCTCAGTGAATTAAGCACTACGCTTACGCTGGAGAAGGCCATCAGGGCACTTGCCCACATCGGGGTTATTTGGAAATCAATGCCGAAGATATGAAGGACGCCGGCTGCCAACGGGATGCAGATGATGTTGTAGATGAACGCCCAGAAGAGATTCTGCCAAATCATGTGAACCGTCTTCTTGCTCAGTTTTACGGCTTCCGGAAGCGACAAGAGGTCATCGCTCATCAGCGTAATTTGCGCCACATCCATCGCCACATCCGTTCCCTTTCCTATCGCCATACTCACGTTGGCAAGGGCCAGGGCCTGGGTGTCGTTGATTCCGTCGCCCACCATCGCTACCTGCTTGCCTTCGTCCTGAAGTTTCTTTACCAAAGCCTGCTTGTCGCCAGGCAGCACCTTGCTCTGGTAATGCTTGATGCTGGCTTTCTCTGCCCAGTAGTGAGCCGCTTCCTCCTTGTCGCCACTCATCATATAGACCTCTATTCCCCTTTTCTGCAACTGCTTCATTGCTTCCTGGGCATGAGGCTTGAGGGTCTCTCTTGTCTCCAGATCCAAATCCTCCTGCTTGGTGAAATCGATGTTCTGGTTAGGAATGGTGAGAGTGCCGGTCTTGTCGATTACGAGGGCATTGATCTTGTGGAGATTCTCCAGCGCCGACGCATCCTTGATAAGAATCTGCTTCTGCGCCGCCTTGCCGATGCCCACCATCAGGGCGGTAGGAGTGGCTAAGCCCATGGCGCAAGGGCAGGCGATGACCAATACGGCTATGGCTGAAAGAATGGCCTGTGGAAGAGCTGCGTTGCCGCCTATCAGCCACCATATTAAAAAGGTGATGAGGGCGATGGCTGTCACGGCTGGAACGAAGATCAGAGCCGCCTTATCCACGATGCGCTGCACGGGTGCCTTACTGCCCTGCGCCTCCTGAACCATTCGAATGATGTGCGCCAGGGCGGTGTTCTCGCCAATCTGCTTGGCTCTCATGCGGAGCTTTCCCTGACTCGGAATGGTGCCAGCCAGCACGTTGTCGCCTGCCTTTTTCATCGCCGGAGTCGGTTCGCCGCTTATCATCGCTTCATCTACATAGGCAGCATCGGGAGTCATGAAACTCTCTGCCTGGGTAACCACGCCATCTACCGGAATCTTCTCGCCGGCTCTTACCTCTATCATGTCGCCTATCTGAATGGTGGAAATCGGAACTTCCTCCATCTTGTAGTCGTTGGTGCCTTCTATCTTCTCGTAAGTCACCAGTCGGGCGGTTTTCGGCTGCATTCCCATCAGTTGTCGAATGCTGCTCGCCGTACTGTCCTTTGCCTTTTCTTCCAGGCATCTGCCGGTCAGCACGAAGGTGATAATCATTACGGAAGCATCGAAATAAGTGTGCCATTCTATGCCTCTCGCTCCCCATACCATTTCTCCGAAGAAGGTGTTGAAGGTGCTGAAGAGGAAGGCGATGAGGGTGCTGAGTGCTACGAGCGAATCCATGTTTGCCGTATGATGCAGGAGCTGCTTCCAGGCGGAAACATAAAACTGTTTGCCGCAGTAGAGTAGGTTGGCGAGTGCCAGGAGCAGACAGATCTGTTTGGCGAAGGAACTCGAGTGATGAGCCGAGGCAACGCCATCTGAAATCATATTCTGTTCCATGCCCAGGGAAATCCAGCCCATGGAGAAACACATGGTCAGGATGGCGAAGAGCCAGGAAGCGAGGGTTCGGCGGCGCAGGAGGGTGAACTCACGGCGGTTGATTTCCTCCACGCTTCTGTCGTTTTCGATAACGAGGTCGTAGCCGGCGTTGCTGATTTCCCGTTTCATATCTTCCAGAGAAATAATGTCGGGGTCATAATCTACCAGGGCAGTTCGGCTCGCCAGGGAAACCGAGGCGGAGTTGATGCCTTCTAGCGACTGCAGTTTCTTTTCAACATTGGCAGAGCATACGCTGCAAGCCATGCCTATTACTGGAATTGTTTTCTTCATTTTTGTTCTATTTTAAATCCTATTCTTATTTCTTGCATTTTAAAGTGGGCTCAGTGTTCTAATCATTTGTATTCAATTCTTTGAGCGACTGGGCTATATCGCCAGCAATGCCCACGCTCTTTTCTGCTATCTCCTCAGGAATATAGAGCTCTTGAGGCATGTTGAGCGTGATATATTTAGCATTCGGCTCACGATAAGCCAGCTGCATGATAGGTAGCTTGATGAGTCGGTTGCGCGAACCAATACCCAACTCTAAGATAACGAGTTTTTTGCCAGAATATTTTGTAAGAAAGTGATGGAAGAGTGTTTTTTTCTTGGGGGCTGGTGCTGCAAAAAGGTCGGTCATGACACCTTCTATCTCGAAGATGCGTTTTTCATCAAACCCTGATTTCTCCAGATGCAAGTCGCCATTGCTGGTAAGGATGAAGTAATCCTTTTGGCCAATCACTTTCATGAGGTTATGCATTACCTGTGAAGGTTGGTAATCTTCTACCCAAAACTTTACCAATCGTCTGTGGAACTCTAAGCGTGCTTCAGCAGTAGGATACTGAAAGTAAAGACCTTCCACAATATTTCTGAAACCATATTGCTGCTGCATGTCGCCAAACTGCCTTCGAAGCATCTCGTTGTTGGCAAAGATATGATAGCCCTCGGCGATAGAGAGTCCGTTGCTGGCTCCTATGAGAATGGCATCTGCCTGGGCAATCCATTCTTGGGCTAGAGTGATATTTGCATTCATATTTAATATATTCTTCCTGGTTCGAAACTTGTATCTGATACGATATGATCTGCCGGTTTGCCTAACAGTTTCTTTAATGTCACAGCGATATCTTCCTTAATGGCAATACTCTTTTTGGCAATCTCCTTTGGAACATAGGCATCTTTTGGATTGATGACTGCATAAGTGGCATTGGGCCAGCGATATACCATGTTCATAAATGGCTCCTTGATAAACATTGGAGTCATCATACCCACACCAAGTTCGAGAAAAAGCACTTTCTTGTTCATGTTCTTCTTGAGAAAATCCATATAACGTTGCATCTCTTTTCGGTAATAGCTGCCCTCCAGAAACTCGCGACTGCGCCACCATGGAACCATCTCCGTACCGCAATGTGAACAACGGGGAATCAGGTCGTCGGGCAGTCTGTCACCTTCTATCTTGTCCAGCAACTCATATACCTTTTCTTTGTTGGGATAAATCTCGTCTGTACAAGTATGTTTACACTGCCAGTAGCGGAAATCTCCCTGAATGCGAGTAATCTTCTCGGCAGGGAAGGTGCGGAAAAACTGCGCATCCTGATTGGTGGTGGCAATATAATAGTTCTTGCCTTCGAGTAGTTCAGCCAGATTCTCGTATGGCTCACCCGTATGACACTCATACAAGTATTTGTACTCGCGGAGCAATGCTGCCCATAGCTCCCCTTTCTTGATTTGCGGATGATAAAACAGTGGGAAAAAACCATCAGCATGATATTTCTCGCCCAACTGTCAGGCTATCTGTTTGAATGTGGCATCGTTCATATAGTAAAAGCGGAAACCTGCTGCTGCCGACAATCCAGAGGCATCACCCACGATGATGGCTTCTGCCTCCTGAATCTTTTTTTTCAGTATTTCTATCTGTGCCATAAATTCTAGCATGCTTATGCGAATTTTAATTTCATATTTACCTTCATTATTTCGACTGCAAAAGTATGAAAAAATACAGATGTATCAGATACTAGAAAGCCACCAAAAACTACCAAAATGATAAATCATTCTCATTCATATACCCCATTCTTATAGTCCTCCTGGAATTCTCTGCATGTCTTGCCCTATACCAAATAAACAATCTGGTAATCAAAATGGTAGTATTATATGAAATATTGGTACTTAATAAGTGAGCTGAACTGTTTACCTTTGTACTCAAAAAAAATATATTGAGATAAATCGTAAAAAATGAATAGTATAGACATAGAAAATTTCTTAAATAGAAAAGGGGTTAAGCCCACTTCCAACCGTATCCTTGTCGCTAAAGAGTTGATGAAGGTATCCCATCCGCTCAGCCTTGCCGATTTGGAAATCCTGTTGGATTTTTCAATGGAGAAAGCGAGTATTTTCAGAGTGCTTGAACTTTTTTCTGAAAAAGAAATAGTGCATGTGATAGAGGATGGCAGCCGCTCTTTCAAATATGAGTTGTGTAATGGCAACACACATCACACCATTTCCGACCAGCATGTTCACTTCTATTGCGAGCGGTGCAAGCAGACATATTGTTTTGAATCGGAGCGTATCCCTCTGGTAAATATACCCGAAGGTTTTTATCCGCATGCCATCAATTATATGATAAAGGGTATTTGCCCGAAATGTTCAAAGTGTCACACAGGAACGTGAAATCACAATAGGGGATTCGGAGA
>ULVN01042580.1_pt1 | contig 11129 bp, 6 predicted proteins | sample 1959491 | NCBI WGS metagenome assembly ULVN01 (sample SAMEA4835787, study PRJEB28245) | human gut metagenome | biome: gut microbiome; material: fecal sample | place: Denmark | collected 2008 | reverse complement strand
TGGGCGTTCGCGTTTCCAACCTGGAAAAGAAAGTCGGCAACCTCTACTGGTCCGGCGATGCTCGTATGCGTTATACCGACTTCTCTGCTAAGAAAGCTGATCGTTGGGATGGCCGTATGAGAATCAACGTTAAAGGCCAGGTTAACGACTCCACCTACGTACAGGGTCAGTTCGTAAACAACTTCAACTTTAAAGATTCTGAAACCAGCGACACCTCCATGGCTCAGATCTATGCTAACCACAACTTCGGCAAAGATTTCTCCGTACGTCTTGGCCGTCAGCCCATTGCTTTCGGTGACCAGGGTGGCTGGCTCTACAATGCTCTCGAAGGATACGATGGCATTCAGGCAGCTTACAACCATGACAAACTGTCCCTGACCACCGGCTTTGGCCAGTTCAATAGCGGCAAATATGCAGGTGCAGCTGCTACAGCTAATACAGCTAAGATTGACGGACAGGACTTCTACTTCGCTCGTGGCAGCTATGACTTCGACTTCGCTAAACTGGGCGTAGACTACATCAACTTCCAGAGCACCACAAAAGATGGCAAGGATGTGCCGGAAGTTATCGGCGCTAACCTGACCATTCCGGTAGGCGACTTCCAGGTATTTGGTGACTACTATAAGAACACCACTGCTGACAGCAAGTACGATACCGCTTGGAACGCAGGCCTTGGCTATGGCAAACTGAACCTGAAGAAACCGGGTTCCTTCAACCTGAGCCTCGCTTACAACAATGTGGAAAATGAAATGTACTTCGGCGGCACTGGCTGGCACACCGACATCCTCGATGCAGTTGCTGCTGCTGGCAAGCTGAAATTCTGGAGTGCAAACGGCAACGTAACCCTCCAGAAGAACGTATTCCTCCGTGCTGAATACGAATTCGCAGCTGACGCTGACCAGGGTGCAGATCCGGACGACGCTTGGAGCGTTTCCCTGAACTACAAATTCTAATTTCTGAAAAGAAAATAGAATCTAGTTCCATAAACAAAAAAGAAGCTCTCGAAAGAGGGCTTCTTTTTTTGTTGGGGCCCTTTGCGGCCTCTATTACTAGGGAAGCACTGATTCATTCATAGAGTCTGCTTTTATAAGAATTTTTATGCACTGCTTCGTCATGGGACTCCTTAAATAGCTTGCTATTCGCGTCGTCCCATTCCTTGCATTGCATAAAAATTCAAGAATAAAAGCAGACAGTGATTTAATCAGCGCTTCCCTAGAAACTGTTGGAAATCACAAAAATTAGTCATAGGATATCCACGAACATCGATTTAAAAAATATATGGGAATGAAAATGCCGAATATATGGGAATGAAATTGCCGAATATGCGGGAATGGAGATTTCTCTCTTGACTGTATTGATAAATCTCTGTATTCTATTACTAGAAATTGTCTAAAATGACAAAATTTAGTAATAGGAGGAATCATGGAAGCGCCGCGTTCTGCTTATATGAAATCTTTACTTCTTCGCCGCCACAATGGGCTTATTAAAATCATTACAGGAATCAGGCGGTGTGGGAAGTCTTATTTCCTTTTTAAGCTGTTCAGGGATGTCCTTTTGTCGGAAGGGGTGCCGACAGATCATATCATCGCTCTGCAGCTGGATGATATCAGGAATCGAAAGTACAGGAATCCGGAGGCCTGCTATGAATATGTGCTCAGCCGGGTGAAGGAGGAAGGGCCGTACTATGTGCTTCTGGACGAGGTGCAGATGATGGACCATTTTGAGGAAGTGCTGAACAGTTTCCTTCATGTGCCTTCTCTGGATGTATATGTGACCGGCAGTAATTCCAAATTTCTTTCTTCCGACGTGGTGACGGAATTTCGGGGAAGAGGGGATGAAATACGAATGTATCCTCTGTCTTTTGCGGAATTCCATGAGCTTTCGAATCAGCCTTTTGATGAATGCTGGCAGAAGTATGAACGGTACGGCGGACTGCCGGGGCTGCTTTCCATGAAAGATGAACGACAGAAGGAGGAGTACTTGTCCGGCCTTTTTCGAAACGTGTACCTGAATGATGTGGTGGAGCGGCAGAAGGTGAGAAACAGGGATCTTCTTGATGATGTGGTGAATATATTGGCTTCATCCATTGGAACTTTTACTACGCCTGCCAAAATCGCCAATACCTATGGCTCCATCAAGCATATTTCCACATCCAATAAGACGGTATCTGATTACATCGGCTATTTGGAGGATGCCTTCCTGATAGAGCCGGCTGTTCGCTATGATATCAAAGGGAGGCGGTATATAGGAGCGAATAAGAAATATTATTTTGTGGACACAGGCCTTCGGAATGTGCGTCTGCAGTTCAGGCAGATGGAGCCTACTCATCTGATGGAGAATGTGATTTTCAATGAGCTGCGCATGCGGGGATGGCATGTGGATGTGGGAAATATCAATGCTTACACAAGTCATGGGGGGACCGAGACGAAACGAAGTACCCTGGAGGTTGATTTCATTGCGGGCAGAGGAAATCAAAAGGTGTATATCCAGTCTGCCTACCGCATGGATGATGAGGAAAAAGCCATGCAGGAGAAAAGGCCTTTACTGGAAATCAGGGATTCATTCGAGAAAATCATAGTGGTTCGGGACAGTGTACTTCCCTGGCGTGATGAAAATGGCATCCTCATCATGGGGCTTCAGGACTTCCTGGAGAAGTGGGATAGGGAAAAGTGAATTAAAAGAAGGGGAAAAGAAGGTAAGCGCTGCAGGCTCTTGACAACTTCAAGGGGAAACAAGGGGAAGTGGCAGGAACTCTTTGAGTCAAACTCTTCCTGTACCATTCCGGAGGCGCCGCCACCACCCTCGGCCCGAAGGGCCGTCGCCCCCTGAGCGAAGCGATGCACAGCGAACATGATTTGAAGGAGCGCCAGCGACGCACAAATCATAGTGAGTCGTTTCCCCTGTGGGGACATAACCCTTCTACACAATCTGCGGCGTCAGCCGCGCCCCCTTTTTTTATCATAGTAAAAATTTCCCATTTCATTCACAGGGGAAGTGTAGTATAATAAAGTGTAGCAAATCATAGAATCGTACCATGAAGGATGAAGAAGAGAGGGCCTCGGATATGGGCATGCAGAGAGTCGAGCGACTGATGAAGTATCTCAGCATTCCTGTACTTATGTGTGGCCTTTTTTGACGTTTCTGGCTGACATGGCGCTGTACCGGGCGGATGTCCGCATGGGGCGGGAGGCACTGACCGGTTCTGCGGAACGCCGGCTGAATAGTTTCCATGAATATGTGTACCGCTATGAGACAGCAGCGGACATTATCGGCTCCACGGTGCAAAGCAACGAGGGACGGACTGACGGTTTGAGCGGTATGTCACGGCTTCTGGAAATCAACCGTTCCATCCGGCTTATCGAGGTGATTCCGGAGAAGGGAGACAGCACATGGTTTACAGCAGACCGGTGGCTGGGGAGCGGGCGGTCTATGCTGGAGGGCCCTCTGAAGGAGGCGGCTCATGAGGCCCGCAGTGAGAGGCAAACGGTGTTTGTGGACTCTCTGTCCCTGGACCATGAGCGGACCTATATGGCGGTGCTGCAGCCCATTTTTCTGGAGGATCGGGCATCTTCCCTGTTCTGGGGGTATGTGCTGATTCTTGGGAGCCAGGAGTCTGTCCTTCGGAATTCCAATATCGTTCATGATGACGGGATGAGGGAAAATTATCGGTTTGTGCGGGAAAGAAACGGGACGGAGCAGGTGCTGTCGGCAAATGGAGAGGTGAGCAGGGATGATCCCTCCGCTTCCGCCTATATAGGCGGAGACTGGTGGAAATTGACCATTCGGCCAAACCGGGGCTGGCTGAATCTGCAGATTCTTTTCTTTGCCACTCTCTGCGGTGTCATGGCGGCTTTCTTTGTTTCCTTTATGTGGGGAAGAAACAGGGCGCTGAAGGTCATCGGCGGCACGGACAGCCTCACTGGCGTATACAACCGCAAAGGCGGCGATGGGGCGGTGGCGTCTTATCTGAAGGACCATGCAGGTGAGCAGGCCATGGTGATGGCTCTCGATATTGACAATTTCAAGCTCATTAACGACGTGTACGGCCACGGCGCCGGAGACCGTGCGCTGCAGACCCTCGTCGGTGATATGAAGCTCATCTTCGGCAGGGAGACCATTATCACCAGGAACGGGGGCGATGAGTTCATCCTTTTCCATCCCTTCAAGAATAAGGAGGACGTGGAAAAGAAGATGACCCATTTCACCGAAAAGCCCCATATCATCCAGGTCGGCGGCAGGGATGTGCCCTTCCACTCCTCCATGGGCTGCGCCGAATATCCCCTTCAGGGCAGGGAATACGGGAAACTCTGCGTCCGGGCGGACTTTGCCCTCTACGCCGTGAAGCTGAACGGCAAGGCCGGCTGGCGGCGGTTCGACGACACGGTGGCGGAAAACAAACACCGCACCCAGTTCGGCTTCAACCTCTCCGAAGTGGCCGGCAGCATGCCCGGCGGCATGGTGGTGTGCAGGGCCACAAAGGACCAGGAAATCCTCTTCGCCAACCGTGGCATGATCGACCTTCTGGAATGCGACAGCTTCGAAGACTTCATGCACTACACCGGCGGCACCTTCATGTCCATCCTCTATCCCGGAGAAGAGGAAGCGCTTAAAAAGGAATTCCAGCGGCAGCTGAATGAGAAAGGAAATGAAAAGCAGACCGACTTCCTCACCTTCCGCATCGTCACCAAGAAGGGCAGAATCCTTACCGTGGAAGACGTGGGAAGGAAAAAGGAAAACCCCTTCTACGGCGAGCTGTACTACATCTTCATGTACGATAGAGCGGAAAGAGAAGGACGGCAGAGGGGAGAGATTAGAAATTAGACGATAGACAATAGATGGTAGACGGAAAAGGCTCCTGCGGTGATGGTCATGCTGCGGGAAGAAATGGGAAAGGAAGGCGCCCTTTTGAAAAGAGGGGCGCCTTTTTTGTGGGGCGGCAAAGCCGCCCATACACTAAAACTTGCCTCCCCCTGCCTGCAGGGGGAGGGGGACCACGATAGTGGTGGAAGGGGTTGGTACATGGAGAAATGAGGCATAAGTGCTTCTTACCATCACGGAGATTCCCCCTTTGGTGGCTGGCGCCACCACCTTGCCCGGAGGGAAGCATGTCACTGGATTCGCGGGTCGCGGGGCTCCCCTATGAATCCAGTTCCTTTGCCACCCCCGCAAGCGGGGACACAATAAAGCTCCGTGAGGCTATTTTTTTCATAAAGTGGTTCCACGCTAAGCACGGGTTGTTCTGCTCCCGCTTGCGGGGGAAGTCCCGCGCAGCGGGAAAGGGGGAGGCGAACGCAGTGAGCCAATCACCAGAATGCGTATCATGCCATATGACACAGAAAATCAATCCCGTAACGCTGACTTTATACTCATCGCCCGCAGGGCGATACCACAACCCTCAGCGCCGAAGGCGCTGTCGCCCCCTTGAGCGCCAGCGAACACAACCCGCCGCCGTTAGGCGGCCACAACCCTCGGCCCGAAGGGCCGTCAACCTTCCCCTCTGAACCCTCTGAACCTTTTGAACCCTTTGAACCCTTTTATACAACCCTTCTACATAACCCTTTTTCACAACCCTTCTACACAACCTGCAGCGAAGCCGCGCCCCCTCATTCCGCCCTATCCCCGTTCATTACTTGCGATAATCTGTGGTATAATAAATTTAAATAAGGCTAATATTACAGATTGATTTACGCTTTTCGGCTATGGACGAGGAAATGTTTCACGGGCTTGGGGAATCCGGCCGGTTTTTGAGACGGGATGATAGGTATGAGCGACTGCACGAGTCAGATGGTATGCGATGTGGTGGAGGGGCTGCCCTGCGGGATTTGTTTTGTTTCCATGGACGATGAGGAGCGGCTGGTTTATGGAAACCGGGCTTTTCTCTCCTTGACCGGCTTCTCTTCTGTGGAGGAGCTCCTTTCCTGGTGCGGCGGTTCTTTTGAGAAGCTCATGGCGAAGCGGTATATCCCTCTTCGTCAGCGGTATGAGGCGGGGAAGGATGGGAAGGTGAGTGCTTTCCATTTCCTGCTGGAGACGAAGGCGGGGCCGGTGCCGGCGGAGGGTCTTGTGGGCATGGAGGAGACGGCTGCTTTCGGGAAGGTGTGGTGCGTGATCTGTATCTGCCGTCAGGATGATAGTAAAGTGGACGAGGCGGAGCAGCTCATGAGCAGGGAGTCTTTTTATCCTGTCATTTACCGCCTGGCCCGGGAGGATGTGGAGAATCATTGTTTCGGACGGCGGGTGCCGCTGTATTTCAATCTTACGAATTTCAAAATCTATAATTCCCGCCATGGCATGGAGGCGGGGGATGGGGTCATCCGGTATATGGCGGAAAGGCTTCGGGCCCATTTTCCCCATGCCCAGATAGCCCATCTCACGGGGGATACGTTTGCGGTGCTGGCGCCCCATCAGGATGTGACCGGGCGGATCGAAGCGGTAGCCCGGGAGATGGACGGGTATGTGAATGATTCTTCCGTGCGCCTGAAGGCGGGGGTGCATCTCATCGACCCGGAGAATGTGGAAGTGACGGAAAGCAGTCTCCATCTGCTTTTTGACAGGGCGAAGATTGCGGCGGACTGGATCAAGGGGGACGCCGGCCGTACCTGGGCGCTGTATGAGGAATCCATGGGCCGCCGGCTGGCGGACAGGGCCTATGTGCTGGGCCATTTCGAGGAGGCCCTGAAGAAGGGGTATATCAAGGTGTACTACCAGCTGGTGGTGCGTTCTTTTACAGGGAAGGTGTGCGGCACGGAGGCCCTGGCCCGGTGGGAGGATCCGGAGCGGGGGCTGATTACGCCTTCCCTTTTTGTGCCGGTGCTGGAGGAGGCCGGGCTGATCCATCGGCTGGACTGCTATGTCATGGAGACGGTGGCCAGGCTGTACCGGTTTATTATGGATAATCACCGGCCCTTTGTGCCGGTGTCGGTGAATCTGTCGGCTGTGGATTTTGAGGTGATGGATCCTTTCTCTTTTGTGGAGGAGCTGATAGAGAAGTACCAGGTGCCCCGTCATTTCTTCCATATCGAAATCACGGAGTCCGCGTTGAAGAAGAATGAAGGGTGGCTGAAGCAGGAAATCGAAAAGTTCCGGAAGGCAGGCTATGAGTGCTGGATGGATGATTTCGGCAGCGGCTATTCCACCCTGAATGTGCTGAAGTCCTATCATTTCGATACCCTGAAGCTGGACATGGCTTTCCAGCGGGACATGAACGAGGCGGGGAAGAAGATTATCAGCTCTGTCATCTTCATGGCCAAGGAGCTTGGCGTCCATACCCTGGCGGAAGGGGTGGAAACGAAGGAGCAGGCGGATTTCCTGAAAAGCGTGGGCTGCGAGAAAATCCAGGGATTTTACTACAGCAGGCCCCTGCCCTATGAGGAAAGCTACCGCTCTTGCCTGGATCAGCACATGGGCGTGGAGACGGCGGCGGAAGCGGCCCTCTATGACGGAGTGGGGCTGGTCAATGTGGTGGGGAACAATCCTTCCGGCGCCTTTCTTTTCGACGGGGAGGAAATCGAAATCCTCTTTGAAAATGATGCCAGCCGCCAGGAAGCCTCTTCCCTTCATGCAGACTATTTCATGAAGGGCGGAAGGCGTATCATCGCCATGGACAGGACGGTGAAGCAGCAGTTCCGCCAGCTCATGGAAGCATCCTGGAAACATCACCGGAAGGAGACCATGATGTACCTTTTCCGGGGACAGTATGTACACTGCTCCATGAAGGTGCTGGTGTCCCAGGGGAAGCTGTACGCCGGGAAGCTGGAGTATTACGCTGTATCCGGTCGGGAGGAGCGGAAGGCTGTATCCTACATGGATAAGCTGCTGCGCCACCTCTTCACCATCTATGACGGCCTTTATGTACTGAAGAAATCGGGCATGGTGGAAGTGATGGAGTCCATAAACGGGCTGGCAGGAAACGGGGAAACGGTGCCTCTGGAACAGTTCAGGAAAATGGCGGATTTCATCCATGAGGAAGACCGGAAGCGTTTCCTTGCCTTTATGAACAGGGAGCGTCTGGAGAAGGAAGCGGAAAATCCCCGTGCAAGCGCGGTCACCGGTCTTTTCCGGCTCCGCTTGGAAAACGGCAGCTACCGGTGGAAGGAGTTTAACCTGGCCTTCATGGGGCCTGCGGAGGACGGTGAAATCCTGCTGGGCATCAAGGACACGGCGGTGGATGAAGCGGAGGACGGGAAGGAGCTGCTCTCCCTCTACGCTGCCTCCTATGGTCTGTCCGCAGGCGGGCGGAGCGACTGGAACCTGCAGGAGTCCGCCTTTACGGCCCTCATGGAAAACGGGAGCCTCTGCTTCTTCTGGAAGGACAGGAAACGCCGTTTCCTTGGTGCCAGTTGCGCCTTTCTGGAGAAATTCGACCTGTCCCTGGAAGACATTCTGGGCAGAACCGACGAGGAAATAGGCTGGCATGTGGACGGCACCCATTTCGAAAGGGAAGAGAAAAAGGTGCTGGAGGAAGGGCATATCTCCCGCAGGGTGCTGGGCCGCTGCATTATCCGGGGACAGGTGCACCGTGTCCGGTCTACGAAATTCCCCCTGTACCTGGGCAATGACATTGCCGGCCTTATGGGCTATTTCTTCGACCTGGACGAAATGGCCGCCCATTTCCACGTGGAAAGGGAACTGGACCTTATCGATCAGGAAACGGGCCTCTTGAACTATCGGGGCATGCTCATAACTGCCATGACCTTCCAGGAAAACTACAGCGCCCATGGAGAAAACTACGGCGCCGTGCTCCTCAGCATACCGGCCCTGGACGAAGTGGGCCGCCTCTACGGCGGAGACACCAGGGAAAAGCTCCTGAAAAGGCTTACGGACACCCTCACCCGGTTCTTCTTCCATCGGGAAGCCATCGGCTATCTGGGAAGCGGCCGCTTCCTGGTACTCATGAAAGTGAAGAGCACATCCGATGTCCGCCAGCGCATGCTGGAGCTCTCCAACCGGGTTCATGAAATCCATCAGGCCGGCGGGCGGAAGGTGACCCTCTTCCTGCAGTATGCCCTGGCCCTGGGCTCCGAAACAAGGACAGTGGATGACCTCTTCCGTATCCTTTCCCGGAGACTTTCGGAAGCAGAAAAGCAGAAATACGGAGAATCCCTGTACCGCGGCGACAGGATCGCCTTCGACAGAAGGGTCTTCGACAACAGCAGCGACCAGGTGGTCATATCCGACCCCGATGACTACAGCCTTCTCTATATCAATAAGGCAGGCCTCCGGGACCTGGGGTATCCGGACAACTATGAATATGCAGGAAAGAAGTGCTATGAAGTGATTCTGGGCGGAGACAGGCCCTGCGACGGCTGCCCCCTGGCCCTTCTCCGGCGGGACCGCTTCTATACCCAGACCTTCCATAACCGCTTCACCGGCCACGACTACCTCACCCAGCATACCCTCATTTCCTGGTACGGCAAAAACTGCCAATTTGAAATCGCCACCAACCTGGGCGGCTACGCAGAGCGGGATTTCAAAAAGAACTACATGGTCTTTCGGGAAATGGCGGTCAACGACGCCATCGAAGCCGGACTGTCCGCCGACGACATCCATGAGGGCATGATGAATATGCTCGCCCGCATAGGGAAAATCCTGGAAGCGGAAAAGGCATGTATTTTTGAAGTACAGGAAGACGGCAGCTTCAAAAACACCTACGAATGGTGCAGAAAAGGCGCAGCGCCGGAACAGGAGAAATACCAGCACGTACCGGCAGACATGGTGCGGCCCATCTACGACCGCTTCGGCGCCGACCAGGTAGCCATCATCGACGACATCGAAGCCGTGGCCAAATCCTACGGCTTTGCTGCCTCCGACTACCGGAAAGGCCTCAAACGCCTCATCTCCGGCCACCTCCTCATCGGCGGCCAGTCCCTGGGCTACACGGAAATCGTAAACCCCTCCGAAAAAGCCATGAAAGAAGCCAGCCCACTCCTCGCCACCCTCACCCGCTTCATCGCCATCATGATACGGAACAGGGACACCATGGACAAATTGAAAGCCATGGGCCACGTGGACCAGCTCACCGGCCTCATGAACCGCCGCTCCTTCATGGAATACATCCACGCCCTTCCGGCGGGCAGAAAAACAGCCTTCCTCTTCGGCGACATGAACGGACTGAAACAGATTAACGACGGCAAAGGCCACGAAGCCGGCGACCGCGCCCTCATCACCCTCTCCTCCCTTATGGCCGACCTGGTGGGCAGAGACCACGCCTTCCGCATGGGCGGCGACGAATTCATCATGGTGCTGGAAGGAGCCACCGCAGAAAAAGTGCAGCAGGTGAAAGAAGAACTGAAATCCAAACTCGCTCTCCACGGCCTCTCCATAGCCCTGGGCTGCGCCCTCCGCACCGCTCCCGTCACAGACATAGACAGCCTGATTTCTGAAGTGGATAAGAAAATGTACGAGGATAAAAAGAATCCAAGGAAATAGAGGGCCGGTGAGCTGTTGGGGACGGATATCGGCTGTCGGCTGGCCGCAGGAAGAAATGGTAAATGGTGAATGGTAAATAAAGGAAGGCGCCCTTTCGGAAAGAAGGGGCGCCTTTTTTGAGTGGGGCGGAAGAGCCGCCTATACACTAAAACTTCCCACCGGGGCGGAGGGGGACCACGTGCACTTTAAACTTGCCTCCCCCTGCCTGCAGGTGGCAAGCGAACTTGGGTCGCACTAGCGAACTGGATTTGTAGGGGAGCAGAGTGACCCGAAAATCCAGTGAGTCAGTGACAGCAGTGGATGTAGGGGAGCAAAGCGACCTGAGAACCAAGTGAGACGCTTCCCACCGGGGCGGAGGGGGACCACGTACACTTTAAACTTGCCTCCCCCTGCTTGCAGGGGGAGGGGGACCGCGTAAGCGGTGGAAGGGGTTGGCACATGGAGAAATGAATCATAAGTGCTGCAAGCCATCTCGGCGATTCCCCCTTTGGTGGCTGGCGCCACCACCTTGCCCGGAGGGAAGCATGTCACTGGATTCGCGGGTCGCCTACAGCTCCCCTATGAATCCAGTTCCTTTGCCACCCCCGCAAGCGGGGGCACTATGGATGCTTAGCCATGGAGCCATGTCTCTACAGGAAAGCATAGAGTGTTTTATTCTGTTCCCCGGATGGGGTGGCAAGGGAACACGATTCGTAAGGGAG
>ULVN01048482.1_pt1 | contig 11163 bp, 8 predicted proteins | sample 1959491 | NCBI WGS metagenome assembly ULVN01 (sample SAMEA4835787, study PRJEB28245) | human gut metagenome | biome: gut microbiome; material: fecal sample | place: Denmark | collected 2008 | reverse complement strand
GTAGTAGGTTATCGCTACAAACTAATTGAAAATTCAGATTATAGACGCACAAAGCTATTTCCCGGAACTCGCAGCAGAGGCTGTGAGGCGGATAGATCTGCTCTATAGTCTGGAGAAGAACCTGGAAGACCGTAATGCCTCTTATGAAGAGATACGGAAGGAAAGGCAGGAGAAGGCCTTGCCCATTATGGATGCCATGGAGACGTGGATGGTGGCTGCCAGCACGAAGTGCACCCCGGCCAGTTCCCTCGGCAAGGCCCTGGACTATGCCTACAAGCTGTGGCCCAGGCTGATGCGCTATGCCAATAACGGAATGTATCATATAGACAACATTGACGTGGAGAGAGGCCAGAGACCAACAGTGATCGGACGCAAAAACTACCTTTTCTCCCAGAATGACAGAGGCGCCGAAGACAATGCCATCTTCTACACCCTGGTTGAGTCTTGCGAGATAGTCGGGGTAAATCCCCTGGAATATCTGACTTATGCTCTGAATAACGTACGGGACAACATGCCCGAAGAAGAATTAGTCAGGCTGCTTCCATATAAATACAAAGAAATCCAAGAAAAGAGCCAAGGGAAATAACCAAATTTTTCCTTGGCTTTTTTCTTGGATTTTAAACAATATTATATAACGGCTTGTTTCGCATGCTTACCCAACTTCATCAAGACGGGTAATCCCAATGGTCTCGGTCTTGTCAGTTGGCCTGCGACCAATGGCAAGGAGGTGGAGCCCATACTGCAACTCGATGTCAACAGCTTCGTGGAGCAGGATGCCAAGCGGGAACAACGCAACAAGACGATTCTCCGCCTTGTATGCAACGGGAAATAAGCACTCGGCAAGGTTCCTCAATATGAAAAGAAGAATCATGCACAACGTAAAGACAATGCAGTAGGTGATAGCAAAGTATTATATAGCACCCTTTAAAGCCAATGGCCTTCTTCTGAAAGCACTCGCCATCAGAGGAAGACCATTGACTTCATTCATAAGAAACTTAAACATGCCCTTATTATCATAGAGCACCATTGCTAATTGAGCCGAAACAAAATTACATGGTGCGCTGGATAATATTCTCATTCTTTCGGCTGGTTCTCACGTTCACCTCTTTATTGAAGATTGTATAGGTGACTGTGAGCTCTATGCCCTGCATGTCGTTCTTACCTCTTGTTCCCCAATCTACATTGTTGAATCGATACCGTATATTGTTGTAGTTGGCTTTGCCTAATATATCATTGACGGTCAGGTTGACATTCAACTTGTTTTTCAGCAATGAAGCAGTAACGCCCATGTTCCAGCTTTGCACACTCTTCTGATTGTACAGCAGGTATTCATTTCGTCCTTGAAAGGTATAATCCGTAGACAGATAAATAGTGGGCGTCAATGCATAATTAATATTCACCTGTCCGTTGAATGCTGTCTGGTCATTCTTATATTCCTGTCCTTTATATACATATTCACCATGAGGGAACACCACCTCGCCCTCACAGGAAAGCTCAAGATTACCAACAGCCTTGGAGTATTCCAGTATGACTCTGAAATCGCTTACATTCTTCATATTCATCGTATAGGAGGTCAGGATATTACTCGCTGCGTCTATCGGTTCAAGCACACTCACAAGCGGATGCTTCCGATAGGTATAGCGCAGAGAGAGCGTGAAGTCTTTCCATGAAGTGCTCAGCGTGTATCGGTCCATGATCTCGTTTTCCAGATCGGTGTTTCCGCGGCTATACAAGAGAGAGTCTTGATACACCAGTCCGGAATTGAGCTGTGAGAAGTTGGGCTGCGTCAGGTATCTTCTGTAATTCAGTTGGAAGAACCAGTCGTCATTTGGCCGGTACTTGACGGTGAAGACCGGGCAGAGTGTAGAGAAGTGCTGCTTGAATTGGTTTTCGGTAGCTTCGGTTCCGGCGACACTGGTAATCGATCTGTGCACATACTGATACCTTGCGGCCGGTGTGACCGTCCACTTGCCGAAGGTCTTGGATAAGGACAGATAAGCTTGTGGATTTGATTCTTTGACCCCGATGTTATTGATATAGTTCTGAGTACTCAGATAAGGGATCTCAGAGTTTGTCTTCGCCTTCGAGTCGACATAGTTATATATGAATCCCCCTAACGCATTGATATTCCATGGAAGACTGAAGCTGTTGTCAACGGTGGTAGTGTATACGTTGTAGCGATTGTGGCCGCGGCTCTTGGTGAGCGTTGACACGTCGGTGCCGCTTTCCAAGGTCTGTGTATGATGATTGGAATTGGTAGTAGCAATTTCCTGTGTAACGTCGAGATGGTAGTGGTTGCCCCGATACGCATATTGCAGTGTTCCACTGTGAATGTTTTCCAGGTTTCTTCCCTTTCGGTTGATATCTCTCAGTTGCTCCAGCGTCTTCCAGCTTGTCAGATTAGTGCCATTGGCCTTATTGTCCTCGTCGCTGAACAGATAGAAATAATACAATCCCAGTCTGCTCTTTTTGTTGAGCTGATAATCGGCGGAGAAGTTCACCTTATGGCCGATCGTTGCGATCGGCGTCTCCCGCTTTTGCTCGGTCGAGAAAACATCGTCGCGATAAATGTTTCTAAAATAGGTTTCCTTATTCTTGTTGCCATCGCGTCCGCCCATATAGGAGAGACTGGCTGAGAATTTCTTATATTGCCCCATGATATTGAACAGCCCAGCGTCGGAGAACATCCTTGTCTGTTTCGTGTAGTTGCCGACATTGAGAAACAAAAAGTCGTTCATATGTTTGATGGTGGAGATGAAAATGACGGGCTGACCGTTGGGGCTATACTTGGCAGAGGGTGCGCGGTCAATTTCTATGCTTTTGATATTGTCGGCCTGTAGCGTTGACAACACCTTGGCGTCAGAGAGGATACGTCCGTCTAAAACGTATATAGGCTCTCCCATGCCATTGACTTCCACGTTTTCGTTGACCGAGTGCAGCCCGGGTGTGTGGTATAACATTCTTGTGGCATTTCCCATTTTTGCCAACACCGTATTGGCTACTTGTATTTTGGTTACGCTGCCTTTCGTTCTCACATGGGGGGTATGTCCTTTCACCACCACACTGTCCAGTTCGATTGTTGTGAAGTTTGCACGATCCTTTATTTCATTTTGTGCGAAGCAAAATGAAATAGAAGAACAGAATGCTAATAATGCAATAATTCTTTTCATTTACTCGAATATTTATATTTGTAAAAGTCTGGGAGAATTTCAGATAGATTTCTTTTGTATATTGAACAATATTTTTTGTTTTGCCCCCAATTTTTATTTCTGTCTATAGGACATCCTCCACCGCAGATGGGGAAAACATTGCAATTGACGCATTCGTCAGATTCAAACGGATTGTGGCCAAATATTGTCTCTGACAATTTATTCAGTGATAATGTACCCGTAGATAGGTCACCAACTCTATTATTGGGTAGTCCCAAATGTTCAAGGCATTTATAAATATGCCCTTCAGAATCGATAGCTAAAGAATTTTTGCATCTAAACATGCACGGCATGGCTAAACTTGGCAGTTTGGGGGATACTACTGTATTTTCTTTATTTTGAAGTGCAGCTTTGTCCAGTTTTAATAAATCTGCATGTGTAAAGCAGTTTCCAAACTTATCAAAATCTGTGCGGTCACGCACATAATTATGGCTGATGGCTATTTGCCCTTTCTTGAGATATTCTGAAAAATTATTTTTGAAGTAATCTTTGATATCACAGAGAGAAGACAAATTAGTTCGGTCCATCGTAACTTTAATACTCAATGGAATATCTGTTAATGATACTAATTTCTTAATATTTTCGATGATAAGATTAAAGGATGGTGAACCATTTTTAAATGTTCTTCGTTTGTCATGGGTTGAGGCAACTCCGTCAAGACTAATTTGGATATATTGCAAGTTTAATACATTAAGTCTGCGAATAATAGATTCATTTAGCAAACTACCATTGGTAATCATATCAGATGCAAAATTGATATTCATCTGTTTTAACCGATTACAAATAGAATAAATCCTTTCAAAGCCAAGCAAAGGCTCACCTCCAAACCAAGTAATAGAAATGTTCTGTTGCTTATGTAACGATATAAATCTAATTAGTTTGTCTTCAATGTCATCGGTCATTAAGCCCATGTTTTTCTTGCCATCTTCGAAACAGTAAAAGCAATTAAAATTGCATCTCATCGTTGGTGCTATAGATAATATCAATGAAGAGTTTTGAAACATGCTACTATAATACTTATATTTATAGACATTCAGTTCGTTATAATCATCGTCTATTAATATACCTGTGTCATGCAGAATTTTGCACACTTCATTCTCTTCGATAACATTGCCATTCTTTTGGACTTCCTCAACTATTATTTGCCATTGCTTTGTGCTTATTTTAACAAAACTTGTTGTTAATGTGTTGTAAATAAATGTGTAGGCACCGTTAGCTTTTACAACATTAAATTTTGATGTCTTCATAGAAAAATATAAATTGGCAAAGAATGAATAATCACTAGCCTATTATTTGCCCAATATTAAATGGGTAAATAATAGGCTTGCATAATGAGATTCACCTTGTTTGGAGAACTATTTAGCTCTGAGCCTGTATAGAACTAGATTGTGTATTACTTGTCGTTGGGTGATCAATATGGCCGTTATCATACCCACAATCACATTTAGTTCCATAAAAAAGGCCATGTCTGTATCCTTGGTCGCATTTGGTTGCGCCACCAAGAATATCCTCCTGTTCCTCGGGTTTTAAGATATTTACATCCGAGGAGATACCACTCTTTAATAAAACAATATCCGTATTTTCCATAATAAATATTTTTATTAAAAACTAATTATGTCACAAAATTACGAATTTTACAGTAAGAAAGTAATAAAATAACGTTTTTATTTTTGGGTAAAGCAGATTTTTAACATTTTATATCATTAATCTAAAGTTACCTTGCAGGCATAAGATTTGCAAAACAAAGTCCTCAATCTTCTCTAAAAGTAGTCTTTATTGATATGAGTTCGTTATAATTAAATAAACTACTTGAAGATGTGCTGCCACAAGGTCATGTTACTAACGACAATATAGGCAAAGACATCCAATCCCGGTTGCACTCTTCTTCCACAGCGACCGACAGAGGCCTTGGCGACAAAATAATGCCTACCAGCAATGCTCTGCAGACGACTGTCGTGGCTGATGATGAGGCACTCTATCGGCGCGGCATCTTCGGCTTGCCCCTCAAGGGTGACGCGTGCCATGCGCGGCTCGTCAAAGAGATAGAGGTATTTGTATGGGACGAGGAGTTCTACAGTGCTATTGTCATTTACCTTGCCTTGGGCCTCTATCGTGATGGGATAGCGAATGGTATAGAAAGCCACGGCAAGGGCGATGACGACAAGCGTGACGATCACCGTACCGGTTCGCACAAGGACTGGGGGCACCTGGCCGATGATGCGGCGCACCTTCTCGCTCCGCAGTTCTATGTTGTCTGCTTCATTATTGTTGTTGTCCATATCTCAAAGTCATTGTTGGTTGTTATAGCGATTGCCCGTCAACTGGGAGAAAGCTGGCGGCGCTCGTCAGTTCCCCAGCTCCAACTGGTTCTTCACAAGATTGTAGTACGCACCGCGCTTTGCCGTCAGCGTCTCGTGGTTGCCCGTCTCGACGACCTTGCCGTGGTCGATGACGACAATCTGGTCGGCATTCCTGACCGTGCTCAGGCGGTGGGCGACGATGACGACGGTCTTGCCTTGATAGAACGTGTCGAGGTTCTCCACGATGGTCCGCTCGTTGTTGGCATCGAGTGAGTTGGTGGCCTCATCGAGGAAGATGTAGTCAGGGTTCTTGTACACCGCACGGGCGATGAGGATGCGCTGCCGCTGTCCCTGACTCAGTCCTACTCCGTCACGTCCTATCTTCGTGTTGTACTTCAGTGGCAGCGACATCACATAGTCGTGGATGCACGCTATCCGTGCGGCTTTCAGCAAACGTTCCTTGTCGATGTCACCGTCGTCAACAGCAATGTTGCGGGCGATGCTCTCCGAGAAGATGACACCGTCCTGCATGACTACGCCGCACTGGCGGCGCCACCATTTCTTGTTGAGCGTGTTGATGTCCGTGTCACCAATATTAATATGTCCCTCCAGGACCGGATAATAGCCGAGCATGAGCTTGACGAGGGTTGTCTTGCCGCTGCCTGAGGCTCCGACGATGGCCGTTACCTTTCCCTTGGGGATGTGTATCGTCACGTCGTCCAAGGTCTTGCGCAAGGCGTGAGGGTCGTACTTGAACATAATGTTCTCGATGTCGATGCCCTTGCTGTCGTCGGTCAGTGAAGTTCTGAGGCCGTCCTTTCCGTTCTCGTCCTCGGCGCGGTGAATCTCGTTGATGCGCTCCAGGCTGATTCTCACGTCCTGCAGGGAATAGAAGAAGTTCATGAGCTGCTCCACGGGTGAGTTGAGCTGTCCGATGATATACTGCACGGCGAGCATCATGCCGAGCGTCATCTGTCCGTGGATGACGGCAGCGGCGGCCACGACGGTGATGACGATGTTCTTCACCTCGTTGATGAGGATGCTGCCGGCCTCCTGCGTCTGCTGCAACTTCAGCGACTTCATCTGTACGTTAAACAAGTCCACCTGCGTATCCTCCCACTCCCACCGGCGACGCTGCTCACAGTCCTGGAGCTTGATCTCCTGCATGGAAGTAATGAACTCGTAGGTCTTGTTGTTGTTGATGGCCTGCTGCTCGAAGAGCTCATAGTCCAGCACCTTGCGGCGGCGCAGGAAAAGCGTCATCCACAGGCCGTAGAGCAGACTGCCCACAAGAAAGATGGCAAAGATCAGTTCGTTGTAGAACAGCAGCACCACCGTGAACACCACGAAGGTGAGCATGGCGAAGGTCACGCTCAGTGCCTGGTTGGTGAGGAAATTGTTCACGCGGCTGTGGTCGTTCATCCGCTGCATGAGGTCGCCCATGAGCTTGGTGTCGAAGAACGACATCGGCAGTTTCAACAGTTTGATGAAGAAGTCGCTCACCAGCGAGATGTTGACCCTCATGGAGATATGCAGCAACAGCCACCGGCGGATAAAGTCAATGGCCGTGCGGCTGAAGGTGAGCATCAGCTGGCCGAGCAGTATCAGCCAGATGAACCCAAGGTTCTGGTTCTTGATGCCCACATCGACGATGGACTGGGTGAGGAACGGCAGGACGAGCTGCAAGAGGCTGCCCACGACCATGCCCAAGACGACTTGTCCAAAATAGTGCTTGTACTTCTTCACATAGCCGAAGAGGAAGCGGAACGACCGTGGATTCTTATTCTTTTCACCCTCACCGTCCTCCTTGTGGGAATAGAAAGCGGGGGTAGGCTCCAAATACATCGCTATGCCTTTCTCCTCTCCATTAGAACGCGTGCTAATCCAATGACTCTTGAACTCTTCAAGATTATATTTTACAAGGCCTTTGCCAGGGTCAGCAACATAAAACTTCTTTCTCTTCCTAACTTTATACAGTACCACGAAGTGATTCTGATTCCAGTGGAGGATGCAGGGAAGTGGAGCCTCGGTCAACTGGAAGGCTCCAATGCGCACAGCAACAGTATGTAGTCCCAGTTCATTAGCCGCATCACTGATACCAAGCAGCGATACGCCTTCTGCTGTGGCATGACAAAGCTCCGACAGCCGCTCCATGGACAAGTCGTTGTCATAGTACCTGCACACCATTTTGAGGCAGGCGATACCGCACATCATGGAGTCGGGCTGATGGATATATGGGAATCCTGTCATCTTACAAATTACAGAGCACTTGATTTTCTGGTTCCGTCAAACCCCATATTGTCACCGTGATTGATCTTCTTTCCAAAATCAAATGTATAGGTTGCCGTCAGGCTCAGGTATCTGCCATCCGACGGTCGACTCAGATATCGGTTATAACTGTAATACTCTGAATTGAGGTAAGTCTTCACCCATCCATCATTTCTCAGTAGAGAGTTGACCTGCAGCTTGACGAAAAGGTTACCCTTGGAATATTGGACACCCAAACGCAAGTTATCGGAGAACTTGCTCATCTGAGAACTGCCGCGCATATAGCCATAGCCTGAACTAATGCTGTAAGAGACATTGGCGGTCCAGTTTTTAGCTATGTCACAATACACCGAAGGGTACCATCCGAAGTATCCATTGTTGACACGGAAGATGCCATTGTGCCATTCGTGCACATAAGACACCTCACTATTGATCTTCAACTTACTGTTGAGTAACGATAGAGAAGGCGTTATATGGAAGTATATCGGATTGAAATCGCCACTATTGATCATCTCCTTGACCATGAGTCCATCGATCTCATGCCAATAGGGGACGATGTCGTGAATGATATTGTCCCAGCTGAATGATGCGTTGAGCGAGAAATTGTTAGTGGGCATCCATGTATACGACAGCAGCGCAAAAGCCTGTCGCACTGTCTTTAGTTCAGAATTACCGCGGCTTCCCTCCACCTCGTTGTCTTGTCTGACCACAGAGTTGTAATAACTCGGTACGATGTCGGTCTGTGTAATGTTTCCTCTGATGTAGAAAGAATGCTTGGAACCGATTCTTCCACTAATAGTCAGTGATCCATTGACGTAGGGTGTCGTTTTCGTGCTTAAGTCGTTGACCTTATATCGTTGTACAGGTACATAGGCAATAAAAGAACCATTCCACGAGTTGGAAAACTTATGGTTATACCGAAGATAGAAATTCCAATAGGAGTTGTTGAGCCTCTGGAATGTCCAGTTGGTGCCGCAATACTGCGTACGATAATATTCTGTGTCATAGGAGACTATAGCGGTCAGGTCGTTTTTCTTGTACAAGGGCGCGTTATAGGTCAGGCTGACACTGGGCAGATAGGCATCCTCACTGTAACCATTGAAAATGTTCTTTGCCAACAAGTCACCATACCGATATCGACTGTTTGACCTGTTGTGGTTATATGAGAACGACAGATATCCTATCAACTGCGATCCCCTTGGCAGCTCTTTGATACGGAAAGAATAGGTGGCATAGGGCACCAGACTGTGTGCCGATGCTTCATCTTTAGATTCCGATGCCGTCTCATCATTGTAGAGCAGTCGGCTTGACGTGACGTTGGTAGGCTTTCTGCCATATCTCAGTCCTGTTTGGAGCATCCAGATGAGTTTGTTGCCATCATAGCGCATACTAAAGCCCCCAATGTAGCTCTGTTGCTTGTCCTCGGAGTCTGACCACGCCTTCCTGTTGAGCAGGTGCCCGTCAAGATAGGTATAAGTGGTGTTGCTGTTGTTGACGATATCCTCAACGTGATTATAGGTCGCTTCCGCGATTGCCCTGTAAGTCATTTTCTGCTTGCGCAGTTTCATGACCATGTCATAATCCCCCACATTATAAATGAAGTTTTGCATGCCCTCCAAAGCCACATAACCACCATAGTCATATTTACGGAGGATAAAATCAACGACAGATGTATAGCCCTTGTAACGCGGATCTGATGGCGACTGGAGAAACCTCACACAAGCCACTTCTTTCGGTCGTATCGATTTCAGTTCCCAGTCTTTGGCCTCGGCACCGTCTATGAATACATGCACATCTTCCCTATACACGGTTTTGATCGTCTTGTCCATCACGTCCACCTTCAGACCTGGCATCATCATCCTTGAGAGCAAGGTGTATGGGTCAGCTGAGCGTCGACGCTCTTCCGGCGTCGGTATGTATTCTACGCCATCTGTTATAGCCTTGTGGTTCTCTGACACCACCGTTACCTCTTTCAAGACATGTGTTCTCAGAGAATCCTGAGACCACCCTGCCAAAGGGTAGACCATCATGGACATGGCAAAAGCAATATTCAAATCGAATCTCATCATTCCTGGTTCTCTAACAAATATCTCATTTCAAACTCGTAGCCCAAATATGTATTGATTGGAATATCAATGGAATGCATACAGCAGATGCTGTCGGAAAATCCACCCTCTTCAAGGTATTTTTGAGAACATGGTCCCATACATACTGGAAGCATCTTGCATCTCAAGCAATTAGAATTATTGAAAGTGACAAGTTTTAATCTTTTTTCTTCACGCTCGTTTGTCCATCTTATTTCTCCGGCTTGGTTGATAATGCCTTCTTGGGTATCCTCGTCTAAAGTTCGTCCATTGCATTTGTGAATAGTACCATCATAATTAATAATTAAGAAGCTGTTTGAATCTGATGGACAAGAAATGCTTTTTCGTTTAAAGACACCATGTGTTATTGTAAAGCCTTTATTGAACAACTTTTTAAATGCATTAATAAGTAAAGTTCTCTGCTCCACATCTACCAATGCTCTTGTTTGCCATACCCTTTCAAGATGAATTCGAACCTTTGTTTTATCTAAGTCTTCAATATCCTCAATTAGTGAATCTAAATTCTTAAGAGTTGAGTTATCATAATTAATCCTTAAAGTAATCAAAGGGTCGTCTGAGACATCATGGTTAGGCAATCTTTGAGAAAGTACATGAATTGCTTTTATTATTTGCTCATAAGTACCTTTGCCACTATTTTTCCAAACTCTAACATTGTCATGCTTTTCTCTATAACCATCAATGGTTATCTGAAAATAAGGATTTAATTCCTTCATTTTCTCAATGATTGATTCAGTCATGAGGGATGCGTTGGTAACAAAAAAAGTAGAGAAAGCTTTTGCTTTGGATTCACATATCTTTTTAATTCCCTTTGCAAGAGGATAAGCAATGGAAGAAAAGTTCATTAAAGGCTCGCCTCCAAAGAAACCGACATGAATGGCTTCATATTTGTCGTCTGACAAGACCTTATTGACATAATTTAGGACTGATTCAATTACGGCCTCAGACATCTTGGTCCCTTGCTTATGCGATTCATAACAATACCAACATTTGAGATTACAATCTTGTGTAGGATAAAGCATCAGATATAATCTTTTATCACGAAATTTTGCTGCTTCATATCTTTTCTTGATAAGATCAAGCTCATCGATGCCATCATCTATTAGCATGCCCAAATCTTGTAATTTAGCAAAAGTTTTAGGAAATGCAATACGAAAATTTTCTGGATCAAAAATTCCACTCCCCAAACGATTTGCCACTTCCTGAGAAACCCCCAAAAAATGGTCGCTGAAAGAATTATAAATAATCCTAATATCCGCACCACAATAGTCTTTAATATTTTAT
>ULVN01115353.1_pt1 | contig 11172 bp, 10 predicted proteins | sample 1959491 | NCBI WGS metagenome assembly ULVN01 (sample SAMEA4835787, study PRJEB28245) | human gut metagenome | biome: gut microbiome; material: fecal sample | place: Denmark | collected 2008 | reverse complement strand
AAAGGATTGAAATAAAGAATAACCCGTTGTCCATCTATCGGAGAATACCAAAAATAATCAGTAGTTGCAGGCCAAATTTGTCCCCATCTGTCACCGGTAAAGTCATATACATGGGCACCTTTCACATTTACAGTAGCCCAATCCACTGCCACATCACCAAGAGAGTAACCATCATCATCATCACATGATTGGAAAGTGACTCCCATAACTGCCAGGAATGCTAATAATAAAAGGTTCAACTTTTTCATAACTATAATGTATTAATCTATTTTCTACTCTTAAAAGTAAGAAAGAGATCGAATACTGCATATCATCCATTAATATTAACTTATTTTCAGTAAAAGTCTTGTAGAAAAACCAGATTCATCAAGGAAATAATAGAAACTTCCCGATTCGTCACGAACCGGGAAGCTTAAAACTGAGTTATATACAGATTTTCCCATTCAGGGGGAACATGGCTTTTCAGCCTTGTTTTGTTAAGGCAAATGGTTATATATTTTAAAGTTTAGTTTTTAGTGTATTACATTAATTTACATAACAAAAAATATGCCATGGGGCACATCGGCATCCAATACTCTAAAAATCAACAAAATAACCATTATTTCATTTTTCACATTATGTAGAAATACCACAATTTCATTCCACAATTTTGTAGAATTAATCCCCGTTTTTAAAATATATCTTTATCTTTGTAGAATCGATTACTCACTAAACAATATAATTACTATGAAAAAAAGACATTACGGAATGCTTTCATTGGCACTTACTTCATGCTTGGCTGTTCATGCGGAAAACAAAAATCAAAATACAGACAAGCCCAATGTTATCTTCATCTATGCTGATGATTTAGGATATGGTGACTTGGAGTGTTATGGAGCAAAAAACGTACAAACTCCAAATGTCAACCGTCTGGCATCCGAAGGGATACGATTTATCAACGCACACGCCACCGCCGCTACCAGTACCCCATCCAGATATTCCATGCTGACCGGAGAATATGCATGGCGTAAACCCGGAACAGATGTAGCTGCCGGCAATGCAGGAATGATTATACGTCCCGAGCAATATACTATGGCAGATATGTTTAAAAGCTCCGGCTATGCCACAGGAGCATTTGGCAAATGGCATTTAGGATTAGGTGATAAAACTGCACAACAAGACTGGAATGCTCCTCTCTCTGCTTCTCTAGGTGATTTGGGGTTTGACTATTCTTATATCATGGCAGCCACAGCCGACCGGGTTCCCTGTGTATTTATCGAGAATGGCCAAGTAGCCAATTATGATCCTTCAGCTCCGATAGAAGTAAGCTATATAAAAAATTTCCCCGGTGAACCTACCGGAAAAGACAACCCTGAACTTTTATATAATCTGAAACCGAGTCACGGTCATGATATGTCTATCGTGAACGGTATCAGCCGAATCGGTTATATGAAAGGAGGTGGCAAAGCATTATGGAAAGATGAAAATATAGCCGATTCCATTACCGCACATGCAGTTGATTTTATCAAACAACATAAAGACGAGCCTTTCTTTATGTATTTCGCCACTAATGATGTGCACGTTCCCCGTTTTCCACACAATCGTTTCCGTGGTAAAAACAAGATGGGACTGCGCGGTGATGCTATCGCACAATTTGACTGGAGTGTAGGTCAGTTACTCGAAGCTCTCGATAAAATGGGATTAACCCAGAACACATTAATTATTCTTTCCAGCGACAATGGACCGGTAGTAGACGACGGATATGATGACAAGGCAGAAGAGTTACTGAACGGGCACGAACCTGCCGGCAACCTGAGAGGTGGAAAATACAGTGCATTTGAAGGGGGGACTCGTGTTCCTGTAATTGTACACTGGCCTAAAGCCATCAACAAGCCGGAAGTCAGCGATGTGCTTATTTCGCAAATAGACTGGCTGGCATCACTAGCTTCTCTGGTAGATGCCCGTATTCCGAAAGGAAGTGCTCCCGACAGCTACAACCGGTTAGCAAATCTATTAGGACAAGACAAAACAGACCGCCCATGGGTTATTGAACAGGCATCCAATCACACTCTATCCGTGCGTACTAAAGATTGGAAATTTATTGAAGGCAGCGATGGTCCTAAAATGATTCCCTGGGGTCCGAAAATTGAAACTGGTTATTTAGGTATTCCCCAGTTATATGATATGAAACAAGCAGGTGAAAAGGTGAATTTAGCGACTGAACATCCCGAAAAAGTATTCGAATTACAACAAATATTGAGAAAAGTACGAAATAAAAGTATCCAGATGAAGTAACATGCTGAATACACACCAACCCAATGTTGTCTCCAAAAGGGTGAATCAAGACAAAAAAATCAAATAAAGGGTCTTGAATTCACCCTCTTTTTTAATCAAGAAAATTTCAATATGGTCCTCATTTCAAAAGAACAAATCCTTATAGACAAAGATCCTTTTCTTTAAAGTCAAAGTATTTATAACAAAACACCTTGAACACTTTCACAAGAATGGGTTACACACAAAAACTCTTAAAGATACAAGATACGTTTTTCCACTTTACCCATAAAAAAGAAATCTCAATTTATTTCTTTATTTTCCCTTCATTCACCAGTTCAGACAGCGCCCTGGCCAATGACGGACGAGTAACTCCCAGCTTCTGCGCCACCTCCTGCTGATTATGAATAACAGAATGTGTTTCTAGATATTTCAACAAACGAGTCTTTAAATTCAACAAAGCAAACTCATTCAATTTCCTGCTTAAAAAGACACTCCTGTCCGAAATATCCTTCAAAAAATTCTGCATCATCAATGGATGCAAACGCATAAATTCTAAAAATCGTTCTTTACCTATTACAAAAACCTCACAAGGTCCTATTGCCTCTACATTAACGGGAAAACGATTTTCAGTGGCAAAAATAAAAGCCGAAGCCAGCAAGTTAGGAGCTCCAATTTCTTCTACCGTCAGTTCTTTCCCTTCATCATTTATCATTCCCGCCCGTACACTTCCCGATGCAAGAATGTACAGCCCTTTACATAAGTCACCTTGCCGGGCAATGATATCACCCGGTTCAAAGTGCTTCAAACTATTCGGAAGGCCGAACAGGAAAGCAACCAATTCTTCCTCTTTCATTCCCTGGAAAGGAGCCATCTGCAATAATCCTGTCAGTTCCATCCTACTTTCTTTTAACTGTTATTTGTATCCGCTGTAACATATGGTACAACTTAAAAGACGAAAACCATCTACTTTTGCACAAAAGTAATAGAAATCATTAAAATGAAAAAAAATATGGAGAATAACATGTTTTGTTTCCAATGTCAGGAAACAGCCAAAGGTTTCGGTTGCACCTTAAAAGGTGTTTGTGGAAAAAATGCAACTACAGCACGTACCATGGATTTATTGCTCTTTGTAGTACGAGGAATTTCTGTTGTGGCGGATCAATTGCGCCAGCATTCCCTCCCTGTTGAAAAAGAAGTGGACAATTTCATTGTAGACGCCTTATTCTGTACCATTACCAATGCCAATTTCGATGACGAAAGCATTACAAAACGCATTGACAAAGGATTAGCAATACGTGATGACCTTAAGCATCAAGCCTCTGCCAAGGACATTCCTCTGCCGGAAGCCGATGAGTTAAATTGGAAAGGCAGCCACGATGAATATGATGCAAAAGCCGCAACAGTCGGCGTATTACGTGAACAAAACGAGGATCTACGCTCTTTAAAAGAACTGATTATGTATGGTCTGAAAGGAATGGCTGCTTATCTGGAACATGCCATGAGGTTAGGACATAATGACGAAAGTATTCATCGTTTCATGCAGAACACCATCGCACAAATTACAACAAAATCTTTATCGGCTGATGAACTGACTGTATTAGCACTGAAAACAGGTGAAATAGGCGTTCGAACAATGGCTCTGCTCGACAAGGCAAATACTTCCAGGTATGGTAATCCGGAAATTACCCATGTAAATATAGGAACAGGTACTCGCCCCGGTATTCTGATAAGCGGACATGACCTGCATGATCTGGAAGAATTGTTGGAACAAACCAAAGACAGTGGCGTGGACGTATATACTCACGGTGAAATGCTTCCTGCACATTACTATCCGGCATTTAAAAAATATACACATTTTGCAGGAAACTATGGAAATGCCTGGTGGAAACAACGGGAGGAGTTTACCTCGTTCAATGGTCCTATCCTGTTCACAACCAACTGCATCGTTCCCCCTCTGCCCAATGCCACTTATAAAGAACGCATGTTTACCACTAATTCTACCGGATATCCCGGCTGCAAGCATATTACAGCAGACGAGAAAGGACATAAGGACTATACTGAAATTATAGAAACAGCCAAACAATGTGCCGCACCGACAGAAATAGAACATGGAGAAATCGTTGGTGGTTTTGCCCATAATCAGGTATTACAACTAGCAGACAAGGTCGTAGAAGCGGTAAAGAGCGGAGCTATCCGTAAGTTCATCGTCATGGCAGGTTGTGACGGACGTATGCGCAGTCGTGATTACTACACCACTTTTGCCGAGATGCTCCCCAAAGACACAGTCATTTTGACTGCGGGATGTGCTAAATATCGTTATAACAAACTAGGGTTAGGTGACATTAATGGCATTCCGCGTGTTTTAGATGCAGGACAATGTAACGATAGCTATTCATTGGCAGTCATCGCCCTCAAACTGAAGGAAGTATTCGGGCTACATGACATCAATGAACTGCCCATTATTTACAATATCGCCTGGTATGAACAGAAAGCGGTAATCGTATTGCTGGCATTACTCAGTTTGGGAATAAAAGAGATTCATCTCGGTCCCACCTTACCCGCATTCCTCTCGCCCAACGTGACGAAAGTACTGGTCGAAAACTTTGGAGTAAGCGGTATCGGTACAGTAGAAAGTGATATGAGAAAATGGGGATTAACGAACGAATAAACGGAATAATTATGAAACAGAAAAATTACCATTCATGTACAGTCGGACAAATTGTAGCCGGCAACTTTGATACAACCAAAGTATTCTCCCGTTACCATATTGATTTTTGCTGCCATGGCAATACTCCGTTTGCAGAAGCCTGCCGGAACCGTGGTATTGATCCCGAAGCAGTAGCACATGAATTAAATGAATTACAAGAGAATACGGTTAGTAATGCTCCTGACTTTGCCGGATGGCCCATCGATTTATTAATAGACTATGTATTGAAAATACACCATCGGGGAATCCGTGCCAAAGGTCCGCAAATAGAAGCATTATTAACCAAAGTAACCGAAGCGCATTCAAAGAATCATCCAGAGTTACTGCAAGTCCAGGCCTGTTCCGCGACTCGCTTCTTGATTTGGAAAATCATTTATCAAAAGAAGAGAATGTACTATTTCCTTATGTTTATGAAATGTTCCAAGCCAAAGAGGAAGGCTTGAAAATAGCTGAATTTCATTGCGGCACCATTCTGTATCCCATCGAAGTGATGGAAGATGAACATAACCACGAAGGAGAACGTTTTGAAAAAATCTCTTCATTAACCAACGGATTCACCGCCCCTGAAGATGCTTGTGCCAGCTTCCGCTTGGTTTTACAACAATTGAAACAATTTGAAGAGGCATTACATGAACATATCCACCTGGAAAACAATATCATTTTTCCCAGAGCATTAGAATTGGAAAAGAAGGAAGCCATCTGATAACTACACCATGACACTTCCATTCACAAAAGTGCCCAAAGTGAAATAATGCACAAATCACTTTGGGCATCTTCATGTATTATAACCCACGCTCCACTATATAATCTTGTCCCTGTTCTGTCATCAAGTCATATTCATACACCTTATACAAAGCAGGGTATTGCGGATTTATCTCCTTGGAAACCAAAGGCTCTTTGATATCTGCCTGCATATAATATTCATTCAGATTCTTACCTTTTGCCTCTTTTAATCCAACCCCACGCAAAGGAACATACGAACGTAAACGCAAATTACCTCCCAAACGGGAATGAATCTTCGCTTTATCCAGCTGCACGCCATTCCAGTTCATATCCACCACAAACCCTCCACGGGCAACCAGTCCTTGCACACTTCCTGTGGCCCAGGCATCCGGAAGAGCCGGAAGCAAATGTACAGCTCCGTCATGGCTCTGCAACAACATTTCAGCCACACCGGCAGTATAGCCAAAGTTGCCGTCAATCTGGAAAGGCGGATGAGCATCAAACAGATTAGGATAAGTCCGTCCTTGCGGATAAGCCTCTTTCACTTCATCTCCAGGCAGCAGCTTCAACATATTATTAATAATCCGGAACGCATGATTACCGTCCAGCAAACGGGCCCACAGATTAACTTTCCAGCCAATGGACCAACCGGTAGCTTCGTCGCCACGCTGTAACAACGTGTTTTTAGCTGCCTGGAAAAGCAAAGGATGGGTGTAAGGAGATATCTGATTACTAGGGAACAATCCATATACATGAGAAATATGGCGATGCTTGTCATTCGGATTATCCAAGTCTTCCAGCCATTCCTGTAGCTGATTGTATTTCCCGATCTGCATCGGGGCCAGACGATTTAACATAGACCGCAAAGAATCTTGATAAGAAGCGGACATTTTCAGAATTCTTGACGCATGCAATGCATTGCTAAGCACATCGAAAATTATCTGATTATCCATCGTACAACCTGCCACAATCGTTGAAGCTTTTTTAGTATCCTCTCCCGAAGGTCCATGTTCCGGAGACATGGACGGAGCAGTCACCATCCAACCGTATTCAGGATGTTCAGTCAAATAATCAAGATAAAAATCAGCAGCTCCTTTCAATGCCGGATAGGCTTCGGAAAGAAACAGCTTGTCCCCACTATATAAATAATGCTGCCACAAGTGGGTAGTCAACCAAGCACCTCCCATGGGCCATGTACCATAAAACGCTTTATCCACCGGACCGGTGGCACGCCATATATCTGTATTGTGATGAGCCACCCATCCGTTGCATCCATACATAGCCCGTGCCGTTTCCCTGCCGGTAACTGATAATTCTTTCACCATTTCGAACAAGGGCTGGTGCGTTTCACTCAGATTGGTCACTTCAGCCGGCCAGTAATTCATTTCCGTATTAATATTGATGGTATATTTTCCATCCCATGGAGCAGCCAGTTTATTATTCCATATACCTTGCAAATTGGCAGGCTGACCTCCCGGCTGGGAGGAAGAAATAAGCAAATAACGTCCATACTGAAAAAGCAACACCGCCAAAGAAACATCCTTACCCTCATTGAACAGTTCGATGCGTTTGACAGTTTCCAGCTTAGCCCGCTCACTGGTTCCCAAATCCAATCTTACACGGTCAAACTGCTCTTTATAAAGAGCTATATGCTCCTGTAAAACCTGACTATAAGGGCGTCCCAATGCCAGAGACAGATGTCCGGACGCTTTTTTACTCTCATTGCCACTTATATCGTGATAATTAATAAAATTCGTACCCGATGAAACATACAGAGTAACACTGTCCGCTCCTTCCACTGTAATGTTTTGGTCATCAATTTTCACCTTACCCCCATCCACATCAGCCTGTGTCTGTGTTTCCATACGAATCAATCCTTTCACTCCCTCATGATCCCTACCCCTTCCGGTCAGAACCAATTTCTTTCCTTTCCTGCTGACTTTATGCTCCAATGGCGACACATATCCGACCTTAAAATTCAGTTTTCCCGGCCGGTCTGCTGTCAAACGGACCACTACCACCTTATCAGGAAATGATGCAAAAACTTCACGTTGAAAAGTCACGCCATCCACTTTGTAACGGGTAGTAGCCACCGCACGTTCCAAATCCAGATCACGATAATAATCGGTAACCTTTTCATGTCCGGGGGTTTCTATAATCAAACTGCCGATTGTCTGATAGGGCATACCATGCTTCCCGGCATAAAAGTTTTCTTGAATCAAGTCCTGAGCCTCCATGTTTTTTCCGGCGAAAATCAGTTCACGCACTTGAGGCAGACTTTCCAATGCTTCCGGCTTGTCATTCCGGTAGGGACTGCCTCCCCACATGGTTTCATCGTTTAGTTGAAGTTCTTCACGGGCCGTTCCGCCATATACCATCGCTCCCATCCGGGAATTGCCGACCGGAAGCGCTTCCACCCACGTCCCGGCAGGTTGCTTATACCACAATTTCAGATCACCTGCCTGAATAGATAACGAAAAAGACAATAAAATGCCTGCTAATAATGAATAAGTTTTCATGGTTAATAGATATTGTATAATGTACAAATATAATTCTATTAACCATACAAACGAAAAGACAGAAGCATTTTATTGTCTAAAAAACAATTATGATAAAGAAAAGACCAAATATTACACCTCCTCCCTATCTGATAACCGGAATCACATAATCGTATTTTCTCAATATTTCCGTTACAGGAGACAGTGGAAGCAAGTCAGGGCGGGGAGATATAAAAGACTTGCTGCCGATAGCCGAGCAATGCCGGGAAGTGGGATTCACGGAAGAACTGACAAGACTGCTTGCCTACTTCCAGCCCGTAGGGTTCAGGGGAAAACTGCATTCACGGAAACACCGGGAGAAGTTCGGAACGGCATATTCAACGGCAACAGTAAAGAGGAATCCGCAGAAGAAAGGAAAGTTCCGGTTGTGCATTGACGGAATGCCTATACTTGAATGGTTCAAGATGAAATTTAAAGAGCTTAAGGAAAAGCTGGGTGTAGACCACACTCCAAAAGAGAAAGACAGGCCCCAAAGAGAGTTTAGAATATAATTCTTTGGTAGAAAATAAAAGTGTAATTCTAATTGTTAATGAATTGCACTTTGAGTATTTTTGTAAATACTTTGTTTCACTGATAAATAAACCAAGATGAAAACTATATTTTTATGTTTCTTCTGTCTTTTCACTATCGGATGTACGCATCAGTCCAGTCAAGAAAACTGTGTAGAAATCGGCAGTGCGGATGCAATCTGCGTAAGCACCGATACTTTAGGGAAAACAGTACGCATGAATATGCTACATGGGCATTATACCACTGAAAGTGAAGAAGTGTTCGCTATTGTCCTCAATCCTCAGAAACTTCCACTTAGTTATGGCAGAAGATGGATTTTAGAAAGATGGGAAAATAATCAATGGGTAAGGCTTTGGACGAAAAAGCCCACAGGTTTTTTTGATGACGAAATTATACCGATTACCCCACCTATATATTATTGTTTCAGTTTTCCTATTAAATACTATAAAACAACTCCCGGCAAATATCGTATTTCCATATCACTGTGGAATGATATGGAGAAAATCAACCTCAATGCTGAATTTGAAATAGAATAAACATCTCTTTCACTAAACAATTCAATGTTATGAAAACAAAAATATGGGTAGGAGTTCTATTTTACTCTTTTATGGGATGTGCGAATAAGGCACCAAAATCAAATCTTACAAGCAAATTAGACTCTACAGGTGAAGCTGTCTATTTTGTAGAAGATACTGTTGTTGACCAATCTGCAGGCTTGCAAGTCATTGAAGCCTTAAGCAGGGTCTATGGAAATGATCCGAATTCTATAGGAGGTTTCATCGGTAGCCCGCGTTGCCCTTCTTTCTTGGAAGGTATGTTCTTTGACGGTTCCACGTTGGTTTTTCAGGTAAGAGGTGACACAGCGCATGCAAGGCGAATTTTGGAATCTACTGCCGGTAGCAAAGCTTTTCGACTGGAGCAAGTTACTGAAAGTAATTATTCACAGCAACAACTTATGAGCATCGTAGACGAGTTGAACCAGCGGTTTGACACATTGACAGACAAGAAGCTGAAAAATAATATGACCAGTTGGGGTGTAGGATTACGGAATGTTGAAGTCAGGTTTATTCTCAACACTCCCGAAGCCCGACAAGCCTTCCGGGAAAAACTCATGGATTCTCCCGCCATTCGTTTTGAAGGACCGGAACAGCCGATAATAAATGAGCGAATTAGTATAACTGATACGCTCGGTATTTCCCTGCATCCGGAATATTCCGTTTACTCCACTGAGGCATCCACAGCTTCCTTTGTTTTGCTAAATCAAGGAAACAAGAACATAATGTGTGGCGAGCATTATTTCATTACTTATGAAGACGAGAATGGCACTTGGCGTGCATTGCCCATCAATGACGCTGCCATAGATATAGGTTATATGGTACTTCCCGGTGGGCATCATTTGTTTACAGCAAATCTTTATCCCGAAGTTCACTCCAATAAACCGGGACGTTACCGTTTTTTCTATGAAGTCATGCTTGATGCTGATACTCCATTGCGTCATGACATATTGATGATGACCGAATTTCGATTGACAGACAACAAAGAAGCTGTAAAACGGGCAATTAAAATGAATATCCCTAAGGAACCGGAAGGGTATGGTATCAGATACGTTCCCGTTCAAGAAGAATCTGCTAAAGAAAATACAACTTTTAAGTAGTTTAATGGATAGCAACATGAAATATTTACTCTTTATATTATTAATACTATTTTGCTCTTGTTATTCCGGCTCTTCCAAGAAAGGGCAAAAAGACAAAAGGGATAGTATTTGTTTGCAAAAAGAACTATATGCTTTACATAAGTATGTGGATAGCATTATTAAAACTGACACCATTTTGCAACAACGCTTTCATTGTTTTGGAGCTGGGCTAACCAAAGATAAAATATCTATTGACTGGAGAACAAACTCCAAAGGGGATTTCGGTTATAAAATCTCAACTCGCTATTGTTGTATCACATGTAAAAAAGAGCTATTTTTCCATGCGAATTCACTCTTTTTTACTTAACTTTGCACAGAAAAGGAACAAAATAATACAACAATGGACGTTAGAGAATCTTTTTGAAAGATTAAAAGCAACAATCATACGTAATGATTTCTTGCGGACGATTATTATTATCGGATTAATAGCTTTGGCTTGTCTGATAATTTACACAGTAGGAAAATGTACAGGCAAATTCTTTGCAACGATATAAGTATAATAGTAAATATAGAAAAATTAATATGATTATGACAGACAAAAAATTTAGAGTATTAAACCTTGTATTATTCTCATTCATACTCTTGTTCAGCTTGACGAAATATCTATTTCCAGTAGTAATTGTACCTATTGGTTGGATACCATTCATAGAGAATCCATATCCAGTATCTGTTGCATCCATATTGAGAAATATATTATTGGTTTTTGCTATTATTATCAACCTCTATCA
>ULVN01027360.1_pt1 | contig 11228 bp, 10 predicted proteins | sample 1959491 | NCBI WGS metagenome assembly ULVN01 (sample SAMEA4835787, study PRJEB28245) | human gut metagenome | biome: gut microbiome; material: fecal sample | place: Denmark | collected 2008 | reverse complement strand
ACAAAAAATAAAATAAAAAGAAAAAGTAAAGTTAAAACAAAAATATTAAGAACAAAATCTTTCAACTTCATATAAATTATCATACAATAAAATTAAAAAATGCTGGTAAATCATAAAAAAAAATAGTAAAATAAAAGAAACAAAAGAAAAATAAATACGGATAGTACAAATAAAAATGCAGCAAATACATTCATATGAAGAGTTAAAAGAAATTCTGATTTCGCAAAATCGGGATAAAAAAGATTTAGAAGAAATAGAGCAAGCATATTTTTATGCCAAAAAAGTACACGAAGGTCAGTATCGAGTGAGTGAAGAGCCTTATATAGTTCACCCGCTTGTAGTTGCAAAAATTCTTGCAGATTTGCTTGTTGATAAATCCACAATAATAGCAGCTTTGCTTCATGATGTATTGGAAGACACGGATACCAAGCCTGAAGAGATTAGAGAACGTTTCGGAGATGACGTTTTAAACCTGGTTTTGGGTGTAACAAAATTGGGCAAATATCAGTTCAAATCAAAAGAACAGCGTCAAGCTGAAAACTTTCGCAGAATGATAATTGCAATGGCTAATGATATTCGTGTGATATTTTTGAAACTTGCAGACAGACTTCACAACATGCGCACCCTCAATTATATGGCACAAGCTAAACAACAGAAAATAGCACAAGAAACTTTGGATATATTTGCTCCGCTTGCAAACAGATTAGGTATCGGTAAAATAAAGGCTGAATTGGAAGATTTGTCATTAAGATATTTGCATCCTGACAAATATTTTGAAATAGCCCAACTTGTTTCACAAAAAAAACAAGAACGTGAACAGACTGTCCAAATGCTCATTGAAAGCATTTCAAAAACATTGAAGCTTAACGGAATAAATGCACAAATTCAAGGTCGTGCCAAGCATTACTATAGCATTTACAACAAAATGAAACGAGGCAATGTAGCGTTTCACGATTTGTATGACATAACTGCAGTGCGGGTTATAGTTGAAACAGAAAGAGAATGCTATGAAGTTTTAGGCATAATTCATTCACAGTTTAAACCCATAGCAGGTAGGTTCAAAGACTATATAGCAATGCCAAAAGCAAACATGTATCGTTCTTTGCACACATCAGTTTTAGGACCACGCTCAAAACCATTGGAAGTCCAAATACGAACACGACAAATGCATGAAGTGGCAGAATATGGTGTTGCTGCACATTGGAAATATAAAGAGGCAGGTTGTCCTGCTTTAAATAATAAAGAAGAAGACATCAAATTTAGCTGGATGAGAAAATTTATCGAACTTGATAAAGAAGCAAACAATACAAATGAGTTTGTAGACCAAGTAAAATCGTATTTTTATGAAAATGAAGTTTTTGTGTTCACACCAATGGGAGATGTTTTTGACTTGCCCCAAGGCGCCACTGCGATTGATTTTGCATTTCGTATCCACTCGGATGTTGGAAGTAAAACCGTTGGAGCACTTATAAACGGGCGAATAGCACAACTTGATACTCCTCTTGTCAATGGGGATATTGTTGAAATTCTTACATCCAAAAATGCAACTCCAAGGCTTGATTGGCTCAATTTTGCAAAGTCAAAAGCCGCTCAAAGCAAAATAAAACAGTGGTTCAAGAAAAATAAGCGTGAAGAACACATTGCTATGGGCAAAAACCTTTTGGAAGCTGAATTAACAAAAAACGTTTTTGACGAAAAAATGAAAAATAACGAATTGAATAAAGTCGCCATTGAAATGAATTATCGCACCTCGGAAGATTTACTTGCGGCTTTGGGCTATGGTGAAACAACAGTCGTCAAAGTTATTAATCGACTTAAAAAAGATGAAGAAATTGAAAAAGAATTAAAAGACGACGAAAGTTTTGTTCAAACCAGAAAAAAACGCAAGACAAAAGATGATGTTGTTGGACTTGAGGGTATGCTTTATACTTTTGCAAAATGTTGCTCTCCTGTTCGTGGTGAAGACATTGTTGGGGTTGTCACTTGCTCAAAGGGTGTTTCTATTCACAGAAAAGACTGCAACTCTTTATATAACGTGCCTCAAGAACGCTTGATGAACATTTCTTGGGCTGAAAATCCTTCTAATAAAACTTATATAACCTCTATAAGAGTTGATGTTCAAGATAAACTTGGAATGTTAAAGGAAATTTTAACAACTTTAACAGAATGCAATGCTAATGTAAGTTATGCTAATATTAAATCCAATAAAGCAAAAAACATAGGCATTCTTTACTTAGGAATTGAAGTTGACAATATAGACAGACTTCGCCGTGTTATAACTTCTCTTCAAAGCATTCCTGAAGTTTATTCTGTCAAACGGGTTTCTGTAAATAATTGCTTAAAAAATAACAGTAAGGCAAATAAGCCTTCAAAAACAAAAAAGCAAACTCATTGAATTTAATTTTTTAATTCATCAAAAATTTCTTCATCAGTTTTAAAATTGCAAAAGTTTATTTTATTTGAAATAACACTTTGGCGATAATCATTTTTGTTGATAGAACGAGCTTCCACAATGCAAGACGGAGGCATGATTGTCCACTTATATAAAGCTTTTGACATTCTTGTGAAAAACTTTTCAAGCCATTTTTGTTTTTGTTCTTTTGTGACTTCGGTTTTTGTTTCATAAAGAAAAGTTGAATTAAGCATATCAAAGTAGCTTTCGCGTTTATTTTCAATTCTCCATATAACTTCATCCAGAAATTCATAAGGCATTAAAGCATCTTCTGCAACAAGCGGTTTGCCTGTTTTTTCATCAATGGCAAGTTCTGCCCCCGGCTTTTTGTTTATTATTTCAATTGGGATAGCATTCTTTTCTTTTCTGTTTTCATTCAAAAATCTTGCAAGAGCAAAAAGTTTTGTTTTGGGAACATCAGCAATCGGTGCGAATCCGCCTGACATATCACCGTTTATCGTTGCATACCCCATATACAATTCAGATTTATCAGATGTTGCAATAGGAATGCAAGCTTCAAATTCATTTGCAATGCCCCACAAAATTATAGCTCGGCTTCGAGCCTGAATGTTATCCATTGTGAATGATTTTTTATACCTAAAATCCCATTTTTTTTGAATATTGTTAAATAAAGGTTTAAAAGTGGTGTCAATTTCATCCACCATTGATTTTATCGGAACCTCAATAAAATTTATTCCAAGATTTTTTGCCAACAATTTCGCATCGTTTTTTGACTCATCGCTTGTGATTTTTGATGGCATACTAACACCATAGACATTTTCTTTTCCGATTGCATCTGCCACCAAACAAGCACAAACCGTCGAATCCAAACCACCTGATAGGCCCAAAACCGCGTGTTTCAAATTATTCTTCTTAAAATATTCTGAAACAGCACACTTTATGGTTAAATAAGTTCGCATTAAGTCATTTTCATAATTCAAGGTAAACTTTTTCTCATCATTTAACGTTTTATCCAACCCCATAACCAAAGGATAAATTTCTCGTGTTTTTTCAAATTCTATTTTATCCTTGTTCTTTTTATATTCAAACAGGTAAAATTGCTCAACAAAAGATTTCAATCGAACTACCAAATTCCCATTCTCATCATAAATCCGACTTGCACCATCAAATGTAACTTCATCGGTTGAACCAACTTGATTTAAATATATAAAAGGCTTTTTATATTTTTTTGATAAAAACGAAAGCATGTTATGCTTTAATTGTTCTTTTTTACTTCTTGTCGGTGAAGCTGAAATATTGATAAAAATATCGGGATTTAACTTTGATAATTCATAAATCGGGTCAAAATTGTACAAATTATTTTCAAAAAACTCAACATCATTCCAACAATCCTCGCAAATTGACAAGGCATAGTTGACATCATTAACGTTTAAAAGTTTTGTTTCGTTCTGTTTTGAGTTTTCATCATTTACTAAATCTGTTTCATACTGACATCCTGCAACTTTTGAAGGTTCAATATAGCGATAATCATTGAATTCGCTATAATTTGGAAGAAGACATTTTCTGACAATTGAGTCAATTTTTCCATTTTTAATTACAGCAAGGGAGTTATAATATTTTTTGCCACAATTTCTGTCAACATCTTCACGTTTTTCAACAAATCCGATTATAGCCGTTATATCTTTTGTAAATTTAGCTATTTGTTTTAAATAACGAATATTTTCATCAACAATAAACGGATATCTGTCAATAGTGTCGTGTATAGGATAGCCCATCAATGCAAGTTCTGGAAATACAATCATTTGCGCGTTTATATTTTTCGCACTTTTAATATAATCTATTATTTTTTTTGCATTTTCTGAAATATTCCCTGCTTGTGTATTTATTTGAGCAAGTACTATTGAATTTGCATTTTGATTTTTTTCATTTTTTATTTTATTTTCAATATACAAACGTTTTTCAACATCAATTTTATTTAAACAATTGTTCCTGTTCAAAAAAATATCAAGAATTTCGCATAAATATGACAATTTGTCGTTTTTTTTGTTTAAATTTTCTTCAACTTTATTTGTAAACTCATTAAAATTTAACGTTATAAATTCTTCCATAATCTTACACCATAATATTTTTGACATATATTATTATATCTCAAAAAATATTAAGAATAAAAAAGCGCCTAAAACATATTTTAATTTTTAAAAATTTAAAAATGTTTTAGGCGCTTTAAAAAAACTTTCCAGTTCAGCACATATTAGACTAAGCAGCCTTTTTTGAGTTTATAGTAATAATCCATAAATATCATATAATTTAGACTTTATAGTATTCATTCATAATTGTAATTGTATTATTTAACGATAGTTAAAGTCTTCTATTAGATTTTATCTTCAAGAAAAGTTCCTCCAGACTGTTAAAAAGTATCACATCAGCGCAAAAAACATAATCTTAAGTTAATCTTATCCTTTCTTTTTCATTGTTTTCAAATCCATGTTGGAATATTTTATGAAAAGAATTCCAATAGATGAACCTATGGCACCGATAATAATGGCTAAAATTGCATCAAACATTATTCATTTCTCCTCTTTATCGTATGAATAAACCAAGTTATCCAATTCACGTAAAATACTGCTCAAATTGGTAATAAATAAACAACTATAAAACACACCAATAAAAATTAAACTATATTTAAGCAAAGAATTTGGAATAAATAAAAGGCCTAAAGTTCCCCCCACAACGACTACTGCAACATTTGTCACAAGCTGTCTTAAAGCAATCAAATTATTTATTTTTACTTCTGTTCTTTTATCCATAATTTGATTATAGCGGTTTAATGTTATTAAAGCAATATTTGTTTGTCAATTATTTTTGAAGAAATAATTTATACCTTTTTAAAAAACTTTATAAAAATAACCCCAAAAAACTACTCGACGAAATCTATAACTATATGAAAACAATAAATAACCTTTCATTTGATTTAGAAAGTGATATAAATGAAGCTAATAAACCTCAAGAATAATATAAACTATAACAAATTCATCCATTGGGTGGATGTTTAAAATCATACAAATGTTGTATTTTTATAATATAAATTAAAGTGAGGGGAAGCAGGTAAAAAGTTTTGAGTATAAATGGCTTGGATACAATATTAAATAGAGTGCAATATATAGAACGCCAATTTGACATGTTGTCGAGTGCTTTTAATAATATATCAGGCGAAAACAATGCTTTTAATGTACCAAATGTGCGAGAAGTTGAGGATAAACAGGATTTTCAACAAATATTAAATGCAAAAGAGCTAATCCAAGAAGCACAAGACGATAATATACAAAGCGACGAAAGTTATATAAACCTTAACAGATATCAAGGTGTAACAAACAATAGTCGTTTAGACAATATAACCGATAGAGTTAAAATCAATAAACTCATTGATGAATATTCGCAAAAATATGGTCTTGATAGTGATTTTGTAAAAGCAGTAGTTAAGCAAGAATCAGGATTTAACGAAAAGGCAACGTCAAAATGTGGTGCAATGGGTTTGATGCAGCTTATGCCTGGAACAGCAAAGGCACTAAATGTAAATGACCCCTATAATGCACGCGATAATATTGAAGGTGGTGTTAAATATCTAAAAGGTTTGATGGATAGGTTTGGTGGAGATATGAAATTGGCACTTGCAGCATACAATGCAGGTCCAAATGCTGTTAAAAAATATAACGGAATACCGCCATATAATGAAACACAAAACTATGTAAAAAACATAATGTCAATGTATCAAAGAATTCAATCGGGAGGTGAATTATGATATCAAAAGGCATGGAAATAGCCTCAAAGGGTATGAATGCATTAATTGACTTTAACGACACCATTGCAAATAACATAGCAAACGTAAACACGTCAGGGTTTAAGCGTGCAGGGTTGACATTTAAAAATATATATGACAGCGCTGTTGAAAAAGTTAATTTGACAGAAAATCCAAAATACGCTGAACATAAACATTTGGGGTATATTTCAATGGGGTCAAAGGTAAACACGCTTACAAACGAGTTTTCACAAGGTGCTTTGAATAGAACAGGCAATCCGCTTGATATAGCTATTGAAGGCGACGGCTTTTTTAAAACTATGAGTCCTGACGGCAAAATTACATATACTCGTAATGGTTCTTTTAATATCAACAATAAAGACATGCTTGTTGATGAGGAAGGTAATTATGTTTTGGATGTTTTGAATAAGCCTATAAAAATAGACTTAAAACAAGGCAATTTGCGCACGCGCGGTGATATTATCGTTGGTGAAGACGGGCAAATTGAATTGAATATGGATAATACAAGATTACAACTTCAAAAGCTTGCGATTGTGGATTTTCAAAATAAAGAAGATTTAAAATCCGTTGGTCATTCACGTTATGTGCCAAGTGATGTTGGTGTAAATCCCGAGTTAAAATCGGAAAAATTCACAATTCAACAAGGGGCAATTGAAGCTTCCAACAGTAATATTATTCGTGAAATGGTTAATATGATAAATGTTTCACGAAATTATGAAAGTTTATCCAAATTTATGAAAACAGAATCTGACAATTTAAGCCGTGTTATAAACTTGGCAAGGGTTAATTTGTAAGACTGTGAATTAAGTTTCAGAGAAAAAATCCGCATTGGCGGATGAGGTAAAAATTGAAAATTGAATACTTATATGACTGGCAGGGGAAAATCAACCAAAAGCCAATCCACATTGGGGGATAAAAACAAATTGTTGAACATGCGATAGCTAGTTATATAAAAAAATACGCTTGTTGCGGCGAAACTAGGCTTGTTTTATGTTTTGCGCCAAAACATTTTGTTTCGCCAGAGTTATTATATGCCAGGGGGCTAAAGCCCCCTGGCAACCCTGTGGAATTGTATATTAAATGTGTTGGGGGTTGCAGGGGGAAGCAAAGCTTCCCCCTGCAAGTAATAATATCCGCCGTAGGATAGATGCCCGAAATGAAATGAGGGCAGATTCCACAGGCGGAAAAATGATGTTTCGTAAAAAGCGTTAATTAAACTCAACGCTATAATCAACCAAAAGCTAATCCACGTTGGGAAACAAAGTCAATGTATTAAACACGCGATAGCCCGTTATATAAAACTAAAACAAAAAACGTGAAGAAAAAAGTTTCAATTGAACTTGATTAATAAAATTAGTAAAGTCAACCCACGTTGGGGAATGAAATCTAAAATCGAACGCGCGGTAGCCCGTTATATAAAACCTAGTTTCGTCACAACCAACGAAAAATAAAAAAACAATAATATAAAAACGAAAGGTAAAATAATAAAATATGTTAAGATCACTAACAACAGCAGCAACAGGTATGATAGCACAACAAAACAACTTGGACATTGTTGCCAATAACGTTGCAAACGTCAACACAACAGGTTTCAAAAAAGTTCGTGCTGAGTTTCAAGATTTGCTTTCAACTGCTCAAAAAACTCCCGGAGCAATGCTTACACAGGGAACATATCAACCGGTTGGTGTTGAAATAGGTTTGGGGGTAAAAACGGCAGCTACAACAAGAGTATTCACCCCCGGAGTTATTCAAAGCACCGGCAATCAAACGGATGTTGCTATTGAAGGTGAGGGATTTTTCCAAATAGTAAGAACCGATGGCACAATCGCATACACTCGTGACGGTTCATTCAAAATAGATGCCCAAGGGCAATTCTGCACAGCAGACGGGCTTCTTATTCAACCGCAAATAACAATCCCTCAAAACTATAACGAAATAACAATAACACCAGACGGCAATGTTTGCGTAAAACAAGGTAACGAAAATGAACAAACAATTGTCGGACAAATACAACTTGTAAAGTTTCAAAACCCGTCAGGGCTTTTGTCAATCGGCCATAACCTTTTTGTTGAAACACCTGCTTCAGGAACTCCAATTGCAGGAACTCCCGGAGAAGATGGACTAGGCTCTTTGCAACAAACTTATTTGGAAGGCTCAAATGTGCAAATTGTTGAAGAACTTATCAATTTGATTAAAGCTGAACGTGCTTTTGAATCAAATTCCAAGGTCATTACAGCTTCAAGCGACATCCTTCAACAAACAAATCAAATTGTCTAAATTTAATTTAATTTAATTTAAATATTAAGGATAAAATTTATGGGGAAAGGGTTTATAAAAAAGTTAAATACACTAAATATAACATTTTTAATGATGTTAAGTTTTGCTTTATCTTTAAACACCTCATTTGCAAACACATTGACCGTTGACGATATTGAAAAACAAGTGGTATCAAGTGTTGTAAGAGAATTAAATGCAAAGGGATATGAAGATGTCACCGTTGGCGTGTTAAATATGCCAATCCTGTCACTATATAGTAAAAATGGCACATTCAAAGTAGTTGTGTCAAAAGGCAACAACGGGCTAAATCAAAGGGAATTCAGACAGGTTAGAATACTAAAAAACGGAATGCCTGTTAAAACTTTTGGGGTACCGCTTGAGATTAAGGCATATAAATATGTCCTTTGTGCAAACGATACAATAACAAAAGAAAGCCCCATAAGCTATAATAATGTATACATTAAGCGCGTTAATGTGAGCAAATTTCAGGATAATGTGCTTGATAAAAAAAGTTTGAGCGGTGATATAATAGCCAACAAAATGTTTCGCAAAGATGAGATTATTGATAAACGTTTTGTAAAGTATAAGCCTGATGTTTCAAAAAATGATAAAATAGAAGTAGTTTTCAAAAACTCAAACGGACTTTTTATATCTGTTGATGCAATTGCTTTAACAAATGGAAACATAGGCGATTTGGTCAATGTAAAAAATATAGTATACAATAAAATTTATACGGGAAAAGTGGTAAGTAAAAATAGGGTACAAATTGAGATATAGTCTAATGAAAAGAATAAAAAGAAATCAAAACATCATATCAGCAATAATTCTAACATTTTTAGTAATGAATTTTGGAATAATGGCGAAAAGTGAGTCTTTGTATTATATGCAGGCGAGTCAAACAGGTGGGTATTCTGAGCCAAAATCGTTGTATGGTTCAGTTCGAGCAAGGTCATTGGGAGATTTGCTTACAATCGCTTTGGATGAAAGTGTAACATCTTCGGATAGTTTGCAGTTTTCATCATCTCGTGATTCAACAACCGTTGACAATTTTACAAATTTAATAAATCGACTTTTGCCGGGGAAAATTTTAAACAATAGTATAAATAATTATGGCGGTTCAAACGATGTGTCAAGCAACACAACAACAGCAAGGGCATTGAATTTCAAAAATAATGTAGCTGTTCAGGTTGTGCAGGTAATGCCAAACGGTAACCTTGTTGTGCAGGGTAAAAAAACAATAATGAGTGCAAATGAGCGTATGGATTTGCTTGTAAGTGGAATAGTTGACCCACGTTGGATAAGCAATGCAGGTGTTGTGAGTTCAAAAAATGTTGCAAACTTACAGTTTGCAATGTCATCACAGGGTTCAACTTCTCGTGGTGGCAACGAGGGTATTATAAACCGTGCAATACGTTATTTGTTCTAGTTATTTAATTTATAGCTTCAAGGCTTAAAGCAAGGAAGCATATAAAAAAGGGAAAAAGATGAAAAAACTAATAATCATATCATTAATAGCATTCAGCATACTTGTAACAAACCAAGCAGGTTTATATGTTGAAAGTGCAACTGTTCGTATAAAAGATGTTGCACATGTTCAAGGTGTCCGTGACAATCAGTTGGTGGGTTATGGTGTTGTTGTTGGGCTTCAAGGAACAGGTGACAATTCACGTTCGACCCAAATAACAAACCAGTTGATGTTGCAAAACTTAGGCACGGTGATTGAACAATCAAACTATATCCAAAAAGGTTCATCCGCAGCAGTAATGGTTACAGCGACAGTTGGTCCTTTTGCAAAAAACGGTGATAAAATAGACTTGACGGTTTCAACAATGGCAGATGCAAAAAGCTTGGAAGGTGGTGTTCTTGTGATGACCCAACTTCGTGCACCAAATGGTGAAGTTATAGCAACGGGTCAAGGACCTGTTTCAGTAGGTGGCACATCAGCACAAGCAAACGGTACAAGCAAACGCACATCAATTACAACAACAGGTCGTGTGCCAAATGGTGGGATTGTTGAACGTGAAATTTGCACACAAATTGGCGACGACACAAGCGTAACTTTGACATTAAATAAAACAGACTACACACTAACTGCTCGTATCGCACAAACAGTAAGTGAGCTTATTGCCCCTGCTCGTGCCGTTGATGGAAGCAGTATAAAGATTACGGTTCCACCAAAATTCCAAAATAATCGAGTAGGTTTTTTGTCTATTATTGAAAACTTACGCGTTAATCCGTCGACTGAACGCGCCAAGGTAGTGGTGAACGAACGTACAGGCACAATTGTTATCGGCAATGAGGTGAAATTGATGCCGGCAGCCATTGCACACGGCGGAATAACAGTATCTATATCAACTTTAAACGAAGCAATTCAGCCAAACCCTTTTACCATGGGTGGAAGTGCAGTCGGTGTTTCAAATTCCGAAATAGATATCGATGAACAAGGCGGAAATTTGGTTGAGATAAAAGCAAATTCAACGTTAAATGACCTTGTTAAAGCACTAAATGCAATTGGAGTAAAACCAATAGACTTAATATCTATACTTCAAGCGTTAAAAGAAGCAGGCTCATTAAAAGCGGATATTGAGATAATATAAAAAATAAACAATCAGTCCGCACCGGCGGATGTAGAAAATTTGAAAATTGAATAGAATGTTTCTTTCTACAGGCGGTAAAAAGCCGGAGTCGACAAGCCCAAATGGCGACAGACGAGGTTCTGTG
>ULVN01064821.1_pt1 | contig 11307 bp, 6 predicted proteins | sample 1959491 | NCBI WGS metagenome assembly ULVN01 (sample SAMEA4835787, study PRJEB28245) | human gut metagenome | biome: gut microbiome; material: fecal sample | place: Denmark | collected 2008 | reverse complement strand
ATTTAAAAAGACTATTTTTGTCAAAGTTTGTAAAAAATAGTCCGATATTATAATAGTGTGATAAATATAAATGAGGGATATTATGGCTCCGAGAATTACGAATAACACAGGAATAAATCAATTTACAAATGTTCCAACGGAGATGCAAACTTACATTCCAGCAATGTACCAAAATGGAGCAGATTGTTATGAAAGCAAAGGAAAGAAAACTAGTCGGATAATAAAATCAGTAACATCAATATTCAATTCGGTGTTGTTGACAGCAGGTTTGGCAATAGGTGGATTTTTCGGCTTCAAATGGTTGAAAGGTTCAAACTTAAGCTTTATGTCAAAACCACTTCAAAAATATGATTTTAAAGATGTTGCTAATTTAAAAAGCGAAGATATTAAAGGAAACGAAAAACAAAAAGAGGAACTTAAAAACGTAATAGATTATTGTATAAAGCATAAAAATAAAGACGGAATTCCAAAGGGTTGCGGTGTTTTGCTTCAAGGACCGCCAAGATGTGGAAAAACAATGTCTGCAAAAGTTTTTGCAAAAGAAAGTGGTTTGACAACATTTTCTTGCAAATCTGATGATATAATAAGTTCAGTGAGAGGGCAAACAGAAAAAAATGTTGACAAACTTTTTGAACAATTAAGAAAACGAGTTAAAAAAGATGGAAAACCTGTTATTTTGATTATGGATGAAATTGATTCTTTTTTGATGAAACGTGACAATGCAACGAACGAAGAAAGAGCAATGGTCAATGCATTTTTGAGAAATTGTGATGAACTTGAAAAACAAGGAATTATCATTTTGGGTTCAACTAATTATAGTGATAAATGTGATAAAGCCGCAGTTGGTTCAGGCAGATTTAATCATACAATCCAATTTGACTTGCCCAAAAAAGAAGATTTAGATGGAATGTTAAGAAAAGGTAAAAAAATTTCAACTGGTGGGGAAGATAAAATTTCAAAAATAGCAAGTTTTATGGCAGAACACCACATGAACTGGGCAGATGCACAAAATGTTTTAAATAAATATACTATAGCTAATGGTGAAATAGATTATGAAGAAGCAATGTTATATTTAATAGAAAAATGTCAAGGAAACTCAACTGTTCAAATAAGTTCTCTTATTCAGAAAGACCCACCCGGAACAAAAACGCTTGGTTGGGATGACATTTATGGACTTGATGATGAGAAAAAAATATTATCTGACTGGGTAGATGATCCAAAAAAATCAAGCGGTTACTTGCTTTCAGGCGAACCTGGTTGTGGTAAAACAACTTTGCCTTATGCTTTAGCCCAAAAAATAGGTAGTGATGTTTATACTTTACGTATAGGCGAAAATGGAGTTACTGTCGATAATTTAAAAAGCGTTATAGAAGACATAAAACTTGAAGGTTTAAAACGTAAAGTAAAAGGAGAAGCGCCTATAATATTATTTCTTGATGAAGCAGAAACAATGTTTGGAAACAGAAAAGGTGCTGATTTAATGCACAGTATTTCAAACAGCTATGAAAAAACAGGTACAGCAATTGATGCTATTCAAAATCTTCAGGGAAGTGGTATATTGTGTATTGCAGCAACAAATGCGCCTGAATGTGTTGATGCGGCAATGAAAAGAGCTGGTGGTCGACTTAATGAAATGAAAATAGGAATGCCTACTACAAAAGCTGTAGAAAAATTTATAAGAGATAAATATGAAACACTTAAAGATAAAGCTGGTGAAATAGCCAGTATATTTGGTAGTAAGAATTCTAAACTTTCATTTGCAAATATAAAAGGTATTTTAGATGAATTTGTTAAAACTTATAATTCTGATACTGATTATGAAAAATGGAAGATAAAACTTAAAAATAGCGTTAATGAAAAAGAGAAATCCATGAAAGCCAAACCTCTTGAAAGTAGCTTGACACAAATTAGCAAATCATTGGATGATATTAGAAAAGAAATTGAAAAAATAAGAGGAAATAAAGAAGATATTGAAACCAAATTTGAAGAACTTAAAGGACATTTTAAAAAACTTGACGGTCTTGATAATTTGGGAGTAATGGCACAAGAACTTGTAAAACTGCGATTGTTGATTGGAAATCTATCATTGGATGAAAAAGGACATCCAACTGAAACAATATTACAAAGCATTAGAGAATTGTGTAATAAACTTCAAGGATTGGAAAATATTAAAAACATTGGAAATATTGGAGAGACTATTGAGTCTATAAAAGATTTAGCAGCATCAAATAACACGCTTGCACAACAACTTGCACCTGTTGTAGATGGACTTCACGCAACAATGGCACATATTGAAGCTATAGCTGAAAAAGACAACGGTTTAAAGGATGACTATCAAGAATTGGCCAGATCTGTTGCCTCAAGTATGAATGAAGTTAAAAATGTTCTTGATGCTAATACAGGTGCAATTAACAGTTTGAACGAAAAACAAGGCAATTTGGCAACAGCGATTGGCAATTTGAATGATGCTCAAGAAAAGTTAAAAGGATTATTGGAAAGAATAAACGAAGAGAAGGTAGAGAATAAAGGTTATGACCAAACAAGGAGGGATCTTGAATATTATTTGCGCTCTTTGAACGAAAGTATTTCACCAATAATAAAAATGGTTCAAGCATTAGGAGAAAATACTATAAGAGAAAAATTATTACTAAAATTAAATATAATTTCTGCAGAATGTAAAATTTTTTATAAACACGACGATTCATTTAACACTGTAGTAGAAAAAGTAAGAAAAAAAGATAATAGTTTAATTTATACAGGTATTGATGCATTTTGTTTTCCAATTTATGATGAAAATTCTAATAGATATACTTCTTTTCTTACACAAATGATAGATACATTTGATAAAATAATTAACCCCTTAAAAAATATACCAACACATACTGTTGGTTACTTAAGACGAGATGAAAAACAAAGAGGTGTTTTTAGCGTAGATTCGTTTAAAGGACATATATATGGAATACAAGAGAGTATTTTAAAAAATACAAAAATACAAAAATTAAAAAATTTATTAAAAGATAAAAGATTTTTCGAAGGTGAAAAAGGTTTTAATGATAGCATGAAATGTTTTGAGCAGTTATTAAATCATTTCAATTGGGAATCATTAATATCAGACGAAGATAATATATTTGTTAATACAGATATTTCAGTAGATGATTCTAACGATTTATACATCAAATACTCAGAAGAACAAAGAAAAGTTATTGTTTCTAAAGCAACCATTCCTATAATAAAAGATGCGTTTAGGGAAATATTTGATATTGCTTTTGATGCTTGGATAAACCACCATATTGAAGACTTGCGCTAACCCAACAATTCAGATATTCTGCGCCCGACGGGAATTGAACCCATGACCTCAGGCTTCGGAAACCTGCGCTCTATCCAACTGAGCTACGGGCGCAATATTCTTCTTTATCTTATATTAAAACACAAATATCCCTCTTTATATACAAGCACGGATACTCTCCATTATTGCTTTATAATCATTCTCATTTAACGTCGATATGGCTTTCATTGCCACTTGTAATTTATACGAGTTCTTGTCATACCACCTTCGCTTTTTCTCATAGTTATATAATCCCAACACCCTCTTTATCCCCAAACTTAACTCCGGCATCGGCTCTTCCTTATGAAACTCTTTTATTGTTTTCGCTGCGTTTAATATATGACCCGCTATTTGATTTTGCAATTCAAAATCCATCTTGCTCATAATTTCAATGGTCTCGGCTATTTTGTCGTGCTTGTCATACCATCTTTTTTTCATCCTTTCCTTCCTCCCATCTTGAAATTATGCTAGTTTTATTATATTATATGCCCTTAAATTTGTAAAATATCTCTCTTTATAATCACTTTTCTAATTCTACTTTTTATCCACCACGCCATTGCTTCAAACTTAATTTGGTTAATTCATTATACATAATTTTATTCCGAGTTTCCTCTTCTGATCAAATTTCGTCTCTATTCTTTATATTAACTTTTGTTAAAATTTTGAATTTAAGTAACAATTTTTATTTTTACCAATCTTTTATAACTATAACCGTGTTATAATTTTTATGAAATGTTTATAGGACATCAAATTTGTTATGGAACTTCTTGTTCGTGAAAATAAAACTTCTAATAAAAAAATAAACAAGCTTTTGAAACTTCTAAATGCTATTAATTTTGAACTTGCAAAAGACAAGCAAAAAGAAAAACCCTTGGTGTTGTCAATTCAGGACGGGTTTTTGCCAAAGTTTATCAACTTGCTTGTCACCCAAAAAGAAATCAACCACACAATTGGCATAGCCGGCGAATCCGCTTGCGGAAAAACAACTTTTGTTTCTTCTATTATGAGTGTGTTCTCTCACCTCAAAAACAAAAATTACTACACCTCTCTTTGTTGTGATGACTATTATCTCGACACCTCCGATGCTCTTGAAAAAGTCAATGGCAGTTTTGAAGAATATTTCAAGTTGGGATATTCTTTTGACACACCTGATGCTTTGAACCTTGAACTACTTAATTCTCACCTTGAAGCACTTAAAAACAACATTGATATAACTTCTCCAAAATATGACTTTGTCACTTGCAAAAGTGAATTAAACAAAGGTGAGTTCAAAAAATCTTCTAAAATAATCATTCTCGAAGGGCTTTTTGCTTTAAACGAAAAATTACACAATTCTGTTGACATAAAAGTTTACATCGATACTCCATTTGACATAATAAAAGAAAGATGGTTCAAACGCGCCGCTTCAAGAGGCAAAACAGGCGACGCTGCCAATGTCCAATTTAATGATGTGAACAATGCCGCCTCCAAATACATTCGACCACACAAACACAACGCCGATATCGTCCTAAACGGTTGCGTCTGTGCAAGCTACATTGTCGAGTTTACTCAAAGTATGGTGAATGCTGTTTTTAATGCGTTAAAAGATTAGTTTTTTTGTTGTGAGCGCGCGAGCGCGCAAACAATATTGATTATAATAATTTGAAAAAGTTTGCGCGCTCGCGCGCCTGACCCATCCTATTGCTCTTCCTCTTCCAACAAAGTTCCAATGCTCAACAATTCTTTTGTTTCAATGCTGCTTCCTGCTATTCCTTGTATCGAACCTATCATCGCTGTTGTATTGTTCAAAACCAACTCCAGCTGCTTTTCTCGCTTCGACCATTCTCGCTGAAAAACAGTTTTCTCTTTCTCTAAATCACTTTTCATTGTCACAAAAGCATTTATTATATTTTCAAATTGTGTCTTAAACTCGTTGCCGGTTAAATAATTGTACAAAAGGGCAGTCTTTTCGTGACGATTGTCCTGAGCGTTTATTATATTATTCAACTTTATTATGGTTTCACGCAAAACAACAACAAGCCCCTTAAATTCAGCATAAGAACATATATAAATACCGTCTTTCAACCCCATGCGTTCCATTTCATGAGGATATACTTGTGTCACTAAAACACCAATGTCCGCACCTTTTTCTTGACAGTTATTCTTGAACTTTTCTATCCAATCTTTGCCAAAGGTCTTTGTTCGTTTGCTTTCATAATATATTTTGCCACAGTTTAAACATTCACGAGTATTAACAACCTGAAGCACATCGGCACCTTGTTTGCCCTTGCCTATTCCCTGAATTTCATCCAGAATAAACTGCTCTTTTAAATATTGCTCAATTGCCAACTCTTGAACTTCGCCTTGAAGCTGCATTGAACCTTGTTCATATTTTCGTTTCATCTCTTCAATAAGTTTGCCTTGGTCTTCCAATTGCTTTTTGTATTGTATAATGACAAGCTCGTTTTCAGCATCAATGGCTTGCTTTAGTTTAGTTTTTTCAGTCAAAATTTGTTCACTTAATTTTTTTTGTAATTCAAGTTCAAACTCTTCTTTCATTGACTCTTTTTCACGCTTTAACTTCAAGTTTTGTGCTTCAAGTTCAATCATTTGTTTTAATTTTTGAGTTTTTTCATCTAATTCTTCTTGTAATCGTTTTGTAAGCAGGCTTTGTTCCTCGGCGATTTTTTCTTTTAATATTTTTTCATTTTCAAACAATTTTTCTTTATAATCTTTTTCCAGCTGTGTTTTGACTTCATCCATGCGTTTTGTTGCCGACTTAAGCAAATTTTCTTTCTCGTTTTTCATTTGTTCCAATTTTTGCTGGTATTTTTTTTGCTGTATTTCAAGCATTTTGTTCACTTCATCTTTTGCGCCTGCTTTAATTATGTCAGCTATATCAATAACATAGTCACAATTCGGACATTTTATTTCATTAACTTTTTCCATATATAAAAATTCCTTATTATTATTATTGTTGTTGTTGAGTACTTGTTTGTTGTTGCTGCTGCTGCTGTTTTATATTTTTTTGAAGGTTATCCAAGAAATTAGGCAATGTTTTGTTTATAACTTCTTTCGCTTTTTGAGAAGTTTCATTTATAACTTGCTGTTTTGATTGTTCCAGCTGTGTTTTCACTTCTTCTTGAGTTTTAAACTTCACATTTATTCCCAAAGTCGACAACACACTTTGTGCTTGATTTTCATCACTTTTTGTCATCAACCATTTGAAATACTTAACAGAAGTCGGGTTTTGAATATTACCATTGATTTTAACTTTAAAATATTTACTATTGTCACTTTCAGGTGTCAACTTTGGTATTTTATTGATTAACTCAACGCTTGCTGATTGGTTGTAACTGTTCAACAAACCGGACATTGTTGTGCCAAATTTTCCCACATTGGCAATAAGTTTTGAAACAGACATGTCATTTAAAGGCCCCAATGAGGAAGCTATTTCATTTGATACACATCCTAAAAGTTCAATGTCACTGTCATTATTCAGCAAGTTCATTTTGCCGTCTATAAACAAACTCATGTTTTTTCCGGAAGAAGAAACAGGGTCTAAGCTCATCCAACCGTTTGAAAAACTAACATTGCCCTTCAAATAGTCAAATTCACCCGAATTTTTTGGCGCAATTGTTCTTAAAGTGTTTGCCAAATTGGATTTAAATAAGCTTATCCCACTAAGGTTTTGAGCATAAAGAAAATGTTCAAAAGTTCCAAAATCTCCAAGCTGTCCGTTTTTAATTAAAAAGTCCGCATTGCCTTTGAGAGTTTTCATTTGGGTATTAAAATCAACACCACGCAAATTCAAATTGGCATTGAAATCCAAAGTTCCTTTCACTTGGTCTTTTATCAACACTGTTGCATAAATTGCATCATTTGCATTCAAAGCTCGTCCGACAATTTTAACGTTTGTATTAGTATTTCTTAAATTATAGGAAACTTTTGGCATGTTTATTTTTCCATCAAACGCAGTTGCAGTCAAATCTGATAAATAAAAGATGTTGTTTGACAAACTAAAATCAGATTTTATATTAGTTGCAACAATATTTCCCATTTTAAATTTCAAAATTTCGCCACGTCCGTTTGTGATTTTTATAGGCAAATCAAAAGCATTTGACGAAGAAGCATTGGAACTTCCTCCATTTGACTGAATTTTGCTTAGATTGTTCATAATTTCAAACAATTTATCTACATCAATGGAGTTCGAACTTACATTCAGAGAATTTATTGTAAGGATTTTATCGTATAAAGAATTTATAGAAGCGGTAAAATTGAATTTTGAATCGTTTAAATTTAAATCTGCACAATTTATTAAAGCTTCTTCACCATTGAATGTGACATTTAAATCCGACAAACTGATTTTCAATTGTGGAATATTTGCATTTAAAATTTTTATATACCCGCCCAAAAGAGGACTTTGAAGTTTTCCGTTTATATTAATATCTGTTTTTACCAACATACTTGAATTTGAAAACTGTGGCAAAGAAAACGAAATTTCATTTGGTGTATTTATTTTTATATTATTTATTTTGGGATATTTTGAATATAAATCACTTATTTTCCCACTTAGATAAATAAACTTGTTTGAATGGTGAAGATTGTCTTTAACACTATCCGATAAAACATTCAGGTTTGAATTAACTTTATATAAGCCTGTATTATCAAGGTTTAATTCATCACCATCTATCAGCAATGAGATATTTAACAAACTTGATTTGTTATACAATTCGTTTATATTTATAAAATTCAAGTTATTAGAGGCATTAGCAAGGATTTGAAAATCAATTTTGTTTTTAACACCATCACCACAAAGTTCAAACAAAACAGGCAAAGCTCCTTTTGCATTGACCATAGATTTAAATTCTTTTGGAATAAATGATTTAATATCATAAGCATTTAAACGTCCTTTTCCTTTAATTTTAATATCAGGTTTTGTTTGGTAATTTTTAATTTCACCTTCAAAACTTACAGGCGAATTGTTGATAAAAACATCAAAAGGTTTGATATTTATTTTATTCTTATCCATATTTACATTCAAATTCATAACTTTTACATTTGAATTTAAATCCGATAAAACAACATAAACTCTTGGTACACTCAAAAATCCTTCGGCATCTTTCAAATCAGATTTTATATTTAGAACACCTTCTTTTGAGGTTAAACTGATATTGTTTATAACATCAGAAAGCTTAAAATCATTGTAAGTGAACTTGACAATCGGGTTAATGTTGTCCAAATTTCCTTTTATCAAAGCATTGAATTCCACATCACCTGAATTAATTTTATAATTTTTTTTCAAATCTTTTGGAGCAAAAGCCTCAAACAAAGTTGAAAGGTATAATTTTTCAGACATTACATTTATATTGGCGAACGCATTTTTGTCTATGTTGCCTTTAACGATAAATTTAGCCCCATTTATAAGTGCATAAGTATTTTTTATATCCATTTGATTGTTCGAAAAATCAACATTTGAATTTATTCCAACAATGGCTAAAGGTAATGTTTTGTGCTTAATATTTGCGTTTTCAATTGCGAAATAGCCATTTGAATTAAATTGTTTTAAATTTGAGTCAACATTCAATTTGGCATTTAAAACACCATTGACTAAAAAATCTTCCAAACCTAAATCCACATTTGCAATTTTTGCCAACGCATCTATTATATTTTTAATATCAACAATTTTTATATTTAAAGCTTCAAAACCTAAATTCACTTTACTTTTTTTGCCATGCTTAACCATTGCATTTAAGCTTATTTTATCTTTTTCATTAACAAATAAATTTGAGTCGATTTGGGTTTTATTTTTGTCAAAATTCATTTTTAGATAATTATTATCAATGTTTTTACCGTTTAAAACAAAGTTCAAATTGTCAATGTTAAAATAACCGTTCAAATGGATTTTGTCACGTTTGTCATTTTTAATTTTTAAATTACCATTGATATTTGAATAAAAATCATACTGCACAAGATTGTAAAAAGGATGCCCTATATTTATAGGTTCTTGAGTTTCATTTTCATCTTTATTTTGTTCAAAATTGAATTCGGGCAAAATTGTGTCAAGTTTGAAGTCATAATCAAGATAAGTTTTTTGTTCTGACAAAACTTTTCCTTTTAAATCAATTTTTGCTTTTTCATTTAATTTAAAATCTTTCAAATTGAAATTTTGACCTTTTATAGACAAAGGTTCAACCAATTTTTCATCGGTTAAATTGATATTATAGTTTAATATGCAAATGTCAGGCATTTTATACGAAAACTTGAAAGGAAAATTGTTAGCAACACCATCATTTTCTTCTTGGGTTTGATTGGCATTTAAATAATCGTTAATATATTTTTGGATATACAACTGGCCGTCAGACAAAATTTTTAAATTTAAATTTATGCCATCAAGTGAAACTTCATCAAAGCTTATAGTTTTTACAACAAGAGGTAAAACATTCAACAAAATTTTTGAATTTTGAACGCTTAAAAACTCATTTTCATCATCATAATTAACACTTAAATTTTGAGCCTTGACCCCTATTTTTAATAAAGGAGTAGTGACAAGTTTCAAATTGTCATATTTTACATCCAAATTGACACTATCTTTTGCCAATTTATTTATATCGTTTTTGTAATTATTCAAATTTATAACATTTGGCAAAATAAATAAAAATGCAAGATAAAAAATAGCAACAAAAGTAAGTAAAACAATTGTTAATATTTTAACTTTTTTCATATAACAAAACCCCATTATATCTTCTTTATTAAGAATATTATATAATGAAAAAAGTAAACACCAAAATAAATTTGATGTTTACTTAAAGATAAATAAAAAATAAAGTTATTAAGCAAAATATCTGTCAAGCAAGCCTTTGAAAGCTGCACCGTGGCGAGCTTCATCTTTGCACATTTCATGCACAGTATCATGAATAGCATCATAACCAAGTTCTTTAGCGCGTTTAGCGATGTTCAACTTAGCTTCGCAAGCGCCTGCTTCAGCTTGATATCTCATTTCAAGATTTTTCTTTGTAGAATCAGTCACAACTTCGCCTAACAACTCAGCAAACTTTGAAGCATGTTCGGCTTCTTCAAAAGCAATGCGTTTATAAGCTTCTGCAACTTCAGGATATCCTTCGCGGTCAGCTTGGCGAGACATTGCAAGATACATGCCGACTTCTGTGCACTCTCCAAGAAAATGGTCTTTCAACCCTTGTTCAACCTCAGCATCAACACCACTTCCAACACCGATTTTATGTTCATCAGCCCAAAGCGCATTTGAAACATTTTCTTCAACTTTTTTAAACTTATCAGCACCAACACCACACATTGGGCATTTTTCAGGTGGTTTTTCACCTTCATAAGTATATCCGCATACTGTACATACAAATTTCATTGTAATCCCTCCATTAATTTTTCTACATTCAATATATTAGCATAAAGCTAAAATAAAAACAATAACTATTATTAAAATGCTTAACATTTTTTAAAAAAGCAGTGAGTAAGCCGGGTTCTGTTCTAGCTATCATCTGTCTAAATATTAAATTGCTTTAATATTTTAGCGGATTTTTGAAAATTTAGCGGGCCGCTATATTTTTTTCAAACCTTGCACTTGACCGGGGTTTACCTCAAAGATATCTTTTGATATTTTGAAATGAGCTTTTACCTCATCTTTGCACCATTTGCCTCGTTGAGAACACCCAACGGTGGGCTGTCTTTGTTTCTGTGGCACTTTCCTCACAATCGCTTGCACCTGACGTTATCAGGCGGTCTGCCCTTAAGTGCCCGGACTTTCCTCTAAAAAAGAAACTTTTCTAGCGATAGCTCTACTGCTTTAATGTTATTATTACATATTTTTATATTTTTTGCAAAAGATTATCTTGGATTATTATCTATAAGTTTTCAATGCTTGTTTGTGTGAAACATATTTTGTTTTGCCATAATAAGCGTGAAAATTGTTAAAAAATACAATTATGATTTAACAATTTGCTTGTACAATATATTGTGAACAAGGACAC
>ULVN01019419.1_pt1 | contig 11404 bp, 16 predicted proteins | sample 1959491 | NCBI WGS metagenome assembly ULVN01 (sample SAMEA4835787, study PRJEB28245) | human gut metagenome | biome: gut microbiome; material: fecal sample | place: Denmark | collected 2008 | reverse complement strand
GGAGAATCATTTTGGCACAGGCGGCCGCCTATATCGCTTCCGCCCCAAAATCCAATTCTGCTTATCTTGGCATTGAGAAGGCCTTGTCAATTGTCCGGAAGACGGGCAATCTCCCGATTCCTTCCTACCTGCAGGACTCTAGTTATAAAGGTGCCAAAAAGCTCGGACGGGGTATTGGTTACAAGTATGCGCATAATTATCCGAATCACTGGGTGGAGCAGCAGTATCTTCCTGATGCGATTCGTGAAGAACGGATATATGAGCCGAATGATATCGGTCACGAGGCAGCCATCAAGGCCTATTTTAGAACGATTGGGAAAGAACCCAAAAGGTATGCGTTTGTTGACCCATCGCGGTCCGGAAGGCCTGAGAAACCATGGGAAGATAAAAAATGATACATGCGGACGGCGAACAGCCGCCCGCATGTATCATTTGGATCTCAGTCCTCGTGGAAGAACTCGATGATCTTGTGGATGGCGAGCGCCATGTGGTTGGGATTCTGGAACAGGTGATTGGCTCCCTCGACGGGGAAGAACTCGATGACGTTGTTCTCGGCGAAGGCCTTGGCGTCTTCGAAGGGGATCATCTCGTCTTTCGTGCCGTGCAGGATCATCATCGCGTCGGCGACGTCGAAGTACTCGTGGTCGAGCGGGCAGAAGGATTTGAGGTCGTCGAAGAAAGCCTGGTCGACTTTCATGGCCATCTATCCGACGCGCAAGGGGCAGTGCGGCGTCATCCTCGAATTCAAGGATGCTCTCCAAGAAGTCACCACAAATCATCCCAAGATTCTTTTGCTCTCCTGGCATTGTTTTTTATATAATCTTGTGCGGTATGATCTAGACTATCACGTTTTGATCTGTTGCAGTGCTTACATAAGCATTGTAAATTGTCTAAGCCATCTCCACCACCATAACTTTGCGGTAAAATGTGGTCGATATCCGCATCTCCTTTCCTGAGCTTTCTTCCACATCTGACGCAAGTATACCAACCATTATTTGATGGACGTGAATTAAAATATTTATCCCGATAATTTGTCATTGTATATCTCCTCCTATGTATATATAACTCAAACTTCACAGTTGCTAAGCCTCTGATTTATTCTTAGCAGCAATCTGCAAAATAAAAATAGCATAAGCTCATTCTGTTTTGTATGATGAAAGTGCCAAAAATCCACAACAAAACCGGAGGGATTGTGCCATGAATATTGTACCATATTATCATCATTCCGGTGAAGCCGCTTCTTTCAAGATTCAGCAATTCGAAGTCTGAGTATTTTTTTTCCACATGTGCAAAAAGAATTCTCGTCCCTCAGGGGTAGTCAACCCCAGGGGATTATTCTCTGGATTCATCTCCTCGTCACCATAAGATTTTGCTAAATCTTGTAAATGACCACCACCGACAACATAGACGGCAGCTTTGCACCAGTCACGAACCATAGGTTCGTTGAACTCTAACATCTCCGCTAAATCCGTGATGTACTCGAGCTGATCATTGTAGATGCGTTCGTCGAGGGCTGCCATCATGAACATCCAGAAAATAGTATCAAGACTGCCCATGTCTTCGTCATTAACTGTATGTTTGATAAGGTGAGAGGAGCCCGCTAGGCCTATACTCATTAGGGGACCCATGAATTCGTTCTGTATGGCGTCTGTCGATGCTGAAAAAGGTGATTCACACGTGCAGGAACGAATTCCCGCAACACTATTGATATTAGAAATAGCAAGTGCAGTACGATTTATGATGGTTTCACCGTCATCATCGATATTGCTATTGACAAAAATTGTACTCTGTAGAGCCTTGATGTATATATTATCTGTATACGCTTCTATCCAGTTAGGACAAAATGGCACACAAGGCACAGAATATAAATCTATTTTCCCATCGCTATTATCTCTACAAGGCCACAGATAAGATTGTAACCCTACAGCCATAGATTTTATTTTTTCAATCTTGAAATTCGATTGTTCTACCATGATAATTCCCTCTCTCTCAAATGCGAATCTTCACATCAGATAATTCTTCTTTTGCGGCAAGGAACAATGGGCTGATTGTCATGATTTGCACATTGTTTAACTCTTCGCTGGCAGCGCGCAATAATGCATTCGTAGTATGACTGTAATCACGGCGTGAATCGGCATCTTCCGTAGGTTCATTGGCAACCTCGGGAATTTCAGATGCTTCCATTGGTGCTGTTGGCGCTGTTATGTCTGCATGTTCTGAAGCTCTTTCAACGATGGATGAATATGCTTCGTCATAATAGATTTCGCCAAAGAACTTGATGCCGAGGCTGTCGAAATCGACGACCTTCTTGCTGCGGATTGTGGCCGTGATATGGTCGCCAATACCGATGTAGGTCTTGTTCTTGGCTCGCAGGGGAATGGTGTAGGTGCCCGGACAGAGATAGATTTCATCGATTCCCTCATCGAGCAGGTCGGCAAGGTCCTCTTGATCGAACGCGACCTGATTGACTTTTGCGAGCAGTTCTTCATCTTCTGTAAATTGACGAAGGTGCTCCAAGCGCTCGGTGTCCTGTTTGACACCAAACACCAAGGCAAGTTGCTCTTTCAGGTCAGCATCGTCTTCATCTGCATCCAAAGCCTCGACTTCATCTGCCAGCTCGTCTTCATAGCGATCGCGTAGCCAGGTGACAAGACTGCCATCGCGATAATACTGCAAGATGGTATCTTCGTCGTAGTTTTCCAGTAGCCCGTCGACATCGCGTACTTCGATGTCATCCTTCATGATCAGGGCAAATTTCTTTTTTTTCGCCATTGTAGTCTCCTTTTTCGACAGAATACGCTGTACTCAATCACCGAAAATCAAATCCAGAACGCCGCCGACGACGACACCGACAGCCAATACGGGAGCCGCAGCGACGGCAGCGGCCCCGGCCGCTACTACTGCACCGGCTGCAACTGTACCGGCAACAGCAGAGGTAGCGAGTGCCGCGCCGGCACTTACAGCTGAAGTAGCTACACCTCCGATGACACCAGCAGCTGCTCCTGCAGCGCCGCAGACAGCGCCACCCTTTGCCGCCGAGATTCCAGCACTGTGCGCTCTGGCTGCCGTCTGGACCCCTGTATAGATTTTGGGCGTGATGACGGCGCTTTTTATCTTTTAATTTTTATTGTAATGGAGGAGTTAATAGTATTTTCCTCTTTCTGAATTATGCATGATCTGTAAGAGTTTTTTAGTGACCTTCTGTCCTGTAGACTGCGAAGAATTAGAAGTCTTGTCATCATCCAACACTTCTTCACGGATTTTCTTTTTTAGCATATCCTCAAATAGGTTGGGGGGCTTGGGAAATAGGCTTGGCCACATAGATAACATCTCCTCGCTGAAATATGTGATTGTGAAATGGGAAGGAATCTTTTGAGATGCAGTTGCAACATTCGGAACACTTCGAAGAGCGCCTGGCCTTCTTGGTTGGCCGTGAGTACGACATACGCAGGAACAACCACTTGCAGATGCTGCCCAAGAATGCGACACTGGTCTATCCGAATGCCACGCTTTGGAACATCGAATATTTGCCAGACCGTCATCTTAATCGAGACTTACTGAAACGCTTGGAAAGCAATGAATATGTCCAGCATTACACTAACATCATCATCATCGGTGCTATCGGATCTGGCAAGACCTATCTGGCCAATGCTCTCGGCACCAATGCTTGCTACGACGACTTTAAGGTCAAGTACATGCGACTGCCCGACATGTTTGCTGCTTACCGAGAGGCCAATCTCGAAGACAAGCGGAAGGAGTTCCTGCGGAAGTGTGAGCGCACATCCGTGCTCATTCTGGACGAATTCCTGATCTACAATGCGACAGAGGAAGAGCAGCAGCTCCTGCTTGAGGTCATGGAACGTCGTGTCGAACGGACTACCACTATCGTCTGCCCACAGTATGACCCAGAAGGATGGATTGAGCGTTTTGGTGAATCAGCTGTGTCCATTCACAGTGGGTGGCTCTCACGAGCGAATTGAAGATTTATCTTGAATCTATCAAGTGGCTCTCTCGAGGAGATTGGGTGGTTCTCAAACGCCGGTATATTCAAGATTGTTACAAAATATCTGATAGAAAGTCAATGACGTCACCGACAGTATCGCTAGCTGCATCTGCAACATCACTTGCCGTATCGGCAATGTTGCTGGCAGCGTCCGATAGTGTGTCGTGATTATCACGAATGAGATGATCTGCTAACTGAGCGCCTACATTGGATGAAAGTATGGAACTGCCGACCGAAGATGCAGCTTCAGCTGTTGCTACGCCAGCGCTTCCGTTCATGGCACCAGCGGCCATAGTGCCGATTCCCGCGCCAACAGCACCGACAGCAGCAGTTTTTAGATAAGGATTCATACTGACTGTCTGCGCCGTTGCCATGGACAGATTCTTAGATAAATTTGCAATATCTGCATATTTATCAGCTAGAGCCTTCAATTGTTGCAAAAGAGCTTGGTCTTGGCATTTGGCAGCTTTGTCCAAATGGGCATAGACAGCTTGCAAGTCTGGCAAGTTTACTGCAGCCATCATGCTCTGGGCTGTTGTCAGCTCTTTCTGAGCATCTATGGAATCAGATGACTGACTTGCAAGTACAGGTGCTTTGTGCCCGCATCTGGTGCAAAAATTTTCTTCTGGACTGAGTTCTTTGCCACAGTTTGTACAAAACATAGATAATCCTCCCTTCTGTACAGTTGCTGTAAGTTGCTCATCAATATAGTTTATTTGCTCTGGTTTGCCATCATTGCATATCTGTCGAAATCAATGATAGAGTTATGTGCATTAATGATTTTGTATAATGCTAAAAGCCCCACGAAAGGAATTAGGAGCATGATAACAAAACCAGCTCCAGACCCGATGCGGTCACCAATCATATGTCGCTTGTCCATTGCTTCATCGAGAGCAGCAGCCATCTTATTAAAGAACCAAATCGGATATATTCCGAAGGAAAAAATAGAAAATAGTACAATCTGAAAGCCGCTGGAGGTCGTGTGGCGTCCCAACATACTGGATACATCTTTTTCTAAACGAATAGGATAATAAAGACCATAAAGGCCTAGTGTGACTATCGATAGAAGAATGAGAGAGAGTAAACTCATTTTTTCAAGTTGAGCCACATAAACGGTATTCTGTACATCAGGAGAAATGAAGGAGGCTGACGGATTGCCATAGGTCTGATTTTGCATAATCGGTTGATTGGATGATGGAACTATAGATTCTGTCTGGTTTACTATCGAAGCAGGTTTTTGAGGTATACTTCCTACTTCCTCTGTGTCTAATGAAGCACCACATTTTGGACAAAATTTCTCGTTATAATCTAATTTTGTACCACAATTTTTACAATAATTCATAATAATACCTCCTAAATGTGTAAAAAAGAATATAGTTTGTTTCATTTTGCTTAACTCAGATGGTATCATATTATCTAGATACTATCTCAAACTTCGCACACCTGAAACCCTTATAAGATAAGGCTTCGTCAGTTTTTCAGAGATCCATCATCATCACATCATGCACACTGTTTCAGGCACTTTCCCCATAGATCAGGCAGTTTTGCCACGAACAGATCGAGCAGCTGGTTAACTTGCTCTCCGTCAAGAATCTCTGCTTCTTTCGCGCAGTCCATCAGCAGGCTCAGGAGTGAGGCCAGAGCGTCCAGATAATGCAGGTCTTCCAGCTCGTCTATCGTCAGGTAAAAGAGCTCGCCAAGGCTCCTCTCATCCATGTTGCGCCGCTGCTCCAGCGCGAGCATCATGTAGCGCGCAAAGACAATGGCCGTGTGAGCGGTCAGGGCGTCGTAGGAGATGGATCTTGTCTCCTTGCCCAGCTTAAGGTAGGACTTGCACATCTTGAAGAAGACCTCGATGTTCCAGTGCTTGCCATAAGTCTGGAGAAATGCATCTTCTCGCTTTTCTTGACACGCGCGATGACGTCGTAGCCAAGTTCATGAATCTGGTGCAGCGATGCCGGGGAGCAGGACCATGAGTCGAACAGGACGTGCTGGGCAGGGGCACCTGCCTCACGCGCTTCCTGCAGTAACGTTAGGACTACTTCTGGAGCCTTGCACTGTGCCAGCTTGCGCTGCTTGCCGCCGTTGCTGCGCGGGGGTCGACGTCTTTCGACGCGCCCTGCAGTTGCTGCTGCTTCGACGACGAGGACAACAGGCAGTGGCTGAGCGGCAGGAAGGTATTCCCGTCGCTCCAGCCGAGCGTGAGCATGCGGAAGCCCTTCATGTACGTGCCGCTGACATGGTCGTAGACGCGGGCCAGCAGCTCTACTTTCTTGGAGCGATTGCGGCTGAACAGCGAGTCGTCGATGATGAGGACGTTCCTGCGCGCCTCGCTCGTCAGCGGTGCGATAGCCTTCTGGATGATGGCCGTGTCCAAGAGCAGCGTGAACTTGCGCCAATGGATGGCGCAGGGATTCAGGAAGATTAAATATGATAACCAAATTCCCTGTCAGTTTCTTTTTCAATTTTGCTTAGCGGAAGTCCTTGGCTATTTAGACCACGATTTAATAAGACATTTTCTATGATAGCACCACGTGCTCCACCCGCCAAGGAATTATCGCATAATAACGTTAATTTAGCTGAACTCATACGATCATAATAATCACATAGATTATATACATCTTCTTTTGATAATTTTTTCATGTCAACATCATCGTCAAAGGTAGGGAACATCTCATCAGGTAATAACCATTTCATAATAATCAATCTCCTTAAAATTATACAATGCATCATTTATTTTTGGTTTAATTTTATTTTTATTTTTCTAATATTATCAAGCATGTTCTTGCCATCAGAAAGGTATTTTTCTTTCATTTTTTTGCTGATTTGAGGTTCTATTGCTTCAGTTATTTGATGAAAATCAGCTAATTTTTTAGAAATTATTCTTCTTTTTTCCTGCTCTTCAAAATGAACCTTTCTTAGAAATTGTTGGCTGGCAGCTAACTCCTTTTCCACTTCATTGATTGTCTCTTCATTTTTTATTGAATCCTTTTTACTTTTATCTTCAGTGTTCATAATTCACCCCTCGATTCAAATTACCATAAACTCCCATAATATTATTCCCAAAATGCCTCAAATTACCGCTATAAAGCCTATGAGCGTCCATATATTGGTGCATTAAAAATTTAAAAAGTTCTGTATCTTCTTGAATGTTCTTGTCATGAATTAATTCAGAAATAGTCTTATATGCTTCCATTGCCATATCATGATTTTCATCAATTAATTTAGATAATCCGCCATATTGTTTTTCAATTACGGTTAAAGATGCTTCTAATTTAGCTGCGATTTCAGCGCGTTTTGTTTTTTCTTGTTCTCTGCAGGCCAAGTATTGCATTCCACTGGAAATAACTTCCTTGATAATTGGTATGGCTGCAGCAGCACCCGCGGTAGGTAGCATATAAATCATCCTTCTTTAAAACACCTAATTGTTCGTATTGGATTCTTTCCGTATTCATTAGCAAGCAATTCTAATGCAATATCTGCAATTTCTGTATCTCCAGATTGAATTGCGGTATCTAATGCAGTCATGATGGTATCTTGAGTTATTTTGCGTTCATCAAAAAACTGCTTAATATATTGAATAGAAAGCTTATTTACTAATCTTAATTTTGCGCAGGCCAGTTGTAATTCTGCTATCTGCTCCACCTGATAGGTCATTTTCTCTTGTGTGTGATTGCTGTAATTATACAAGGCTTGAGCAATGATTCTTACTGCATCAAATTCGTTCATTATAATCACCTATCCCAAAGAGTTAATACTAGATCTGCCCAAGTCTTTGTGTGAATATTAGTGAGTGACGGCGTTTCAGGTAAACCAGCATCAGATTTCTTTAAATTATTTAAATAGTATTTATAATCTTCTGAGAGGTGACCTTGACTATCTATAATCATCCATTTTACAGAATCACGAATTTTTTTTGCTATAACATATAGACTCTCTGCATATTTTACTTTGTCATCTGTAATTTCTTTTTGGTCGGATAATGTTTTCAAATAATTTGATAAACAATGTATTTTTTCCATCAGTCTGCAAATCGTTTCTTGTTCCTCATGCACAAGTCGTAGCATTGCATCAATTCCAATAATATTATTCTTCAGTTTTTCAACTGCATTGTCCATTTGTACCATATATCGTCTGGCATCTAAACTTGTACGGTAAGCCTGCTCCTCTGCTTCATCATTATCTAAGAGTTGCATAAATATTGATATTTCATTAGGAAGGTGTGGTCTGCCCGGGTCCTCGTAAATCCATAGGTTTAATTCTCTTTGATAGTTTATGATATTTTTCAATAGAGAGTTTCCCTTTGTATCTAAATGATATTCTATTGTGTTCTCCTTTGGATTATATGCCTCCAATTGAAATTCTTTTAAAGATTCTTGAAGCGTATCTCCAATTTCATGTATAATTTGTTCTTTATATTTTGTGTCTTCTTCAATTGCTTGATTCAATTCATCAACACGTTGTTTAGCTTGCTTAATTAATTGATTATATTCATTTTTTAATTCATTACCTTCATTAATGAATTCCTGCGCCATCTCATTTAAAGAATCTGTTCTGCTTTTGCCAAAGAGTCCCATGATACTTACACCTCTGTTTTATTTTCTCAAACTTCGCACATCTAAAACCCTTATGAGATAAGGCTCCGTCAGGGGTTCAGACATCCATCATCATCACATCATGCAAACTGTTTCAGGCACTTTCCCCATAGATCCGGCAGTTTTGCCACGAACAGATTGAGCAGCTGGTTAACCTGCTTTTTGTCAAGAATCTCTGCCTTTTTAGCGCAGTCCATCAACAGGCTCAGGAGTGAGGCCAGAGCGTCCAGATAATGCAGGTCTTCCAGCTCGTCTATCGTCAGATAAAAGAGCTCGCCAAGGCTCCGCTCATCCATGTTGCGCCGTTGCTCTAAAGCGAGCATCATGTACCGCGCGAAGATAATGACTGTGTGAGCAGTCAGGGCGTCGTAGGAGATAAATTTTGTCTCTTTGCTCAGCTTCAGATAGGATTTGCACATCTTGAAGACGAGATCGATGTTCCAGCGCTTGTCATAAGTCTGGATGATCTCTTCTTCGGACAGTGTCAGGTCCGTTGAGACCAGGACGAGATAGTCGCTGCGCTTGTTCTTGTTGCGGACATAGACCAGCCGTACGGGAAGGTGCTTGCCATCCTTGACAACCTCGGCCTCTACAGAGAGCAGGTACTCAGCAATTTAGCAACTGCGACGTTTGAGATGATAAATCAAAATGATTGATACGAGTATTGTGTTGGATAACATCATCCCTTTTTATAGCTCTAGCGACTTTTTACATCGACGCGGAAGATTAGAAAAAGTCAGAGCATTTTACCCTAAAGAAGCGCTCTTGGTGATTATAATTCACTATTTCTACATTTTTTGGAAAAATCCTGCTTAATTTGTTAAAATAACTCACATCTTTTGTGCCTTTGATTTTCTACCTATACTATATGGTAGGAAAGGAGGGGGCAGGATGAACCTGACGGCTCAACGGCTGCGTGCGCTGCGCAAGCGGAAAGGGCTATCGCAGACGGAGGTCGCGAGGATTCTCGGCATCACGAGGACGGCTTACAACAAGTACGAGAGTGGCGCGAGCGCACCGTCGCGGAAGTTGCGCGAACTCGCTCAGCTCTATCATGTCTCGACGGATTACATCCTCGGGGAGGAGGATGCACTGGCGGAGAAGCTGCGCGAAGCGGATGCGCGGACGAGCAGTCATCTCCGCAAGTACCTGGATCTGAGCGACGAAGGAAAGGATATCGTAGACATCACGCTTGATGCAGTATATGCGCGTGAGAGCAATGATGTATCGTCGACTGAAAGCAGCCGCCCGCGTGTGAAGAATACGGCGGCTGCTCCAAAGAGTCCGACTGTTGCAGGCGAAGTACCGACAGACAGACATTGACTCCTTTTTTCATTATACAAATGTCCCCGCAGGATTTGTTGTCCTGCGGGGACATTTTGCCTTACTGGAACGGTATCATTTTGCGCGGAAGTCAAGTGCGAAGGTCGGGGTGGAGATGACCTGGGGCCCCATGCCGGTGGTGGTGACGGTGAGATGGGTGCCGCCGCCGCGTGTGGGGAAGCTGCCGAGCGGGATGGTGAGCTCGGCTGTGGCGCCGGGGACAATGGCACCGGCGGTGGTAGTCTCCTGATTGCTGCCGTCGGAGACGGTAAGGATGGGGGAGGCAAAGATCTCGTCGCTTTCATTCGTTATCTTGGCTGTGATACTGTAGGCGGACAGTGAGCCGCTCTGCCAGACGGCGGCGGGGACAATCTGCATGGCACCACCATTTGAGATAGGGGTGTCCCATTGGTCCATCCAGGCGTTGAGGCGGTCGCCGTTGCAGTAGAGGCGGACGCGCACGCGGTTGGGAGCTGTCTCAGGTGCCTCTTCGCCTGTGGTGGCAGATCTTGTTGCAGTTGGCGCAGCTTGGGATGTGGGTGCTGCTTGTGGGGCTGTAGCCGTGCTGTCTTTTGCTGGTGCGGATGAAGCCGGCAGTTGTGCAGGTGGATCGAGCTGTTTTTTTGCCTGTTCGACGCTATTTTTGAGAGACTGCTCTTTGTTCTTGACGGCTTTTTTTACCTCATGGCTGAAATTTTGCAGTTCGTCATGACCGGGCAGAGGCTGTTCGGGATAGCGGAAGCGATGCCAGAGCAGGATGGCGGCAAGAGAGCAGAATGCGATGCCTGCCAGGATGAGTGCGCGCCTGCCATAGTAAAAGAGCTTCGCGTGGCGCACGACGCGGGCGAGCTTGGCGGCGCTCTGGTAGCGGCGAGCGGGGTCCTGTTCCGTGCATTTTGCAAGGATGGGGCGCAGCGGACCGTGGTAGTCGGGGCCCAGAAGTTCGCGGACGGTGACGCCGAGTGCGTATAAATCACTGCGCGCATCGGTCTGGGCGCTGCCATACTGTTCCGGCGGCGCATAGCCTTTTGTGCCGAGCAGCCGCGTGTCTTCTTCGTGTCCTTCTTTGACGGTCCGCGCGGCATCGAAGTCGATGAGCCGGTAGAGGCCGCTCGAGCTCGCGCCGGGCGGCTCCATGATGTTCGATGGCTTGATGTCGCGATGGAGGATGCCGTGCTGGTGCAGGAGTGTCAGGCCGCTGCATAAGGTCAAGATCAGGCGAGTGGCCTCTTGAGGCGTCAGGTAATGCTTCTGCTCGAGCCGGTTGGACAGCGGTTCTCCGGCAATGAATTCTTCGATGACAATGGTCGTGCCGGCAGGCGGCAGTTCTGCCGTGTAGAATACCTTGGGGAAGACCTCGCAACCGATGTCCTGCAGTTCTTTGTAGGGAAGCCCCATGGCTTGGAGGCTCTTCTTGACAAAGATGGGCCTGCCGTGCGATTGGTCTGCCATCGTATCTTCGATGAGAGAAATCGTGCCATGC
>ULVN01018677.1_pt1 | contig 11414 bp, 8 predicted proteins | sample 1959491 | NCBI WGS metagenome assembly ULVN01 (sample SAMEA4835787, study PRJEB28245) | human gut metagenome | biome: gut microbiome; material: fecal sample | place: Denmark | collected 2008 | reverse complement strand
CGCGGCCCGCGCGGCCCGCGCCGATGATGATGACGCGATGCAGCTTGCGGGCGTCGCGCTGCACGAAGGTCTGGCTGAACTTCTCGATCTCCTCCGGGATGCCGATGAAATAGGCGTTGTCGTGCGGCAGCAGACAGTCGTCGCCATGCGGGATGATCATGCGGTGGTCGCGAAAGATCATGCCGGCCAGCACGCCCTTTGGGAACTCGATGTCCTTCAGGGGGATATTCGCCAGCGGCGACGAGCGACGCACTTTCGTCTCGAACAGCCGGATCTTGCCGTGTGCGAAGTCCTCGACATCGAGCGCAGCCGGTGTCATGAGGATGCGGTTGATCTCGTTGGCGGTGATGAGCTCCGGGTTGAGCATGAGGTCGATGTCGAAATTCTCCTTGAGGTAGTCCTTGGCCTCGCTCATGAACTGCATATCGCGGATGCGCGCAATCGTGTGGCGGATGCCATGCTTCTTCGCGAGGATGCAGGCGACCATGTTGACCTCGTCGCTGGCCGTCACCGCGATGAGGATGTCGGCCCCGCGGATATCGGGGTCATTCATCGTGATGGGGCTCGCACCGTTGGCGAAGATCGTCAGTACATCGAGTGTGTTCTTGACGGCCTCCAACTGGCCTTCATCGTGATCGATGACGATCACGTCGAACTGTTCTTTTGAGAGGAGCGAGGCGATGCTGTAGCCCAGCTTGCCCGCTCCGACCACGACAATACGCAAGACGGCAGCCTCCTATACAAAATCAAATGATACTTTTCATTATACCATCTCCGCCCGTATCCAACAAAATTTTGGGCAAAGAAAAGACAGGGGCCGCTGGCCCCTGTCTCTGACGTGTGATATGTGGGAGGTCTCTTTATTACTCGGTGAAGAGTTCCGTCGAGAGGTAACGGTCGCCCGTATCCGGCAACAGAGCGACGATGTTCTTGCCCTCGAACTCCGGACGCTTGGCGAGCTCGATGGCAGCAGCGAGTGCTGCGCCTGAGGAGATGCCGATGAGCACGCCCTCGACATGGGAGAACTGGCGGCCGTACTTGAAGGCATCCTCGTTCGGCACGGCGATGACTTCATCGTAGACCTTCGTGTCGAGCGTCTCCGGCACAAAGCCTGCGCCGATGCCCTGGATCTTGTGCGGACCTGCCTGGCCCTTCGAGAGGACCGGGCTCGTGGCCGGCTCTACAGCGACGACGCGGATGTCCTTGTCCTGCTTCTTGAGGTAGTGGCCGACGCCCGAGAGAGTGCCGCCCGTGCCGACGCCAGCGATGAAGGCATCGACCTTGCCGTCGAGATCGTTGTAGATCTCCGGGCCCGTCGTCGCCTCATGGGCAGCCGGGTTGGCCGGGTTGGCGAACTGCTCCGGGATGAAGGAGTTCGGTGTCTCCTTGGCGAGTTCCTCAGCCTTGGCGATGGCGCCCTTCATGCCCTTCGAGCCGTCCGTCAGGACAATCTTCGCGCCGTATGCCTTGAGCAGATTGCGGCGCTCGACGCTCATCGTCTCCGGCATCGTCAGGATGGCTTTGTAGCCGCGGGCTGCTGCGACGCTGGCGAGGCCGATGCCCGTGTTGCCGGAGGTCGGCTCGATGATCGTAGCGCCCGGCTTCAGTTTGCCATCTTTCTCGGCCTGCTCGATCATGGCCTTCGCGATGCGATCCTTGACGGAGCCAGCCGGGTTGAAGTACTCGAGCTTCACGTAGATGTTAGCCTTGATGTCATTGGCCTTGATGAAGTTGTTGGCCTTCAGGAGCGGCGTGCCGCCGATCAGTTCCGTAACGCTGTTGTAGACTTTACCCATGGTGAATACCTCCATTTATATCATGTGTATTTCAGTGCGAGTTAAAACATATATGATTAATATGTTTATATATTAGCACAGCCTCAGCGCCTTGTCAATAGGGATTGACTTTTTCCTGTATTTCTAATATGATATAGCATACAAGAATGACATATATTTTCAATATGATTATTAGGAATGAGGGAATATCGATGAAGATTTCTGCTAAAGGCCGCTACGGGCTTGCGGCCATGACGTACCTGGCCCGCAATTACGCTTCTGGCTCGCCGGTCACGATCGTCAGTATCTCGGAGAAGCTCGGCATCTCGAAGATCTACCTCGAGCAGGTATTCTCGCTGCTGAAGCGCGCGCGCCTCGTCAATTCCATCAAGGGCAGCCAAGGCGGCTACCAGCTCTCACGCGCGCCGCGCGAGATCACGCCGTACGATATCCTCTCCTCCATCGAACTCTCTCTGATGGAGGAAACGGCGCCCGCCGCCCAGGAGAAGATGCCGGAACTCGACCGCGCACTCGCCGCCTGCGTCTTCACTCCGCTCGACGAAGCCATCCAAAAGACGCTCTCCTCTGTCTCGCTCGACGACATCCTCACGGCCATCGACAAAGAGAAATCGACCGAGAGCCTCATGTATTTCATCTGATTGACAGCATCATAGCATCAAAATGCGGCAGAACTTTGACTATCTCATGGTTCTGCCGCTTCTTTCAAGCGAAAATGTGCCTATTTCGCAATAATTTTTATAGAAAACGTTCTCTATATGGTATTAATTCCATAAAATGAACCATTTTCCCCGCTATAGCCGTAAAATACAGGTTAACATCAGATTCAAACTGTAGTATAATAGCCGTAAGTTGTAAAGGAATACGCCCCTATCCCTATCATCGCTTACAACAGTCCGCAAGTTTTCTGTGCATGGCAGAAGGAGTCGGCCCGCCCGGTTTCCTGCTTTCATGCCGTCGGTTTTGTTGGAGGTGTTTCCCATGATGATCGACAATATCCGCGTTATCATCGAACAGGGTCCCTTCTCCGCGGAAGACGCACAGTATTATATCGAACGTATCAAAGCTACCACGAAATTCACATTGAAAAAGATCACATTCACACGTTCCGATACTTATCTGGATATCCGCTATGCATTTGCAGAGATTCCATTTGAGCGTATCCGCCGAGTCGCATTGGCGGCCCCACCAAAAAAACGTGCTGTAAATAACTGATTCTATCAGTCCTGTTTGCAAGACAGAAAGCCCCGAAGCAGTCCGCTGCTTCGGGGCTTTCTCTATATGCAGTTACGTCTGTCAGGGATTGAAGCGGAAGGCGTCGAGCTCCCAGACGCGGCCCGTGACCGTCTCTAGTGCGGCGTCAGCCTCGATGCGCAGCTCGGGGCGAATGTTCTTCTCGGGGAAGACGAGCATGCTCGCCACGTCTTCGCCGTGCTGGAAGAAGGCCTCGACGGCGGCGCGGTCGACGAACATCTGCAACGAGAGCACCTTGTCGACGAACATCTTGAAGCGGCGCACGCCGCGGCCGCCGTTCTTCATGCCCGTGCGGTCGATCGCCATGGCCTGCGTCGTGCGGTCGTACGAGAAGACTGTCTTCTCGAGGCCGTAGGCCAGCGTCATCGTGACCTTCTGCGCCTTGCCCAGCGTGATGTCCAAGAGGACTTCCGAGCCGTCGAAGAGGCGCGTGAGAATGCTGCTCTCCATGTCGGCATCGATGTCGATGGCCGTGCTCTCGATGCGCAGGGCCTTGAGCTCAGCGGCCGGGCGCGAAAAGATGTGGCCCTGACGCAGCGTCAGCACGCGCGGCAGTGTCAGGCTGTACATCCAGCCCTTCTCGCTCGTCGGGTACTCTGCGTCCTTGTCCGGCATGCCCATCCAGCCGAGCATGATGTGGCGGCCTTCGTGCTGGAGAACCTGCGGCGCATAGAAGTCGAAGCCGTGGTCGAGCTCCTGGAACTTCGTGTGCTGCATCATGTCCATGCTGTCGAGGGACAGATGACCCGCGATGTAGCCGGCCTGATAGATGTTCTGGCGGTCGAATTCGCGCGCCTCGAGGCCCTGCGGGCAGAAGATCAGCGTGTCGTAGCTGCCAAAGTGCAGCATGTTCGGGCACTCCCACATGTAGCCGAAATCCTGGAGGCGCGTCTTGAGCTCGCCGAGATTCTGCCAGCCGTCCTTCGTCTCCTTGTAGATGAGGACCGTGCCGCGCGGCTTCTCCTCGTCCGCCTGCGCGCCGATGACGAAGTAGCGCTTGCCGTGGCGGTGGAAGAGGTACGGGTCGCGGAAGTGGCCCGTGATGCCCTCGGGACTGTCCGGCACGACAATCTCGTCCTTCTCGACATGGCCGTCGGCCTGCAGCGTGCCGAGGCGCTGTGCCGGCGTGCGCACGCCGTCATTCTTGGCGTTGCAGGTGTAGAAGACGCGGACCTCGCCCTTCTCCGTGAAGCCGCAGCCCGAATAGCAGCCGTCCTTGTCGTGCTCGTCGCTCGGCCAGAGCGAGAGTTCCGGCAGCGAGTAGTGGACGAAGTCGCGCGTCTTCACGTGTGCCCAGCACTTGTTCTTGTGCTCGCAGCCCAGAGGGTTCCACTGGTAGAAGATGTGGTACTCGCCGTTAGCGAACGTCATGCCATTCGGGTCGTTGATGAGGCCGAACGGCATCTCGAGATGGAAGCGGTTGTGCCAGCGGTCCGTCAGGGGGAAGCCGGCCGCCACCTTGGCATCGATGGCCTTCTTATCAAACTTTTCCATAAGGATCTCCCTTCTATACAAACAAGAAAAGGGCTGCCGTAACGGCAGCCCTCATAGAGTTCTTACGCTTCGTCCTCTTTTTCCGGGTTAAACAGCGTGAACGTCAGAGCAAACGCTACGGCGAAACCAACGACATTGACGAGGATGTACTGCGGCAGGTGGTCGAGGTACAGGAGCGTCCCCGGCAGCACCGTGATGCCCATGCCCGTGCCGGCAAGGTGCAGGAAGCCGGCAATGCCGCCTGCGCAGGCGCCGCCGACGAGCGCGTAGAGGAACGGCTTCATGAGGCGCAGGTTGATACCGAAGATGACCGGCTCCGTGATGCCGAGGAAGGCCGGCACGATTGAGGAAACGTAGAGAGCGCGCTTCTTCTTGTTCTTTGTGCGGGCTGCGACAGCGGCAGCGGCACCGCCCTGTGCGATGATGGCCCCCGTGATGATGGCGTTGAACGGATCGACGCCCGTCGTGGCGAGGAGCTGGACCTCAAGGGCATTGAAGACGTGGTGGACACCGAAGACGACGATGACCTGATGGACGCCGCCGACGATGAAGCCGCCGATGCCGTACGGCAGAGCGAGGAACGTCTGGATGGCACCAAAGACGGCGAGCTCAATCCAGTGCATGATCGGGCCGACGATGAGGAGGCCGAGAATCATGGAGATGAAGAGCGTCAGGAACGGCGTGACGATGAGGTCGATGACATCCGGGATGAAGGTCTTGAGCCATTTCTGGAGCTTCGCGGCGAAGATGCCGAGGACGAGGGCCGGCAGGACGGAGCCCTGGTAGCCGACGACCGGCACGCTGAGGCCGAAGATGTCCATCATGATTGGCTGTGCCTCACCGGCTGCGATCGCGTAGGCGTTCGGCAGCTGCGGTGCGACGAGCATGAGGCCGAGGACGATGCCGATGACCGGCGTGCCGCCGAAGCGCTTCGTCGTGGACCAGCAGACGAGTGCCGGCAGGAAGGCGAAGGCCGTATCCGTGAGGATCTGGCTCATGCGCAGGACATTGTCACTGAACTGGACGCCGAGGCTCAGGCTGGCACCGCGCAGGCCCATGAAAAGACCTGTCGCGACGAGGACCGGGATGATCGGCACGAAGACGTCGCCGAGCGTGCGGGAGATTTTCTGGGCCATCGACATCTGTGCGTATGCCTCAGCCTTGTTGTTGCTGGCACCGGCGAGGCCCGTGCCGGCGACAAAGGCGTCGAATACCTTGTCGACGAAGCCCGTGCCGAGAATGATCTGGTACTGGGCCGCGGCGAAGAACTGGCCCTTGACGCCGTCGATATTCTCGATGGCCTTCTCATTGAGCTTCGACTTGTCGTTGATGATCAGGCGCAGGCGCGTCGCGCAGTGCTCTGCGCTGCGGACGTTGTCGCGGCCGCCAACGTACTTCCAGATGAGCTTGGCGACGCGCTCTTCCTTCGGGAGGTCGCTGTAGTCCTCTTCCGACTCTGCAGGAGCCTCTGCAGCGGGGGCTTCCTCTTCAGCCGGCTCTGCCGTGACCGTCGTGATTTCCTTGTCGCCGAGCGCCACGGTGATCTTGTCGTAGTCGAAGGCATTCGTCACGAGAACCGGCGTCGTCGTGTCGTAGCCGGCCGACTTGATGCCCTCCGGGTCGAACTCGAGCAGGAGCTGGCCCTTCTTGATTGCATCGCCCTGCTCGATCTTGGCGTCGAAGTACTTGCCGCCGAGGTTGACCGTGTCGATGCCGACGTGGATCAGGATATCTGCACCATCCTCTGAATGGATGCCGATGGCATGCTTCGTGCCGAAGAGCACGGTGACGGTGCCGTCGACTGGCGAGAAGACCTTGCCCTCCGGATCCTTGACGGCAGCGCCCTTACCCATAGCGCCGCTGGCAAAAGCCGGGTCCTTGACATCTTTCAATTCGATGAGCTGTCCCTTGAGCGGACTGTTCAAGCGAATCTCTTTCATGAAGATTTCCCCCTTTTCTCTTTTCCTCTCATTTCGATTCGATTCCTCTTTATGAGACCGTTTTCATATTCCAAGTGTATAACGAAGACTGCGTTTTGTCAAGCAAAAAAACGTCACTCGCGGATCATATCGCGGAACTTCGTGTACTCCTTCTGGAAGTAGAGATTGACCGTGTCGACAGGACCGTTGCGGTGCTTGGCGATGATGACTTCCGTCTGGTTCTTGTGCTCCGTGTCCTTGTCGTAGTAGTCCTCGCGATAGAGGAACATGACGATATCAGCGTCCTGCTCGAGAGAGCCGGACTCGCGCAGGTCGGAGAGCATCGGGCGCTTGACCTGGCGCGCCTCGACGGAGCGCGAGAGCTGCGAGAGGGCGATGACCGGCACGTTGAGCTCGCGCGCGAGCGCCTTGAGGGAGCGCGAGATCTCGGAGATCTCCTGCTGGCGGTTGTCGCCGTTCTTGCCCGGCCGGCCCTGCATGAGCTGCAGGTAGTCGATGACGATGAGGTCGAGGCCGTGCTCCGCCTTGAGGCGGCGCGCCTTTGAGCGCAGGTCCATGATGGTGATGCCCGCTGTGTCGTCGATGTAGATTGGCGCGCGATTGAGCTTGTCGGCGACGGTGACGAGATTCGTCCAGTCCTCGTCGCCGAGCTGCCCCGTGCGCAGGAGCTGCGAGTCAATGCTGCCCTCGGAGCAGAGCATGCGCTGCATGAGCTGCTCCTTGCTCATCTCGAGCGAAAAGAAGGCGACCTTGCCGCCGTGCAGGCCGACGTACGAGGCGATGTTGAGGGTGAAGGCCGTCTTGCCCATCGACGGGCGCGCGGCGACGAGGATGAGGTCGGACGCCTGCAGGCCGCTCGTCAGGCGGTCGAGGTCCTTGAAGCCCGTCGGCAGGCCCGTAATGCCGCCCTTTGACTCGTAGAGCACGTTGATGCGCTCGAACGTGCGCATGAGGATGCTCTTGATCGGCTCAAAGCCATTGGCCGTCTGCGAGCCCGCCACGGCGAGGATCTTCTGCTCCGCTGCGTCCATGATGTTCTCGACGGGCTGCGAGTCCTCGTAGGCCGCGCCGGCGATCTCCGTCGCCGCGTCGATGAGGCGGCGCAACTCAGCCTTCTCCTTGACGATCTTCGCGTGGTAGGTGACGTTGGCCGCCGTCGGCACGATATTGGCGATCGTCGTGATGAACGGGATGCCGCCGATTTTCTCGAGCTCGCCGTCCTTGCGCAGCTGCTCTGTCAGCGTGACGAGGTCGACTGCCTCATCGTTCTCCGCGAGCTTCAGCATCGCGTCGTAGACGCGGCGGTGCGCCTCGCGGTAGAAGTCCTCCGGCTGCAGGATTTCCTGCGCCTCGATGATCGCCTCTTTCTTGATCATCATCGCGCCGAGCACTGCCTGCTCAGCTTCGATGTTCTGAGGCGGCACACGATCTGGTAGTGCCATCTTCATTCCCCCTCAAAAATCAGCTGGAATGCCTCCTCGGCCGTCTCCACCGCGTGGATGTCGAGCCCTAAGAGGTCTTCTGGGATGTCGCGCTCGTTCTCCTTCGGGATCACGAGCGTCTTGATGCCGGCCTGGCGCGCGCCGTATGCCTTCTCAAAGACGCCGCCCACCGGGCGCACGCGGCCCGCGAGCGAGATCTCGCCCGTCACGGCCACATCCTGGCGGATCTTCTTCCCCGTCACGGCGCTGACGATGCAGGCGAGGATGGCCGTGCCGGCACTCGGCCCGTCGATGTTGCCGCCGCCGATGACGTTGATGTGCACATCGTAGTCGTGGATATCCTTGCCCGTGAGCTGGCGCATGACGGACGCCGCGTTGAAGACGGAGTCCTTGGCCATGCTGCCGGCCGTCTCGTTGAAGCGCACCATGCCCTTGCCCTTCTCTCGCGCGGGGAAGGCCACGGCCTCGATCTCGATGACGGAGCCGAGGAAGCCCGCGACGCCGAGGCCGAAGATGTGGCCCTGCACGGCCGTGTGGCGCGCCTTGCGCGTGACGAACTGATAGAGGCGCGAGACTTGCGCGACCTCGTAGACGGCCTCGCGGCCGATCGTGAGTCCTGCCATCTCTCCATTCGCCTTCTCGAGCGCGAGGCTGTAGGCGTCAGCGAGGATGTTGATGGCCTTGCGTCCCTCCGTCGTGTACTCGGAGATCAGCGCCGCCACGCCCGGCTCGAGCGCGACCTCGAGCTTCGCCGCCGCATTCTGCACGATGGTCTCGATGTGCTTCGGCGTCAGCGGCTCGAAGTAGATCTCGGCACAGCGCGAGCGCAGGGCGGGGTTGATGTGACCGGCGTCGCGCGTCGTCGCGCCGATCAGCACGAAATCAGCCGGCGCGCCCTCCTCGAAGAGCTTGCGGATGTAGGGCGGCACCTTGGGGTCAGTCGGGTCGTAGTAGGCCGACTCGAAGTAGGCGCGCTTGTCCTCGAGGACCTTCAGGAGCTTGTTCTGCAGCATCTCGTCCATCTCGCCGATCTCATCGATGAAGAGGATGCCGCCGTGCGCCTCTGTGACGAGGCCCGGCTTCGGCTCGGGGATGCCGCTGTCCGCAAGCGTCCTCTGCGCGCCCTGGTAGATGGGGTCGTGGACAGAGCCCAGGAGCGGATTCGTGATGTCGCGCGGGTCCCAGCGCAATGTCGTGCCGTCCGTCTCGACGAACGGCGCATCCTCACGGAACGGCGAAGACGGCTTCTTACACGCGGCCTCGAGCACGAGGCGCGCGGCCGTCGTCTTGCCGACGCCCGGCGGCCCGTAGAGCAAGAGATGCTGCGGGTACGGCGAGGAGAGCTTGGCGAGCAGCGATTTCACGGCGCGCTCCTGCCCGACGATCTCGCTGAAGTCGCGCGGGCGCAAAAGTTCCATGACCGACTGCGTCAGGTGGATGCTGTCGAGCTGCTCGAGCTTCTTGCGCTTCTCGGCGTCCTGCGGCGATTCCGCATCAGGCTTCTCCTCCTTGATGACCTGCTTGCGGATGTCGTCGACGTAGTCCTGGTGCTCCTGCTCAAGCTTCTCGTTGACCTTCTTCTCGATGCGGTCCTCGATATCCTTGCGCGCGCGCTTCTCGGCGATGCGCTCCGTCAGACGCTGGAGCACCTCTGGCAGGTCCTCCTCGCGCGGGGCGGGATGCAGGAGCGGATCCTCGTCGAGGATGCGCTGCAGGGCCAGCACGCGCTCACAGCGCCCCGAGGAGCGAAGGAGATTCATCGCGTTCATGCGGCCGGCCTGTATGACGAGCGAATCGGTGCCGATGAGGTCGATGAGCGCCTGGTAGAGCGCATCGATCTCGCGGTCGATTGGCAGTACCTCCGGCTCTGCGGGCGGCGCCACTTCCTTCTGCTCATCGCGGTGAAAAAAACGATTAAAAAAGGACATATTCCCTCCTCTGTCTGCTATCTGGAATCAAAAAGCCCCCTCTTGCGAGGAGGCTTCTTCTGTGTCAATCACTCTGCGACGACGCTGACCTTGATCTTGCTCGTGACAGACGGATGAACCTTGATGACCGCCTCATAGACGCCGGTGCCCGTCACTTCACCCTGGATGGTGATCTTGCGCTTGTCGATGTCGATGTGCTGCTTCTTGAGCGCATCCGAGACATCCTTGCCCGTCACGCTGCCGAAGAGCTTGCCTCCGTCGCCGATGCGGACCGGGATCTTGACCTCGACCTTCTCGAGCTGCTTGGCCATGAGCTTGGCCTCGTCAGCTGCCATGGCCTCCTTGCGAGCCTTGGAGCCTGCCTGGGCATTGGCTACATTGAGGTTCTGCGACGTGGCCGGCACTGCTGCCTTGCGCGGCAGCAGGAAGTTGCGGCCGTAGCCCTCCGATACCTCTACGATATCGCCCTTCTTGCCGAGTTTCTTAACGTCCTGCTGTAAGATTACTTTCATCTTGATCATTCTCCTCTATGTACTTCTTGGCAATCTCGATTGCCTGTTGTTTGATATCTTCTACATCGCCGCCCTTGACCTGAGCGCCAGCGACGTTCTGGTGGCCGCCGCCGCCGAAGGCCTCCATGATGACCTGGACATTGAGCTCGCCCGTCGAGCGCGCGCTGATGCCCACCGTGTCCTCCGTGAGCTGGAAGACGACGATGCTCATGCGCACGTTCTCGATGCGCAGCAGCGAGTCCGCGACCTGCGCCGCGATGACCTGGCCATTCGAGATGAGCTCGGGGCATGTCGAGACGATGAGGCCGCCCTCGTAGAATTCCGACCGGGCCTCCGCCTTCGCGAGTGCGACGGTCGTCTCATAATCCGTGCGGAAGAGGTGGCGGACCATGACGGGATCGGCACCGCTTCGACGCAGGTAGGCCGCAGCGTCGAAGGTGCGCACGCCCGTCTGCACGGCGAAGTTCTTCGTGTCGACAACGATGCCGGAGTAGAGCGCTGTCGCCTCGACGCGCGAGAGCACGAGGTCGTCGCCGAAGTACATCAAGAGCTCTGTGACGAGCTCGCTCGACGAGCTCGAAGCCGGCTCGATGTAGACGAGCAGCGGGTTCTTGATGAAGTGCTCGCTGCGGCGGTGGTGGTCGATGACGATGACGCGCGGGATGCGCTCCAAGAGCGCCGGCGCCGCGACGAGGTGCGGGATGTGCGTGTCGACGACGACGAGCACGGGATTGAGTGCCGTCGTGCCCGCGAGATCATCCGCGTGCACGATGATGTCCCGGTATTCCTCGTTGTCCTTGAGGATGTCCTCGAACTTGCCGATGCCCTCGTTCATGTCAGACAGCACGATCTTGACGGGCTTGCCGAGCTGGCGGGCCATCTTGGCCACGCCCATCGAGGCGCCGAAGCAGTCGAAGTCCTCGTTGTGGTGGCCCATGACGTAGACGGCATCGGCCCCCTCCATGATCTCGCGGATGGCGTGCGCGACGACGCGCGCCTTGACGCGCGTGTGCTTCTCCACGGCCTTGGCGCGGCCGCCGAAGAACTGCGT